>Ga0126304_10000360_pt1 | contig 17540 bp, 17 predicted proteins | sample Plot25_FD_92538 | JGI IMG/M metagenome (GOLD analysis project Ga0126304, IMG submission 92538) | Serpentine soil microbial communities from UC McLaughlin Reserve, CA, USA - Plot25 | ecosystem: Environmental > Terrestrial > Soil > Grasslands | place: USA: UC McLaughlin Reserve, Lake County... | reverse complement strand
GGCTCTACCCTGACCCAGCAGCTCATCAAGAACACCTACATAGCCCAGCAGGAACGTCAGGTCCCCAGCTTCGAGCGGAAGTTCGTCGAGGGGTCGCTCGCCTGGCAGTACGAGAAGGAACACCCCAAAGAGGAGATTCTCGAACAGTACCTCAACACCGTGTACTTCGGGGCCAATGCCTACGGCGCCGAGGCCGCCGCCAAGACCTACTTCAACAAGAAAGCCTCGGAGCTCACGCTCTCGCAGTCGGCGCTTCTGGCCGGAATCATCAACCTGCCCGGTGTCTACGATCCTTTCATCGACCCGAAGAGCGCGAAGGCGAGGCGCAACGTCGTGCTCGACAGGATGCTTGAGTACGGCTACATCACCAAGAAAGAGCATGCCAGGGCCGTGGTATCCAGGCTCGATGTGAGCCGCGGCAGAATCCAGTACCAGAACGACAACGAGTACTTCCTCAACGCCGTACGCAAGGAGATAGCCGAGGAGTACGGCGACGACATGGTCTACGAAGGCGGGCTCAAGATCTACACTACCCTGGACCCCGAACTCCAGGCCATGGCGAACGATGCTGTCGACTCCATCGTGAGCCCCGAGGCCGGTGACCCTTCCGCCTCCCTGGTCTCCGTCGAACCAGAAACTGGCGCGGTGAGGGCGATGGTCGGCGGATCAGACTTCGACCAGGTGAAATTCAACCTCGCGACCCAGGGGCATCGGCAGGCGGGAAGCTCGTTCAAGCCCTTCGTCTACGCCGAGGCCGTAAACGAGGGCGTCTCGCCGGAGACCATGTACATCTCCAGACACCTCACCATAGACATGGGCAGGAACGCCAAACCTTACGTAGTGGACAACTACGACTTCATCCACCGCGGCCCGATCACACTCGAGAAGGCACTCGCCGACTCGGACAACACGGTCTTCGTCCAGTTGGCCCTGGATCTCGGCCTCCAGAAGGTGGTGGAGATGGCAAATGAGCTGGGCATAGATACTGAGATCGACGCCTACCCTTCGACCGCGATCGGGGGTCTCAGGGTAGGGGTTACGCCGCTCGAGATGGCCTCGGCATATTCGACCTTCGCCAACTCGGGCACGCACATGGAACCTTACCTGGTCCAGAAGGTCACCACAGACGATAAAGGAAAAGACACACTTCTCGAGGAACATCAGACGGTCGGCGAGGAGGTCTTGAGCAAAGATGAAGCTGCCGTCGTTACGGAGGCGCTGCGGGCAGTGGTCGAACGCGGAACGGCCAGCTACTACCACGACCTCGACGCGGAGATAGGCCGTCCCGCCGCCGGCAAGACGGGTACCTCGAACGAGTTCATAGACGCCTGGTTTATCGGTTTCATACCGCAACTCTCTACGAGCGTGTGGGTCGGCTATCCCAACGAGCGCCGCTCCATGGTGAACATAAACGGCCTCGAGCAGATAAACGGCGAGAACTACCCACTCGACATCTGGTCCCTCTACATGCAGAGCGCCGTCCAGAAGTACCAGCCCAGGCAGTTCGACACCCCGAGCTCCGATCTGCACCTCGAGGTAAAGACCGACGGCCGCACCTACGTGAAACCCGAGCCCCCGCCGAAGCCTCCCCCAGAGGAGCCCAAGGAAGATAAGAGCAAAGCCAGGGCACAGGAGGAGCAGGGTTCAGAGAATGCCGACGACAAACCCGAGGAACAAGGTCCTCAGGAAACCAGGCAACCGCCGTCAGCGCGGGACTCGGATCAGGATCAGGCCCCGGCGAGCGCTTCTCCGTCGTCGGCAACTCCCGAACCGGATGGGGGCTAGAACGCTAGCGGGGACGACCGTACGCGCCAGGGGCGGACCTTCGCCGGGTCACAACGACGGCCTGCGCGTAAAGCCAGGGAGCAGCCGGTGAAGCAGACGAGTGGCGTGCAAGCCGGCTTCGTCAGGGACCCTGTCACCTGGATGATCTATGGCCTCATCGGCTTCTTCGCGTTCATGGAGACGGTGCTGGGTCCGCTGATGCCTTTCCTCCGGAGGGAGTTGGACCTCGGCTACACCGCTGCGAGCCTCCACTTCAGTGCCTTCGCTCTCGGCGCCGTCCTGCTCGGCTTCTTCGGGGACAGGCTCGTGGGCCGCTGGGGAAGACACTCGGCCATCTGGGGCGGCGCCTTCGGCATGGCCTGCGGCGCCGTATTGCTTGTCTCGAGCCCCAGCGCCTGGGGCACCGTCTCCGCGACCTTCGTCATGGGCCTCTGCGGCGCCCTGTTGCTCGTGACCTCCCAGGCAGTGCTATCCGACAGGCACAGAGAGTGGAACGCCGTGGCCCTCACCGAGGCGAACGTTACGGCGAGTGCCTGCGCGATCTCCGCCCCCCTGCTCGTCGGCGCGTTCGCGGCATCCGGGCTCGGCTGGCGCGCGGCGCTCCTCTTCCCCGCTGTAGTCCTCGCGCTGCTAGCCGCCCGTTTCTTCTCCCAACCTCTCGACCATCCACCGTACGCGGCGGAAGAAGACATGCCGTCCAGCGATCCGACCCTGCCCCTGCTCTATTGGGCGTTCTGGGTGCTCGTGGCGCTCGGCGTCGCTTCGGAGTGGTGTGTGGGGTACTGGGGGGCCGACTTCCTCGCCGACGGAACCGGTCTCACCCGCCCGGCCGCGGCGACCTCCCTGACCGCCTTCTTCACCGCGATGCTCGCGGGCAGGATCGTGAGCAGCCGGCTGGCTCGTACTCTGCCCCCGGCAGTCCTCCTCGCCGCGACCCTCGGTATGGCACTCCTCGGGTTCCCCCTGTTCTGGCTCTCTCCGGCCACTCCCCTGGCCCTGGCCGGCCTCTTCGTAATGGGGCTCGGCATCGGCGGCGTCTACCCGCTCGGCGTCTCCGCGGCCATGGCGGCGGCGCCGGGCAACACGGATGCGGCATCGGCGAGGCTCTCCATCGGAGGAGGAGGCGCTATGCTCGTGGCCCCCTTCGTCCTCGGAGCCCTGGCCGACAGGGTCGGCATAAGTACAGCCTTCGGCATCGTAATTCCCATGCTCCTCGCAGCCCTATCTCTGGCACTCGTCGCGGGACGCAAGGGCTTGCGCCGGGAGTAGGTAGTGGGGAATAGCGTCAGGAGCTGTGAAGCGTCTCCAGCACTTCGTCGTGCAGGGCGGCGTTGGTGGCGATGAGGCCGTCGGAGGAGAGGGTCCACGGCTCGCCCGAGAGGTCTGTGGCGCGTCCTCCTGCTTCGGTGGTGAGGAGGACAGTGGGGGCGTAGTCCCAGGCCGTATTGTAGGTGCCGACGGAGACGTCGATGTACCCGGCCGCGAGCCAGGCGCCCCTGATCCCCGCGCTTCCGAGTGCCCTTAGTTGCCAGGCTCCGAAGAGCACCTTCTCTACCCCGGGATCCTGAGGTCTACCGCCGTGCAACGACAGATCGGCGCCGGCGACAGCGTATTCCAGCCTCTGCGTGTCGCTGACGCGCAGGGGGGTCTCCTTGCCACGGGTCTCCCTGTAGGCGCCGCCCCCGGACCAAGCGTGGTAGAGGTCACCGAGGCGGGGCGCTGCGACGGCGGCGTGGGTAACGGTGCCGCCCTCCATAACGGAGACGCAGGAACAGAACATGGGATTCGCCTTCATAAAGTTCGCCGTACCGTCGACGGGGTCGAGGAGCCAGGTACGACCTTCCTCGGAGACCGAACCTCCTCGTTCCTCGGAGAGGATGGCATCGTCGGGGTAGCGCTCCCTTATGGCGTTCACCATCAGCTCTTCGCAGAGGAGATCCACCTCCGTTACGAAGTCCTTCGGTGCTTTCTCCCTTATCTCGCCAGGGTTCTGGTAGCGCGAGATTTGAAGCTCCCCCGCCCTGCGGGCCACGTCACAGACGAACGCGTGGAGGTCTTCCGGGGTATCCAGGGTGTTCCTAGTTGAGGTACTCGCGCAGGTTCTGGGTCCGGCGCTGCTCGCGGAGCAAATTCAGCGTCTTCATCTGGATCTGCCGCACCCTCTCGCGCGTGATGTCGAATTCGCGGCCTACCTCTTCGAGGGTGCGTGGACGGTCGTCCTTCATCCCGAACCGGAGCTCGATGATCTGACGCTCCCTCTCCGGTAACTCGTCGAGCGCCTCCCGCAGATGGGCCTTCAGCAGAGACTCCGAGACGGCGTCGGTGGGGGTTACGGAGCCGGCGTCCTCGAGGAAGTCGCCGAGCTCGGAGGAGTCATCGTCGCCGACCGGGGTGGCGAGGCTTATGGACCGCTGGCTGATCTCCTGCAGGCGTTGGATCTCGGCCACGAAGACACCCAGCTCGCGTGCGATCTCCTCCTCCGAAGGCTCGCGTCCGAGGGTCTGGATCATACGCCTGTGGGTCCTGTGGTACTTGTTGACCTTCTCGACCATGTGGACCGGAATACGAATGGTCCTCCCTTTGTCGGCGATGGCGCGCGTAATGGCCTGCCTTATCCACCACGTCGCGTACGTCGAGAATTTGTAGCCTTTGGAGTGGTCGAACTTCTCGGCCGCCCTTATGAGCCCGAGGTTGCCCTCCTGGATCAAATCGAGAAACGAGACGCCGCGGTTGCGGTACTTCTTGGCTATGGAGACAACGAGCCTCAAATTGGCCTCGACGAGACGGGCCTTGGACCTCTTGCACCCGCGGGCTATGCCCTTGGCGAGCCGTATCTCGTCAGCATGGGTAAGTAGGGGTACCCTACCTATCTCGGCGAGATACATCCTGATCGAATCACCCGTGGCGACGGCGTGGGCGATCTGTACCGCAGGGGGCTCGGCGACGTGGACGGTGGCGGCTACCATCGTCTGGCTCCCGCCGGCCTCACCTTCCACGAGTGTTATCTCTTCCTCCTCCAGCGCGGCATAGAACTCCTCTATCTCCGCCGCCGAAAGATCCCCCTCCTGCAAGAGACTGGCGACCTCCTCCGTGCTGAGAAAGCCCTGACTTCGCCCCCGGTTCAAGAGCTCGTCAGTGCGCTCCGCCAGCAACATGGAATTCTGGGTCGCCATCTATCTCCTCTCCTGCATCTCTGTGCATCTTCTACCCACGGCAGGACACCCAAAGTTACAATTGTGAAATCCCTGTAAAAATGACCCGCGTAGGGTAGCACACCATATGTGGTGAGTCACCGTATTTTGGCCCTATTTACTGTGCTTTCTTTTACCACATTTCCGCTTTCTAGAAACCGGCGCGTATTTCGGCGTTGTTTCAGCGGTATTTCGGGCATGTTTCGACGTGTTGTGATCTGTTGAAGAATCGTACGGAATGCTCTTCCTATGGCTCTTGCTACACTAGGGCTGTGATCCTGGACCGGGCAAAGCTTACCGAGGTTCTCGGGACGGAGGTCCCCTCCGAAGTGCGGGGCGTGGGGGGCGTGACGCACGACTCCCGCTGTGTGGAGCCTGGCTTCGCCTTCGTCGCCGTCCCCGGCTTCAGGCACGATGGCACGGAGTTCGTGCCCGAGGCCGTCCGCCGGGGGGCCTCTCTCATCGTGGCCGAGCGCGACATCCCCGGGGTCCCGACCGCAGTCGTGGGGGATGCGCGAGGGGCACTGGCGGTCCTGGCAAGGGAGGTCAACGGCGACCCTTCGGGGAGCATGCAGGTCTACGGCGTTACAGGCACCAACGGCAAGACCACGACCTCCTACGCCCTGTATGCCATCCTCGCCGGGGCTTACGGCGAGGGCGGGTGCGGACTCATGACGACCGCCGAGACCATCTCCGGTGGCGAGCGTCGTCGAGCTGTACGGACCACCCCCGAGGCCACGGAGGTGCAGGGCATGCTCGCCTCGATGCTAGGGTCGGGCGTCCGCAGCGTGGTTATGGAGGTCTCCTCGCACGGCATTTCCTTGAAGCGCGTTGCGGGGACACGCTTCGCGGGGGCCATCTTCACCAACCTGACGAGGGATCACCTCGACCTGCACGGCTCGATGGAAGCTTACTACGCGGCCAAGCGTGAGCTCTTCTACATGACGGAAGGCCCCAAGCTCGCCAACGCCGAGGATGAGTACGGGAGGCGGCTGGCCGGCGAGCTGGAGAACGTGAGTACGTTCGGGAGCACCGCCGACGCGGATTACAGGATCGCAGGGGTCAGGCCGACGCGGAACGGGACGGGCTTCGCGCTCCACTATCGCGAGGGGGTACTCGAACTCGAGACGCCGCTGCTCGGGGATTACAACGTGCTCAACGTCGCCGGGGCCGTCTCCCTCGCGCTCGCCGTTGGGACGGATGGAGAGGTGTTGAGAGGCACGGTGCGGGGTATGGGCCAGGTTCCCGGGCGCTTCGAGCGGGTCGCGGCCCCCGGCGAGCACGGGTTCGAGGTCGTCGTCGACTACGCCCACACCGAGGTGGGGTTGGATGCCGTCCTGCGGGTGGCCAGGGAGGTGGTTGGTGGTTCTGACGGTAGAAGGGGGCGGGTCATCTGCGTGTTCGGGGCGGCCGGAGACAGAGATGGGGCGAAGCGGCCGAAGATGGGGAAGGTGACCTCCCTTCTCGCCGACATGAGTTTCATTACCACCGACGACGCATACTCGGAAGACCCGGAGAAGATAGCCAGGGAGGTCGAGGCTGGCTCGGATCCCTCACGGACCACGATCGAACTAGACAGGCGAGAGGCGATCCGTCGCGCGCTGGAGGCGGCGAGGGCCGGAGATGTGGTGGTCGTTGCCGGCAAGGGGCACGAAACCGTCCAGCACCTCCCGGAAGGAGACGTCCCCTTCCACGACACCACCGTGGTCAGGGAGCTACTGGCGGAGATCGAGACCAGAGGGAGGTAGCGCGGGGTTTGCAGAAGCAGACGCGGAGCGAGGTGGTACGCCGGCTCAAGAGCGTGGAGGGCCACGTCAGGGGAGTCGAGAAGATGGTCGAGGAGGGTGACGTAACCTACGCCGACATCGTCCAGCAGACCAACGCCATCTTCTCCGCCATCAGGCGGATAAACACGGTCCTCTTGAAGGATTTCGTCGAGGAGCGGGCCGAAAAGGACGGCGCCTCCGAAGAGATGATAAAGGATCTGATCAAGGCCATAGACAGGGTGACGAAATGATCGCAAGGCGGCATCGACCGCCTGATAGTGTATAGTCCGGGACTTATGGAGGATCGCGGGATGCAAAAGGACGATCTGGCTGGCCTCGAGCACAAGGTCGGCGAACTCGAGAAGCTGACCGACGCCCTCGATGAGGTGCCAGAAGAGGAGCTGGTCGGGACCCTGGGCGAGGCCGTCGAGCTTCTGGCCGAGATCAACGCTGGTATCGAAGCAAGGCTCGATGCCGCGGGGGACGAGTCACGCGAGATCGGCGCGCTCCTGGGAGAGGTTGACTTCGGTACCTTCGACGCGGCCATGGAGGATCACGAACAGCGGGAGCGCACCACCGGTGAGCCGGGTGCCTGACCTCGCATCCCGCATCAGGGATGCGGCGCTACTGGAAGGGGACTTCGTGCTCTCCAGCGGAGAGCGCAGCAGCTTCTATGTGGACAAATACCTCTTCTCGACGGAACCGCACCTTCTTGCTGATGTGGGCGACGCGCTGGCGGCCCAGATACCGGAGGAGGTAGAGCGGCTCGCCGGCGTGGAACTCGGTGCCGTCCCCCTCGTCGTGGCCGCCGCCCTCGCCACGGGCTTGCCCTACGTCATCGTCCGCAAGTCTGCCAAGGAGCACGGCAGCTCTGCAGGACGGAGTATCGAGGGCAACATCTATCCTGGTGAGAAGGTAGCCCTCATAGAGGACGTAGTCACCACGGGTACCCAGGCCGTGAAGGCCGCCAGGAACCTGGTAGCCGCGGAGATCGACGTCGTGACGATAGTAGCAGTACTCGACCGCAGGGAGGAGACCGGGGAGGAACTCGGCGGATTTCCTTTCCGGTCATTGCTTAGAATGGATGATTTACGGGTAGTTAAACCGCATTGAGACGTTATAGTGTCTCTGGTAAGTTCTTCCGGCAAGCCGGAGGAAAGAGGAGTGAAAGCGAAGCAGGGAGGAAGACGTGGCGTTAAACAAGACGGCCTTGATAGAGGAGATCGCCGGCAAGGCGAACGCCTCGAAGAGCGATGCCCAGAGGTTCTTCGACGCGTTCACCGAGGTCGTGACGGACAACCTCAAGAAGGGTGAGCAGGTCCAGATCACGGGCTTCGGCAAGTTCTACGTTCAGGAGCGTGACGCCAGGCAGGGCATCAACCCGCAGACCAAGCAGCGGATCAACATACCAGCATCCAAGGTCCCCAAGTTCACCGCGGGCAACGCGCTCAAGGACCAGATCAAGTAACTACCGAGGTTCTTCTCCGGTGCCGCAGGGTTTTTCCCGCGGCACCGTTTTCTCTACCATCTAGGGCACGATGCAGGCCCTGGTAGACGCGGCACGCCGCAAGGAGAGCGTGCTCGTCGCAGGCCTCGACCCTGTTCCCTCACGCTTTCCCAAGGAATTGCGTTCCATGCCCGAGGCTGAAGCGACCCTCCAGTTCTGCCTTGGCATACTGGAGGCGGTGACGCCCTACGTGGCCGCCGTCAAGCTTCAGGCTGCTTTTTTCGAGCGTCTGGGTCCCGTAGGGATGGGGATCTACGCCGACCTGATCGGGGCCGCCAGGGATCTCGATCTACCAACCATAGCCGACGTGAAGCGCGGGGATATCGGCCCGGTGGCCGCCGCCTACGCCGAGGCGCACCTCGGCGTCTACGGTGCCACTTCCATCACTGTCAACCCGTACATGGGTAAAGATGCCGTGCTTCCTTTCCTCGAAAAGGCCCGCAGGCGGGGCCAGGAAGGCGGCGTCTTCGTTCTACTCGCGACCTCCAACCCGTCCTCCCGCCAGGTGCAGGAGACCACGACCCCACCGCTTTTCGAAGTCATCGCCGCAATGGTTGCGGAGCTGGGAAGACCCGCTGGCGACTACCCTGACGCGGGGGCCGTCGTCGGGGCCACCCGGCCCGAGGTTGGAATCCGAGCCAGGGAGTTACTGCCAGAAGCACTGTTCCTCTCCCCAGGTTTCGGCACCCAGGGGGGCGACGCATCGGGCGTGCGCCCGTTACTCGACCGCCACGGCGGCGGAGTCCTCGTCAATAGTAGCCGCAGCATCCTCTACGCCTACGAACACACCGCCTCAGACTACAGAGAAGCGGCCAGAAAAGCAGCCCACCAGGCGCGAGACGAATTGCGCCAAACCGGAGCCCACCTGTAGGGGCGGGTTTCAAACCCTCCCGTTCAGATCGAGAACAAATGCGCGACGGCGAGCACCGTCACGAACACGGTCGCGGCCGCGACCACGACGCCTAGAACCTGTACCATGCTCTCTCTGCTCATCTTCTCCTTCCGAAAGGCCTGTGGCTACGGTTCGCGGAGGGCGGTCTGGCGGCCCTTCTCCGGCTTTTTTGCGGTGGCCTCTTCGATGGCCTGCCTCAGACTCTTCTCGTAGCCTTGGTAATAGTAGTCCTGGGCGTACTCTACAGTACCGTTCTTGACCACGAACAGCCTGGGCACCCTTTTGACGTTGTATTTGGAGACTAGCTCTCCGGTCGAGTCCAGGAGCATCGTGTAAGGGACGTGGTCGTCGCGCGGGGCGCTATTCACGTAGACGACCGCGAAGGAGACCCCGTCGTCCTCAAACTCCCTGGCAAGGTCTTCGAATCCGGGCACGGACTCGTTGGAGTCCCTGTTCAATGTGCTCCAGAAGGTGAGCACGTAGACGCCGCGATCCGAGAGTTCGAAATCACGGCCAGCCACGGTCTTCGCCTCGAATGCGGGGGCGTGGTCGCCCGTGTTGGGGGCCGGCTGGGGTAGCGTGAGGGAGCCCGTGCCGGTCTCGGCGCCGCCGAAGGGACGGTAGACCAACGCCGCGGCCAACACCACGAAGAAGACGATGGCCAGACGTTTCACGAACCCTCCGTACCAGGTCTGAAGAAGCGCACGACGTAAAGATTGTATCCGTTACAGTGACCCTTGTCGTAGAGCCAGAATCATCGTAGTCTCTATAACCCCGTGTTCGGAACGTCGAAAACCATGACCGCGCGTCACGTGGTCACGCTCGCCGTGACGATCGTCCTCTACGTCCAGGCGGGGACTGGCGTGGCCTCGGCGCAGCAGCAGGGGGCCAGGGAAGTCGACGAGCCCGGGGTGGGGGCGCGGGCGTGGGCCCTGACGGATCTCCGCGGCGGGGAGTATCTGGCGGGAGAGGGCGCGTCCAGGGAGCTCTCCATTGCTTCGACCACCAAGATCATGGCGGCACTCGTGGTGCTCGAGGGGGCGGATCTCGACGAGGAGGTCGAGGTCTCGAAGAACGCCGCCGCCTACGCGACGCCGGCCTACAGCAACGTCGGCCTCCTGCCTGGCGACACCCTGAGCGTCAGGGAGCTACTGATGGCGGCCCTGATCTCCTCCGGCGACGACGCCGCTTACGCCCTGGCCGAACACGTCGGCGGCGGTGGGGGAGAGGCTGGCGTAGACCGCTTTGTGGGAGAGATGAACGAAAAGGCCAGGGCACTCGGGCTGAAGCACACCCACTTCGAGAACCCCGTCGGTTTCGATGCGAAGGATCACTACTCGAGCGCGCGGGACCTGGCCAGGATGGCCCGAGTGGCCATGCAGAACCCCGAGTTCAGAAGGATAGTCGCGACGGAGTACGCGACCATCCACACCCCTTACAGAAAGTTATCCCTGACCAGCACCAACGAGCTGTTGTTCGTCTACGGGCCAGCCACAGGGATCAAGACGGGTACGACCCCGGACGCGGGAGAGAGCCTGGTCTCCTCGGCCTCGCAAGGTGACGAGTCCTTCGTATGCGTAATCCTCGACTCCCGAGAAGATCGCTTCGGGGCTTCGATGCGGGCTCTGCGCTACGGATTCGCCGCCTACGACCGCAAGGGCCTCGTGGTCGAGGGCCGGCGTTACGCCAGCGTCGACGTGCCTTACAGGCGGGATGAGACTGTAGAACTCGTGGCCGAGGGCAGCGTGGATGGCCTCGTGGACGCGAGCCCCGAGGTGGACCGGGAGGTCGACCTCGTAGAGAATCTGCCGGACGCAGCGAGGGCGGGCACCAGGCTCGGTGAGGTCGTCGTGGAGGTCGATGGGAAGAAAGTCGGGGAGACCTCTCTAATCGCGAAGAAGGGTTACGAAGAGGCCTCGCTCGGGCAGCGGGTGTGGTATACCGTGGGGGGGATTTTCGAGTAGGAGATAGGTAGGGAGAGGCATGATACTGACCGTGACCCTCAATGCTGCCGTTGCCAGGACGCTGGTCGTTCCCAGCCTGACGCTCGGCCACAGGCACAGGGCGCCCGAGAGCATGACGCTGGCCGGCGGCAAGGGCGTCAACGTGGCCCGTTCCCTGCGCACCCTGGACGTGCCCGTGCTCGCGGCCGGGTTTGCCGGCGGGCGCAACGGCGACGCCATCCGCGACGGCCTCTCCGAGGCAGCCATTCCGTTCGACCTCGTGGAGATAGAGGGGTACTCCCGCACCTCGACGGCCATCGTCGACCCCATGGCTGGTACGCAGACCGAGATCAACGAGTACGGCCCCGAAGTGACCCCCGCCGAGGCCAAGGAGTTCTCCCGGCGCCTGGAGTACCTGATGGAGTACGCCACGGCCGTCGTCTTCGCCGGCAGCGTCCCGCCGAACCTGGACGAGAGCTTCCTCGTCGGCCTCCTGCGCCGCGCCAGAGAGCGTGGGATCTACACGGTGGTGGACTCTCCGCCTTCCGTACTGAGGGCCGCGCTCAAGGCCAACCCCTCGCTCGTAAGCCCGAACCAGCACGAGGCCGAGAGCGTCGTCGGCTTCGACTTTATCGAGGAAGGGGATTCCCCCCTCGGCCTCTCCAGGCTCGTCGAGCTCGGGGCCACGAACGCGTGCATCACATCCCCCGAGGGCCTCTCCTACCTCTCCACCGAGAACGGCCCCGTCTCGGCGCGTGCGCCGAGGGTGGAAGCCGTCTCCACGGTAGGGAGCGGCGACGCCTATCTCGCCGGACTCCTCGCCGGCCTGCTGCACCGAAACCTCGCGCCGGCCGAAGCCGTTCGCCTCGGCGCAGGTTGCGCCGCAGCCAACGCCGAGACCCTCGGCGCAGGGCTTTTCGAGGCGCGCAGGGCCGAAGAGCTGGCCGGCTCCGTGCAGGTCGAAGTGTTCTCCGAGAGCCTCCAAGAGAGTCGAACTTAGAGAACCCTCGGCGCCCCGGGAAGCCTTCCGCTCTCGTGCTAGAATGTGCGGCGGACATTACTTCCAGGAGAGTACGGAGGTTCGAGAACATGGCAGTTGCCGAAGTAACGGACGCGACTTTTGAGAGCGACGTCTTGCGGGCGGATAGGCCGGTTATAGTAGATTTCTGGGCGCCGTGGTGTGTGCCGTGCCGGCGTGTCTCCCCGATCCTCGAGGAGATGTCCGAGGCTCGCGAGGATGTGAATTTCGTCAAGGTCAACGTGGACGACAACCCGCAGGCAGCGATGAACTACAGCATTTCGAGCATTCCGACCATCGCCCGCTTCGAGTCGGGGCAGGTCACACAGCAGGCGATAGGAGCCTTGCCGAAGAACCAGTTATCGGCACAACTCGGCCTGTAATTGCGAGGAGCATCACTCGCGGTTACAATCTCTGGCGCATGAGTCCCGTACAGTCGGATACGTCCGGCCGCCGTGCGGGCGTCGTAGAAAAGTCCAAAGAGACCAGGAGGTAAGTAAATGAGGTTCAAGCCATTGGGAGAGCGGGCGCTTGTCCAGATCGTCGAGCGTGAGGAGACGACGGCGTCAGGGATAGTGCTCCCTGACACTGCCAAGGAGAAGCCGCAGACGGCCGAGGTCGTCGCTGTCGGCCAGTTCGAGAACGGGGTCAAGGTCAGCGAGGGCGACGTCATCGTGTTCGCCAAGTACTCGGGGACCGAGATCAGCCTCGACGGCGAGGACTACATGATCCTCGACGCGGACGACATCCTGGGGATAGTCGAGAACTAGAGCAAAGTGCTAGAGTCGGCTCTCCGGAGCGCCGGGCATCCTCTCGGGGCCCGGCGCTCGAGCTTTGGCCGGCTCGAAGACTGAGCGAAGGGGAGAGCGGTCGGATACGTGCGTACGCTGCGTAGGGGAGACAGGGGGCGGGAGGTCGTCGACCTGCAGACCCGCCTGCAGTCTCTCGGCTTCGACCTGGGAAGCAGGGGCATAGACGGCGTCTTCAGGGAGAGGACGGAGCTGGCCGTAAGGGCTTTCCAGCAGCACCTCGGTCTCCTCGCCGACGGACTCGTCGGTCCTATCAGCTGGCGCGAGATCGTGGAGGCCGGCTACAGGCCGGGGGGACGCCTGCTCTACCTCAGGCAACCACCTTTCAGGGGCGCCGACGTAGTCGACCTTCAGCAGATGCTCGACGACCTCGGGTTCGACCCCGGCGCCGTCAACGGCCTGTTCGACCCCCGTACCGTCAGGGCCGTTCGCGACTTCCAGAAGAACGCGGGCCTGCAGGACGACGGGGTCGTGGACGCCGCGGTCTTCAAGGTCCTGAGCACGTACGCCGCCCAGTCCCTGGGCACCCACCAGCTCCCCGACAAGAGCGGAGGATACTTCACCGATGACCTCTTCTCCGGGGCCATAGTCGTTGACGCCGCCCACGGCGGCAGGGACACGGGTTACGAGAGCCCGACCGGACTCTCCGCAGCAGACTCGAACCTCGCCGTGGCGCAGGAGCTGGCCCAGATCCTACCAGCCAGGGAGGTCCTCTTGACCAGGAGCGGCGATGAGGAGGTCTCGGCGGCCGACAGGGCCTTCCTCGCGAACTCTTCGAAGGCGAAGATGATCGTCTCCATCCACCACGCCTCCCACCCGACCCCGACAGCCTGCGGGACGGCCTCTTTCTACTTCGGAAGGCTCGGCTACCAGTCGCACAGGGGCAGGATGGCCGCCGCCTATCTGCAGCGGGCCATCACCCAGGCCCTCGGTACCCGAGATATCGGAGAGTTCGGCAGATCCTTCGAGATCCTGCGCGAGACGAATATCCCTGCCGTAGTCCTCGAACCCCTGCACCTTACCAACCCGGAAGAGCTTGACCTCGCCTCCGACCCCTACTACCCGGCAACCGTCGCCGAAGCTATTGCCAGCGCCCTCGAACTGTACGCAGGGCGCGATACGGCATTTATTGCTGTGTAGGCTTCAGGCCTGAAACCTCTAATCTAGCTGGTACAATCAACGCTATCAGTCGGGACGTAGCGCAGCCTGGTAGCGCGCCTCGTTCGGGACGAGGAGGTCGGAGGTTCAAATCCTCTCGTCCCGACTCTTGAAGATTTCAGGCTTCAGGATGCTCGTTGACCGGTCCCCTCGAGTTTTCGGCATGCTGCGCATCCGATTTCACCTTCATTACCGCCATAGGCCTGCTATCTGGAGCCTTTAGAGGCTGTTAGCGAGCGCGCGAGGTCGTCTGTCTTCGCCTCGTATAGACGCTCGATCCCCACGGTACGAAACCCGACCGACTCGTAGAGCAACCTCGAGGCGTCGTTCCGTCCTTCGGATGTAACGAGGGCGTCCTTCGCGCCGAGCGCCGTTAGCCTCGCAAGTCCCTCCTCCATCACCGCCCTTCCGAGTCCCCGGCGGCGGTGAGCTTTGGCCGTACCCACCGGCTCGAAGAGACCGCTGCGGCTACCGGGGTCGTACCAGCAGATGCAGTACGCTCCGAACTCTCCGGCGCCGTTGACGGCCACGAGATCCAGATTCTGGTCGTAGTCCGGTGCGGCGCGCAGCCGACGGTAGGCTTCCATCGTGACCCGCGAAGGACGCCAGACCTCCCGGTGCAGATCCACCCTGCGATGCCATTCATCCTCAGGGCCGACGGGCCGCACCGACCATCCGTCCGGGGTCGCAGGGGAGATCAATGACCCGTCGTTCAGGGACCGGTGCATATTCAAGTAGTGAGTCCCGACGCGGACGAAGCCGATCCGCTCCAAAAACTGGAGAGTCGGGTCGTCTTGCGCGCCGAGCGTCTCGAGGTGCGTCGTCCGGATCTTCTCTACAGGAGTCTCTTCCGTGAGGCACTCCACCGCCCACAGGAGCATGGGCCGCTCGACGGTCCCGGAACCGCGCAGGTCGGGGCTGATCTGTATGACGACGCCGTCAGGCTCTTCCAGGATCGCAACCCCGACGATGCCTCCGCCGTCCTCCCACAGCCGGACGTTTCGGGCGGCGTCGAAGAGCGTGTTCTGAAAGAGTGTCCAGACGAAGTCGCCGGGATGCCAGTACGTTTGGGGCGGACTCAGGGTCGTACACTCCGAGAGGAAGCGCGACACGCGCGTGAGGTCTTCCGCGCCACTGTATGCCCTCGATCTCAAGGTTCCATGCTCCTTACTCGCACTTGTCCTTCCAGGCGGGATGTTCGTCTGGTTCCAGAATGCTCCTTGACCCACCTCCATAGGGTTCTCAGTCCCGAGAATGGGGGTTCGCTCCATTGCCGTTCAGGGGCCTGCTGCCTGACACTTGAAGCCTGAAACCTGTAGCCTGAAGCCTTTAGAGCCCTTCCTCTTCTGCCTCCTCGAGCAGAGTCCCCCAATCAGCGTACAGGCCGTCGAGAACCCCTTTCAGCTGGCGGTGTTCTTTGACGACTTCGCGGGATCGTTTGCCGTCGGCGTAGAGCTCTGAGGTGGCCAGTTCTTTCTCCAGGCGGGCCACGCGGCGCTCGGTCGCGTCGATCTCACCTTCTACCGCGACGAGGCGGGTGGCCAGGATGCCCTGCTCTTTGTTCTGGCCAGGCCTGACGCGCCGGCGCTGGCGGCCCTTGCCGCCTTTCGGGGCCTCGTCCAGGCGGCGGTGGGAGCGGTAATAGTCGTAGCCGCCGAGGTAATTCCTAAGCTTTCTGCCTTCCAGGTCAACGACCCTGGTCGCCAGCTTGCGGAGGAAGTAACGGTCGTGGGAGATGAAGAACATCGTGCCCCTGTACTCCAGGAGCGCATCTTCCAGGGCCTCGCGGGCGGGGATGTCGAGGTTGTTGGTGGGCTCGTCTAGCAGGAGCATGTTCGCCCCGCTCACCACGATCTCCGCAAGGCTCAGACGGTTTCTCTCGCCGCCGGAGAGGGACCTGACCTTCTTGAAGACGTCCTCGCCGGAGAACAGGAACGCGCCGAGAAGGTCGCGGGCCTCGGGGGCGTCGAATCCTGTCGTGTCCATGGCCTCTTGCAGTACGGTCTTGTGGTCGTCGAGGCGGGCCAGCTGCTGGTCCTGGTAGGCGAGCGTTACGTTGTTGCCCGTCCTGACCATCCCCCTCTGGGCCTGGAGTTCGCCCGTGGCGAGGCGCATGATGGTGCTCTTTCCTGTTCCATTGGGTCCCAGTAGGGCAACCCGCTCCCCGCGCTCGATGACGAGGTCGAGATCTTCGAGGAGTGGCCCTTCGGCATCATCGTGGGCGTAGCGCACGTCCTCGAGCTCGAGGACGACGCGTCCGGCCCGCGCGGTCTCCTTTCCGAGGTCGAGCCTGACATTCTTCGAGGCGCTCCTCGGGTCGTCTATCTTCTCCATCCTGTCGAGTAGTTTCTGCTTGCTCTTGGCCTGGCTGGCTTTGCTGGCCTTGGCCCGGTTCTTCTCCACAAAGCGCTCCAGTTGCGCCCGGCGTTCTGCGTTGGCCTTGGCCTTGCGGGCGAGTTGCTCCTCACGGGCCTTCTTCTCGGTCACGTACTTGCTGTAGTTGCCGGGGTAGCGGGCGAGAACACCATCTTCGAGCTCGAGGATAGAACCAGCCACGGCATCGAGGAAGTAGCGGTCGTGGGAGACGACGAGGACGGCGCTCTTCGCACCCTTGACGAAATTCTCGAGCCACTCTATGGCGCGCAGGTCGAGGTGGTTGGTCGGCTCGTCGAGGAGGATGAGGTCAGGCTCCTCCATCAGCAGGCGGGCGAGGGCGATGCGGCTCTGCTCGCCGCCCGAGAACGAGCCTACGGGGCGCTTCCAGTCCTCGGGGGCGAAACCCAGCGAAGAGATGGTAGAAGCCGCCCTGGCGCGGTAGGCGTAGCCGCCGTCCCGCTCGAACTCGCTCTGCAGCCTGCCGTATCTTTCCATGAGCGCGTCCGAAGGGTCTTCGGAGAGGCGCGTGCCGAGTTCCTCCAGCTCCTTCTCTCGGGCCATGAGGGGTTCGAAGGCGGAGATGATCTCCTGCTCCAGAGAGAGCGCGCCCCGTTCGCCCACGTAGAGCTTCTGGGCGGTCATCCCGACCTTCGCGCCGCCAGGATGCTCCACCGAGCCAGAGTCAGGTTCCGAGTGACCGGCCAGAATATCCAGCAGGGTCGTCTTGCCGGCGCCGTTGCGCCCGACCAGTCCGACCTTCTCTCCGGCCTCCACAGAGAGCGTCGCGCCCGAGAGAACCTTCAGGTCGCCACCGTGGTACTTTACGAGATCTCTTGCGACAATCACCTTCATGGCACAGGGATTATACAAAGAGGACCCCCTGACGCCGGAATCCCTGCAAATGGGTACTTTCTTCCGCTCCTAACCAGCCGCTAATTTACGGTTGTACACCACAGGAGTACACCACGAAATGTGGACTTACCCCGCTTCGGTAGACACATCTCCGTCACGCGACGTCCTCTTCTACCAGTCTAACCTCCTCGAACTCCGCGGGGCTCAGATAGCCTAGCGCGGAGTGCCTCCTTCTCGTGTTGT
>Ga0126304_10000359_pt1 | contig 17581 bp, 17 predicted proteins | sample Plot25_FD_92538 | JGI IMG/M metagenome (GOLD analysis project Ga0126304, IMG submission 92538) | Serpentine soil microbial communities from UC McLaughlin Reserve, CA, USA - Plot25 | ecosystem: Environmental > Terrestrial > Soil > Grasslands | place: USA: UC McLaughlin Reserve, Lake County... | reverse complement strand
GCCGTCGACGACGAAGCGATTCTCGGAACCGCTCGAGCCGTCGATCGACAGACCGCCTGCGCGCGACTCATCGTTCGTGCCCGGCGCAGTCGTCACCGCCGTGGTGAAGTCGCGTCCGCGCGGAATGCGCTCGAGCAGATCCTTGGTGATGCTCGCCGAGGCCGCGTTCTGCTTGACGTCGATGATCGGCGACTCGGCGGTGACCGTCACGGCCTCCGTCACGCCGGCCAGCCCCATCGACATGTCGATCTTGAGCAACTGTCCGAGCTGAACTTCGACATCCGGCTGGATCTTGTCGCCGAATCCGGCGAGCTTGGCCGTCAATGTGTAGCGCCCCGGGGGCAGCGCCGGGAAGCGATACGCGCCGCTCGAGTCGCTCGTCGCGGTGGTGACACCAACCGCCGCCGGGCTCCGCGCTTCGATCGTCACGCCAGGCAGCACCGAACCGGAGCTGTCTTTCACGACGCCTTGGATGGATCCCGCCTGCTCCTGTGCCGTCGCGAGATTCGCGAACAACATCAGACAGGCGAAAACCGCGCACAGGGTTGCGCTACGTTTCATCTTTCCTCCTCCACGAGAACAAAGGTCTTGCAAAAAAACCCAGACAACTGGGATGTAGGTTGTGGCGGATTGTAGTGCAGCTGAAGCGCTTCTCAACACGGAAGTTACACCGTTCGTCACATCCAATATTCAGGACGTCCCACGGCACGAAACTCCAATCAATTGGTTCCACTAAAAACGTATGGGTACATAGAAAAACGGGGGCAAAATTCGCCCCCGCCTTTCACCCCTTCGAACCCTGGAACTACGAACCTTTGGACGTCTGCCTCCGGCCCTGCGGACGACCTACCTACTTGCGCCGCGTGATCTGGTCCCAGAGGGCGGCGCCACCGCCGCCGACGACAGCGCCGATCAGCGCACCCTTCTTGCCGCCAACCGCGGCGCCGACACCCGCGCCGACACCCGCGGAGGACCCGATGATGATCGCGCTCTTCTTCACCGAACGCGACTTCCTCACCGGCTCGTCGTAGACCAGCTGTCGTGTCCGCACCACCGGCGCTCTCGAAGAGGCGCGAACGATGCGTGTGTCACCAAGCCCTTCGTCCGCGTACTGCGGTCTCGCGGCAGTGTAGCGAACAGCAGCGGGCTGCGCGAACGCTGTTGCGGGAGCATATCCCGCGGGAGCGTAAGCGGCCTGCGTCGCATACGCAGCTTGCGGATCGGCGCTGACGCACTCCACCTGCGAGACGGTGGCGCCATTCACGACGACCGGCCGCACCAGCGCGCGCTGATCGGGTTCGCAGCTGACTAACACTGGCGACGCACCTGGTGCGCCCGCGACGTCCTGCGCCCGGACGGCGGTGGCTCCCTGCGTCGCGCCGCATCCATAGTTGAAGGCCAGCGCACCGACCGCGATCGCTCCGGTTGCGCTTCCCCACAACGACTTCGTTTGCATGCCTCTCATTGGCTCTCCTCCGGTTGCTGCCTTACTGGTTCCACAGGCGATGCCAACACGAAATCGTTCAAAACACGTGAATTTACCGGAGTTTGTCGAGTGTTCCGCGGGGTGACACAATCACATTGTCCTCAGGACGGCTCAACTGTTCTCTTTTGTGTCCGCGCGATCCGGACGACCTCATGGCCCACATTCTCGTCGTCGAAGATGACCAGGACATCGCCGATCTCATCGTCCATTACCTTCACAACGCGGGTTACACCACTGATCGACTCGCGTCTGGCGCTGGAGTGATGCGGCAGCTGCAGCAGACCGCCGCGGATCTGGTGATCCTCGACTTGATGCTCCCGGGCTTGAGTGGAATGGCGGTGTGTCGCGCGATGCGCGAGGATGCAGCGACCGCTCACGTGCCGATCATCATGCTGACCGCTCGCGGGGATGAAGCCGATCGACTGGCAGGTTTCGCACAAGGCGCCGACGACTATGTCACCAAGCCATTCAGTGCGAAGGAACTGGTCGCCCGCGTCGGGGCACGGCTGCGTCGCGCCGGAACGGGAGCCAACGGTGAAGCAGGCGTGCTGCGGTACGGTGACATCGTCGTCGACGCCGATCGACACCGGGTCACGGTTGAAGGCAAGGACGTTCGTCTGACCGCCAAGGAGTTCCTGCTCCTGCAATACCTGGTTCGGCATCGAGGGCGTGTGCTCTCGCGAGACCTCCTGCTCACCGATGTCTGGGGATACCAGTACACGGGCGGCACGAGGACCGTCGACGTGCACATCCGTCGGCTCAGGGAGAAACTGCCCTCTCTGAACGACTCGATCGAAACCGTCAAACAGTTCGGATACCGCCTGGCGTGACCTCCCGCTCGCGCGTCTTTCTCGCGTGCCTGGCGCTCTCGGCTTCGCCGGTGCTGGCGGCGGCGCTGCTCTTCGTGATCTTCATTCCCTTCGCCGGAATTACCGATCACCTCGCTGCGACACGGACCGTCGCCTTTGCGGCTACGGGTGCGGGTCTTGCGATCGCCGCCGCGCTCGCGTGGACCGCGGCTCAGGTAGTCGCGCGACGCACGCGCTCCATGCTGGACGACTCGGCGGGGGTAACGCTGCGCCGCGAAGCGGAGCTCACGTCGGACCGCACCCGCATGGAAGCGATCCTCGGCGGCATGATCGAAGGTGTGTTGATCGTCAACGAGTACGGCCGGCTGCAACTGGTCAACAGCGCAGCGAGGAGGATGCTGAACCTCACCGGCGATCCTGTCGGACGCCACTACCTGGAGATCGTGCGCCATCCGAACATCGCGGCGCAGCTCGGTTACGCCCTGAACGGAGAGGCAACCGCGGGTCGGGAGCTGGTGCTGCCGCAGGCGCCGGGCGTGATCTTCGTCGCGCGCAGCGCGCCGGTCGCCGCCGGGGCCACCGTCGGCGCGGTGCTGGTGCTGCACGACATCACCGACCTGCGCAAGGCGGACCAGATCCGCCGCGATTTCGTCGCCAACGTCTCGCACGAGCTGCGCACGCCGCTCACCGCCGTGCGCGGATACGTCGAAGCACTGATCGACGGAACCGGTGATGCCGAGCAGGTGCAGTCCTTCCTCGAAACGATCGCGCGTCACACCGGCCGGATGGAGCGGCTGGTCCGCGACCTTCTCCGGCTGGCGCGCCTCGACGCCGGGCAGGAGCCGGTCGAACAGCTGCCCTGTGACCTCTCATCGCTGCTCACCGGCGTTGAGACTGACCTCGAAGCGACGATCGAACAGCGCGCACTGACCATCGTTGCCGAGATCGCGCCGAACGCGGCGATCGCTCTCGGCGATCCCTCGAAGCTGCACGACGTACTTCGGAACCTGCTCGAGAATGCAACCAACTACTCGCCCGAAGGAGGCACCATCACCATTGCCACGCGACGGGTCGGTGAACGCGTCGTCCTGACGGTGGCGGATGAAGGCCCCGGAATCCCGGCTACAGACCTGGCGCGTGTATTCGAGCGGTTCTATCGGGTCGACGAGTCGCGCGCCCGCGATCGCCGCGATCCCGGAGGAACGGGGCTGGGTCTGGCGATCGTGAAGCACCTGGTCGAGTTGCAGGGGGGGAAAGTCACGGCCGCCAACGGCCCCGGTCGCGGCGCCGTCTTCACGCTGGAGTTACCGGCGCGGGAGTCGTGATGAGTGGAGAGGGTGCACGTGCACCCTTCTCAAGTCATCAGGGCGCGATGGTCTGCGCGACGATCCACCACGTGATCGCGGCGATCGCTGCAGAGGCCGGGATCGTCAGCACCCATGCCCACACGATTCGTCCGGCCACGCCCCATCTGACCGCTGACAGGCGCTTGATCGAGCCGACGCCGATGATCGCACCGGTGATCGTATGAGTCGTGCTGACCGGCACGCCAAGATGAGTGGCCGTGAACAGCGAAACAGCGCCGGCTGTTTCCGCGGCGAACCCGCCGACCGGCTGGAGCTTGGTGATCTTCGAGCCCATGGTATGGATGATCCGCCATCCACCCGAGAGTGTTCCGAGCGCGATCGCTGCATGGGCTGACAGCACGACCCACAGATCGATCCTGAACTCCGAGATGTAGCCACCCGCGAAGAGCACGCCGGCAATGATGCCCATCGTCTTCTGCGCGTCGTTGCCGCCGTGACCGAGGCTGTAGGCCGCCGCCGACAGCAGTTGCAGCCGCCGGAACCAGTGATCCACCTTGCCCGGTGACGTGCGCTGAAAGATCCACATGATCATCACCATGATCAGGAACCCCAGGGTCATGCCGATCATCGGTGCCAGCACGATGAAGATGAGAGTCTTGATCCAGCCTGCGGGGATGATCGCGCCGAAGCCGGCTTTTGCGACGGCCGCGCCCGCGTACCCGCCGATCAGCGCATGCGATGAACTGGTCGGCAGGCCGTAGTACCAGGTGATGAGATCCCAGATGATCGCGCCCATCAGGCCGGCGAAGATGACCGCGAAAGTGACGACCTTGATATCGACCAGACCGCTGCCGACGGTCTTCGCGACACCGGTTCCGAAGGTGAAGGCCGCGATGAAATTGAAGAAGGCTGCCCAGATCACCGCCTTACCCGGCGTCAGCACCCGGGTGGACACGACCGTCGCAATCGAGTTGGCGGCGTCGTGGAACCCGTTGATGTAATCGAACAGCAGGGCAACGATGATCAGCGCGAAGACTGCGAGAAGATTGGTGTCCATCCCGCTTATGCGTGCTTGACCACAACGCCCTCGAGCACGTTGGCGACGTCCTCGCAGCGATCGGTCGCGGCCTCGAGAAAATCGAGGACCTCCTTCCATTTGATGATCGAAATGGCATCCTTCTCTTCTTCGAACAGCCGGCGGAGCGCGAGCTGGTGAGCGCGGTCGGCTTCGTTTTCGAGCCGGTTGATTTCGACCGCGCAGCCCGAGATCCCCTGCTTCTTGCCGAGCGCCTTCATCGCCATCACCAGCTGGTCGGCGCAGGCGATGATGATGCGCGCCTGCTCGCGCGCGTCCGGACGCACATGATCGATCTGATAGAGACGCAGTACGCCGGCCGAATCATCGATCGCGTCGATGACGTCGTCGAGTGACCGGGCCAGGGCGTGGATGTCTTCACGGTCGAGCGGGGTCACGAAGGTCTTGTGCAGGCGCTGAATCACTTCGTGCGTCAGGAAATCGCACTTGTGCTCCACTTCCTTGATTTCGTCAGCCTTGTCCCACAGGGGCTGCTCGGGCGCGAGCATCTCCTGCAGCAGTCCGGCGCCGCGCCGGATCTCTTCGGCCATGGCGACGAAATCGTCGAAGAACTTCTCTTCCCTGGGAATCAGTCTGAAAGCCACGCGCCCTCCGGGCCGAATGTTAGCAGATGGAAAGAGGCCACAGCCCGGCGGTCACGGATGTTACACGGACGAAACATGGCAGACCAGGAGTTAACAGATCCGAAACCCGCCCGTGACCTCCTCGAAACGCGGCGCTTTTAAGCTCCAGTACCAGGAGCTGCCATTGAAACTGCACAGAGACTGCGGTGGGCGTGGGCACTGGTCCTGGTAGGTGCGGTACTCGAGTGTTCGTCGATCGCGCGTGTGGCCATGGCGCGGATGGAGCGGCTGCAGAAGGGCATGTAGATGAAGGACGCGTCGAAGCTCAAGACTGTCGTGTTTGCCTGCGTGCAGAACGCAGGGCGATCGCAGATGGCGGCCGCCTGGTTCAACCTGCTGTCCGATCCGGCACGCGCCCGCGCGGTTTCAGCCGGGACCTCTCCGGCACCGGCTGTTCATGCAGAAGTCGTCGCCGCGATGCGGGAAGTCGGCATCGATCTTTGTCAGGCGCAGCCTCGAAAGCTGACCGAGGACCTGGCTCGCAGCGCGGACCGCATGGTGACTATGGGGTGCGACGAGAACTGTCCCTACATACCCGGTCTGGCCGTGGAGGACTGGCCGCTCCCGGATCCGAAGGAGCAGCCAGTTGAACGAGTGCGAGAGATCCGTGACGAGATCCGCCGGCGGGTCGAGGATCTGCTTGGACGGCTGTAGCTCCTGTCATTTGCAACAGGTCGATGGGCTGTCGCAGCACGCAACCGGCTTGGCGGCACGGATGAACGCACTGGCGATCAGTCCGTCCACCTGCGGCGCGATCGACGCCACGTCGAGACCAGCCTCAGTCAGGAACTGACGCGCGTCCTCGAGTTGATAGACACGCCACGGCTCGACGGTGATCGATTCGAATCCAGCGTCAGCGAGCAACCGGGAGTATTCCTCCTCGTGCAGTGCGCCGGCAACACAGCCGACCCAGAGTTCCATGCTCTTTCGCACCGCGTCCGGCACGTCACCGCGAACGACGACATCGGAGACGCCGAAGCGACCGCCGGGCTTGAGCACACGAAAGGCCTCTCGAAGCACCCGCCCCTTGTCGGCTGAAAGGTTGATGACGCAGTTCGAGATGATGACGTCGACGCTGTTGTCGGGCAGCGGCACCTGCTCGATCTCTCCTTTCAGGAATTCGACGTTGCTCACCCCCGCCTTGCTTTGGTTCTCACGCGCAAGTGCCAGCATCTCGTCGGTCATGTCGAGACCGTACACCTTGCCGGTGGTGCCGACGCGCTTCGCCGAGAGCAGGACGTCGATGCCGCCGCCGGAGCCGAGGTCGAGAACCGTCTCTCCTGCTCTCAACTCGATCAGAGCGGTGGGATTGCCACATCCCAGTGAAGCGGCGACGGCTTCGGACGGAAGCGCGGCCGTCTCCCCCTCGCCATACAGGTCGCTCGTGATCGGATCGCCACAGCCGCACCCGGTCCCGCAGCAGCCGGTCTTCCCGCCACCGGTCTGCGCCCTGATGGCTGCTTCACCATACTTCTGCTGGATCGTTTCTTTCAGTCCCGGTTCACTCATCGTCGTGCACTCCTTACATTTGCTAATGCGAATATATTGTAACCCTACCTGCGATCTTAATATTTGTCAAGGCGAATGTATGCCGGGTGACCGGCAACTGGCTTCGCTCGAGCTGACGTTCGCAGCGCTTGAACCCGCTGCTGCCGACGGGCGATAAGATCAGAACGATGGAAGACGTACTCACAATCATTCTCGGCGGCGGCCGCGGCAATCGACTCTTTCCTCTCACCCACATGCGCTCGAAGCCGGCGGTGCCGCTCGGGGGGAAATACCGGCTGATCGACATTCCGATCAGCAATTGCCTGCACGCCGGCCTGAAGAAGATCTTCGTCTTGACGCAGTTCAACTCGGCCTCGCTGAATCGACACGTGGCGCAGACCTACCGGCTCGACATGTTCTCGGAAGGCTTCGTCGAGATCCTCGCAGCCGAGCAGACTCCGGATAACCCCGACTGGTTCCAGGGAACCGCCGATGCGGTACGTCAGGCAGCGCAGCATTTTCTTGGCTACGACGCGGATCATTACCTGATCCTCGCCGGCGACCACCTTTACCGGATGGACTTCTGCGATCTGATCGAGTCGCATATCGAGAATCGTGCCGACATCACGATCGCGGCGCAGCCGGTCACGGCCGAAGACGCCACCCAGATGGGGATCCTCCGTTTTGATCACCAGGGGCAGATAACCGGGTTCGAGGAAAAGCCCAACGCTGAACGCCTCGCGGCGATCGGCAGCAGCATCCCGCCTCACTCCCCCGCCGCGCGCAGCGTGAATGCCGGGAAGCCATTCGTGGCCTCGATGGGAATCTACGTGTTCTCGCGCGAGGTCCTGATCGAGGTACTGGAAACGGCCGGCATCGACTTCGGAAAAGAGATCATTCCCAAGTCACTTGGCGTCCGTAATGTCCATCCCTATGTCTACCGGGGTTACTGGGCCGATGTCGGAACCATTCAGGCGTTCTACGACGCGAACATCCAGCTGACGGAGCGGGGCGCGCCGTTCAATTTCTTCCACCCGCGGTTCCCGATCTATACGCGCCCGCGATTCCTGCCCGGGACGCGCGCCTATGCCTGCACGATCGACTCGTCGATCGTCGCCGAGGGCTGCTTCCTGGATCAGTGCGAGATTTCGAACTCTGTCGTCGGGATCCGCACGCACGTCGACCCCGGTTCGAAGATCACCAGGTCGGTGCTGCTGGGGGCCGACACCTATCAGGAAGATATGATCGCCGGTGAGCTGACGCTCGGCGTTGGCAGCAATGTCGTTCTCGATCGAGTGATCATGGACAAGAACGCCAGGATCGGCGATGGCTCGCGCCTGACCAACGCCGCAGGTGTCGATCACGCCGACGGCGACGGCTACTACATTCGCAACGGCATCATCATCGTCCCCAAGAGTGGGTCGGTAAAGGCGGGGACCATCGTCTAGGCCGCAGGCGCGGCTATACTTTCGCGTGCCGCCCAGATTTTCGACGCCGATCGCGCTCGCTGTCTCCCTGCTCGCCATTCCAGATCACTCTTTCGCTCAACAGCCCGCCGCAGCGCCCACGCAGAGTCATATCTCGTTCTCGGGCTACATGCAGCCTCAGTACGAGTTCGTCACGAGCGATGGTGAAACCGAGGACCGCGCGTTCTTCCGCCGGTTGTTCGTGACGCTCGACGCGTCGACCGCGAAGGACTGGAGCGCCGAGGTGCAAGCCGATCTGGGTCGCGTCGCCTCCGGCGGCGACCGCATCGTGATCAAGAACGCGTACGTTCAGTACGGGGGCTGGCGCGAGCGCGGGATCACGCTCACTCTCGGCAATCAGAAGCCTCCGTTTTCCCGCTCTTTGATCACGTCCTCCTCAAAGCGCTCCTTCGTCGAACGGCCGTTCACCGGCGACCGCGCATTCGGCAGCCCGGGACGGATGATCGGCCTGAAGGCGGAAGGCTGGCACCGGGAACGATCGATCTACTGGTCAGGAATGGCGGGGATCACGCGACACTCACCTGATGCCGGTGAGGTCCGGCTCGATGGCGCCGCAGAGGGTGGCCAGGGCTGGGCCGAGGGTCCAATGGTGGTCGCGCGCATAGAACTCCATCCGCTCGGAGAGGTTGCTCGTGATCACGGTGACTTCAACCGGGGACCGCTCCGCGTGACCGTCGGCGCGGCCGCCTATGGCTGGTGGAATGATGACGATGCCGAGCCGCACGGTGGTGAAGCGGTGGACGCGGCGAGCGTTGGCGCAGTGGAGCTGAGCGGAGGGCTGAGGGGATCCGGACTGACGATCGAAGCCGAGGTCGAACGAGTCACCGGCGACGCAATCGAGGCCGGCGTTACCCACGGTTTGTACCTCGATGGTCATCTCAGGTTGAACAAGGCCTCGCTGGAATCGGGCTGCATGGTGCTGCGTGAGCGGCTGGAATTACTCGGCGGCGCCGACCTGCTGTCGACCGACGCATTCGACACCTCATGGCATCGGCTCTCGGCAGGGATGAACGTGTACTTGAATCGGCACGCGCTGAAGTTTTCGTTGATGCACCGCGAGTCGTTCAACGAGGGCGGTGTCGAGGGTGCCCGGTCACGCGCCACCTACATTCAAACCCAGTTCGCGTTCTAGTCGTCACATTCTCACAACTTACCTGCAGCACCCCCGTCTAACGTGCCAGGTCGCACGTGTGGAGGCGGGCGGCCTGAAAAACCTGATGGGTGAGGGCTTTCCTACGGGAGGTCCCAATGCTGCACGCAACGTGTCGAGTACTCTGTCTTGGTTTGCTGCTGGTCTTCTGCGCTGCCGACAGCAGGGGCCAGACGATCGATCCCACCAGCCGCCACATCGGCCCGCACGTGCGCGGCGCCACTCCGCAAATCACTGCGCTGATCAAGCGCGCGGTCAGCCGCTCCCCGACTTTTGCGTCACTGGTCGCGGCGCTCGATAGAACCGACGTCATCGTTTACATCGAGCGCACCCGTCGCCTTCCTTCCGGAGTCGACGGGCAACTCGCGTTCAGTGGCGCGGCCGGCCCGCTTCGGTACCTGCGCGCGCAAGTGATCGTGGACCTGGAAGAGGATGCGATGCTCGCCATCGCCGGACACGAGCTGCAACATGCGCTCGAGGTCGCGGCGCACCCGGAGGTGCGTGACGCGGCGACACTCGGAGCGCTTTACGAGAAGATCGGAATCGGGATGTCACACCGCGGGCGGTTCGACACCGCGGCAGCACAGCTGGCGGGCAGGAGAGTCCGAAACGAACTCAATTGAGGCGTCGGAGGATCTTCGGCGTGACGAACCATCGCAGGGTACCGGTCCCTTTCGGTGGAAAGACCTCGAAGTCGATTCTGCAGACCGCACCCTTCTTGAACTCGATTGCCGTGCGTGCACCGATCAGGCGCGCGGCCAGTTCACCAAGGTTCGGCTCATGGCCAACGAGTGCGATCCGCGCCCGTCGCATGTGTTTCCCGAGTTCCTGGAACACAGCGCTCGGCGTGCCGGCCGGCGCAAGCGAGTCGGATAAGACGACCGCCGGTTTCGACGGCACGGCCTGCGCGAAGATATCGGCAGTCTGTTTCGTACGAACCAGCGGGCTGGCGATGATCTGATCGAAGTCGATGTCCAGTTCCACCAGCGCCTTCGCCTCCTTGCGAAGGCGGGAAATGCCGTCTGATGTCAGCGGGCGCTTCGAATCGTCCGGGTAGTCGGACCCGCGCTCTGCAGCGACCCCGTGACGAATCAAGTAAAGCTCGAGGGTGGCCACTAGCGGGCTCCCCCGGCGACGCGACGCTGCTTGCGCACCGGCATCTTCATCTTGAGTTGGCGTGTACGCAACGCCAGCCTCGGCACCAGCACTGCGGTGACGGTGGCGGTGAGTTCCCTGAGCGCCTCGGCCTGGGCGACGTACTTTCCATGCAGCCGCCGGCACTGTTCCTCGATGCGGCCGGCAATCGCGCCGAGGCCTTCATGTGGCGACGCGCGGCCCGCCGGAGCAGCTTGCACCGCGGCGACGTGCGCCTGCAGGATCTGCAGGTCGTGGAGACGTCCCAGATTGTCCTGCGTTCGTTTCAGTGTTCTGACGAGCGAATTGGCGGCCGGCAAGCCGCCGTCGGCGGCGAGTTCCAGACCGTAACGCAGCTTCTTGGCAGCGATTCGAACCTGGTGGAGATGTTCCGGCGCGTAGAGCTGGCCCGCCTGGTTAACCGCAGTCGCGAGACGCTTGGCTCGCTTCAAGAGCCTCCGGCCGAGCTCCTGGCGCCACGTCTGCTCGTCATCGAGCGCGACCGCCTCGCTGACGGAGTGCAGCCGCTGATCGAGCTTGGCGCCGTTCACCTCACCCAGCTTCGAGAGCATGGCTTCACGCTTTTCCGCTCGTTCGGCCATGACGTGCAGCCGCACGTCCTGTAGCGCGGCTTTCGAGAGCTCGTCAGACGACGAGAGCTCGTCGAGCAGGTGAAGGGTTACATCGAGTTCCCGGACCTCCCCGAGAACCCGTGTCAGGCGCCGGATCTTGCGGTTCGCCTTGCCAGCTTTGGACCCTTTCAGCCGGCAGGCCAGAACAGGCACGGCTTCCCGGAGACGCCGGGAGGCGACCCGGGCCTGGTGAACCCCATGGTCATCACCGGCCGCGGCGGAGGGCAGGTAACGGTGCAGGGCACGGACCCTTCTCGTTAGTAATGAAGAGGTTAGCTTGGGTGTCCGACTGCTCATGATACGATTTCGATGCCGACCAAATAGCTCAGGTTTGCCAGTATATCCCGCACCTCGTTAAGCAAGAGCCGCACCGCTGAGCTGACCCAGACACATGCGCATTGCCGCCATCGACATCGGCACCAACTCGATCCATATGATCGTGGTGCAGGTCCGTCCGGATCTGTCGTTCGAAGTGATCGATCGCGAGAAGGACATGGTCCGCCTCGGGGCTGGGGGGCTGGACGGCAGAAGCCTGACCGACACGGCGATTGCCTCGGCCCTGCAGACATTGTCGAAGTTCAAGCGCCTGGCCGAATCACACAAGGTCGACGAGGTCGTCGCGGCGGCCACGAGTGCAACCCGGGAAGCTGATAACGGCGGCGATTTCATCAACGAAGTCGCCCGGCAGACGGGGATTCAGATCCGGATCATACCCGGGGCGGAAGAAGCGCGGTTGATCCACCTCGCTGCGGGGTACGGCGTCGACGTCGGCGGTTCGACCGCCTGCGTGATCGACATCGGCGGGGGCAGCGTTGAAGTGACGCTTGGAACCGCCAGGCAACTGGCAGCCGGCCAGAGCTTCAAAACCGGAGTAATCCGGCTGACGGAGCGCTACGGCAAATCGGATCCCCTTTCAGGACACGACGAACGTCGCCTGGTCAAGCACATCAACCGCGAGATGGGTGAATATCTCGCCGGCATCGCGAAACGAGGGTTCGACCGGGTCATCGGTACATCGGGCACGATTCTCAGCCTGGGATCGCTCGCGCTGCTGCACGAAGAAGGGCACGCCATCGCCGAGGTGCGAAACCAGCGGGTGACGGCAAAGGCGATTCGCCGCCTGCGCAAGAGACTGGTCGCCGCAAACCTGGACGAGCGCCTGCAGATGCCGGGCCTCGACCCCAGGCGCGCAGATCTGAGTGTTGCGGGAGCCGTCCTGCTGGACACGGTCCTGCGGCGTCTGGGCGCGCAAGACGTGACCCTCTGCGATCTGGCACTGCGAGAAGGTCTGGTCCTCGATTACATCCACCGGAACAGTGCCCGGATCCGGAAGGCCGAGCGGTACCCCGACGTGCGGCGCCGCAGTATCATCGAGCTGGGGGAGCGCTGCAGGTTCTGGCCGGAGCATGCACATCAAGTGGCTCGGCTCGCGTTGAGCATCTTCGATCAGACGCGCTCGGCTCACGGCTTCGGCGACCGTGAGCGCGAATGGCTCGAATATGGGGCGCTGCTCCATGACGTGGGCGTTCATATCAGCTACGAGCGGCATCATCGCCATTCGTATTACCTGATAAAAAACGGGGATCTCCGCGGGTTCGAGCCTCATGAGAAGGACGTCATCGCGCTGCTGGCGCGCTACCATCGGCAGGGGACGCCGAAGAAGTCACATGAGGGTTATCGTGAGCTCGACGGCAAGCTCCGCAACGTCGTCAAGCGTCTTTCCGCGATGGTCCGCCTCGCGGAAGGTCTCGATCGCAGCCATGCGCAGGGCGTCGCCTCGCTCGACTTCTATCCTCGCTCCGATCACTACGTCGCCCGTTTACGTGCCATCGGGGATGCGGAACTCGAGCTCTGGGCGGCGAGCCGTCACGCCCAGCCGCTCGAAGAGATGCTCGGCAAGCCCATACGGTTCCAAATCGGCCCGTTGAAGCCCCTCATTCACAAGAAGCAGCATGTTGAACCGACTGACCACCCCGCACGAGTACCCCGGAAAACTGTTCGTCGTGGAGGGAATCGACGGATCCGGAAAAACGACACAGCTCGGCCTGCTCGCAAAATGGCTTAGCGCGGCCGGTCACAGCGTGGTGGTCACGGAGTGGAACTCTTCGCGCCTGGTGAAGGTCGCCACCAAGACCGGCAAGAAGAAGAATACGCTGACGCCGATGACCTTCAGCCTGCTTCACGCCACCGATTTCGCCGACCGGCTGCTGTACAACATCATTCCACCGCTCAAGGCCGGCATGATCGTCCTCGCGGATCGCTACGCCTACACCGCCTTCGCGCGCGATGCGGCCCGCGGTGTGGAACGGAAGTGGGTCCGCGAGCTTTACAGCTTCGCCGTCAGGCCGGACCTCTCGGTCTATTTCCGCGTCCCGATCGAAGTCTCGACCGATCGACTGCTGGCGCGGCGCATCAAGCTGAAGTTCTACGAGGCCGGGATGGACATGGGCTGGAGCAGCAACACGGTCGAGAGCTTCCGCATCTTCCAGGGCAAAGTCCTGGATGAGTACGACCGGCTCGTCGAGGAGTTCGGTCTCAGCGTCGTCAATGCCACCGGCAGCATTACCGAACAACAGCGCGTTTACCGCAAGCTGGTTTCACAGCACCTGGAGATCGCCAATGACGACGAGCAGCTCGACGACATCGCCTGAGGAACCAGCCGAAGGCCCGACTCCCGGCAGCTACTACGGCAACCCGATCCCTTACCTTCCAATCGAGGGCTATCCGGGGAAGATCATCGCCATTGAAGGAACGGACGGCGTCGGACGCTCGACGCAGATCCACCTTCTGCGCGAGTGGCTCGAGGTGCAGGGATATGGAGTCGTGGAAACGGGCTGGACGCGATCGGAGCTGATGCAGCCGACGATCGAGATCGCCAAGGCGAGCAATACGCTGAACAAGCTCACCTTCGTCCTGCTCTACGCCACCGATTTTGCCGATCGGCTCGAGAAAGAGATCATCCCCGCGCTCAAGGCCGGCTTCATCGTCCTGTCGGACCGGTATGTCTATACGGCGATGGCGCGCGCCGGTGTCCGCGGGGTCGACCGCACCTGGATCCGAAACCTGTACGGGTTCGCGATCGCGCCGCACCTGGTGTTCTATTTGCGGATCGATGAGAAGACGCTGATCAAGCGGATCCTGCAGTCCCGCGGCATGGACTACTGGGAGTCGGGCATGGACATGAAGATCGGCGATGACATCTACGACAGTTTCCGCAGCTATCAGAAGTCGCTGCTGAAAGAGTATTCGTCGATGGCCGACGAGTACCGCTTCAGGGTGCTCGACGCCCGGCGGCGGGTCGACGTGATCCAGGATGAACTGCGCCGGCAGATCGGTGCCTTCCTCGCCGAGTCCGAAACCACGACGACGACCGCGACCGCCCCGGGGCCCTGAACGAATCCAGGGGCTGCGCATCAACCGGTTGACGGCCAGTCGATCGGAACTGCAGGCCCGCGTCGAAGAGAGCCTCCGGGCAGCCGCGATCTGGGACGAAGTCAAGGACCGGCTGCACGATTCGGCACTGGCGCTCTCCGGCGGGCAGCAGCAGCGGCTCTGCATCGCGCGCGCGCTGGCCGTCGAGCCGGCGATTCTGCTGATGGATGAACCGGCCTCCGCGCTGGACCCGATCGCCACGCAGCGCATCGAAGAGCTCGTCTACCAATTGAAGACGGACTACACAATTGTCATCGTGACCCACAACATGCAGCAGGCGGCGGTCTCGGCTCGCGACGTTCGTCATCATGCCGGCGATGCCGGCCGGCCCACCTCCGGATCCGGCGCGTAGTCCCCCGCGGCTCCGTGCACTACAATAAACAGGTTAGAGACTCCGCGACAGCCGCTGTTGGCAGCCGGAGTTCAGTGATGCCGGAGCCCACCTGCGCATATTGCCGTCGTCACCCGGTCGAGCCGCAGTGGCGGCCCTTCTGCAGCGAGCGCTGCAAGCTCGCAGACCTGGGGCACTGGCTGACGGGCGATTACCGGGTCGCAGGGGACGCTCCTCCCGAAAACGATCCCGATGCGCCACAAGACGACGAAGTCTGAAGCACGCTAATGGCCGATACGCTCACAATTACTGACAATCGCACCGGCAGGCAGTACGAACTTCCGATCCAGGACGGCACGATCCGCGCGATGGACCTGCGCAAGATCAAGGTGACCGACGACGACTTCGGGATGATGACGTACGATCCGGCGTTCATGAACACCGCTGCCTGCCGCAGCAGGATCACCTTCATCGATGGTGACAAGGGCGTTCTGCTTTACCGCGGCTACCCGATCGAGCAGCTTGCCGAGCACAGCGATTTCCTCGAAACGGCCTACCTGATCCTGTTCGGCGACTTGCCGCAGGACAGCCAGCTGCAGCACTGGTCCAGAGAGATCACGCTGCACACGATGCTTCACGAGAACATCAAGAAGTTCCTCGAGGGGTTCCGCTACGACGCCCACCCGATGGGGATGTTCCTGAGTGCGGTGGGAGCCCTGTCGACGTTCTATCCGGATGCGAAGGATATCTTCGACGAGGGCTCGCGCCGGCTGCAGACGATTCGCATGATCGCGAAGGTGCCGAGCATCGCCGCCTACGCGTTCCGGCACACGATCGGCCGACCCTACGTCCTGCCGGACAACGAGTTGAGCTACTCGGGCAACTTCCTGAACATGCTCTTCAAGATGACCGAACCGCGCTACAAGCCGCACCCGGTGCTCGAGCGCGCGCTGGACGTTCTCTTCATCCTGCACGCCGACCACGAGCAGAACTGCAGCGCCAGCGCGATGCGCAACATCGGCAGCTCGCAGGTGGATCCCTATTCCGCGCTGGCGGGAGCGGCGGCGGCCCTGTATGGCCCGCTGCACGGCGGCGCCAACGAAGCCGTGCTCGAGATGCTGCAGGAGATCGGGTCCAAGGACAAGATCCCCGCGTTCATCAAGAAGGTGAAGGCCGGCGAAGGACGGCTGATGGGATTCGGGCACCGGGTCTACAAGTCGTACGACCCGCGGGCCAAGATCATCAAGCGGATGGCCGACCTGGTATTCGAGGTCACCGGCAAGAACCCGCTGCTCGAGATGGCGCTTGAAATGGAACGGATCGCGCTCGAGGACGATTACTTCGTCTCGCGCAAGCTGTATCCCAATGTCGACTTCTACTCGGGCCTCATCTACCAGGCGATGGGCTTCCCGGTATCGATGTTCCCCGTCCTGTTCGCGATTCCCCGCACCGCCGGCTGGATCGCGCAGTGGGAGGAGATGCTGCTCGACCCGGATCAGAAGATCGCCCGCCCGCGGCAGATCTACGTCGGGTCAGGACCACGGGACTACGTCGCGCGGGATAAGAGACGTTAACGGTTAAAGGGTCACCCTCGGATCCCTCTTGATGACGAGCGGCTGCGTGTAAGTGCGGCCGTTGACGGTCAGCTTCACGGTGTAGCTGCCTGGGCCTGGCGTCGACGCAGGTCGCGCTCCCCTTCCCCGGCCTCCGCCGGCTGGATTCCAGATCACGCGGTGCAGTCCCGCTGCTCCTGAAAACACCTGCGGCGCCGGCCGCCAGAGCGGCGTCACGTTGGGCGGAAACATTGCCGCCGGGGCGGTGGGCGCAGCCGGCGGGGCGCTCGAGTAGTTCGCGACGGTAGTGCCGGACGCGTCCACGATTTCAAGCGTGGTGACACCGGTCGCGGCGGCCTTCAGGTAGTAGTCGATGATGGCGCCTGAAGGTGGCGTCGGCACCTGCGGTTCGTCCTTCTGCGTTGGCGTGCCGTTGTCATCGCCCTGAATCAGCATGACGGCCTCGGACGGCTTGAACAGGAACGCATCCGCGGCCGTGACCTCGGCACCGAGCTGGCGGAGCACGCCGATGTCGTCGAGGATCCAGAACCCGCGTCCGTGGGTGGCGACGATCAGATCGCTGCCGTGCACTTCGAAGTCCCGCACCGACGTGACCGGCAGGTTCAACTGCAGCGATTGCCAGTTGTCGCCGTCATCGAACGAGACGAACGCGCCGCGCTCGCTGCCGGCGAACAGCAATCCCTTCCGGCGCGGATCCTCCTTGATGGTGTGCAGGTAGGCGCCTTTGGGCAGGCCGCGCGTGATCTCCTGCCATGTCTTGCCGGAGTCTCGGGTTCGATAGAGGTGCGGATCGAAATCCGATAACTGGTGCCGATCGACGCTCGCATACGCCGACGCTGGATCGAAGTGCGAAGCCTCCAGCATCGTGACCCGGCTCCAGGCCGTAATCGCCGCGGGAGTGACGTTCTGCCAGGTCTTTCCATCGTCGGTGGTGACGTGAACCAGCCCGTCATCGGTCCCGACCCAGATGAGCAGTGTCTGGAGCGGTGAGGGGGCAATGGTGTAGATGACGCCTCGCCTCCCGTTGCGGTC
>Ga0126304_10000358_pt1 | contig 17593 bp, 16 predicted proteins | sample Plot25_FD_92538 | JGI IMG/M metagenome (GOLD analysis project Ga0126304, IMG submission 92538) | Serpentine soil microbial communities from UC McLaughlin Reserve, CA, USA - Plot25 | ecosystem: Environmental > Terrestrial > Soil > Grasslands | place: USA: UC McLaughlin Reserve, Lake County... | reverse complement strand
GCTCACCTGACGATTCTACGGTGGGCGGCGCTCACCTGACGATTCTACGGTGAGCGGCGCTCACCTGACGATTCTACGTGACTGCCCTGTTCTACTAGAATGACCGCGCGGGAGAACTCCATGAAAGTACGACACGCGATCGGCATGGCTGTCGCGTTCCTGTGCACGGCGTCGCCGGCGAGCGCCCAGATCGATTTCACCGGACAATGGGCGCCTCTGTATCACGAGGACACAATCGAGCGCATTCCCGGTCCTGAGCTCGGCGATTACACCGGTCTTCCGCTCAGCGAAGCGGGCCGAATGCGTGCCGATTCGTGGGACGCGGATCGCATCTCGGTGGTGCAGGAATATCAGTGCCGTCCGCATTCGGCGGACTACTCGCTCCGCGGTCTCGCTCCGCTTCGCATCTGGGCTGACTACGACCCCGCCACGCAGCGCATCATTGCCTTCCATACGCACATCGGCGCTTACGAGAACCAGCGGACGATCTATCTCGATGGCCGGCCGCATCCGAACGCGTATGCGCCGCACACGTTCCAGGGATTCTCGACGGGCGTGTGGGAAGGCAACATGCTGACGGTCACGACCACGCACTTGAAAGAAAACTATCTGCGGCGCAATGGCGTGCCGCGCAGCTCGAAGGCAACCTTCGCCGAACACTGGGTATTGCATGGCAACTACCTGACCATCACCCATGTCGTGTACGACCCGGTGATCCTCACCGAGCCATTGGTACGCAGCGAGAGCTGGTTCCTCGATCCGGGTCAGCGCGCTGGTCTGTTTCCCTGCGAGTACCTGCCCGAGGTACCGGCCGAGGCGGGAGCGGTGCCCCATTACCTGCCCGGCACGAACCCCTGGCTGAAAGAATTCGCCGGGTGGTACGCCCTGCCGTTCGAGGCGGTGCGTGGCGGCGCTGACACCCTGTATCCAGAGTACCGCGCGAAGATGGGCGCATATAAGCCCAAGGACAAATGCGAGCGCTTCTGCAATTGCACCGGCTTCGGCGACTGTCTGTCTCCCACGGGCGGCCGATGAAACCCCTCCTGCTTACATTCGCAATCGCCTCGTGGGTACTGCCGGTCGTGTCGGCTCAATCCGTCGACGAGATCAGCGTCGTCCACGTCCAGAAGAACGTCTACATGCTGGCCAGCCGCGCCGGCAATGTCGCCGTTCAGGTTGGCGACGATGGCGTGCTGCTCGTGGATACGGGGACTGCGCCAATGGCGCAGAAGCTGTTCGCCGCGATCCGGACGCTGTCGAACAAGCCCATTCACACCATCATCAACACGCACCTGCACGCAGACCACACCGGCGGCAATCTGGCACTCGTGAAGCTCGGTGCCGGCGGACCGCAGCCGCCGCGCGTCATGGGTCACGAGAACACCTATAACCGAATGGTGGCTGCGGCCGTTGAGGCCAACGCCAACACGCCAGCGGCAGCGCTGCCCATGAATGCCTACTTCACACCGACGCGGGACTTCTTCTTGAATGGCGAAGCGATCGTGCTTCACCACGTCCCAGCCGCTCACACGGATGGCGACACGTTGGTGCACTTCCGCGGCTCGGACGTCGTCGCCACCGGTGACGTGTTCAATCCCGACATCTATCCGGTGATCGACATCGCGAACGGCGGGACCGTCAGTGGCACGATCGCGGCGCTCAACCATGTGCTCGAGATCACCGTGCCAGCCAAGTACCAGGAAGGCGGCACATACGTGGTGCCCGGTCACGGCCGAATCTGCGACGAAGCGGAAGTCGTCGAGTATCGCGACATGGTGACAATCATTCGCGATCGTGTTGCTGATCTCGCGAAGAAGGGACTGACGCTGGAGCAGGTCAAGGCCGCGAAGCCGTCGCGCGACTACGACGGCGACTATGGCGCAATGAGCGGCGCCTGGACGACAGAGATGTTCGTCGAAGCCGTGTACAGGACGATCAATGCGACGAAATAACCAGCCTGGGCGACGCACGCGTCGCCCCTACAACGTGATGGTCGCTATTCTCATGACCGCGTCGATCGGCGTTGCGGCTCAAGGACCTCCAGGCGGCCGCGGTGCACAGCCGCCGCGCACACCACGCGCGGCCGCGCCGGTGGACTTCACCGGCTACTGGGTGTCCGTCGTCACCGAGGATTGGCGCTGGCGAATGGTGACGCCAGCGAGAGGCGACTTCGCAGGAGTGCCGCTCAACGCTGCGGCGCGCAAGATCGGTCAGGCCTGGGATCCGGCAAAGGACGAGGCCGAAGGCAATCAGTGCAAGGCGTATGGGGCCGCAGGAATCATGCGCGTGCCAGGCCGGCTGCGCATCACCTGGCAGGATGACACGACGCTGAAGATCGAGACCGATCAGGGAATCCAGACACGCCTGCTTCACTTCGGCGGCAAGCCCGAGCCTGGCACCAAGCCGTCGTGGCAGGGCTACTCGAGCGCCAACTGGGAAGGTCCGCAGCGCGGATCGGGGCCGCCCGACTTCACGCCCATCGCGCTCAACCCGCGCGAGGGCACGCGCGGCCGCTCGCTCGAGGTCGTCACCACCAATCTGCGGGCAGGGTATCTGCGCAAGAATGGCGTTCCCTACAGCGAGAACACCATCGTGCGCGAGTACTTCGATCTCTCAAACGAGCGTGATGGCGACACCTGGTTCGTCGTGACAACGATCGTGGAGGACCCGACCAATCTCACGCAGCCGTTCGTGACCAGTACAAACTTCAAAAAGCAACCTGACGCGAGCAGGTTCGCACCCACCCCTTGCTCCGTTCGCTGAACGTGTGACTTCACCTGCCTACGACACACTGAGGCGGCGGCAGCAGACGAGTACGAGCGGCGCGAGCTTTCCCCGCGTGCGGAGTCGGCGCAGCGAACCCGTAGGCCCATGGCCCATGCGCTTTCGCTCGACGTCCGGCTGAAGCCGGACACTACACCTACGGCTTCTCTGCCGCCCTCGCAGCTTTCAGGATATTGAACATGCCGTAGTTGTGCTCGTGACATTCGAACGGCAGGATGGGTGACTGCGTGTCCAGAACGAGCGGCATCGCGATTGTCCACGGCCGAGTCCACGTTGCCGGATCTTCCATCGTCGCGGTCCACTGAATGGTGTCCAGTGCAACGCGTGTGAAGCGCTCGACGACGCGGAAGGTCGAGGGGTCGGCGCCGCGGTAGGCGGCAGCCTTCGTGAAGTTGGTCGTCTCGACCACTAGCGTGGCACCTTCCCAGTGGCCCCGTGCGTCGCCCATGTGCATGCGCACACCGGAGCCGACGTGGGGCCGGCCGTCGAGTGGGATGACGCGCGCTTCGTGGATGATCTCGTAGGTGATCACGATGAAGCCCGGCGTCTGCACGATCTGATAGTTGTTGCCGTACATCACCGGGATCATCGAGCCGGGGACGCTGCGCGTGATGCAGCGCTCGAGAAAACCGAGATCCTCAGGTCCATTGAACGGACCGCCCATGAAGCTCGTACGAGCGGGACCCGCACCGCGCTTGCGCGCTTCGGCTGTCAGTGGTGGGATCCGGCCTTCGGGTGGATCGACCACGGACCATGGCATTGCGCGCTTCGACAGATTCAGGTTCTCGAGCCACCAGTAATCGGGACCACGCGGCCCCGGCGCCAGCCCGTCGACCGCCTGCTGCTCAGCAGCCTGACGGATCTGCGCCATCTCCGCTGGCGTGATGTCTTCGACGCGGCGGCCGTCGAACCGCGTTGGTCGCTCGAGTGGCGTGGCGTATTCGTTGGAGTTCGAATACGTGCCCTGCAAGTCGGGGTCACCCCACGGCGTGCGTGGCACTTTGTAGGACTGGGCGGCGGCTTGCGCCACCGCCAGCACGACGATTATGGCCGCGAGCCAGCGGAACATGCGGCCATTATGCTCCTGTCCCGCTGAAGCCGGACACTACATCGCGCGCCCGACCGGCCACTACGTACCTGGTTGCGCGAAGGTGATGACGTAGCCGTCCGGATCCCGAAATGCAAACTCCGTGAGACCGTACCACTTCGTCTCGAGCGGCATGACGATCCGTACGCGGTCCTTCAGTTCACCATATGAGGCACGTATCGCGAACACGAACGCCTCGCTGTCGGGGACAGTCTGCTCGAGCGTGAAGCCCAGCACGTCGCGATAGAACGCGATGCTGCGGCCGACGTCGGAGACGATGAGATTGGGAGTGAGCTTCTTGAAGAATCGGACACGTAGGTAGGGGCTCTCTTGTTGATCTGTCAGTCCGGCTGAAGCCGGACACTACACCGAGCCCCGCTAGGTACGGCAATCAACCTATCACCATTCTGAATTTTTCCCCTTTTCAACGTTTCCGACTTGTCCGCTTCGAAGGTAGACTGACCTCGTGAGACGGCGGCGGCACATTATCCTGCTCCTGGCGGGGCTCGTAGCCCTGGTGCTCGCGGTGCGCGTGGACGCGCAGTTCCGTCAGCGCGGGTTCCGCGGCTTTGGCAACATCGGCTCGGGAGATACCGCCACCGACAAGGACTTCGACGGTGCCTTCCACTTCTGCCGTGTGTGGTTCCGCAGCGACTTCCGCGGCGACGGCGGCAACTGGAGCGTCGATTACCCGCGCGCCGACATCAACCTCTCGGTCCGATTGAGCGAGCTGACGCGCGCCGACGTCAGCATGAAGAACGGCGAACCCAACCCGCTGCTGATCCGTCTGACCGATGACGCGTTGTTCCGATGCCCGTTCATCATGATGACCGAGGTCGGCTCGGCCTTCATCGACGAGAAGGAAGCGGAGCGGCTCCGCGAATATCTTCTCAAGGGCGGCTTCCTGTGGGCCGATGACTTCTGGGGCAGCTATGCGTGGGAGTGGTGGGTGGGCCAGTTCTCGAAGGTGCTGAACCCGGCGGAGTATCCAATCATTGATCTGCCGGCCACGCATCCGCTGTTCTCGTCGCAGTTCGTCATTCAGAAGGTCCCGCAGATCGCCTCGATCAACTATTGGGCCAGCAGTGGGGGTGATACGTCAGAACGCGGAGCGGACAGCAAGGACGCTCACGCGCGCGCGGTGCTCGACAAGCACGGCAACATCATGGTGTTGATGACGCACAACACCGACCTCGGCGACTCGTTCGAGCGTGAAGCCGACGACCCGCAGTACTTCTATCAGATGTCAGTGCCGGGCTACGCCTTCGGCATCAACGCGCTGCTCTACGCGTTGACACATTAGCGGCCGGCGGGTCTAAAGAGCAAAACCCGCCCTACGACTGCCCGCTTCTCTTATTTTCCGATCTTCGAGTTTTCTGCGTCGCGGATCGTCGCGTCGGCGTCCCACTTCGTGATGTAGCCCGCCTTCAGGTTCTTCTCGGCCGCCTCGCGTACTTTCGCGACGTAGGCGTCGCGCGTTGGATAGAGCGCCGTGAGACGAGCGGCGTCGAACGGCTCCCACGATCCCATGAGACGGCAGTTGCGTTCACCACCACCTGTGGCAACGCCGACGCTGCCAACGTTGTCGCCAGTGTTCTTCGCGATCGGCACCGCCACGGCGGCGACCCGAATGCCGCCGCGTGCGAGTCCCGTCTCATCGCGAACGATCTCCCAGCGCGGTCCGGTTGGACCGCCGCGGCCGCGACCGCCATCGGCTGCGGGGGGCACACTGGACGCCGGCAACTGTTTCAGCTCGATGGGTGGGGCCATCGGAGGCGCCACGCCGTCGGCCAGCCAGCGATGCGTCGCGTCGAACGCGGCGTCCAACACGTGATACGACGGCACGCGACTGAAGGGCGGCTGTGAGCATCCACCGTTCACGCCCTCGTTCTCGAGACCGGATCCATTTCCCCCCACGCCATTGCCTTTTTCTCCACCGCTGATTGAGGGCCCGCCGATCGGCGCTGAGTTCTCCACCGGACGCATACCAGAGACGCGCAGGCCGAGTGCCGCCATCGAGCGCGAGAACTGCGCATCGAGATGGGATGTGCCCGCCACTTCCCATTGCCGGTAAGCGTTCGAATCGGGAATGCGCGCGTTGGCCTGGCCAATCACGTCGCTCTCGTCGAGATACTTGAACACTTTGACGTTGAGATCCTGGCTGACGCGTCCGCCGCCGCCGTGCAGCAACACCGCGTCGAACAGCTTCGACGTCAACGGATGGACTGAGTGGAAATAGTTGTAGAGGCGTCCGGCCGACTGCGAGTGACCTGTGGCGATGAGACGCTGCACTTTCAGCCCACCCATCACGTCACGATCTGCCTTGCCGCGAATCGCCAGCGCCGCCGCACTGAAGATGTCATAGGACAGCGCATCGCCGATGATCGTGCCACCGCGGGCGACGTCGAGATTGCCGTAGCGCATCGGGCTCCATTCCTTGAGCGCGTTCACGCCCACCGCTTGCGCCGACACGCCGACCCACGCATACCCCGATCGAATCACGTGCGCATAGGACTGGAACCATTCATATTCGCCGTCGTGCCCCTGCGACACGTTGTACCACTCGACGATCGCCGTGCCATTGAAGCGCGACGCCTGGCGCGGCCGGCGGACAACGATGCGCGTTGAATAGGGATGATCGACGTCGATGATGCTGCCGCGCTCGCCAGCCGGCGTGTTGTAACGATTGGCCGTGCCGGCGACGAAGAACTCCTCCTCGACATACCCGAGTTTGGCCAGGTCCACTGGAGTGGCGTTGTACGGATAGCCGTGATCGGGATGACGAAGCGGCGTCGTGTTCGTGACCGGCCCAGTGATCTCGGGCGATCGCAGCACGACGTGGTGCGCCTGCTCGCCGGCCGAAATCGCCGTGAGCATCAGGGTCATTGCGACACCGATCAGCAGACGACGCATGAATATGCTCCCGCGTAGTGTCCGGCGTCAGCCGGACCGATACCGTCCTTCAAACACCAGCTCAGAGAGCGGCTTCCGCGTATTGGGCAGCTCACGGGACTGAAAATCTTCCGGCAGATCTTCCGTGCGTCCCGGCTTGCCGACGGCCGCCATCGCCTCGACAGTGAAATCGCCGGGAATGCCGAGCACTGTACGCGCGCGCGCGTAGTCGAACCCCGCCATTCCGTGAACGACCAGCCCGCGTAGCGTGCCCTGCAGTGCCAGGTTCTCCCATGCCGCACCCGTGTCATAGGTGTGCGTGATCAGCGGCTTACCGGTCTGCTCGTTGGTCGTCCGCGAGACGAACAGCAGCAGCGCCGACGCCCGCACACACCAGACCTTGTTCCGCTCGACCAGCAGATCAAAAAACAACGGCCACTGTTCGGTATCGCGATGCGCGTAGAGGATGCGCCACGGATGCGTGTTGCCTGCCGAAGGCGCCCACCGCGCCGCCTCGAACAGCACGAACAAGTCAGCTTCGTCGATCGGCTCGCCCGACATCGCGCGCGGCGACCAGCGATCAACGAAGATGTCGTCGATCGCGTGGTCCGCCCTGCGGACCTCTCGTCCTTTGACGATCACGGCGATCAGTAACCGAGGCGCACTATACCGTCCTTGGCGCCGTTCACCGTCCCGCTCTCGAGCCATTCGCGCGAGGCGCGGAACAGCACGAGATGATTCTTCTCCCACATCGCGTTGTGCGACGAGCAGCCGAGATCGATGAGCATCTTTTGCGGGGCGCCGAGATCGGTATAGAGCTGGCGGACCCGGTCCGGCGGCACCTGCTTGTCGTGAATGCCGGCCACCATCAACGTCGGCGTCATCGTCTTGGCGACGGTCGGCTGGTTCCAGCCCCAGGTCGTCGTCTGCGGCGCGCGCCGGACGCCAGGTCCCCACGTCGCACCAACGGTGTCGGAGTCAATCATCGCCGACCAGACCGCGTCGGCGACCGGGCGCTCGTACTGATCGGGACAGCCGACCTGGCGATCCCAGTTGGCATCGAACTCGGCGCGCGATTGGGTGTTGAACGTCGTGCCTTCGGCGGGAAGCTTCGGGGCTTCCGGTGCGCTCTTCGGGTTGTAGGCCGGTGCCAGCACCACCAGCCGATTCACCTTCGACGGGTTCTGTGCGGCGTAGCCCCCGGCTCGCGGACCGCCGAGCGACCACGCGACGAGGCTCACGCGATCGACGCGACGCAACAGGCGAACGTAGTCAACGGCGGCGCCGACATCATTCCAGTCCGAACCGATATTGGTCAGCGCGTAGGGATACGACGGCTGGCACGGTGCGCCGAGGAACTGGGGCCGCTGATTCTCCGCGAGGTTGCATGGGTCGTTCATCGGCGCCGGCCGCGTCGATCGCCCGTAGCCGGTCATGTCCACAGAGAAAACGTCGAAGCCGGCGCGCGCGAGATAGGCCATCCAACTGTAATCGCCGCTCGACACGTCGAACGCGACCTCGGCCGGTGTGCCGGCGCCGTGCACGAACAACACCACACGATCCGAAGGAGTCGTGCCGCGCGCCACCATCCCGGCCAGCACACGCTCGCGTACGTAGAGCTGCGCCTGCTGCCCGGCGATCGCCGGCACGGTCGATTTCACCCGGACGAAATGATCGATGGTCAGCAGCCGTCCGCTGTCATCACCGCTTACGATCGCGGCGCCAACGCCGAGCAGCATCAATGTTGTCAAAAGCCGCATAAGGGTCGTTCGTAGGGGCGATGCATGCATCGCCCTCTCATCTCGTCGGGCCGGTCCTTTTGAACCGGCCTAGTGCGTTGCCGTCTTCAAGTGCTCCCTCAGCAGGTCACGTCCGAAGTCACCGTTGAAGTCGCGCCAGATCGAGTGCACGTGATTGCCCTCATTCTGGCTGTTGTCGAATTCGATTAGGAACGTCGGCCCTTGAACGCGGTAGTAGTGCTTCTGCCCGCGTTCGGTCGATCCCGCCCACGCAAACCCGATCTTCTCGAGCCCGGCCGCCTTCACCCTGGCCATGCGATCGGCGGCGATGTCGGCCGTCATCAATCCGGCATAGGCATCGAGGATCTTCATCAACTGATCGCGCTGCGCGGGGTTCATCGCCGACAGCATGAGGCCTTGCGGCGACAGCGGCTTGATGTCGAGCGCATTGCCCGTGACGATGTCGTTGAGCGCGACGGCCTCGAAGATCGCATTCTTGCGCTGACCCGCATCGAGCGACGTCACCAGCGCCCGCGCAGTATCTTCGAGAGCGCCCAGCGTCCGCTGTCCTTTCTGCGGTCCATCCTTCACTTCGGCCGGGTTCGCACCGGCAAACGACGGCGTGCTGGAGATCGCGGTGCCGTCCACCACCGAGAAATGCAGCGAGACGTGGTGGAATTCGACCCGCCAGCCCCATGCCCCCTTCGCCGACGGCATACCGAACACCGAGAAACGGTAGCCCTCTGGATCACGCGTCGGGCCGCTGCCCTTCTCGACATCGCGAAGAATGTTCTCGAGCTGCATGATCTTCGTGTAGGTATCGTAGCCGCGCGCGCTCAACCCGGTCTTCAGCAACTCGTGCGCGAGCTTGCGCTGTGGCTCGCTCATCGCCTTGATCTGCAGACCATTCCGCTCGAACTGCGGCACGAAGTGCCAGCGCAGACGCTCGGCGGCATCAAAGGCGAAGGTCGCCTGCTGCCGCTGCTCCGCAGAGAGCGATGCCAGGAAGTTGGTCGCGGCCGTCGTCATCGTCGTCGCGGTCGATCGCGGCTGCGCGACGACGGCGATGCTCAAGGCGGAGACGAGTCCGATGGCGAGAATGAATCGAGGAGACGTGAGGCGAGTCATGGCTGTTCCTCGGGAAAAGTCGCCGGATGGTAGCACGGTTCCCGTCGACGGCGATCAGGCGCGCGCCGCTGGCGCGCGGCTTGCTATGGTGGTGCAACTCAGACGGCCTGCCTCGCCAAAGCCGAGGCGAAGGCGGGAGGTGGCGTATGAAGGGATTCCCTTTGGTTCTGCTGATCCTCACGGTCGGCGCGGTCGGTTGCGACGAGAGCCCCACCGGCCCGACCGCGATTGTCGATGTCACCTGGAAACTCGAAACCGTTGCGCGCGTCGGCAGCGCGATCGTCACGGTGCCGAACCCCGAACAGTTCACGGTGCGTTTTGAAAGTAACAACAGGCTGGCGGTTCGGGCGGACTGCAATACGTGCACTGGCACCTACACCCTCGACGGCTCGTCAGTGTCCATTTCTCCCACGATGGCCTGCACGTTGATCGCCTGTCCCACGCCGGGAGTGGACACACTCTTCACGTCCGCGCTGCAGAACGCCCGCACAGTGACGGTCTCGAACGACAACCTGATCATGACCGGCTCCGAGTTCACCTTGAGGTTCCGGGATTAAGGAGTCGCCTACGCTGGACCGTGGTTTCGGAGGACGTATGATGTAGCCCTCACGAGGAGGGCTCTGTGGCTGATTCCATCGACCGGCGTGACTTCTTCAAGGGCGCGGCCCTCGGCGCCGCTGGCCTGGTCGTCAGCACCGAGAAAACGGCCGACGCCGCCGCCATTCCCGCGCCGTCACCGGTCACACTGCCGACTATTGCGGATGCACACGACCTTGCGTATGCGCAGGCACAGAGCACCGTCTCGACTGAGCCACCGCGCGTCACCACCCAGGGCCGGCCCGCATCCGACTTCATGGTGGACGTGATCAAGAAGATCGGCTTCGAGTACGCCGCCATCAACCCGGGCTCGACGTTCCAGGGCCTCCACGAATCGCTGGTGAATTACGGCAAGAACACCGCGCCCGAACTGCTCACGTGTCTGCATGAGGAGGCGGCCGTTGCGATGGCGCATGGTTACGCCAAGGCTGCCGGCAAGCCGATGCTCGTCGCCGTGCATGGCACGGTCGGCCTGCTGCACTCGTCGATGGCGCTGTTCCAGGCTTGGGCCGATCGTGTCCCGGTCGTCCTCATCGTCGGCCATCATCGCAATCCGTCAGGCGTGATTAATCGTCCGCACAGCGCGCAGGACATGGGCTTGCTCGTGCGCAGCTTCGTCAAGTTCGATGACGAGGCGACGAACCTCGAGCGGTTCGCGGACGCGGCGATGCGCGGCTACAAGATCGCGATGACACCGCCGATGGGTCCGGTCGTCCTGACCGTCGCCGCCGAACTCCAGGAGTCGATCGTCACGAACGAGCCGCGAATTCCCGAGCTCGTGGTGCCGGCGCCTCCACAAGGGGAGGCCGCGGCTGTACGCGAAGCCGCACGGATGCTCGTGGCTTCCGAGAATCCGTTGATCCAGATCGCCAAGCTCGGACGCACGCCGAAGGCCTGGGACCTGCTGATCGAACTCGCCGAGATGGTTCAGTCCCCGGTGGACACGATGGGTTACTCGTCGTGGCAGAAGTTTCCGTCGTGGCATCCCCTCTATGGGACCGGCGGCCGCAACTACATGCCCGACGTCACGCTTGGTCTCGAGGTCACCGACATGTCGGCGCAAGCGCGCGCGGCGCGGGCCAGCAATCGCAAGACGATCAGCATCTCCGCCGAGCATCTGTTCCAGGGGAGCAACATCCACGACTACGGCCGGTACGCCGACGTCGACCTCGCGATTGCCGCCGATGCTGAAGCTACGCTGCCGTCGCTCATCGAGGAAGTCCGTCGTCAGATCACGCCGGCGCGCAAGAGCGCGATCGAGGTGCGCGGCCAGCGTGTCGCCGCCGCGCACAAGGCTGGTCAGCTCGATGGCATTCGCGACGCGCGACACGGATGGGACGCGAGCCCGGTGAGCGTTCCGCGTCTGATCGCCGAGCTCGGGGATCAGATCGCCAAAGACGACTGGGCGATCGTTTCCGGCCATCAGTTCACGGGCGACTGGCAGCGCCGGCTGCTCAATCACGACAAACCCTATCGCTACAACGGCGACTGCGGTGGCTTTGGCATCGGCTACGACACCCCGGCATCGGTTGGCGGCGCGCTCGCGCACAAGAAGAACGGTCGGTTATCAGTGGCCATCGTCGGCGACGGTGATCTCAACTTCAGCCCGGGCGTGCTGTGGACCGCTGCGCATCACAAGATCCCGCTGCTCTTCATCGTCCACAACAATCGTGCGTATCACGCCGAAGTGATGATCATTCAGCGGATGTGCGGCGTGCGCGGGCGAGGCAACGAGAACGCCCACATCGGCAACGTCATCGCCGATCCGGATCCTAACTACGCGCAACTGGCACAGGCGTACGGGATGTACAGCGAGGGGCCGATCGAGCACCCGAAGGATCTAGCGGGGGCGTACCAACGCGCGCTGGCGAAGGTCCGCGCTGGTGAACCGGCGCTCATCGACGTCGTATCGCAGCCGCGGTGAGCGCAATGAAGCTGCTGTTCCTCGCTGCCTTCTTCGCGATCGCGGTCACTGCGTCGGCGCAAACTCCGACGCCACTCGCGGCGCCGACCGGCAATGCGCAACGCGGAAAAATGATCTTCGAAACCCAGCTGCGCTGCTTCGCGTGCCATGGCTACGACGGTCAGACCGGCTCGCCGCGGCTCGTTCCGATGGCGCGCAGCGAAGACGTCTTCCTCGCCTACGCGCGCAAGCCGGCGACGCAGGGCATGCCGTCCTTCGCGGCGGTGTCCGAGCAGCAACTGCGCGACGTCTATGCGTATCTCCGATCGATTCCGCAGGCGGCGCCAGCACCTGACAGCGTGCCGCTGATCAAAGGAATCCTCGATCGGCGCACGAAAGCCAACTGATGTAATGTCCGGCTTCAGCCGGACTGGCCCGTCCAAAAGGACGGGCCCTACCGAGTCATCTTCGGCGCTGTCAACACGTCCGCACCGAATGTCTGGACGATCGCGTCAACCGCCTGCTTGTTGCTGATCGACCACGCAGCGAGATCGGCCAGCAGGTTCACCTGCAGCGGCTTCAGCTTGATGACATTCGTTCGGTTCTCGCCGAATGTCTTGTAGTACGGAAAATGCTGCAGGTCTTTGGCCTGCTGCGACAGATTCTTCGTATCGGACGGTTTCAGCCAGGCCTTGATCTCGTTGGGCAGACCGTCGCGCCACGATTCGCCGAGATAGTTGTAGATGAAGCAGATGTTCAGTCCGTTGTATCCGCGGATGTTGTACAGCTCGTTGCTCTTCACCGTCCAGTTCTTTTCGCAGAAGATCGCGCCGCCGCGGGCTTTCGTCGAAGCATCGAACCCGCGCAGCACCTGCAGGTACTGCCCTTTGTCGAACACCGGATTCATGGTCTTGTCGCCGTTGCCGTCGCGAATCTCCAGCGGCATGAAGTAGGACTGCAGCTGCTCGTTATTCCGGTACTCGCTCATCGAATTCACGAACACGATGATGTTGCGCACCTGCCTGGCAAGCAGCGGCATGATGCCGAGGTTATCGGTGAAGCCGCCATCGCCGTGCGCGAGCTCCGCCGAGACCGGGTTCGGTGCGCCTGCACGAACGGCGAGATTGTTGAATGCTGGAAATGCGAGTGACGCCTGTTGCAGGGCCGGACGGAACCGCTCCGGCACCTTGTCGCCGAGCATCAGTGTGAGCTGCGGTGCGGCGCCGCTGCTGGCGATGACGTCAGCCAGTGTGAACGGCCGCTCGGTCGGCTTCGGACCGACGAGCACGTGCGTGCTCGATCGCGGTGCGATCGTCAATCGATCGTACGCCCACGGCGACACATACGTGCCCCCGATCTGACCGAACTGCTGACGAACGCCGGTATACAGTGGCGTGTATTCGACGGGAATCAAACGCGGATAGTCGAGGCCGTTCGGCTTTACCAGTGTGCCGCCAACGATCAGGAACGGGCGATCCGCGGCATCCATCGTGATGAAATCACCGAGCGGCTTGCCGGACGTGCTCATCTCCACGGCACTCGCATCGTCCCAGGCGTACTGCTTGCGGCTCCAGTCCGCGACGATGCCGTCGAGAAACACCTGGCCAAGCATGTGGGCGTACGTCTTGTTCTGGCGATCCGGCTCCGCCACGTCGCGCTTGCGCACTTTGCGTATCGCCGACCGCGCGAGCTGAAGATACTTCCGCGTCTGCGCCAGGTCGCGGCCGCCGATCGTGTCAGGCAGGAAGCTCGGCGCTTCGACGACGCCGACATGACCGAGACCCGAACTGACGATGCGCGCCGCGATCAGCCCGGATGGGACCGTTTCGATCGTCCGTGGATCAAGTTGCTTGGTATCACCGAGCAATTCGGCCGACGAGATGTTGCGCGCGTAGGTATACGGGACGGCGGCCCACGATCCGCCGGAGACGGCGGTCATGTAGCGGACGCGCGACAGCCATCCGTTCTGCTCGAGGCCACGCAGCTGACCGACCGTCGCCGATGCCGATCGCGTACCGCCGCCGGAGAACGCGACGCCGACGTCGAATTTCCGGAGCTGGACGAGCTTCTCGCGCTCAGGTGTCTCGCCAGGCGTCGGCGAAGTCCAGAAGGTGGGACTGACCTCCCAGAAGCGGGCCTCGACGCAATTTGTGCATGCCGGCGCTTGAGCGGCGACGATCGTTCCCGCCGCGAGCGCGAGCGCGATCCCACACGCAAAGGCAACGCGCTTCATAACCCACCGATGGCGCTTTTGAGATCGACATCGAAACCGAAGTACGTCCGGACACTGTCCGGTCCCTCGTCCTTGAGGTCGTTGTCAATCACCATCTGCACGAAGAACCGCCCGAGGCTGCCGAGGCCAGGAATGCGCTCCAGGCTGAAACTGAGCAGACCATCCACCTTGAGCCGATTCCATCTTTTGGTAAACAACTCGTTCTTGCCCCATCCGGCTTCGATGTAGCTGCCCGCGTAGTTGCCCTCGTTCGCCAGCAGACCCAACGCGAAATGGATAGACGTGAAGACGTCCGGAGCGTCTTTCAGCGACAGGAATCCGATACGGGAGGTCACATACAGGTTGGCTGATGAGTCCGTGCCTCCCTGCAGCGTGTGGAACTCGAGCCTGGGACTGACGTACGCCTCGAGGCTGGTCGCGTGTTCGAGGATGTAGCGTGCGCGCTCGGGAAAATCAGTAGGCTTCAGTTCCGTTCCGCACACCGGTGGCGTGTCGTTGGGATCGGGTGGACGGCAGTCGATGTCGGCACTGCGTACGCCGTGCGAGGTCTCGCCGTTCATCCAGAATTGCAGCCGGCTGTCCGACCGCCCAAGCACGCGATAGTCGAAGTCGACGCCAAAGATCTCCTGCGTCTTCTGTCCGCCGGCGCTGGGGTTCTGGTAATTGCCGACCTTGTCAGGCGCGAACGTGTCAACGACGCCGCCGAAGAACACCGAAGCGGAGAACGGCGATTCGTCCTCTTCGTTCGATTCCGCCTCGCATACGCTCACCGCTCTGCCGCCGGGTGTGTCCGCGACCTTCGCCGTAAGCGCCGGCACGGCACCGGCGTTGACGGAGTCGCTACCGTTTACACGAACGCGAACGACCGAGCCAGCGCGAAGTGGTTCACTCAACTGGAACGTGACCGTGCCGCCCCCGGCGATCACCGTCTGCTCGCGGATCAGCGTCTGATCGACGACGATGCCAACCTGGTCACCGCCTCTCGGGTTCACGACCTGCACGACGACCCGGCACTCGCCGACATTCGGCGGCTCCAGGGAAAAGACCGGTGCCGGCTGCGCAAACGCATTGACGGATCCGCAGATCCACAGGCTGGTCACAATGCCGAAGGCCCGCGCGCACGCGCGCGCATGCCACACAGAAATGTCAGCTGACACACGCATCGTCTGTTGACTCCCGGTAAGTTGTGGGGGGCGCTTGATTAGTAAACGACGAGCGCGGAGAAAAGAACAGCAAAAATCAGCGCGTGACCTTCCGTTTCCACAATTCCCATGCACGCGCGTACTCGTTCGGGTCGGTCATCCGCAGTTTGGCCTCCGCCGGATCGACAGACGTGAACTTGCCGCCAAGGCTCATGGTCTGCATCTGCACACGAGCATTCAGATCCAGATACACGCTGCGGCCGACGACATTCGGGATCGAGGTCGCCACAACCACCGCGCCGTGATGGCGCATCAGCGCAGCCGACTTGCCGCCGAGGGACGCGGCCAGTGCCTTTCCCAACTTGGCATCGCGGACGAGGAGATCCGTCATGCCGGCCGCCTGCCTGATGTCGAACACCGGCACGCCGTCGGCAATGAACGCCGCCATGTGGTACATCGCGCGCAGCGGCACATCTGAGTCGGCGAACGGGATCAGCGACGGCGCGTGGCAGTGGACGATGGCGTTGACGTCGCGGCGGGCGCGGTAGATCTCGCTGTGGATGAAGCGTTCGAGATACGACGTACGGCCGCGCGCATCGACCGGATTGCCGTCGAAGTCGAGCTCGAGGACATCAGCGGCCGTCACCAGTTCCGGCGGCATCGAGCGTGCGAGCAGAAATCGATCGGGACGCGAGGGATGGCGCACGCTGACGTGTCCCATCGCGTCGAGGACGTTCTCCATCGCCAGGATGCGATTGGCGGCCACGAGATCCGCGATCAGATCGTCAGGCGCCGGCGTGGGCGCCTGCTGCGCACCGACCAGGGGCCCGGCAAGCACTGCGGAGACCAACGTTGTTAGAAACGTCCGCCGTTCAACCATAAGCGTCGACAGCCGTGGGGCGGGTCTTGCTTTATAGACCCGCCGGCTATGGCAAAGCGTACACGTAGAGCGCGTTGTAATTCCGATTCGGTTTGATCCCCGCCTGATCCATCAGGGGCCCGGTGATCGCCCCGCTGCCGGAGAGCACGGCGATGTACTGCTTGCCATTCACCGAATACGTGATCGTGCTGTTACTAATCGGCCCGCCGAGCGTCTGCTCCCAGAGCATCTTGCCGCTTTCGGCGTCGAAGGCGCGCAGCTTCTGATCGAGATCTCCGAAGAACACCACGTTGCCGGCGGTGGTCAGCACTGCTCCGTTGCTCGGCGCGCGGCCGACGTGGATCGGCTTCATCTCGCCGGTCGACATGTTGACCTTCATCAGGCCGGCCCACGTATTGGGATCGGAACCGGGCCGGGGAATGCCGCCCCGCTGTTCACGCGGCTGACCGTTCGGGCCCGCGCTCGTCATGTCGAGACAGTTCTCGACGTAGGGAACGAACAGCGCGTTGGTACCCGGGTGATAAGCCGTCGGCCAGTAGCTGCGCGTGTTCCAGTAGCAGATCACGCGGCGATCAGACGGCCCGGTGAACAGCTTGTTCTTGTTCAGGAACACCTTCCCGGTCTTTCCATCCACATTGGCGATCAGGAAATCCGGCGTATCGAACGGAAACGGGGTGGCCCAGAGGAACTGTCCGGTCGCCCGATCGTTGACGAAGAGACCGCCGCCCTCGCCGATCATCGCCATGACGTCGCGCTGCTCGCCGCGTTTGACGTCAGGGTTGATCCACTTGACGAATGTCGGATTCGGATCGACCTTCGTCCGAAGCAGCGTCCGCTCGTTGGCGTAGTCCTCGTCCCAGTCGTCGCCCGGCAGGTGCTGGTAGTACCACTTCAGCTTGCCGGTGTCGGGATCGAGCGCGATCGTCGAGTTGCTGTACAAGTCCGCCGGCGACTCAGTCGGGATCGCGTTGGAATTTCCGTTGTGGCGATTGGCGCGCGTGTTGGGCGTCGGATTCGCCACGCCCCAGTAGATCAGACGACGGGACGGATCGTAGCCGCCGGGAAGTGCCCACGTGGACGCCGCGCGCGTCTCGTCTGGCGCGCCGGCCCATGTGTCGCCGCCCGGCTCATTGGACGCCGCGGCGGTGTAGAAGCGCCAGACTTCCTTGCCGGTCTTCGCGTCGTGCGCGGCGATGTAGCAGTCCTCG
>Ga0126304_10000357_pt1 | contig 17625 bp, 17 predicted proteins | sample Plot25_FD_92538 | JGI IMG/M metagenome (GOLD analysis project Ga0126304, IMG submission 92538) | Serpentine soil microbial communities from UC McLaughlin Reserve, CA, USA - Plot25 | ecosystem: Environmental > Terrestrial > Soil > Grasslands | place: USA: UC McLaughlin Reserve, Lake County... | reverse complement strand
GCCCTGGCTGCTTATCGCCCCGGCCAGAATCTCCGCCGAGAGGCGCTCTCCGTAGACCGCGATCTCATCCCGGCGCGCCTTCAGGTTGTCGTAAGACGCCGCGATGGCCTCTTCCAACTCGCCGAGCAGGTCGACGATGCGCCCTTCGACCCCAGGCAGATACTCTGCGGCCACGGCCTCGCGGGATGCGTGCAAATGCCGTTCGGCCAGCATGCGGCGCAGCTCCGCGATGGAAGCCTCGTGCGTCTCTTGCTCGAGGGTCTGCCTCACCCAGCCCGAGCTCATTCTGGCGTAGCCGAGCAGGGTGTCGGTCGTGCCGCTCATGGCGGAGACGACCACGGCCACGGGGTTATCCGCGGCGGCCCCGGCGGCGATACGGGCGGCGCGGACGAATTGCGCGCCGCCCCCTACCGAGGTACCCCCGAACTTGATGACGAGAGGTCTCTCCAAAAGGGTCACGCCCTGTTCAGCGCCGTGTCGAGGTCATACAGGATGTCGTCGATGGACTCGAGGCCGACGGAGAGCCTTACGTAGTCGTCGGTAACCCCGGTGGACTTCTGCTCATCGATCGAGAGCTGCGAGTGGGTGGTCGAAGCCGGGTGTATGACCAGACTCTTCGCGTCGCCGACGTTCGCCAGCAGGCTGTGCAGTTCGAGCCCGTCTATAAAGCGCTTGCCGGCCTCCAGGCCGCCGTCGATGCCGAAGCCGAGGATCGCGCCGAAGAGTCCTTCCCTATGGTACTTCGCGGCCAGCTCGTGCGAAGGATAGTCTTCGAGGCCGGGGTAGTTCACCCAATTGACCCTGGGATGATCCCGCAGGAACTCGGCCACGGCCTGCGCGTTGGTGGAGTGGCGCTCCATCCTCAAGGGGAGCGTCTCCAGGCCCTGCAAGAACAGGAAGCTGTTGAACGGGCTGAGGGCGGGACCCCAGTCCCTGAGCATCTGAACGCGGGCCTTCAGGATAAACGAGAGCTCGCCGAGCGTGGGGTAGATCTCCAGCCCGTGGTAGGAGGGGTCAGGCTCGGTGAACCCGGGAAAGTTCCCGTTGTCCCACGGGAAGGAGCCGCCGTCCACGATGACGCCGCCGATAGAAGTACCGTGCCCGCCGATGAACTTGGTCGCCGAGTGGACCACGATGTCGGCCCCGTGCTCCAGAGGGTTGACCAAGTAGGGCGAGGGTAGCGTGTTGTCGATGATGAGCGGGACGCCCGCGTCGTGGGCCACCGCCGCAGCCCCCTCGATATCCAGGGTGTTGAGCGCCGGGTTTCCCACGGTCTCCGCATAGACGGCCTTCGTCCTGTCCGTGATCGCCGCTGCCATAGCGTCGAGATCAGTGGAGTCGGCGAACTTCACGTCGATACCGACCTTGGGTAGCGTGTAGTGGAACTGGTTGTAGGTCCCGCCGTAGAGCTCCGCCGCAGAGACGAGCTCATCGCCGGCCCCCATGATGTTGAGGATCGTGAGCGCCTGGGCGGCCTGGCCCGAGGACGTAGCAAGGGCGCCGACGCCCTTCTCGAGCGCGGCGATTCGCTTCTCGAAGACGTCGGTCGTGGGGTTCATGATCCTGGTGTAGATGTTGCCCTCTTCGGCGAGCGAGAACAGATTCGCCGCATGGTCCGTGTCGTGGAAGACGTAGGACGTCGACTGGTAGATGGGTACAGCCCGCGCCGTCGTGGCCGAGTCGACCTCTTGCCCGGCGTGCAAAGCCAGGGTGTCGAACCCGTAGTCACGCTCCTGGATCTTCTGGTCTGTCATTGTCGCTCCCTTCGGTCGCTCAGCCATTGGCTTTCAGCGGTCAGCTTTCAGCTTTTTTGGTTAGGAACGGTTCTACCGCTTCTGTGAGTTCTTTCCAGTCTTTGAGGAAGGCGTCGTGGCCGCTCAGTGTATCTATTTCGGCGTAGCTTGCGTTTGCGCCGGCTTGCCTGGCCTTCTCGGCGGCGTCCCTTACTTCTGCGGCGGGGAAGAGCCAGTCGCTGGTGATGCCGACGAAGAGCACTTCGGCCTCGATACGCGAGTAGGCCTCTGCTTCGGACTCGTAGCCGCTGGAGACGTCGTGGAGGTCCATCGCTCTGGAGAGGTAGAGGTAAGAGTTGGCGTCGAAGCGGTCTGTGAGCTCTCGCCCCTGGTAGTGGAGGTAGCTCTCGATCTCGAACCTGCCGCCCAACTCGGGGTGCAGCGCGGGACGTCCGGCGGGCCTCCTGCCGAACCTCTCCCACTGACCGGCGGCACTCTGGTAGGTCATCATGCCAGCCATTCTGGCGATAGCTAGCCCCTCGTCCGGCCTCCTTCCCGTGCCGTAGTAATCGCCATCACGCCAATCAGGGTCGGCCATGATTGCACGGCGTCCGATCTCACTCATACCGACGCCCTGCGGTCCGAGGGCTCCCGTGGCGGCTACGGGTACGGCCTTCTCGACGAACGCGGGGAACTCCACGGCCCACTCAAGTGCCTGCTGCCCTCCGATGGAACCGCCGGCGACGAGGGCCAGCCTCCTTACCCCCAGGGCGTCGAGCAGCCGTCGCTGCGCCCTTACCATGTCCCTGATCGTGACCACGGGAAAGCGCATGGCGTAGGGCCGCCGCGTCCCCGGCTGGGTGGAGGCCGGTCCCGTGCTCCCAGAGCAACCTCCCAGGACGTTCGAGCAGACGACGAAGTACTTGTCGATGTCAAGCGGCAGCCCCGGCCCGACCATCGGGTCCCACCAACCACCGCGTTTGTAGCCTTCGGAGGGCCTTCCCGCAGCGTGCGAGTCGCCCGTCAGGGCGTGAACGAGCAAGACGGCGTTGTCGGCGGCATCGTTGAGCTCTCCCCAGGTCTCATAGGCGAGCGTGACATCTTGCAGGTTTCCGCCGAGCTCGGGCTCGAATGAGCCTATACGGTGGTGGGCTCGAAGGGCCGGGGCGTGGCTAGCGCCGGCCCCTGACTCTAGTGTCATACTCTGTAGTAATGCGGCCTCCTTCTCGGATCGGGTTCTACGCCTCTCGCGCAACCCGCTCGTAGAAGAGGCTGCCCACCTCTCCCCACATCTTCCAAAACGGTAATGACCGTCCTGCTGGACTTGGCACCTTGCGGGAGTAGCTCACAGCTCCCCGTGGGTTGCCGCGGTTTCTCGGGGCCAGTTCCCTCCGCCGCTCTCGATGCGGGTTCGCGCTAGATGTTGATGCTAAAGCACCAGGGTGCGCCCCGTCAAGCCAGATGCGATGGGCAGAGGGTCGAGACCCTCTGCCCATCGCGCTATCAGCCATTAGCAGTCAGCTTCTTGCTTCGGCTAAGGGCTGACAGCTTGCCAACAGGTTGTGCCCCTTGGCAAACCTACCTGTGGACCCACGGGAAGCGTACGTACACCCAGGCGTTCTGGTACCTCTTCAGGTTCATGCCGCGGGCGACGGCTGGCGTCACGTCGATCCCTGCGGGGTTGAGGACCTCCCTGCCGAATTCGTCCCTGCCCCTGTGGAAGTTGTGGTAGTAGGCCTCCTGCGCCTCCGGATTGCAGCGTCCCGCGCGTTTGAACCTCGTGCGGTTCTTCCACCGCGCCCAGTAGTTGTCGTGGATGTTCCAGGGCCCGGTCTCCTGGACCCTCGGCTTCTCCGTGGGCCCACCGCTGCCGCGCCGGATATGGATCCTCGGCTGGCGGCCGAACTTGAGCTTCTGGTGCGGCAGGGCGACCTCACGCCTGGTGTTCCCATAGTACTGCGTGGCGAAGACGTAGCACCTCAGCCCGTTTTCGTAGTAAGCGGAGGCCGTGTACGTCCCCGCGGATTCTGTGGCGGGGTCTTCCGTAGAAGCGGCCCGAACCTCCTGCTCCCACTGGTTGTCGACCCAGCCCTCCAGACTGGCGCTCTGATCCCCGTCTACGATGGCCTCGATCTTCCCCTTCGTCCTGGATACGGCGGCAGCGACCCTTTCATCGTAGTCGGAGGCGGCGATCTTCTTCTTTATTTTCTCCTTGGGGAGATCCTTGTTCGCGGCGAGCACGCGCTCGCTCTCGGCGAACTCCTTCGCCAAAGCACGATTCTCGCGGCGGGTCGCCGCGAGGACCTCATCGACCTGTCTTTCGCTCAGGCCGAAGCGAGCCTCTAACTCGTCGACGTTCTGCTTCTCGGAGAGGATGACGGAGATTGCCGGCTTCTTGGGATCCGAGTACGCAGAGTACTCCTCGGCCTGGAGGGAGCCACGATCTCCTGCCAACAGGATTAGGAATGCCGCCACCGCGAGAAGTCCGAGTGAAGTTCGCCATTTACCGGCGGCCCGTAGCGACGACAGACACCAACCCGCAGCGCGTAGCACATGAGACCGCAAGGAGACCCCCCTCCTGGCCGGCGCCGCAGATTCGGACGCCCACAATTTGTCACTTAACTCGCAAATGCTAACCGCTCGCGATCCCAGCGTCAACGTGGCGTCGGGCAGGCTCAAGAGCCTGCCCGACGAGCCAGTCAGCACTTCAGCACGCTCGGGCCTGCGACCCTCGCTTGTCAGCTAGTCAGCAAGAACAAAACCTGACACGCTGACAGGCGAAGGCGAAGCCTGAGCGTGCTGACAAGCCTGCGTAGCAGGCGTGCTGACTGGCTTTCAGTACGCCCTGGCGAAGATCGCTGTTCTGCCTGGTCTGCCAGAGATGAGGTCCTCGCCCTCCTCCTGTTCGAAGGGCAACAGGCGGATCGTTGCCTTCGTATCCTCTTTTATCTTCTGCTCGGTCTCCTCCGTGCCGTCCCAGGGGGCGACGACGAATCCGCGCTTCTGGCCGATGATCTCCCTGAACTCCTCATAGCTTCCGGCCCTGCGGGTGTTCGCATCGCGGAAGGATTCGGCTTGACGGAGCATGTTCTTCTGAATCTCCTCCATCAGATCCTTAAGCCTTCTGGCCAGCTCCGTTCGGTCCACGAACTCCTTCTGTCCGGTGTCGCGCCGGACGAGGACGGCCTGACCCTTCTCGATGTCCCTGGGCCCCAGTTCCACGCGCACAGGAACGCCCCTGAGCTCGTGTTCGTTGAACTTCCAACCCGGCGAGTGCTCTTCGTCGAGGTCAACCTCCATCCTTATGCCAGAATTCCCCAATTCCTCGTACAGGACCTCGGCCTCGCGGCGCACCTCCCCCTTGTTCTTGCCCTGCCAGATCGGGACTATGACGGCCTGGGTCGGCGCGATCTTCGGCGGCAACCTGAGGCCCCTGTCGTCGCCGTGGACCAGGATCAAACCCCCTATGGTGCGCGTGGAAAACCCCCACGAAGTCTGGTAGGGATAGACCCTGTCCTGGTTCTCGTCGAGGAACGTGATGTCGAAGGCGCGGGCGAAATTCTGTCCGAGGTCGTGGCTGGTCGCGGCCTGCAGGGCACGCCCGTCGCCCATCAGCCCCTCGCAGGTGTAGGTCTCGACGGCCCCGGCGAAACGCTCCGACTCGCTCTTCGCGCCCGTGAGGACGGGTATCGCCATCGCCTCGTAGAAGCAGTCGCGGTAGACGCCGAGCATCCGCAAGGTCTCCTCGCGCGCCTCCTCCGCCGTCGCGTGAACGGTGTGGCCCTCCTGCCAGAGGAACTCCGCGGTCCTGAGGAACGGGCGGGTGACCTTCTCCCAGCGCAAGACGTTGCACCACTGGTTTATGAGGATGGGCAGGTCGCGGTAACTTTGCACCCAATTCTTGTAGAAGTCGCAGATGATGCTCTCGGAAGTGGGACGGATCGCGAGCCGTTCTTCCAATTCTTCCCTGCCCCCGATCGTTACCCAGGCGAGCTCGGGGTCGAAGCCCTCGACGTGCTCGGCCTCCTTCTGGAGGTAGCTTTCGGGGATGAGTAGGGGGAAGTAGGCGTTCCTGTGGCCTGTGGCTTTGAAGCGGTCATCCAGGTCGCGCTGGACGCGCTCCCAGATCTCGAACCCGTAGGGCCGGATCGCGAACGTCCCCCGTACGGGCCCGTAATCCGCGAGCTTGGCCATCCTCACTAGCTGCAAATACCACCTGCTCGGGTCCTCGCTCTTCTTGATCAGTTTCTCGACCGCTTCAGTCATGAAAATCTCCTCTCTGTAAGCATTTCAGCTTGTCAGCACGCTCGGCCCTTCAGCTTATCAGTTTGTTGTTTTCGCTCTTGGCGTAGCGGCGGTTGAGCGCAGGGTGGCGGGCCCGTATGATGGGTCCGTTGGCCCGCCGGAGCGGTCTGCTCTCTGTGCGTCGTCTAATGGCGGGTGGATCCTGAGCGAGGAGGAGGCATGAGCTTGGCCGGACAACGACGCCGTTCTCAGCACAACCGCTACGCCCAGCCTGCGAGCAAGATCTACGAAGAATTCAGTCGTTCCTTGCCCACGTAGGGGACGAGGGCCTCGGGCAGTACGACGGAGCCGTCTTGTTGCTGGTAGATCTCGAGTAGGGAGACCAGGGCCCTGCTCATGGCGATGGCCGTACCGTTGAGGGTGTGCAGGAGTTGGGGCCTTCCGCCTTCCTTGCGGTAGCGGATGGCGAGCCTGCGGGCCTGGTAGTCTGTGGTGTTCGAGGTGCTGGTCACCTCACCGAATTCGCTTCGGCCTGGCATCCAGGCTTCGAGATCATACTTGCGGTAGGCGGCTCCGCCGAGGTCGCCGGTACAGATGTCGACCACGCGGTAGGGCAGTCCCAGGCCCTGGAAGATTCGTTCCTCTATCTCGACCATTTCATCGTGTATTTCCTCCGACCCTTCCGGGGTGGTGAACGCGAACATCTCGACCTTGGTGAACTGGTGGACCCTATAGAGGCCGCGGCTGGCGCGCCCGTGGGAGCCAGCCTCCGTACGAAAGCAGTGGGAGAGGCCAGCGTAGCGCAGGGGTAGGTCTCGTTCTTCGATGATGTCGTCCGTGTGCTGGCCCGCGAGGGTGATCTCTGCGGTCGCGATCATCGAAAGGTCCGAGTCTTCGACAGAGTAGATCTGGGTCTCGGGTCCGCGCGGGATGAACCCTGTCCCGACCAGCATCTGGTCCCGCGCCAGGTCGGGCGTTATGGTCGGCTGGTACCCACCCTCCATAATGATGTCGAGCGCGTAGCGGATCAGGCCAAGCTCCAGTAGCACGGCGTCGCCACGCAGGAAGTAGAACTTGCTCCCCGTAGTCTTGGCTCCAGCGTCGAAGTCGATGATCCCCAGTGCATCGCCGAGCTCGACGTGGTCTTTAGGCTCGAAGGGGAAGTCCGGGATCTCACCCCAACGCCGGATCTCCACGTTCTCCGTGTCATCCTTGCCGATGGGCGAGTCCGGGTGGGTCATGTTAGGAATCTTCAACTGCTCCTCGCGCAGCCGCTCCTCGACCTCATGAAGTTCTGCCTCTTTCGAAGGCAACCGTTCTTTCATGGCCCGCGATTCCTCGATGAGCCTCGCCCGCGCCCCCTCGTCACGCTCCCTACCGATGCTCTTGGCCAGCTGGTTCTGGCGTTGTTTGAGCTCGTTTGACTCCTGTATGAGCGCCGAGCGCCGGTCGGCCAGCTCTACCACCAGGCCAACGTCGGCCTCGACGCCACGGTTCTTGCAGTTTTCCTCCACGGCTTTCACATTGTCACGGATGTATTTGAGATCGAGCATCGTGTGCCTCCCTACGGTCTTCTTAGCACTTCAGCAATTCAGCACGCTCAGGCCTTTAAGGCCTTCGCTTGTCAGCCAGTCAGCATCTCGGGTTCGTTAGGTGTGCGCGGCTGAGGATCGATCGCCCCTGTGAGTCGCCTCTCAAGAGGACATTCCCGTCGCTATGCACAGCCTGGCTGAAATGCTGACAAGCCGCCCACAGGGCGGCGTGCTGACTAGCTGACCAGCTTTATATTATCCTGCTAGCTCTTTGAGTGCCCGGTTCTCTGTCTTTATGCGGACGTAGAGTACTGCGGCGTTGAGGAGGGAGAAGACGATTGCGGTGATCCAGGCTCCAAAGATGAGGGGGAAGGTCAGCACTTCTACGGAGACGACGACGTAGTTGGGATGGGGGAAGTAGCGGTACGGTCCGCGTCGGACGAGCTTTCCGCCGGGCACGACGAGAACTCTGGTGTTCCAGTTCGTCCCCAGGGAGAAGATCGCCCAGTAACGCAACGGCTGAACTAGCAGGAACGCCGCCAGCGGCAAAGGCCACCACGCAGGAATCTCAGGGCCTCTCTGAAGCCCCTCGACAAGCGTCGATGCCAGCCACAGCGTATGAATAGCGACTATCACAGGAAAATGACCCCTCCCCCGCTCGACCGCGCCACGGGCCCGAAGCTTGCGTTCATTCCGCAGCGAGTAAAAGAGTTCCAACAAGCGCTGCATGGCGACGAGTGTCACACCCACTACCAGCAACACGACGTTCAATGAACCCTCAATTCCGCCACATCAAGCTGACTAGCTGAAATGCTGACAAGCGCCCCCCAGGGCGCGTGCTGACAGCTCAGATGCTGAGGGCCCAGGGCCCTCAGCATCTGAAAAACACATGCTCTGCGGAGAAGCCTGGGCCCATGGCCGAAAGTACGCCGAGATCCCCTGGCGCGAACTCTCCGCCCTCGAGAAAGCGTTCCAGGATAAACAGCACCGTTACGCTAGACATGTTGCCGCAGTCGCGCAGCACGTCCCGGCTCGTGGTTAGCCCGCCTGCTGGAAGGTCGAGCGCCTCCTCGAAGGCGTCGAGGACTTTGGAGCCGCCGGGATGGAGCACGAAGTGTTTGATCTCCCCGAAGTCGAGGCCCCAAGAGACGCAGGCTTCCTCCAGGTTGTCGCGGAACTTCTCGCGCACGATCGTGGGGACGCTCTTGGAGAGTTGCACTTTCAAGCCCGTCTCGACGAGGTCCCAGCCCATGACTTCCTCGGTATCAGGCCAGGTGGTGCTGTAGCTCCCGAGCACCTCGGGCCCTGTGGCCCCCCCGATGAGTACGGCGGCCGCGCCATCGGCGAAGAGGCTTGTCGAGATGAGGTTGCTCTTCGAACGATCGCTCCGTTGGAAAGTCAGGCCGGAGAGTTCGACGGCCACGAGAAGGACGAGCTGATCCGGGTACAGTCGGGCGTGTTCGGCGGCGCGGGCGATACCCGCCGCCCCCGCCGAGCAGCCGAGACCCCAGATCGGGACGCGCCGCGTGTGTTCGGAGAGGCCGAGGCGGAAGAGCAGCTTCGAGTCGATGGAAGGCGTCGAGATCCCCGTCGTCGAGACGAAGAAGATCGCACCAACGTCATCAGGCCCGGCACCGACCCTGTCCATCGCCCGCCTGGCCGCCTTCTCCGAGAGGTCGAGGGCGTGCTCGACGTAGAGGGCGTTCTTCTCGGGGAAGGTGTGGTCCCGCTCGAACCACTCTACGGGCACGCAGAAGTAGCGGTTCTCCACGTGGACGTTGTCGAAGATGGGGAGCAGCCGCTCGAAGTCTCCGTTTCTGCGGGAGAACATGCCCCTGGCAAACGTCTTCGCGTCCTCCTGACCTACGCGGTGGGAAGGCAGGGCACTGGCAACGGAGAGAATAGCTGGTGCTCTCTCGTTCAACGTTTCCCCTGCTGCGTCGGGGTGGCCAGGTCGGGCTCGGGGGTCTCGCAAGTGTCGCGGAAGACGTACTGTGAGATACGCTTGCGCTGGCGGCTCGACCAGTCGATGGTCGGGCGGCGCTGCTCCTTCGCTACGTACCCGAGCCGGTAGACGGCCATGAGTTCCAGGTCGTCGGGAACCTTCAGGAGCCTCTTCATCCGCTCCCAGTTCTCAGGGATCTCCATCGGCGTCGAGACGAACTGGATGCCCATGCCAAGTTCCGTGGTGGTGAGCCATATGTTCTCGACGGCGGCCCCCATCCCGAAGATGGAGTAGAAACCCGAGAGTTCGCCGGGACGGTACTCGGTCTTATCCAGGAGAACCGCCAGGAGGAGTGGCGAGCCTGCGACGAGCTTCCTGTTGTCCTCGCCCAGGGTCTTCGGGACGCCGAAACGGTTCATCACCGCCTGGCCCGTCTCCGAGAAGATCTGACGCCTGAATGGCTTGAGGACGGCGGGCATCTGGTCGAAGTGGATGCCGTCGCGCCTCTCCTCCATCTCGGCCTCAGAGAAACGGAAGTAGGGCCTGTAGCGCTTCCAGAATGTCCCCTCTTCTAGAAGACGCGTCATACTCTCCCCACTGATCCTGGCGACTTCGTCGATGGTCTGGCGGTCGTCGACGAGCACGAAACGCCAGGGCTGGCTGTTGAAGTGGGAAGGGGCCATCGCGGCGACCTCGACCAGCAGGCGTTGATGCTCGGGCTTGACGGGATCGGGCAGAAAGGGACCGTTCGTGGTCTTGCGTCTTTTGAGGACCTCCAGGAAATCCAATCTCAACCTCCTACAGCATCCATACGCAGCCTGTGGCGTAAAGGATCATGGCCCCACCGGCGAGTGCGGCGTGTCCAGGCGTCCCGGCTCTGACGCGGGGCAACACGGCGAAGAGTACCAGAATGGGCAGCAGGGCCCATCGGTAGGCCGCGCCCTGCAGGAATCCCACCCCGGCCGCGACGGCGGCGGAGGCGAACACGGCGAAAAAGAGGGCGTGGTGAAGCCACCGGAAAGGTTTCGTGTCGACGATGCCAAACTGCACCAGTACGCCGAGCGTGAAGTTCGCGAGAAAGAGGACCATCGCGACGATGTAGAAGATCATTGCTCGCTCTTCCGACTCATCCAGGAGGGTTATAGCACAGGGGGAGTAGTGTCGGAGTCGCCGGGGGTCTGTGATGCTAAGATTCGTAGGGCGATGGATCTTTGGTTCTGCTAGGGGGCTAGATGGCGGACAGGCGCCCGGAAGCTTATATAACGGGGATCGGCGTGGTCACCCCCATAGGAGTCGGGCGCAAGAGGTTCTGGAGCGCGCTTCTGGCCAACGAGAGCGGGGCCGGGCCCATAACGCTCTTCGATCCCGCAGATTTCGACGTGCGCATCGCCGCCGAGTGCACGGACTTCGACCCCGAGAGCTTTATGGACAGGAAGGTCGCCGCCAGGACCGACCGCTTCGGACAGATGGGCCTAGCTTCGGCCAAGCTGGCCCTCGAGGACGCGGGGGCGTGGGATGTTCTCAACCAGAGCCCCGAACGGGTCGGCCTCATCCTCGGGAGTGGTATCGGGGGAGTTACTAGCATGGAGAATACCCAGGCGACCATAGACAGCAAGGGACCATCCCGCGTGAATCCCTTTGCCGTAACCAAGATCATGCCCAATTCCGCCGCCGCCCACATAGGCATACAGCTCGGTGTGCAGGGGCCATCGATCGCCGGCGCGCTCGCCTGCACCTGCGGCACGGACATGATGGGGCTTGGTTTCGACCTGATCCGTCGGGGAGACGCCGACATCGTGCTCTGCGGAGCCTCGGAGGCCGCCCTTGCACCCGTTATAGTCGCCGGATTCATCGCGATGCGGGCGATGAGCCGCCGCAACGACGACCCCGAAGGGGCGTGCAGGCCCTACGACGTCGACCACTCCGGGTTCCTCATCGGGGAGGCCTCGGCCGTGATGGTCCTCGAGAGCGCCGAATCCGTGGAGCGCCGCGGGTCGGAGCCTTACGCAAAGATAACCGGCGTAGGACGCACCACCGATGCTTATAATCTCACTGACCCTGACCCCAAGGGCTACGGCATCATGCGGGCCATGCAGCTCGCCGTCGCCAACGCCGGACTGCAAGGGGAGCAGATCGGCTACATAAACCCGCACGGTACCGGTACGGTGGCGGGCGACGGCCCCGAGTCACAGGCGATGGCGGAGATCCACCCCGACGTGAAGGTCTCGGCGACGAAATCTACGCTGGGCCATTCTCTTGGCGCGAGCGGCGCCGTGGAGACGGCTATCTGCGCCATGGCAGTCAAGGAGAGGACCATCCCCCCGATGAGAAACCTCACGAAGGTGGCCGACGGTTGCGCCGAACTCGACTACGTCGTGGACGAACCGCGCGACGCACCTGACCTCGAAGCCGCCATCTGCGCCAACCTCGGCGTCGGCGGCCACAACGCGGCGGTCGTCCTGGAGCGAGCCTGAGGAGGAATCATGGTAAGCCAGGAGAACATCTACGAGATACCACAGGGCCTGCCCGCGCCGCAAGACGACGGCGCCTGCGACCACCTGCCAGGGATGAGGCTGCCCTCTGTCTCCCTGATGTCCACGACGGGAGACCCCGTGGACGTCTCGACTCTACAGGGCACAACCGTCGTCTACTGCTATCCGCTCACGGGCAGTCCTGACCAGGATCTGCCAGCGGGGTGGGACGACATCCCCGGCGCCCGTGGCTGCACCCCCCAGTCTTGCGCCTTCCGCGACCACCACGCTGAGTTGGGGGAACTCGGGGCCAGGGTCTTCGGCCTGAGCACCCAGGATTCCGCCTACCAGCGCGAGGCCGCCGAAAGGCTTCGCCTCCCGTTCCCGTTGTTGAGCGACGAGAAGCTGGAATTCGCCGGAGCACTGGGGCTGCCGACGTTCGAGGCGGAGGGCATGACCCTCATAAAACGTCTGACCCTCATCGTCGAGAACGGCGAAATAGTCAAGGTCTTCTATCCTGTGTTCCCGCCTGGCAGGAACGCCGAGGATGTTCTGGGTTGGCTATCCGAACGCACTGCGAGCTAGAGAGGACGTGTAGATGAACCCCGTCGCGACCGAGAGCTTGCACGAGAGGCTGGCTGAGCTCGAAAGGATCCTCGCCCCCCACGGAAGCGCAATAGTCGCCTTCTCCGGCGGGGTCGACTCCTCGCTCGCCCTCGCCGTGGCGGCGCGGGCACTACCGAAAGAAAAGGTTCTCGCCGTCACTTCGAACAACGAGACCTACCTTCCGTCGGAGTTGGATCTGGCGCGCGAGTTTGCCGATTCCCTCGGTGTAGAGCACCTCATAATCGACACCCGCGAGCTCGACAATTCAAACTACGCCAGCAACCCCACCAACCGCTGCTACTTCTGCAAGAGCACACTCTACACGGACCTGGCGAATCTGGCTGCAGAGAAGGGCTACGCCTGCGTCGTCGACGGGGCGAACAAAGACGACGAGGGTGACTATCGTCCCGGTAGGAAGGCTGCTAGGGAGCTCGGGGTCGTCTCGGTGCTCTCAGAAGCCGGTATGACCAAAGCCGAGGTGCGGGAGCTGGCCAAACACCTGGAGCTGCCGACGTGGGACAAGCCCGCGCTCGCTTGCCTCTCGAGCCGCTTCCCTTACGGGCAAGAGATCACCCCCGAGAAGCTCTCCCAGGTCGCGCGGGCGGAGGAGTACTTGCGCAGGGAGGGTTTCTTGCAGGTCCGCGTCAGGCACCACGGAGAGATAGCCCGTCTCGAAGTGGGGCCCGAAGAGCTCGAAAGAGCTTTCGCCATGCGCGAGGAGATCTCCGCCGAACTCCTTGACGCCGGGTTCCTCTACGTCACCCTCGACCTCGCAGGCTATAAACCGGGGAGCCTGAACGCCGCCCTCGAGAAGAACAAGAGCAAGAAGGCGCTACCCCTCATCTCGTCGTAGGGTATGGAAGGTGTAGAAGGACCACTCCTGGCCCTCACGCTCGTCTTGATGGTCGTGGGGCTTGTGGGTAGCGTAGTTCCGGGTCTGCCCGGGGTTACCCTGATCTTCCTGTCGGCCCTGCTCTACGCCTTCCTCACAGACTTCCAGACGGTCGGAGCGGCGGTCCTGGTGCTTCTATTCGTCTTCGCCGCCATCGCCTTCGTCGCCGACTTCATCGCCACCTCGTACGGGGCCCGCCGCTTCGGGGCGAGCAACTGGGGGACCGTCGGCGGGGCCGTGGGAGGCATCGCAGGGGCGCTCGTTGGCGCCCTGTTCCTCGGCATCGGCTCCCTGTTCGGCCTGATTCTTGGCTCCATCGCAGGCGTCTTCATCGGCGAGTACCTGAAACGTAACAGGCACGGCGATCAAAGTCCCGCGCAAGCCGACTGGCACCGCGCCTCGCGGGCTGCGGGCGGCGTAATCATCGGTTACCTGGCGTCAGCAGTCATCCAGGGACTACTGGGACTCACGAGCGTCGTTATCTTCGTGGTTGCTGTCAGCTAGGCAGCATGTCAGCACGCTCCAGCCTTCGGCTTCCGCTTGTCAGCATTTCAGCTTCCGCATGTGCATATCCTTGCTGAAATGCTGACAAGCGAGGGCGTCAGCCCAAGCGTGCTGATAAGGCGCCAAAGGCGCCGTGCTGACAAGCAGGCGAAGCCTGCGTGCTGACTGGCTATTCTTCTTCGCTGCGTTGGTCGCGGAGGAAGCCTTCCAGTTCCTGGGCGAGTTCGTCGCCGGATGGCAGGCTGCGGGGACCCTGATCGGCCTGGGAATCGAAGCGTTCTTCGAGCATACTGACGTAGGAAGAGAGGTCAGAGTCCTGGGAGACGGCCACGGATACCTGCTCCTGGTAGGTTTCGGCCGTGCGTTCGAGTTCGGAGGTATCCACATCCATGCCGAGCAATCCGGAGAGCTTGTCCAGCAGGGCGAGGGCAGCGGGGGCGGAAGGGACGGCGGGCAGGTAGTGCGGAACGGAGGCCCAGAAGCTCACCGACGGCAGTCCGGCGTCGGCACACGCACGGTGCAGCACGCCGGTGATGCCCGTCGGCCCCTCATAGCGCGAGGCAGAGAGCCCCAGGGAGTCGACCAGGGAGGCGTCCTGGGAGTTGGCGGCGACCGAGACCGGACGCGAATGCGGCACGTCGGCGAGCAGGGCACCCATCGTCACCACGAGCTCCACGTTCAACGCTCTGGCCAGGTCGACGACCGCCGCGGAGAATGCGCGCCAGCGGAAGTTCGGCTCCGGTCCCGAAAGCAGGATGACCCCACGGTCGGCGGCGGCTTCCAGGCTTGGCTCCGTCGCCGAGAGCATGTTCTCGGGCCATTCGATCTCGCGCGTTACGCCGTCAACCAGTTTGACCTGCGGGCGTGTGGTCTGGAAATCGAAGAACTCTTCGCCGTCAAAGCCACCGAAACGCCGCGCCTCCCACGAGGTCGCCATAGCCCCGACCGCGACGCTGGCCGCGTCGGCGGCATCATTCCAGCCCGTAAAGCCGGCGATGAGAACAGGCCGCTCCAGCTCGGGTTTCCAATCGATGGTGATGTGTCTTATATCCATGAGGCTAGCTTACCACGCAGCAAGCGCCGATCCGAAGGGGCAAAGCTCATACAAAGGAGCAATCCAGGTTCAGAGCATGTTCCAGGCGCCGCAGGTACTCTCGTTCGGGGATCTCACGCGCCCCCAGCCTGGCGAGGTGAGGGTTCTGGATCTGGCAGTCCAGGAGCTCGTAACCCCGCTCCCTCAGGCGCCCTACCAGGTAGACGAAGCAGACTTTGGAGGCATCCCTCTTGCGAGTGAACATCGACTCACCCATAAAGGCTCCCCCCAGGGCGACGCCGTAGAGTCCCCCGACGAGTGCTTCCTCACTATAGGCTTCGACGCTGTGTGCCTTGCCGGCGTGGTGCAATCGGACGTATGCTTCGATGATCTCGGCGCTGATCCAGGTCTCCTCCCTGTCGGCGCACGCCCTTATCACACCATCGAAGTCCTCATCGACACGCACCTCGAAGGTCCCTTTGCGGATCACGCGCCCGAGCGAGCGGGGCACGTGCAGATCTTCGAACTCGAGCACGCTGCGCGGGTCCGAGCGGTAGAACTCGATGCGCCCGTAGGAATCGGCCATCGGGAACGCGCCGGCCCTGTAACAAGCTTCGAGTATCTCCGTCGTCAGTTTCATGGCGTACGGGCGCCCTGATCTATTTCGGCGACCCCCACCGCCAGTCGAGGCCGGTGCAGTCTATGTCGTCCCACCGGGAGCCTGGAAAAGAGGCCCGATCTCACCCACGGTCTCATCGTGGAGGCCACGCACGCCGGAGAACGCCTCGGGCCCGTCGACGCCCCTGCCACGGAGGGCGGCGAGGGCCGCCGGACGCACGGCCCTATTCGCACCGTCGGAGATCTTCAGGACCAGGCCCCAGCCTTCCTGGCTTCCGGCGGCGAGTACGGCTTCGGCCCCGCCCTTGACGAGCAGGTCCGTCGAGTCCATGAGCTCGGTGTCGAGCCTTCCTGTCCCCGCAACCAGATAAGGATGAGCCCGCATCGCATCCCTGATGCGCAGGGCGGCTCTTGCGAGTCTATCTGACAACTCTGCGCCCGTGGTAATGCGGGCCAGGCCCGTGGCGAAGCTCCGCAGCGGCAGGGCGAAGGCGGGGACGCCGCAGTTGTCGCCGGCGACGATCACCTCGTCCTCGCGCAGGCCGCAGATCTCGGCTATGAGGCCGAGTATGTGGCGCTGGAGCGGATGGCCAGGGTCACGGTAAGAAGCCGTGGCGTAACCCTCGTTTACACAGACGGCGAGCATACCCGCATGCTTGCCCGAGCAGTTGCCATGGATCGTGCGCGGCTCTTCACCGTTGCGGAGAAGCTTGTCGGCCGCTGGTTCGTACAGCGGCAGATGGGCGCCACTCTGCAGGTTGTCCTCGGTCAGGCCGGATTTCCTCAGTAGCGACCTGACGGCATCGAGGTGGGGCTCCTCGGCGTTGTGCGAAGCGCAGGCCACGGCCAGTTCCTCATCCGTCAACCCGAACTCGTCGGCGGCTCCGGAGAGGACCAGCGGGAGGGCCTGGAACGGTTTGCAAGAGGATCGGGGATAGATGTAGGCCTCGGGGTCACCCACGGCTTCCAGTAGCTTGCCTTCCGGATCGCAGACGGCGAGGCGACCGCGGTGGACGCTCTCGACGAGCGGGCCGCGCCAGACGGCCACGAGCGGGGCATCCTCGGGCAGACCAGCCTCGTTAATCGTAGGGCTACTCACCGGAGAGACGAATAATGTGGAGGGACAGCAGGTCGTGGGCGACCCGCATCCGGCCCATCGCGACGGAGAAGTCGCCGCCCTTTAGGTATTCGCGCCCCTCCCTGACCAGGGCGCGTAGCTTCTCGAGCAGGTCGTCGTCCGTACCGTCGGGACTCGCGCCCCGCAAGCTCGCTTCGACCATCCCCAGCATGGTGTCGACCCTCGGGCTCGCCGTCCACATCGAGACGATCGCGATGTCCATGTAGCTGTCGATCCTGAGCAAGTGCGCCGTCCTCAAGGCCGCGTCGGCTCTCTCCCCCGCCTTTATGGAAACCACCGCCTTATGTTCTCCGAGAGTATCCCCGGCAGGGCTGCATCTGGGACCCCTGCGGTTTCGGCTGCGGCCAGGATGGAATGAAGCGTCGACGGCAGGTCGCCGTAGGGTATGTCCGATCCGAAGCAGATGCGGGAATGGTCGACGGAGGAGCAGAGCTCGTAGAGATCTTTGGCCTGCACCACAGAGGTCTCGAACAGCACGTTGGGGTGCCCCTCGAAGGCGCGGGCGGCCGAGAGCACTTCGACCATCGCACAGTGGCCGAGGATGATGCGCAGCTCAGGGTGCGCCTCGACGGTAGGAAGCAGAGGCTCGACGATCCGCTGCATGGCGAAGCCCGTGTGGATCAACACCGGCAGGTCCACCTCCGCCGCCATCCCGAGCAGGCGCGCCACCCTCGGGTCGTCGAGCTCGAACTTCTGCGAGACGGGATGGAGCTTGAGGCCCAGAAAGCCGCGCTCGACACAGCGGGCGAACTCCCTGTCGTAATCCAGGTGCGGGTTTAGGCGGAAGAAAGGCACGAAGGCGGAAGGGTAATCTTCGTAGGCACTCCAGACGACATCGTTCGGGCCGGAGTAGTCGTCGCGGGCGTTCGGGTCGTTCAAGGGATTGTCGATGCTCATCTCGACCACCG
>Ga0126304_10000356_pt1 | contig 17631 bp, 17 predicted proteins | sample Plot25_FD_92538 | JGI IMG/M metagenome (GOLD analysis project Ga0126304, IMG submission 92538) | Serpentine soil microbial communities from UC McLaughlin Reserve, CA, USA - Plot25 | ecosystem: Environmental > Terrestrial > Soil > Grasslands | place: USA: UC McLaughlin Reserve, Lake County... | reverse complement strand
GTCGTTCGACGGCCCAGAACGTCAGCTTCACGCCATGCAGCAGTCCGCGGCTTGCTCCGCCAATACCATCGCCACGGTGACCTCGGAGCCCGTGCCCGCCTGATCCAGCAGTATTTGCCGCTCGTCCGTCGATTGGCACGGCGTCACGTTGGCCACGGCGAGCAGTTCGAGGATCTCGTCCAGGTGGGCTCGATCGGCCTGATCAAGGCGATCGATCGGTTCGAGCTGGAGCGCGGCGTCGATCTTGCGACGTACGCGATCCCGACGATCGACGGCGAGATCAAGCGCCACCTACGCGATCGGGCCTGGCCGATCCGGATTCCGCGCCGGCTCCAGGAGCTCGATCCGACGCTCCGAGCGCGGATTGCGGAGCTCGTCGACGGTCAGAACGGCGAATTCGACCGCGAGAGCCTGCTCGAGCCAGGCTACGAGCTCGGGGAGAGCCGCGTAGCCCTCGCCCGGAGCTTTCGAGTCCTTGACGAGCGCGAGCGCCGGCTTCTCCGGCTCGCGTACTTCGAGGGGTTGAGCCAGGCCAAGATCGCGGCTGAGGTCGGGATCTCTCAGATCCATGTGTCGCGGCTCATACGCCGCGCCCTCGCGAAACTGCGCGCCGAGATCGGCCAGGATGTATGAAAGATCCCATCGTCCTCGGCTTTCGTAGGCCTACAATCGATGGGTGAGCCTCTTCGCGTCCCCGGGATGGGTGAGCGGCCCGTGAGCAGCGTCCATCGCCGGGCCGATCGTTCGACGGACTCATACGCCAGCCTCCCGTACCACCTCACCGTCGTCCGGGACGGCGAGGAGAAGGCCCGGCCATGGCTCGCGTCGGTCGAGGAGCTTGCCGGCTGCACGAGCCGAGGACGGACGCCGGAAGAAGCTCTGAGCGGCGCTCGGGCCGCGATGACGAGGTGGATCGAAACCGCGCTCGAGGACGGCCGCGAGGTCCCGGAGCCCAAATCGGCGACGAGCCACAGCGGCCGGTTGCTTCTGCGCATGCCGCGAACCCTTCACGCAGAGCTGACGCGGGCATCAGAGAGAGAGGGCGTCTCCCTCAATCAGTTCATTACGGACGTCCTTGCAGGCGCTGTCGTTTGGCGGAGCCGCGCCGATGCGGGCAAGGCCGCCGGGAACTCGACCGCACCGATCCAGACTCCGGGCGCCGAGGGCCTCACAACGGAGCTCGACCCGGGGCCGCCGGGCAAGCGTGACTCCTCGCGGCTCGTCTCGCTCGCGCTGGCCGTCAACTTCGTCGTGGTTGGCCTTGCAGGGATCGTGGCGATCATCGTGCTGGTCGCTGCCGTGCGCTAGATGGTTGTCCAGCCAAGCGTCATGGAGGCGCCTGGTTCCCTGAGCCCGGCTAGCCGTAGGAGCGTCGAGCTGGTCGACAGCCTCGACGGCCTGCGCGAAGACTGGATGCGCCTGGCCGCCGAGAGCGGCAACGCCTTCGCCACCTGGGAGTGGAACGAGCTCTGGTGGCGTCACTACGGCGGCGGACGCCGCCTACGCGTCGCAGTCTCTAGTCAGGACGACGGCCGGGTCGACGCCATCGTCCCGCTCTTCATGTGGGCGCGGAGGCCGCTCCGGATCGTGCGGCTGATTGGTCACGGCCACGGTGATCGCCTGGGGCCGATCTGCGTCGGCGGCCCGCAGAGCGAGCGGCGCGCGTTCCGCCTTGCGCTGGATGCGCTTCCCCACGATCTCTTCGTCGGAGACTGGGTCGCTGGGGACCTCGACTGGGCCGGCGTCCTTCGGGGCCGGGTCGTCAGGCAGACGGGCTATCCGATTCTTCGCTTCCCGGAGGGTTCCTGGACCGAGTTCCTCGCAGGCCAGAGCCAGCGCTTCCGAAAGAGCGCGCGGAACTCCCGCAACCGGTTGGAGCGGGAGCACGACGTCAGCTACCGTTCCGCAGACTCGGCGACTCTCGAAGCCGACCTCGACACGGCCTTCCGCCTCCATCGCATTCGCTTCCGCGAGCACTCGGGCTGTCTCTTCTGCGGCGACCAGGAGCCGTTTCAGCGCGAGTTCGCGGCGCTGGCGTTCCAGCGGGGCTGGCTCCGCCTCCTCCTCATGGAGCTGGACGGCACGCCGGCGAGCTTCGAGTACGGCTTCATGGTGGGCGACGCCTATTTCGCATACCAGGGAGGCCGCGATCCCGCCTGGGACAAGCACTCGGTCGGGTTCGTGCTCGAGCTCGAGTCGATCCGCCGGTCGGTGGAGGAGGGCGCCACGGAGTACCGGTTCCTCGGAGGCGAGGAGGGCTACAAGTACCGCTTCTCGACTGAGGATCCCGGGCTGGAAACGGTCGTCGCGCCGGCGACCCGCCGGGGGAGCATTGCCGCGGCAGCCGTGGACACGGTGTGGCACGTGCCAGGCGGCAAAGCCGCACTGAGGCGGATCGGAACGGCGAAAGCGTCCCCCTAGGAGGACGAGCGAACCGCGCGTAGCGGCCCCGCGAGCGCGCGGAAGAGGATCAGGTCGCCACGCCGGAGCAGCAACAGCGAGCGCCACCCGAACGGATGCTTGCTGCGGAACATGACGAGCGCGACGTAGCCCCCCGCGAGGAACGCCACGCTGGCCGCGGCAGCCGCGCCCGATGCCCCGAAGCGCGGGATCAGCAGGAGGTCGAGCCCGATGCCGACGACGAGCGAGACGAACGGGCCGAGCGAAGACCGGCCAGGGGACGAGGACGCCATCAGCGCGCTGGAGAAGATCGCGGTGGCCGCGAAGCCGAACGCGCCTGGGAGCAGCAGCAGAAACGGCTCCACCGAAGCGTCGTACGCCGAGCCGAAGAGCACCGGCAGGAGCAACGGGCCGAGCACCGCGGCGACCAGGACCAGTCCAGTGGTGACGAGAACCGTCGAGCGGAACGCACGGAGCGCCTGCTCCACCTGGACGTGCGGATCCGCGCGAGCGGCGATCGGGAGCAACGCGGTCGCGGTCGCCGCCGGCAGGTACAGCAGCGCCTCCGAGGCATTGACCGCCACGGCATAGATCCCCAGAGTCGCCTCCGAGGCGAGAAAGCCCAGGATGATCTGGTCGGTGCGGAAGTTGAGCAGGCGGGCCAGGCTCCCCGCCCAGGCTCGGACGCCGAAGTGCATCGACTCGAGCAGAAGACGTGGCCTCGGCGCCGCAATCCCGGCCGCGCGCGCGGACTGGCTCAGGAGCACGAGAGCGACGATGGTCTCGGCTGTGAGCCACACCAGCGCCGCGCGGGTGACGGTCAAGCCGTCCACGACCCAGACGATGCCGAGCAGGAGCGGGTAGATCCAGGTCATGGTTGCGGTCAGTAGCGCCAGCCGCTGCACCCGGCCGCAGCCGAGCAGGAACGCTCCCCCGGCCTCGACGAGGGCGATCGCAGCTCCTGCACCGACCAGAATGGCGAGCTCGGGTCCGCCGATGCCCTCGGGGCGCTGGCCGGCCAGCGAGAGCAGCACCGCGAAGCCCAGCGAACCGACGATCAGCGCGCTTGTCAGCACGAACAGGATCAGGTTCGCGAGCAGCGCACCGCGCGCCTCCATCCGCCGAGAGGCGAGTACGGTCGTCGCCGCCCCCATGCCGAAACCGGCGAGGCGTGCGATCACGAGGGCGCTGACCGTGATGAACGCGATCGTCCCGCGCCCTGTAGGCCCCAGCGAGCGCGCGAGGATCAGCACCGCCGTAAAGAATCCGGCGCTCCCTGCAGCCCTGGCCCAGAAGAGCATCGCCGAGCCGTTGGCGACTGGATCGGGCTTCAGCAGGACGCCACGCTCCGGTTCCCCACCACGCGGTTGTTGCGCGAGTGGGCGGCGCTGCCGTCGTCGAACCGCGCGCTTTCCATCCCGACCACGACGCCGCGCGTGCCTCCGCAGCCTACGTTGTCCCGAACGACGTTCTCCGACGAGCCGTAGAGCGCAATCGCCGGCCGAGCGCCTCCGACGAACTCGTTGCGGACGATCCGGTTCCGGTCCCCGCCGGTGTCGACGATCAGGCCGGCGGCCTTCGCATCGACGATGCGGTTCCCGACGAAGGTGTTGCGGCTCGAGCCGACACCGTCGTAGCGCCACTCGACCTGGATTCCTGCCTCGGTGTCCACGATCAGGTTGTGCGCGATCACCGAGTCGTTCGTCGAGTGCTCGAGGTAGATCCCCGTCCGGGTGTTCCTGATCTCGTTTTCGACGATCGTCGTCCGCGTCGACGACCCCACGGTCTCGATCCCGTCCCACCGCGCCCGTACGACGGTGTTTCCAATCACCGCCGCCTCCACCCCACCGGTCCAGATCCCGCCCTCGTTCGTCCCGCAGCCGCGAGTCCGGCTCTTCGCGGCCGTCCAGCAGCCGTCCCGCCGGGGATCGCGGATGTCGCTTACGAGGTTGTCGAGGACGACCCCGTGGAGATCAGCGGCCGGGTGGCCGTACTTCTGCTGCTGGAGGAGGATTCCGAACGATGTGAAGCCGCGGACGCGCGTGCGGATCACACTCGTGTCGCGCGACGCGTCCGAGCCGAGGGCGACGACTCCAGCATCGGCGGTTCCCCGGCTCTCGATCCGCGAGTCCTGGACCGAGACGTCGGCATGCGCACCCCAGGTGTTGACGCCGTCCGTGCGCACGCGGGTGATGTGCAGGCGCTGGAGCCGCACGTCGCGCGAGCCGTCGAAGACCGCGACGGCGATGCCGTCGTCGCTCCCCCCGCGCAGCGGCCCTCCTCCGTCGATGGTGAGGTCGGAGATCCGGATGTTCCGGCCGCGGGCGACGACGAGCGCCCAGTAGTGCGCACCCGTCCGCGGATGGAGCACGGTCCGCGGGCCTGAGCCGACCAGACGGGCCCCGCTGCCCAGCTGGAGCTCGTCCACCTCGTAGCGCCCCGGCGCCAGCAGGACCGTCACGTCTCCTCGCTCCAGCGCCTTTCGCGCCTGCGAGAACGTGCGACCGGGGGAGGCCTCGACGATCCTGGAGCCGGAAGGAGCGACGGTCACCGTGGCAGGCTTCGTCCGGGTGCGGCCGCCCATGCTGTCCACCGCCTCGACCTCGAGCCGATGGTTCCCGGCCGGGAGCAGCGCGGGATCGACGTCGAGGGAGTGCGGCGCGGTCGTGTCCGAGCCGAGGGGCCGACCGTCGAGCAGGAACGTGACGGCCACGACGCGCGCGCGCTTCGAGGAGGCTTTCGCCACGAGCTGCGTCGGTTTCGTCAGCCGGTCGGGCCCCAGGAGGTTCACGGCCGGCGCGCCCGTGGCGCTCTGAGCGGCGGGCGCGGGCGGCGAGGGTGCGTCCGCGCAGCCTGCGGTGGCCAAGACGGCGGCGAGCAGGAGGAGGGTTCGTTTTGCTCGGCCGGGCGTATCTACAGACCGATGACCGATCTCGTGGACGGCCGTGTGCGCACCGTGCCGACGGCGCTTCGGCCCCCGCCCGACCAGCCGATCGAGGCGGGGCGCTACCTCGACACGCTCCGTCGAAGCAAGCTGCTGATCGCGGCGATCGTCCTGCCGCTCACGGCGGCCGTCTTCTTCGTCTCCACGACGCTTCCGAAGACCTATCGGGCGACGGGGAAGCTTGTCGTCGAGGACGCCGCCGACCCGCTCCAAACGCGTGACGAGGCTTCCATGGAGCGCCGGCTGGCGACGATCACTGCGCTCCTTCAGACCCGCGAGACGCTGCGCCGGGCCGCACGGCGCGTTCCCCGCGCGACGGTCGCGACGCTCGACGACAAAGTGCAGACCTCCCTCGACCCGACGGCGAACATCATCAACGTCGCTGCCACGGACGAGTCGGCGAGGCGCGCGGCCAGGATCGCGAACGCCGTAGCCGTCACCTTTCTCGCCCGGCAGCGCGCGGTCGAGCGACGGCGGGTCAACCGCGCTCGAGCCACACTGCAGGCGGCCTTCAACGACCTCGTCGGCAAGCGTGGCGTGCAGGTCGCGACGGAGCGCGCCGCGATCCGCGAGCGACTGACCGACCTCAACGTCGCCGCCGCCAGTGCCGGTACGGGGATCGCTCTGGCCGAGGCCGCGCAGGCGCCGAGCGAGCCCTTCGCTCCCCGCCCGCTTCGCAACGCCCTGTTCGCGTTCTTCGCTGCGACGTTCATCGCTGCGCTGGTCGTGCTGATGCGAGCGCAGCTCAAGCCGCGGGTCGGCAACGCGCGCGAGCTGAGCCACCTCCTCGAGCTCCCCGTCCTGGCGGAGATCCCCTACGTGCGCCGCGGACTGGGCCACCGCCCCCACACGGTGAGCTCGGCCGAGTACGAGGCGTACCAGACGCTCCAGGCGTCGATCCGGAAGCAGCTTCCCCCGACGACCCAGCGGACCGTCCTCGTCACGAGCGCCCTCCATGGGGAGGGCAAGACGGAGGTCACGGCCGCGCTCGGCCTGGTGCTCTCGCAGGCCGGTCAGCGCACCTGGCTCGTCTCCGCCGACATGCGCTGGCCGCGGCTGCACGAGCTCTTCGACGTCGAGCAGACGCCCGGGCTTGCCGAGATTCTGGCGGGACGGCGTAACGGGGGGAGGGAGCGGATCTTCGAGCTGAGCGCGGCGCGGAGCGGCTCCGGCATGCTGCACGTGCTCGCCAGCGGACGCAAGCCGCGCGACCCCGCGCAGCTCCTGGCCAGCGACGCACTGGACAGCTTCTTCGGTGAGGTCGGGCAGTCCGACTACGACTACGTGCTGCTGGACGGCCCGCCGCTGCTCGGGCTCGTGGACAGCCAAGTCCTGGCCCAGCGGGTGGACGGCGTGCTGATCGTCTGCCGGCCCGACCAGCAGACTCCCGAGCTGGCGCTCGCTCTGCGCGAGCTGCTGGACCGCCTCGAGGTCAATGTTCTCGGACTTGCGATCGTTGGGGCCCGGGGCTCGACGCACTTCTACCTCCGCGGGTAGCGGATCCTGAGCGCCGTTGCCGCCCAGATGAGCGCGGCCACAAGCCACAGGTGACGCCAGTGGAGCGTGTCGACGAAGAAGCTGTTGGCGAGGAGGCCGGTCCACGCTCCGAGGAGCGCGGCGGAGCCGATTCCGTACGCGCCGAAGCTCGCCGTAGCGTTCCTCGTGGCGAAGCCGAGCGTCAGGAGCATGATGGCGAGCACCACGAGGAGTCCGAGAACCCCCTCCTCGGCGAGCGCCCGCACGAACGTGCTGTGCGCCGAGATCTCCGAGACGCGCTCGAACTGCCCGGGACCGATCCCCAGCGGATGCTCCGAGGCGAGCTCGATGCTCGAACGCTGGGCGCCGAACCGCTGGGTGTCGTAGGCCTGGACGCTGGCGCGCTGCTCGAGGAAGGACAGGGACGAGGTGGCAGCGGCAACGGCGAAGAGCGCGGCGCCCGCGGCCAGGGTGACCAGGAGGAGGCTCAGCGCCTGGCGCACGCCGCCCCGGCGCAGCGCGAGGACGAACAAGAGCACGACCGTCCCGACGGCGAAGTTGAGCCACGCCGCTCGGGAGAACGAAAACAGCACACCGAGGCTCAGCACGGCGAGGAAAACAAGCTTGACCGGCAGCCGGAGCCGGAGCAGCCGCGGCGCGACGGTCTCCTCCATCAGGATGAGGGCGGCCGGGACGAGGAACGGCCCGAAGACGTTCGGATCCTTGAACAGCCCCTGGGCGCGGGGGCCAATGACCAGGAACTCGCTCCCGGGAAACTCCATGAAGAGCGCCACGGACGCCGCAGCGGCGGAGGTGACGGCCGCCGCAAGATAGGCGACCAGCACGAGGCGAGCGCGCCGATCGGTGTGGACGTAGGATGCGAGCCAGAGTCCGAGGACGCCGAGGTAGAGGCTGATCGCGAAGTAGTTGATGGCTCTGGCCGGGTCGCCCGCCTCGATGGAGGCGATCAGGTTGAGCGCGAGGAACGCGCTGACGAGGAGCGTGACGCTCAGCGGCGCGCGGTGGAGCTCGAATTTCCAGGTCGCGAAGGCAACCGCGATCAGAACGCCGAAGACGAGGTCGGAAGGCGCTGGCTCGATGCGGACAGCGGCAAGGAGCAGGATTCCCAGCCCGACCGCGGCGTCGTAGCGAGTGAGCGCCAGCGCCAGCGTGCCGAGCAGTCCGATCCCGAAGCCGAGCACCACCGGCATCGGCAGGGGAGCACGACTAAGGAAGAGGCCGAGGGCGAGGAACAGCGCGAGCAGCGCCGAGCCCACGCAGGCGGCGACCCAAGGCACGCGGAGTTTCGTGCGGGCGGTGAGCGGGAGGGCGGACTCCAAGGGGCGTCCTTAGGCGCGGATGCGCGGCGGCCGAGGGTGCTGTTGCTGATCACGCTCGCCGAAGTCGGCGGGGCCCAGACCTACGTCGCCTCGCTGCTCCCCGCGCTCGCACCCGGGTTCGACGTCGTCGTGGCGGCGCACGGGGCGGGCCCCCTCCGGGAGGCTGCGGCGACTCCCTCGGGGGCCCGTTTTGTCCCGCTCGAACACGTCAGGCGAAAGGTCAGTCCCTTCCGCGACGTGGCCGGCTTGCTCGAGCTGGTTCGCGTGCTGCGCCGCGAACGGCCGGACATCGTCCATGCCAACAGCTCGAAGGCTGGGGTTCTCGGTCGCCTGGCCGCTTCCTTGGCCGGCGTCCCGATTCGAATCTTCACGGTGCACGGCTGGGCGTTCTCCGCACACTCGGGCGTCGCCTCGCGTCTGTATCGCTGGGCGGATCGCCTGGTGCGACCCCTGACGACGGCGACGATCTGCGTCTCCGACACCGACCGCGCACGGGGGCTCGCCGCGCGAACGTGCACCGCGGAAACGACAGTCGTGATCCCGAACGCGATCGACGTCGACGGGGCTCCGGCGTCGCGGCGCGAACGCCCTCGTCCCCTCATCGTCGCCGTCGGACGGCTGAAAGCGCCAAAGGACTTCTTGACGCTCGTGCGGGCCCTCGCGCTGTTGCCGGGGCACGCCTTCGATGCCGCGATCGTCGGCGACGGACCCGATCGAGCCGAGTTGGAAGCCGCGATCGAAGCGCTCGGGATCGGCGAGCGCGTGATCCTGCTCGGAGAACGCGAGGACGTCCGGCAGCTGCTCGCCGGCGCGGACATCTTCGTGCTCTCGAGCGCCTCGGAAGGTCTGCCGGTCTCGGTGCTCGAGGCGATGGCCGCCGGACTGCCGGTGGTCGGATCCCATGTCGGCGGCGTCCCGGAGCTCGTCGTCGAGGGCGAGACCGGCCTTCTCGTCGAAGCGGGTGACCCTGAGAGCCTCGCCGCCGCGCTCGACACCCTCGTCGAGGATGCCGAGCTCCGGCGGCGAATGGGCGACGCCGGACGCGAACGCGCTCGTGAGCGATTCGATCTCGAACGATTCTGGGAAGCGCATCGCGCGCTCTACTCCCGCGAGCTCGCCAAACGAGGGCTGCCGGTCCCGGCTCCGTAGCGGTGGCGCCGGTACGCGCCGCGAAACGGCAGCGGCGAGTCGTGCCCGCCGCCGAGCTTGGCCAGGAAGTCGAGCAGGCTGTCTCCCGCGTCCACCTGACGTCGGCGAAGGCAGAACCGATCGGTACCGCGCGTGTTCAGTCCGGGCTCGCAGGTGACGGCTGCGCGATAGCCGGCCGCTTCGGCCAGCGCGCGCTCGCGGAGGCCGTAGAGGCCGGTCGGATACGCAAAGAGCTGGGCGGGCCGGCCGAGCTGAGCCTCGAGCGCAGCCTTCGAGCCCGCGATCTCCTCTTCGGCTTCTTCTTCGCGGAGGGCGGACAGGTTCGGGTGGGTGAGCGAGTGAGGCTCGAATTGAAACGTGCCTTCACGGTCAAGGTCGACGATCTCGTCCCATCCGAGGATGGGCGGCTGCTCGCGATACCACCCGAACTTCGCCCACCCGGCGGTTACCGCGGTAGCAACGAAGACGGTCGCCCGGAACCCGCGTTCCTGCAGGATTGGAAGCGCTTGCTCCGCCACGTCGACGAAGCCATCGTCGAAGCTCAGGCCGACGGTCTTCGCGGACGGTGCGCCGTTGTCGAGGAGTTCGACCGCCTCGAGCACGTCGACTACGCGGTAGGACTGCGAGGCGAGGTAGTCCATCTGCTGGCGGAACCGACGCGGCGTGACGGCCAGCTCGTCGTGATCGTCCGAGACTCGGTGGTAGAAGAGAATGCGCATCCCGACGCCCTCCGGCCGGCCTTGCGTGCGGAGGTACCAGACAGCTGAGCGCGTGCGCGTCGCCGCCGCTTTCAGCGCGTACCGCGTCACGACTGCCTGCTCATGAGCCTGCGGGCGGGGGCGAGCCCGTCCATGTACAGGTGGTGAAGCCTCGGGGACTGCTTCAGCTGCCGCCGCAGCCGGATCAGGCGGAGATTGGCTCGAACGGCGACTGCGCCGCGGAGGCTCGTCTGCAGGCCGAACCCCTCGTACATCGGATCGAAGCTGTCGGTGAGCTCGCGCTTGTACCGCTCGGCGCCGCCCAGGAACTCAACCCGTGTCGCGCCCTCCTTCGCCCCGGCCTCGATCGCGTCCAGCGTCGTCAGGACGCCGGGCGAGAAGCGCGCGAAGGCCGGGTCGAAGCCGGATCGGTAGAAGTAGATACTGCCCTCCAGGAGAAAGACGACCTTGAAGGCGATCGGGCGGCCGTCGACCTTCTTCGTGATGATCCTCGGCACGTCGCTGTCGGCCAGCGCCAAGAGCGCAGACCGCACAAACCGCCTGCCCTGCTCGGTGGCGAGCTCGGATCCGTCCGGCCGTCCCTCCCAGCGGAGGTGGTGCAGCATGAAGACGTCTTCGAGCGCCGACTCGAGCTCGTCGTGCGTACGGGCGACCGCTGCTTCCACGTCGCCGAGGCGTCCGAGGTTCCGGACGCGGCGCCGGTCCTCGGCGCGCTTCTTCGCGGATACCTTGGCGCGGTAGACGGCCTCCCAACCGCCGTCAAGGTCGAGTACTGGGGACTCGACGCGCTCGATCACGCGCAGGCGGGAGTCGCCGAGCGCATCGACGAGGCGGCTGCCTCCCGGCAGGCCGTAGAAGTTGGCGAAGTCGTGGTTTCTGGTCGCGGCCTGGCCGGTGAGCGCGGCGGCGACCTCGTCCTCGCCGGGGCCGGCGAGCAAGTCGGCGAGCGCCGAATGCCGCCCACCCATGAACGTGAGCACGCGCAACCCCCGCACGGGCATGACGCACAGCGGTAGCGCTCCAACCAGCTGTCCGTCGCGGTACGCGACGTGGACGGCGAGCGACCCCGACGAGCCGTAGTACCACCACCACTCGCGGAGCCAGGCGTGGAGCAAGAAAGGGCTCGGCCGAGGCGCCGCCCGTACAAGACGGTCCCAATCTCTGCCGAGCCGCTCGAAGGCATCGGCGTCGGTAATCGTCTCGAGCGTCAAACGCTCGTGTGCAGCCACGGTCGCGCCCACACGAATAAGGTTCCCCGGCCCGTGTGCGGCGAGCCATCGTCTTTCGGGACTCGCCGTGAGTGGGGTGGGGAACCTTCTTTATGTGAGCTCGAGGGCCCACAGCGGAGAGGTCCACGCCGGTCGTCCGTGGACCGCGGACGTCTCACCAACCCTCGTCGCCGCCGCTGGTCTCGTCGCCTCCGTCAAGGCCGGCAAGGCGAAGTGGTTCGACGCAGGAGGACGGGCGCTGCTCGTGTGGGCAGCTTGCTACATGCTCACGAGCCAGCAGCTCGGGGCGTCGGGGGTCGCCGTCGCCGCGTCGCTCGGGCTTGCCGCCATCTGGCTCGCCGGCCTGCGCAGCGCGTTCGCCGCGGCGCACCTCACCCTCGGCGCGCCGGTTCGCTGCGCGGTCGGGACGGCGACGGGGCTCGTTGGAGTGTCTGCCGCTGTGCTTTGGCTTCCCGGCCTCGAGATGTCCATCACCACCCTGCTGACACTCGCCGCTTCGGTCTTCGTACTGACGACGCTCTGGGAGGGGCTCATCCGCCGAATCGCGGGCAAGCGTCGCGTGCTCGTCGTCGGGCCGTCGCAGACAGCGGACGCAGTGGCCGAAGCGGTCGCCTTCGACGGGAGCGCGCGGTTCACCGTCGTCGGAGCCGTCGACGACGGGCCTGCCCAGCCCTTCCACGTCGGCACAGTCTCCGCACTTCCGCGGATCGTCGACCAAGAGCGTCCCGATCTGATCGTCCTCGGCGACGGCGAGGCCTCGTCGCAGGCCATCGATCGGCTGCTCGGGACGCCATCTCGCAACTTCAAGGTCGTCGGGCTCGCGCACTTCTTCGACTACGCCTTCGGGCGAGTGCCGATCGACGAGCTGACGCCGAGCTGGTTCATGAGCATCCTCCACGTCTGGCAGCGGCCATACAGCCGCATCGCCAAGCGCACGTTCGACGTCATCTGTGCCTCGATCGGGCTCGTCCTCGCGGCGCCGTTCATGCTCCTGATCGCCGGCCTCGTGCGCCTGACGCCGGGGCCGATCATCTACAGCCAGACCCGGGTCGGCGAGGGTGGCCGGCAGTTTCGGATCTCCAAGTTCCGAACCATGCGGCAGAACGCAGAGGTCGACGGTCGCCCGACCTTCACCCAGGTGAACGACCCTCGGATCACCAGGGTCGGCCACCTGCTGCGGAAGACCCACCTCGACGAGCTCCCCCAGCTCTGGGTCGTGTTGAAGGGCGACATGTCGGTGGTCGGTCCCCGACCCGAGCGTCCGGAGTTCATCCCGATGCTCGAAGAAGCCGTTCCCTTCTTCACCCGCCGCCTGCTCGTCAAGCCCGGCATCACCGGGTGGGCGCAGTTGCGCCGGGACTACGCCTCGGACGTCGAGGGTGCCAAGGACAAGCTCTCGTACGACCTCTGGTACGTCCGCCATAGGAACGTCATCGTCGACCTCGCGATCTGCGCCAGGACGTTCTCGACGCTCTTCCTGAGGTCCGGCCGTTGAGCACCGCCCTCGAGACCGAGACGATCTCGCGGCCGAAGGACTTCGCTCGCCTCGCCGGTCAGTGGGACGAGCTCGTTCGGACCATGCGGCGTCCGAGCCCGTTCCTGCTCCACGCCTGGCTCCTGGAGTGGTGGCGGCATTACGGCGCGAAGGGCGTGCTTGCAGTCCACATCGCGAGGCGAGGCGACCGCCTCGTCGGCGCCTTACCACTGTGGAGGCGGCGTCGGTACGGGCTCCGGGTCACGGAGTTCATCGGGGGAACTGGGGCTCCGCTGGCTGACCTCCTGCTCGCCCCCGGCGAGGACGAAGCGACCGGGGCGGAGCTCGCCTCGCGCATCGGAACGGGAGGCGTCGACTACGTCGACCTCTTCGGCATGCCTTGCAACAGCCGGCTCGCGGCCGCCGTGCAGCAGGGCTCTCTCACCCTGATGGAGCGGCAGGAAGCCCCGGTGCTCAACCTCGGGGCGGACTGGGAGGCGGTCTACTCCCGCAAGCTGTCGTCGAAGGCTCGAAGCGAGCGGCGTCGGCACCGGCGCCGACTCGAAGAGTTCGGCGCCGTGGACGTTTCTCTCGTGCGCACACCGGACGAGCTCGGCCCGGCCCTCGACGAGGCCGTGCGGCTTCACGCCCTCCGGTGGAAGGGACGCCGTGAGACGTCGGGCTTCAGCAAGCCGATCGGTAGTGCCTTCCGACGAGCCGCGGTGCTTCGCCTCGCGCAGGAGGACATTTCCCGCCTGCTCATGTTGCGGGTCGATCAGCGCGCGGTGGCTTTCGCGCTCTACCTCGTCTACGAGAGGACGGCTTACGGGCTGACGATGGGGTTCGACCCCGAGTTCGCCGCCTACCGGCCGGGGCAAGAGACGCTGCTCTGCTCGCTGGAGGAGGCGGCGAACGAGGGCGTCGAGCGGATCGAGTTTTTGGGCGCGGCCGCGGACTACAAGCGACGGCTCGCGGACCGCTTCGAGCCGATCCACGAGGGAATCGGCCTGGCCTCGACGTTTCGCGGTCGGGCAGCGGTCGAGGCGCTTACACGCGGGATCCGAGTCCGAAAGCAGCTCAAGCGCTCACGAACGGCCCGGAGGATCTACAACCGCGTTCCGCGGCTCGGCCAGGGGTAGCGGGCTAGCGACCGTAGATCGCTCGGAGCCGCGGCCCGATCCACCTCCGAAGCGTCCTCAGCGCACGGACCTTGCGCGCCGCCTCGTAGAGGCGGAGATACAGCATCGGCGGGATACGGGGAAGCAGCGGCGACCGGCGGAGCCTGAGCAGCACGAAGAGTCGTTCAGGATCGAGCTCGACATACCGGCGAGCGTTCTCGAACCATTGGGCGCTGAAACGCGCTTCCGTCTGTGCGAACCGCAAAGCGCGCTTTCGTGCGAGCTCGTAGTCCACGAGCGATTGCTCCAGAGGCCTTTCGCCCAGCCTCGCGGCGAGCGCGATCGCATCCTCGAGGGCCAGCTTGGTGCCAGAGCCGATCGTGAAGTGCGTCGTGTGCGCGGCGTCCCCCATGAGCACGACGTGCTCGTGATGCCAGGTCTCGTTGGTCATTGTCCGGAAGTTGAGCCAGGGCGTGCCGCCGTTTCCGCCGACGCTCGTGTGCAGGGCGTGGCCTTCCAGCTGGGACGCAAAGAGTTGCTCCAGGAGAGCGACCGTCTCGTCCTCGCGCAGATGGTCGAAACCGAGGCCCGACCAGGTCTCCGGTGAGCACTCGGCGATGAACGTGCTCGTCCGGTCGTCGAAGCCGTACGCATGGCACCAGATCCAGCCGGCGGCCGTCGGGACGAAGGCGAACGTGAACGCGTCGAACACCCTGGTCGTTCCGAGCCAGATGTACTTGTTCCTGCCCACACGGACGTCGGTGCCGAAGGCGTCGGGATGAAGCTGGCGCAGCTGGCTGCCGACGCCGTCGCAGGCGACGATCACGTCGCCCTCCGGCAGTATCGAGCCGGCTTTGACCTCGTGCTCGAACCGCACCTCGACGTCCAGCGCCCGTGCGCGATCGAGCAAGAGGTCGAGCAGTCTGTGGCGGCCGATCCCGTAGCCGGACCCTTCCAGATGGACGGGAGCCCGCCCCTCGACAGCGAGCTGCTGTCCGTTCCAGCGAAAGGCGTTCGCGCTGATCTCTCGAGCGGTCGGCGGGTGGCTCGCCTGGAGCTGGTCGAGCAGATCGTCCCAGAACACGACGCCCCACCCGTACGTCACACCGGCAGGGTTTCGCTCGAAGACGGTGATCTCGTGGTGCGGGTCGCGCTCCTTCATCAGGATCGCGAAGTAGAGGCCGGCCGGACCTCCGCCGACACACGCGATCCTCAAAGCCCGTTCCCTCGGCTCGGCTCTTCCACCATGGCGCCCACCTCCGACCGTGATGCGCTTCGCCTCTCCCTCTCAGTAGATCTCCACTTCTCGACCCGATGAGTCCCCGGGTCTGAGAGGACAGGCACGAGAAGGGCGGGCCCCCAGCGACCCGCCCTTCCGTCGGCTCCCGCCTCTAGGCCGGCGACAGTGTCGTCTTCCGGCTCTGCCGGATCGCGATGCCCATGCCGCCCGCCAGCAGCAGGAGCGCGAGACCAAACCCGGTTGCGACGTACGGGTTGACGTCGATGCGGCTTCCGTCGTCCGTCACGACAACAGTCGCGGCCTCCGACTGTGTCCGCGCATGACCGCGGTCGTCGGGGCTACCGGTCGCAATGCCGAGCTCGGCGGTGGTGACGCCCACGCCGTGGCTCAGGTACGGGATCTCGACCTGCCGGGCCGAATCGACGCGTGAGAACGCGCGGTCGTCGGGGCTCAGCGTCCCAGTCACGTACACCGGCATTCCCTGCTCGTGGCCCGTGTCCGTCGGCAACGGCCTGGCCTGCGCTGTCACCGGCACGGTGGCTACGACCGCCAGAGCAAGCGCGATCCCTGTAATCGTCAAACGCTTCTTGCGCCTCATGGCTCCTCCTCGTCCGCTCGTCGTTCCGTCCATGAGCCCAAGCTAGGAGTGCGCCGACGGCGTGTCGTTCAAGCGCGCGACGCCCCGAGTGTCAAACTCGTGACACAACCATGGAATGGGAGCTGTTCGCCGGGGTCCCGGAGGAAGACGTGCGTCGCCTGCTTGCGATCGCACGCCGAAGGACCTTCGATCGCGGCGAAATCGTCTTCCATCGCGGCGATCCCGCCGACTGCCTCCATCTGATCGTCAGCGGCCGGTTCGCGGTCGGGATCACGACGCCCCTCGGTGCAACCGCACTGCTCGGCGTGCGGGGCCCAGGCGACGCGTTCGGTGAGCTCGCCCTGCTCGCCCGGGAGGGCGCCCAGCGTTCGGCGACGGTCGCCGCCCTGGAGCCGGCGGAGACCCGCTCCGTCCTCGTCGGGGACTTCGAGCGTCTCAGGCGCGAGCATCCGGGCATCGACGGCCTGCTTGCCCGCCTGCTCGGCGAGCGGGTGCGGAGGCTGTCCGACCGGCTGACGGAGGCCTATTACCTGCCGGCCGACAAGCGCGTCGTGCGCCGGGTCGCCGAGCTCAGTGAGCTCTACGGCGGCGAGATCCCACTCGCGCAGGAGCAGCTGGCCGAACTGGCTGGAACCTCGAGGGCGACGACAAACCGGGTCCTGCGCGACCTCGAGCGACGGGGAGTGGTCGAGCTTCGCCGGGGGATGGTCGTCGTTCGGGACCCGGACTTGCTGCAGCGCCGTGGCCCGGCGGACGTGAACTGACCCGGAGAGGTTTCTCCCGGTTCCGCGTGGGCAAGACCCCAGCACACGGGCGTCGCTGAGGGGAGAAAAGACGTGGAGAGAGTGCAGGAGGAACGGATCGCAACGAACAACGCGACCTTTCGAGAGGCGAACGAGCGCATCAGCGCGGCGGCGGGCGCCTACGGCATCGAGACGCCCATCCCGTTCATCTGCGAATGCTCCGATCCAAGCTGTTCGGGGATCATTCGACTCAGCCTCGAGGAGTACGAGGAGGTTCGAGCGAACTCCCGCCATTTCGCGAACATTCCGGGCCACGAGGCTGCTTCGATGGGAGCCGCTGTCGTCGTGGAGCGACGAGACGGCTACTCGATCGTGGAGAAGATCGGTCGTGCCGGCGAGATCGTCGACTCCTTGGACGAACGAGGCCCTGTCGGCGATCCGCAGGGGGCGCCGTCCGCCGAGTAGTGTCGTAGCGATGGACGAACGTCAACGACGAATCGGTCTGAACGAGGCTGTTTTCCGCGAGGCGAACGAGCGAATCGAGGAGGTCAACCGAACCTTCGAGCCGCTGACCGGTGAGCTCGTCCTGGTCTGCGAGTGCGGCCATGCGGACTGCGTGGAGGAGATCTCGATGACCGCACCGGCATACGAAGAGCTCCGCTCGGAACCCACGCACTTCGCCATCGTTCCGGGACACGAGATCCTGGATGTCGAGAGCCTCGTGGAGCGCCACGAGGGCTACGACGTCGTCAAGAAAGACGAGGGTGTTCCCCAGCGCATCGCCGAGGCGACCGATCCCCGCTAGCTGAAGCGACGCCTAGACCCGACTCGCCCTTCTTACTCGCCTCTTAGCCGCAGGCGCCACAATCGAAGCGTGTTGCGAGGAAAGGCGTTCGTGCTCTCGGCGGCCGCGATCACGCTCGCCGGCGCGGGCGCAGGCGTTCTCCTCGCGACGCGCGGCGGCAGCGCCGGAGCCGTATCGACCACAGGCGACTTGCCGGGAAAGGCATCGCAGGCTTCCGGCAAGAAGACCTACGCACAGCTCGTCGCCGCGAACTACAAGATCCTGAAGCCGCAGCAGTCGGCCCGCCTGCTGCGGTATGCCGATGCCGCCTTCGCCTGCATGTCGCAGGACCTCGAGCTCGGCAATCCGTTGACGTCGCCCACGAAGATCGTCATGACCTTGCCGTCCGGAACGAAG
>Ga0126304_10000354_pt1 | contig 17644 bp, 13 predicted proteins | sample Plot25_FD_92538 | JGI IMG/M metagenome (GOLD analysis project Ga0126304, IMG submission 92538) | Serpentine soil microbial communities from UC McLaughlin Reserve, CA, USA - Plot25 | ecosystem: Environmental > Terrestrial > Soil > Grasslands | place: USA: UC McLaughlin Reserve, Lake County... | reverse complement strand
TTTCAAAAGGTTCACGAAATCACGATTGCTTTTGCACACAGACTGTATTAACATTATATCACGATAAACATCTTCGAGCTGGTTCAGTTCGGTCGCCAAACCAATCAGGCTTTTCGCATATCGTGCTGCTAAACGAGGATTCAACATAAATTTGAAAATTTGAAGATTTGAAGATTTGAAAATGAAATACGTGTACTTCTTTTCAGCCTTTCAAACTATTCACAGTTAATTCGCCAACCTGCTAATCATTGGATTCATCGGCACATCGGCCAATCATCACACATTTTAATTGAGCTTTACCTCTTCAGCCAGTTGCTTTATGTAACTCTCCTGTTCGGATTTGTTACCCAACTCACGGCGTAATATTTTCTCTGCTACTTCGATTACCAACGTGCCTACCTGGTTTTTTACCTCTGTGATCGCGGCCATTTTTTGTTGTTGGATTGCTGCCTGGGCATCAATCACAATTTTGTTGGCTTCGATCTTTGCCTGTTCTTTCGCCTCTGAAATGATCCGATCTTTTGTATCACGGGCTTCTTTCAACAGTTGTGCTCTTTCTTCACGAGCTTTTGCAAGCAAGGCTTCATTCTCGCTTTTCAATTGCGACATTTCTGCCCTTACTTTCTCAGCAGTAGCCAATGAATCGGCAATTGTTCCTTCTCTTTCCTTTAAAGAATTTAAGATCGGCTTCCAGGCAAATTTTTTCAAAATGAACAGCACTACGAGAAATGCCAGTAAGGTCCAGATTATCAAACCAAATTCCGGAGTAAGTAATTTCATACAATAAACTTTATAATAGTAATACTTTGATTATGTTATTGCTGCACTCTCCGCCCTTTGCATCGAGTGCAGTAATAAGTTGTACCGGCTTACACCACCATTGCAAGGAAACCAACGATGATTCCAAACAGTGCAGCTCCCTCGATCAGGGCGGCAGTAAGGATCATGTTAGCACGAATGTCATTGATAGCTTCCGGTTGACGCGCAATAGCTTCTACCGCGCCTTTACCGATCTGGCCAATACCAATGCCTGCGCCCACAGCGGCTAAACCAGCTCCAATAGCACCCCCGGCACTTGCCAGTCCTGAACTGGTTTCGGCTTGTAACAATACTGTCAGTAAATCCATATTTGTATTTTTATACTGTTTAAAAAAACTCCTTTTCATACGATCACCGGATCATCATACTTAGCAGTGCTAAGTTCAGAATCATGCTTGTGATCGTCGCCGTGATGAGGCTCTTCCTGCGCCAGCCCGATAAACACTGCAGTGAGCGTAGTAAAAATATAGGCCTGCAGAAAAGCAACTAAGATCTCAATCATGTAAATGAATACTGTAAAACCAACGGCGACTGGCGAAGCTCCCCAGCCAATTGCAGGACTCAATTGTCCAAAAATGAATATCAATGAAATCAAACAAATAATAATGATGTGACCAGCCACCATATTGGCGAACAAACGAATGATCAATGCGAATGGCTTGATAAATACTCCCAGGAATTCGACCAATATCAGGATCGGCTTCACAAAGCCTGGCACACCCGGCGGATTAAAAATATGACCCCAAAAATGTTTATTGCTGCTGAACAGGATTACAACAAAAGAGATGACGCCAAGTACCAACGTAAAGGCTATGTTTCCAGTTACATTCGCAGAGCCTGGGATTAGTCCAAAGATATTGTTGATGAGAATAAAGAAAAAAACCGTGAGTAGGTAAGGCATGTACTTAAGGTACTTATGGCCAAGATTTGGCTTCGCCACATCCTCACGCATGAAAACGATTACGGTCTCAATAGCGTTTTGCATCCCTGTTGGAGCCTGCTTTCTGCCAATTCCTGAACGATACTTTTTAGCTACGCTCAGCATGATCAGTACAAAAATTGTAAGAGCCAATAACATCTGCACCACATTACGGGTGAGAGAGAGGTCGTACACTTTTACCGACTCATCGATGTGGCCATTATCATTAACCGGGTGAATGACGCCTTCTTCTAACTTATACCCTTTGTAAGGTTCATGACCGTGATGGAATTTTGACGACATAAAAATGTCAAGCCCGCGATCCGGAGAATACAATATTACAGGCAAAGGAATGGTCGCATGATGGTCTTTTCCGTCGCTTCCTTTGTAGGTCAAAAAATGATACTCATGCCCGTCAAGGACGTGACCAAATATTATCTCATTAGCATCAAAGCCGCCCTTTTCTTGCTCCTTGGTATTGGGTTGTTTTTTATCGTCCTGCAAATGCTCGTCATGCTGAGCCAGTACCTCATTAGAAAAAAATAAACAAAAAAGGCTATAACACAGTATTAATAAGGATTTTACGCGCCGGATATACATACCTGTCCCTAAATTTGGCGCAAAGATAAGGAGGGAGGGTTAAAAAATGGCTGGGATTCTTGAGATTGAGGGGTTTTTCGAGGGTGAATCGCAATTCTATCTACACATCATGATTGATAATATCAAAACCCCGTACAGATCGAGGTTCGATCGTTAAAAAGATTCTGAAACCGGAGCGGTTATTAGGAAAGTTTGAGTAGAACTTAAATCGCTTTGACAGGCAGTTTTTTGGCAAACTGCATCTCATGAAGTTTGCTGTAAAGTCCGCCTTTCGCCAGCAATTCTTCATGTGTGCCCATTTCTTTTATTTCACCTTTATCAAGTACAATGATATTGCTCGCTTTTCGAATCGTCGATAAGCGGTGAGCTATTACAATTGACGTTCGCCCGGCGATCAATTTATCAATTGCTTTTTGAATCAACAATTCACTTTGTGTATCGACAGATGAAGTTGCTTCGTCAAGAATCAATATACCAGGGTTATATAACAATGCACGGATAAATGATAGTAACTGCCGCTGTCCAAGCGATAACGTACTACCTCTTTCCATAACATTGTAGTCATAACCTCCAGGCAGTTCCATTATAAAATCGTGCATGTCGATAAGCTTTGCGGCTTCTATCACCTGCTCTCTCGATATATTTTCGTTGCGGAGTGTTATATTTTCGAGGATCGACCCAGAAAATAAAAACACATCCTGTAGTACAACTCCGATGTTTTTCCGAAGATCATCCAGTTTATATTGTTCGATGTTAACATCGTCCACCTTTATCTCTCCCTTTTGAATATGGTACAACCTATTTATCAAACTTATGATAGAGGTTTTTCCACTTCCCGTGTGTCCCACGATGGCGATCGTCTTCCCTGCATCTACCTTAAAAGAAATATCCTTTAGTACATAGTTTTCATTCGTATAGGCAAACCACACATTGTTAAACTCGATCTTGCCTTTGATCGAGGAAGGCGAATAATTTCCTTCGGATTTAATATAGTCGTCATTATCCTGCACCTTAAAAACACGATCGCTAGCAACCATACCCATCTGCAGCACATTGAACTTATCCGCGATCACGCGTAAAGGCCTGAATAATAAGTTGAGAAACATGTAAAACGCCATCATTTTTCCAAACAAATTCTCGGCCTGATCTTTAGGCAAATCGAAAGCGTAAGTCGCAGCCCACCAAACCATAAACCCGGTGCCCACGGCAAGAACAATTTCCACGATCGGAAAAAAGACGGAGTAAGCAAAGATTGCTTTGACGTTGGCATTTCTATGTTCGGCATTGATGTTCCTGAACTTGTTGAATTCCCTGTCCTCCGCAGCAAATCCCTGGATGATCTGCATACCCGTGATATGTTCCTGAACAAAAGCATTGAGACTGGCGACAGCATTACGAACTCTTATAAATGATTTATTGACGCTTTCCTTAAATATATAGGTAGCCAAAATTAAAAAAGGGAATGGTGCAAGACTTATCAATGACAAGCGCCAATCAAGAACAAACATGGCAATTACGATCGCTACGATTGATAGCAAATCCGCAATGATCGGGATAAGTCCGTCGGCAAACACATCGTTGATGCGTTCTATATCATCAACTGTACGGGTGGTAAGCGTACCGATCGGCGTTGTATCGAATTGAGAAAGATTAAGACCTAAAATTTTTTTGTATACCCGTACTCGAAGATCCTTCACAACAGTTTGTCCAAGCCAGGCGGTGAGGTATGAGAAATAAAATCTGAAGGCCGATTCAACCAGTAACAGAACGATCTGAATAATAGTGATCCAAATAACAAGTTCCTCCATCCTGATCCTTGTGCTACCCTGGCTATTGACACCATTCTTGATGTAATCATTCACAGTAACCTGGATAAGTATCGGACGTAGCGGTGCGAAAAGTGCTAATAAAATTGCAAGACCAACGGAAATAAAAAATTTCCTTTTGTACGGAGCAGCGTACTGCAATACTCTTCGCAACAACCGAAAATCAAATATCCTCTTTACTGTGGCTTTTTCCGACATAGAAAGGCTATGCTAATTTGTAAATTTGAACATTTGAAGATTTGAAAATTAGCAAATTAAGAAATGCAAAATAGTTAAATACAGGGGCGAACGAGAAAATTAGTACATGTGAAATGGAAAATAAACCAGGAAGAGTGCAAATGTGAAATTTAAAATTCACGTGGCTACATAAAGAATATAAGATGCATCCAGGCCGTGCCTTGTTACATTTTCAAATTTTCAAATTTTCAAATTTTCAAATTTGCTAGTTTCCCATTGCCTTCCGGTATGCCTTGATAAAAATGGCTCCAAGGTTTTTATATGGAGGGATATAATCGTCGAATTTTTCTTTAGAAGCTTCGTCCCTGAAGCGTCCGCTCAGATCTCGCCAAAGTGGTATCCAGTCAATATTTTTTCCTGCTACCAGCGAATTGTTGATGGCCTGCAAAATTGGCTCATTCACGGTTTTAGTTCCTACCTGCTTGGAAGAAATAATATGGGCGTCTTCACAGATAGAGAGTACTTCATTCAAATTATTATATCCTCCACAGGACCCGAGTATAACAATTCGCGCTGACGGCGCTAGCTGCCTAAGGGTATATTGCAAATGATAACTATGTCCTCTGTGGATTACAATCGTTGGCCTTAAATTCTTTGCTTCCAGGTACTCGGCAAGCTTTTCCTGCGCCTTCTGATCAGGATCGTCGGCACCCAGCAGCGGTTTATTGGCGAAGATCATCACGGGCTTTCCTTTCGTAGACGTGATGCTCACCCAATTAGGGTTTTCAGCAATTTTCCATTCCGGCCTTCCCCGAAACATCGCCATAAAATTGACGTATGAATTTTGCCCGTCCTTGTCTTCATCTCCATAGAAAAAGACCTGTTGAACCACGCGACCTGTATCATCAGTAAGTAAGGCGCGGTCCACGCTATAAACCGGAGGTATTCCCAATTTCTCTGAAAGATTTACTTTCTGCGAAGTATCCGCAGATTCAAAAAGAACCCTTAAGAGGTTATAAATGACAACGCCTCTTTTGTTATCGTTCTGAACATTCCTGTCGTAGTTCCATTGAACCTGCTCAAGGATGTATCGTGCTACTTCTTTATTCTTGTCAACAATACTACTGTAGGAATCCGCTACGTCCACTGACTCTTCGAGTTCTTTCGTATCTTCAAGCCTGATCACGAAGGCTTTCATCATAGTGGTAGCATTGTCCTTATCCATCTTGCTCAGGAAATCGTTCAACGTATTGTAGCCCGCAGCCATTTTAATAAACTTGCGGAAATAGTCGCCATTTACACTTAGCAACAGACTATCTCCCCTTGGAACACTCATCCGTTGGAATATTCGCTTGTACACATTTAGATAACTCGAAGTGTATATTTCATCCTCGCCCAATACGATTAAGTAATATAATTCTTGCGGAGTTAGACCTTCGAGGCGGCGAAACCGTACTCTCTCATCTTCAACGGCGTGGAGCGAATTGATCTCACGTATAAAATATTCTTTTGCCTTTCGGGCCATCATTGTTGTAAGCGTACGCATGCCGTTGACGGTATCCCGGGTTGGCGGCAACATCCGTCCTGCGTATTCCACTCTTGTTTTTACCATCAAACGGTAGTAATCGAGATCATTGCCCTTTACTCTATCAATTTCCTCAAAGCTTATTTTTCCCTTTAGAAGGTTATCAAGAAACGGGAAGTATAATTGGCCGCTCTTGCTGTTGGCCATTTGACCTACAATACGCACGAGGGAGTCAGGATGGTTCCGGATACGGGCTGCGAGCACGTTCCGTCCCGCCGCGTAGTCGTATATTTTATTAATATCCTTATCGGCCGCAATCTTGATAAACTCATTGGCAAAGGGCACATTGGGATTTTTCGAAAGCACAGGAAGTATCTCATCGGGGTGCGATTCGCAATACTTCCTTAACAACAGGGCTCTCGATGCAGCAACTCCCGGATTTACTGTGGGAGACAGAAAACATTCTACCAGGACCTTCCCCACTCCATATTCATTCTTCGCAATAACTGGTTCAATGCTCTCATTTTTTTTGTCCAGCTCCATGCATTCCACAAAAGCCTCGAATAAAGTAGGCGCCATTGATACCGGGAAATCGCGTTTATTCCGGTTAATATTATAGCCTTCCAAAAGTTTTTCGATACTTCTTAAATATTTAACCTTGATTTGCCCGCTTGAAAGAGAGTCGGTTTCAACGTCTTGCTGTAGATTGTCGATTTTCCTAACAAGGGCATCTTCAATTTGCAAGTTCACAGATTCATCAGATGAAAGCTTTAATAATCCTTCGGTATTACAAAGCCTTTTTTGTTGCTTGTCAATTTTATCGTGCCACAGCATACGGTCCATCGACACTCGAAAAGGGTATGCTGTTTGTGCGAGAGCACTGTTAAGCATTATAAAAGCCCCTAAACCACACAATAAAATTCTTTTCATAAAACATTCAATTCCAGTAAAAGAAGCAAAAATACGACCAATTGGTTGTATAAACGGCAAATAACTATCGCCGCGTATGGGTCAGTTAACAATTTCATAATCATGCCAAAGATTGAGGGTGTTCATGTAAAATTAACTTTGCGTAAATTTTTCGTTAATGGATCAAAAGCATAAAAGGATATTGATTGCGGATGATGAACCTGATATCGTGGAAATTGTTCAATATAATCTGGCCAAAGAAGGATACGAAGTTGCTACAGCCAAGGATGGCGACGATGCCCTTACAAAAGCCAAATCACAAAAGCCGGACCTGATAATCCTGGACATAATGATGCCGAAAAGAACCGGTGTCGAAGTATGCGAAATCCTGCGATCCCAACCCGCGTTCAAGGATACACTTATTGTTTTTTTAACTGCACTCAGCGATGAAGGTTCACATGTTAAAGGCCTTGAAATGGGCGGAGATGACTATGTGACAAAACCTATTAGTCCCAAGGTTCTTGTTAGCCGCGTTAATGCATTATTTCGTCGTTTAAGGCAGGAAAAGGAGAATGAGGCTATTAAAATCGATAATCTTGAGATTGACCCCTCTAAATTTGAAGTTACGATTAACGGCAGGGAAGTAGTTTTAGCAAAAAAAGAATTTGAACTGTTATACCTGCTGGCCTCCCGTCCGGGGAGAGTTTTTTTACGCAATGAGATCTTGAATCAAATCTGGGGAAACGACGTGATCGTAGGCGATCGCACGATTGACGTTCATATCCGTAAAGTCCGCCAGAAGTTAGGTGTCGATTGCATTACCACCGTGAAAGGAGTGGGCTATAAATTTGCCTTATGAACGGATCCAACACCATTCTCTTCACCTGTAGTTTCTTTTCCGTTTCGAAATAGCACTCTTCTAAATTGCTAACTTGAGTACATGTTCCCAACAAACAACCTGTCCCCACGGCAGTTAGCAGCTTTCACCTCTTTGTTGTTGTCAGTTCCTGTCGCCATAGGAATCTTTTTTATCACCGCCAGTTGGAAGATCGGATTGGCATCACTTGTAATTATCTGGGCTGGAAGTTTTGGCCTCATACTTTTCACGCTTGAAAAATTTATCTATAGGAAGATCAAGTTGATTTATAAACTGATTCATCAAACGAAGGCGACCCGAAAGGAAGAAATGTATTTCAAATATATATTACCCCAGAAAAGCATAGATGAAGTGAGAGAAGATGTGGAGGCCTGGGGCGAACGTCGAAATGAAGAAATCGAGATGTTGAGAAAGAATGAAGCTTATCGCAAAGAGTTTTTACAAAATCTTGCGCATGAGTTCAAGACACCGATTTTCGCCATACAGGGATATGTAGACACTTTGCTTGATGGCGCTATGGAAGAAGAAGCAGTTAGAAAGAAATTCCTGGAAAACACGGCAAAAAATGCCGACCGCCTTGTTAATCTTGTAAGCGACCTTGACGAGATTTCCAAATTAGAAAGTGGTGAGCAGCTCCTGTACAAACAAATCTTTATAATACAGGATCTAATTCGGGAGATCTTTGATTCGCTATCCATTAATACCCGGGAAAATAATATTAAAGCTGTTATCAAGAAAGGATGTGAGGCACCGGTAAACGTTTTCGCCGATAAGGAAAAGATCAGGCAAGTGCTTATCAATTTGGTTGAGAATGCCTGCAAATATGGAAAAAATCATGGGAACATTGTTGCCAGCGTTTATCGTATAGATGACCTCCATGTTCTCGTTGAAATCAGTGATGACGGTATTGGAATAGAAGAAGAACATTTACCACGCATTTTCGAACGTTTTTATCGAACAGATGCCGCTCGAAGTCGTGATAAAGGCGGAACCGGCCTTGGCCTCGCGATATGCAAACATATCATCGAAGCACATGGTCAGAGTATTCATGTAAGAAGCACACCGGACGTGGGAACTACAATTGGCTTTACGTTGGATTCAAAGCACACTGACGATCATTAACATCTCCACAATGCTCTTCATTTTGCAGGTTTCCCTTTGCGGACCTGTACTTCAGAATAAAGCGTGCCAAGACTTGAGTCCTGGCACGCTTACAGGGAAATCGTTGCTAAGGAATCGGCACCCGTGAAACCGTAAATGGCAAAACGGGTGGAACCGGGTTTGGATTCGCCGGGTTTGGCCGGCGGTTTAACTGGCCGTTGACCACCAATAAAAATTTACCTGATTTGGCAATGGTTGTATTGAATAACAAGTTCTCGCCAAAGCCATTGCCGACACCTCCGCTTGTATAATCATTACTTAGTGTAACAGGAAATATTTTGTTCAAAGCGTTTCGTGAAACATATAGTGTATTTCCGTCAAGCCATAAGCCATCACCCGAGGTAACGGGAGCATTCAATGTGATTTCAATAATGGCTTTACTGGCTCTATCGATTCGATATAATTTGCCGGAACTTGAAATAACAATGATAAGGTATTTGCCGTCGGGGGTGAGCACAATCCCATTGGCATTGGTACCTGTGGCTGCATACGGTATTTGCTGATTTGTGAAAGTTAACCATTCTTCAATATCACCGGGCGAGCCTGAAACACTGGCGCGATAAATTTTTTGAACTCGGGAGTCTGTAAAGTAAATGTAGTGCTTGTCGAGATCACAGTCGTTCACGAAGCCTGCTCCATAAAGTGTTCTCAAATCCCATATTTTCTCAGACTCTCCGTGTTTATTTATAAGATGAACCTTCCCTTCATCTCCACCGCATACCCACAAACGATCTTTATGATCTAACTTCATTCCGGTACAAAAACTACGGTTCTGCTTAGCACCAGGAGCAAACAATTCGGCCGCAATTGTCCTTACATTGACCCTCACAATATCACCGGTTACCGTGCTACCAGTATAAAACACTCCAGCATATGGGTCATAAGCTATTCCTTCAGGGAAGAACTGTTCCCCTGGGATTGCATATGACTCCTGGGTAACTTCTACTGGTATATCTTTTTCACAAGCTATAAGAAAAGAGAACAAGAACAGGAACAAAGCAGCATGGCGTCGCATAATGGTAGATTTTTGCAGTTCAGAAAAAATGTTTAAAAAAATAATGCCAGCATAGGAGATGATAGGGGCTGTTCGTTCTTGTACTAGTATACGAGAAAATTATTTGTGAGTTGCCTGGTGGTAAGTAGTGAGTTGCCTGGTGGTAAGTAGTGAGTTGTCAGTGATATATGTTGAGTAGTGAGTGGGCCATGCTAACAAAAACTTATTGCCCGTTAGCCTAAAAATGACGAGCTCAGGTATATCGTGATTACGCTCCATGCTCAATTACTCACCATTCACCAATCACTACTCACCACTCAACTAGATGGACGCTACAATGTCATCCGCCAATCCAAAAGACAAGGTCATTCCTGCGCCCCCTAGCGCATTCAAAACATAAATGCCTGGGTCGGGAGAAAAAAAACAATGTGGCTCTCCGTTGACTTGTTTAGTATAGAGCCCGTTCCAGCTTTCAATTAAAGACCAGCTTTTAAATTCAGCGACTTTTTTGAGATAATGAATGATGAGTTCATTAATGAAGATCTTATCAAAGGGATCGTGCGACCGGCCGTATTCATGCGAATCGCCAATAGTCAATTCACCTCTTCCATTTTGTGACACCATAACGTGAATACCGCAGTCAACGTACTCTTTCAATTCATCCATGTACCGTTCCTTTAACTTGGGTAAGGATGGAGCGGCCTTGAAACTATCATAATGAATCAACGAAAGGCCACCGCATAAAGCAGGTCCAATTTGCCATCCTTGAGGCTGAGCAGCCAGGCGCATCATTTGTAACTTGCACTTCGTGAGATTTTGGCTTTGGTATTCGCGGGGATACAATGTTTCCATATCAATGCCACTACACACAAATACAATGTCAGCCTTGTACTTCTCATGTGATCCGATAACAATTTCGTTTTCCGAAATCGACCTAACACATTTACCCCATACAAACTCGATATGGAATTTTTCCCGGAGGTATATTGGCAGAGCCGCAATTGCTTCGCGTGGATCAACAATTATTTCATGGGGACTGAATAAGGCGCCCTTCAAATTTTTTTTGACAACTGCTTCCGACCGACTGGTTACCTGATCGGTCGTAAGGAGTTCAATTCCCCGTTCTTGAGAGAACAAATGAAACAATTCCTGCAATACGATCCATTCATCTTCTTCATGCGCAACATGTAAACTTCCTTTTTCACTGAACCAAAAAGCGCCCTCCCTACCAATTTGCTTCCACATATCACGGCTCCGCAAAGCACGATCATATAATTCTCCGGAAGGCTGGCCTATCGGCCATATCATTCCGAAATTGCGGATGGAAGCGCCTATCGCTCTTTCTGAACGATCGAAAACTTTTACGGTATACCCTTTAATGGCTAATGATCTCGCAACAGCTAATCCAACGATTCCAGCACCAATCACGAGTGCGGATTTTCTCATACGCGTCATTTTTGCAGCTGGTATTTTCGATTGAAATATATAAAAGAGATAACGGTACCGAGACACCCGATCACTGAAAACAGAACGACGCCCTGAGAATAAAAGTCAGACCAATTCAGCTTGACTTTCAAAAGTTCCTTTGTCAACATTACCGATATACTACCAAGATAACCGAACGCATCGGCGATATAGATCAGAAACCCGACATTTCCAGCGATCTTGAATGTGGCAATCAAGCGTTCGAAAAATATGCAGTTGAAGGGGATGTAGGCCATATACAGACCAAGACCTACAAGCTGCATCCACGCTGCCCCGTTGAGAGTACCTCCGACAAATAATGCTGACGAAATTCCGGCAAGCAAAAATCCCAATAGTATTGCCAGGTGTACGATTCTAAAAGCCTTTATATTCTTCCGGATAAGCACCATCATACTAATCATCAGCAGTATGATCAATGAGTTATTGGTTTCCGTTTTCGCAAAGATGGATGAATTGTTTGCAAACCCGAGTTCATTCCAGATGTTCCCCATAAAATTATCCCGAACATCGCGCATGATCGTGAGAAACAAATATGTGATCGTTACTGCGCCAATACCGAATCCAAATTGACGCAGAAATCTTTTCCGGTCTTCCTTCGTCATAGGTATTCTTTTCGTTCTTTCATCCACATCATCCTTATCAGGTCTCGGAATCCTTTCTAACAGGAACAAAAAAAGTATGAGAGGAAATAAGAAAACCAATCCTGTCATGAAGGGCATCCACTGTTCACTCACATTCCATTCGAGTATCAGCCATTTGCCAACTGACCTTGTGAAACCGCCTGCGAAAATGAAGCTTACTGCAAGTACAGATCCTATAAAATCGGTAGCGCGTCTCCCTTCAACATAACTAAACACAATACCCCACATGAACCCAAGCATAAATCCGTTCACAAACAGACAAAGCATACCGAATGGCGCAGGAACTATTGCAAATAATAACAGGCATACCCAGGAAGAACCGATTAGAACGACACTCGTTTTCCATCGTCCAAGCTGCTTTAGCTCGGAAATGAATTTGATTCCCCAAAACTTACTGAACATATATCCTAAGCCCTGGCTAATGATCAGCAGACTTTGATAAGAAATACCAAGGAAAGAAATGCCCTCAAAGGTTGCAACGGTAAAAGGCTTTCGATAGGCATAAATCGAAGCGTAAGAAAGAAATGCAACCAGTGCTGCATATAGGGCAACTAAAATCTGTTTGCGAGAAAAACCGTTTGTAGTTAGAGTTTGTACTGCCAAGTTATTGGATTAAAGCAGGGAGTTCCTTAAGGCTATCAATGATATAATCCGGATCATATCTTTCAAGCTGCTCCCGTGTGTACGCTCCGGTTGTAACACTCACTACCAGGCCACAGCCGGCATTTCGACCTTCCTGCACATCCACCTGCGTATCACCTACCTTAGCCACCTGACCTACTTCTTCAACTCCTATCACATTCATGATCGACCGGATCATAAACGGATGAGGTCTTCCGTGGGGCACTTCATCACTTGAAACAATGTGATCGATGAGATTGCTTTTATCCCAGTTCAACCGGGATATAATTATATCTGTGATCCGCTTCGTAAATCCCGTGTTGAGGCCAACCTTTATACCTTTTCGGTGTAAAGATTCAAATGTTTCCTCAGCATATGGCAGCGGTTGAAGATCGGGATCAGTTTTATAAAAAGATATGATGTTTTGAAGGAATGCGTCATGAATCTTTTCAATCGCTTCGTCAGGATCTTCCTGGTCCGGATAGAACTTTTGCAAAAGTGTTTTAACAGCATCCTTCTTTCTGAAGCCCATCACCTTATTAACTTCAACAACGTCTACATCGTAACCATGCTTTTTAAAGGAATCTATAAACGCAACAGCGATATCTCCTTTATCGGAAACAGTAGTGCCGGCTATATCAAAAACAACTAACTGAATATTGTTCATAAGTAATTTGTGTACCCTCAACCGTTGATTTAATCTTCGCGCAAAGACGCAAAAAAACGTTTCTTCCTTTGTGTCTTTACGTCTTTGCGAGCATATTCCTATTGTTTCCGAAGATGTGTTATCATAAGAGACTTATAGTACTCCAATTCCGGAACAGGCATGTTCTCAATCTTCGCCTCTTCATCCCAGCGACGCATTTTAATAATGAGATCAAAAAGCGGGTACTGCTCGAAAGCCTCGGCTTCATCCTTAGTCATTCGGCCTCCCTGGTACTCCAGCGTTTTCTTACTGGCATCAGACAACTGATGATAGTATTCGGGATCCTTGTAAGTAAGATAGCGCTTCGCTTCAACGTGCGACTCAACAAGTCGAACGACCCTTTTTGAGAAACCCTTACTTTTTAAATAATCCGCACCGATTTCTTCGTGGTCTTTTACGCCATAATCGCCCATTGCCTGGTCGCTTTCGGCGGAAACACAAATGTGGCCAATATCATGTAAGAAAGCTGCGAGAATTACTTCTTCATCGTATCCTTGTTGCGCAGCTAACTGGGCTGATTGGGCCATATGCTCAAGCTGCGAAACTTTTTCGCCAGCGTATTGGTCTCCTCCGTGGTTTTTGTACATGCTGATGATTTCTTCGGCTACTTGCAATGATTGACTTGAATTCATTCTTTAGAAATTAAAAGTTAATTGAAGCCAGGCACTTCGACCATAGCCATTGATTCCCGAACCATGCGTACGATAGTCTTCATTAAATATATTTTGCACTCCAAGGTTTAATCTGATCAGTGGCAATTGATACCATGCATACACATTTAATAGATTCCATCCGGGTGTACCGCCCTTTGGAATACGGTTATCATCTTTGTCGCCCTGTGAAACGCGATCTTGTTTTGAAGCGAACATCCATTCAACGGCTGCAAACATTCGACGCCGATTCCAGGTAGTTAACAGCCGGCCATTGAGAGGAGGAATCCGCCGCAAAGGCTCTCCAGTTGTAACATTTTGCCCGTATGAATATGCTATGCTGCCAATGAAGTTAAACTCATTACTGAGTTGACATTTTAATTCGGATTCCAAACCTTTGATGTAAGCTTCCTCAACGTTTTCCTTCTTATAGACCTGGTAGCCGTTCACCGTCGAGCCATCAACTTTAATCCGTGTAATAAGATTATTTAATCTCATATAATATGCCGCCACCGTTCCGCTCAACCTTTTCGTTTTAAACTTATATCCTGCCTCTGCATGCTGGGATTTCTCGGGCCTGAGATCTACTGACGGAATCTCGTAACGAAAATCAACAATTCCCAGCGTACCCATATCATCAACATTCGGTGCCCTGTAACCATTGCTGAAAGTAATGTAAAAATTATGATGCTGGTGAATGCTGTACATGACCCCCAGGTTCCCAACTAATGCCTGGGGTTTTGTTTTCACATTGCCAAGTGTTGTGTCTGAAATAAGAATATCGAATTTGTTGTATCGCAGACCTGCATCGATATACCATCTTTTTAAATTGAAATGATGCAGTGTATATAGAGAGTAATTACCATACTTTGAATTATCGGGATATAAGCCCCTTAAATCGGTTACAGATCCGCTTTGGATGTTGATATCCTGTCTTCCACTTGACACTTTATCATGATACAATTCGATACCAGAGTTGGCTGTCCAGATTTCGTTGAATTGTGAAAGGGCGTCGATGGTAAATCCTACCGTGTTGATACCGTCATTCTCTTTACGTAGCGTATTGCTTCCATTTTTTCTGCTATTTCGCCCCTCCCGGGTTTTCTGCCATGACCCGATTATTTCAATTTCTTTTATCCATTCCTTGGTCGCCTGCACATTCAACCTGGCATAAGCAAGAGAACGTTTTTGCGGATCAAATTCGTTCAATGCAAAATTTTCAAGTTTTAATTTATGATACACAGGTACGTTGAATTGTTCCAAAAACTGGTAAGCCAGTGTAAGCTGCATATTTTTTCGAAGAGCCATCTTCGCTTTGGTATCAAAAGACCATTCTTTATAACCAGATAGAGATTGAATGCCTGTGCTGTCTCCTCCGATGAGATCTCCAAAATCCCGGTATGCTGCTCCAGCGGCAAAACCGAAATCCCTCGAAGTGTAACTGAGATCACCACGTGCAGTCTTCTCCATGTTACCCGTCATATATTTCCCGATCAGGCTACCGTGCAACGAAGATTCGTCAGCTGAAAGAGCAGGATCTTTGGTAATCACATGAATTACGCCCCCCAGTGCATCGGAGCCATATTGAACCGATCCTGTTCCTTTCGCTACCTCAATACGATTGATCGTGTATGCGTCAATGGTATTGAGGTATTGATTTGGCCCATATCGGAATGTTGAATTATTTACCCTGATGCCATCAACCAATATCAGTGTCTGGTTACCTGTCAGGCCTCTAATAAATGGCGAACCGCCGCCATGATTTGTCTTCTGAACAAATACGCCATTGATACCCGACAACGCCTCAGGCGTTGTGCGTGGGTTAAAATTTTTTAAATACTGTTGGTTGACGCTCTGTACAGAATAAGGAACGAATAGTTCTTTTTGCTTTGAACGCTGAGCTGTTATGACAACTTCATCCAGCGATTTTCCGGAAGTATCGCTCTGGGAAAAACAAGGGATACAGAAAAAAACAATTCCTAAAGAGAAGACACTCCGCATGCTCATTTATTTTTTACTGGTTTAGTCTTTTTCTCCTTTTCGACCTCTCTCTCTTCTTCTTCTTCGTCATCATTGTCGGTTATTTTAATGAAGGCGCTTCGCCGGGGTGCAGGCATTTCGGATTCTTCCCCTTTTACTGCTTTCCAAATCACTTCGCTGAAGATCAGATCGGGAATACGATCTTCCTGTGAAAAATCAAAGTCCATGCTTTTAATAGCGCTTGCTGTAGTGGCGGTATTTTTGTCGTCAAGATTAATATTCGAAGCCACCGAATTAAAGGGTGTGAGATCGGCAGAACCTGTGAAACAACGCCACATCGGTGTTGCAGCAGCATCATACTGACTCATTGGTCGCAAACCTAATATCAATTCAATGGTTCGTAGCATGGAGGAAGTTGAATACATCGTGTGATCTACGAACTTTCTTTTTACGTACGGACCGGCGACATAAGCAGTAGTGCGATGCGCATCCACATGGTCAGGACCGTTCTGCGCATCATCTTCAACAATAAATACCACGCTTTCTTTCCAAACAGGAGACTTCGATAAATACTCAACAAACAATCCAACTGCCCAATCATTGTCTGCTACGTGAGCAAAAGGCGTCGGCATACCGATCCGCTGACCCTGGGTATGATCGTTAATAAATCTGAGTGAGTTAAACTGAGGCAAAGCATTAGCAGCAACTAATGAATCAAATTCCCTTTTCCATTGATTAAACCTTGTGGTGTCTCTCACAGATTCGTCCCAACTCGTGAAGTATGGACAAAAGTGCCCCTCAAGGGCAGGAATATTCGCTTTGTAATTATCGGCAAACTCTCCGTATGTTCTATACGTCACACCAGCACGCTTGCAGTAATCCCAAATAAATCCGTCTTTAGGATTTGCGATTGTCCTTTTTGCTTCACCCGCATAGCTACCTCCCCTATCTCCATAATCCGTAGGCCAGTTTTTCTCGAGATAATCGGTCGCATTCGCTGATGTGCTCCAGTTATGTCCATCAGAGCTTACTTCTCCATCAACATAGAAATTATCCAGCAAAACAAACTCCCGCGCAAGCTTGTGCTGATTGGGAGTGATTCTTTCTCCAAATAAAACGAGACTGGTATCGCCATTACCCTCAGGCATATCACCAAGCACCTGATCGTAGGTCCTGTTTTCTTTAATGATATAGAATACATGCCTGATTGGTGAAGGCTCGCCAACTTTCATTGGAATTGGATTGCCAGCTTCGCCCTCGGCGTTTAGTTCTTTTTCCTTCGTGTATGGGGTATTGGCATAAACCTGCGTAGAGTATAAAGAAAGTCTTTCATCGTTCGGCTCATCGATGATGGACATAGTGCCCTTCATCAGCCCGCCGATATATTCCGTTTTCTTGTTAGCAGCGCTGTCTCCCTTCTGATAAATTACATTTTGCGTACGCCTTACAGGATTGGGACCGTTTGGATTTGCAAAAGAAGAAAATCCTTTACCGTTCGAAACAAAAAGTTTCTTATTGATCACTTTCACATTAGTTGGATACCAGCCCACAGGGATAAATCCTTTTGATTTGCTTCGGCCGGGTTCAGCGACATCAAACACTGCCAGGCAATTATTATCCGCATTCGCGATATACAACGACCTTTCATCTGCAGACAGGGCCAATCCATTACTGGTTGAGCCGGCCGGTGCGTTGGGATATAAGGCAGCGTTCAAAACTTCCAAGGCCTTGCGTTGCTTTACATCAATCACAGA
>Ga0126304_10000352_pt1 | contig 17653 bp, 18 predicted proteins | sample Plot25_FD_92538 | JGI IMG/M metagenome (GOLD analysis project Ga0126304, IMG submission 92538) | Serpentine soil microbial communities from UC McLaughlin Reserve, CA, USA - Plot25 | ecosystem: Environmental > Terrestrial > Soil > Grasslands | place: USA: UC McLaughlin Reserve, Lake County... | reverse complement strand
TGACGGTCAGCGATCGAGGTCTTCGCCACGGCTTGCTCGTCGATCGATTCAGCGCCCCGAAGACCTTGTGAGCTAGAACTGAGGCGGCGGGGGTGGACCACCCGTGCCCCTTCCCATGCCCGCCTGCACCGTTCCCCGCTGCTCGTAGGTGTTGGCGTAGTGACTGAGATCGAGGAACACGGCGAGGACGACCCAGAGCCAGTCCCACCCCGCGACGCCCTGAGGCGGCGCGCCGACGAGCAGCCAGATCAGGGTCGTGAAGGGCAGGAAGATCAACCCGAGCGCCGGGAAGATCCAGGTGTCAAACACCGCGTCGAAGTAGGTGGGCCGCGCGATCCAGGCGAACACCACGATCAGGCGCGGCGCGAACGCCGCTAGCAACACGAATAGACAGCCCATGTGCTCCCCCCAACCGATCGGCCAGGCCGATCGCCGATCATAGCCCTGCGCGGTGCTTGAACGCGAACGCTGGTGGGGGACCGAGGCACATCACCGGGGCGTGTCACGAACGAACTCGTAGGGCCGTGTCGGCACCGGTGCCTAGGGACCGGTTCGACTACGGCCTCTGGCCTGCGAGCTCGACGCGCACCGGCATGTGCTTGATGCCGTTGATGAAGTTCGAGCGGAGCCGCTCAATCGGGCCGGTGATCTCCAGGCTCGACAGGCGTGGAACGAGCTCCTCGAACATCACCCGGACCTCCAGACGGGCGAGGTGCGCGCCCAGGCAGACATGGGGTCCGCCGCTGCCGAACGCCATGTGCGGGTTCGGATCGCGGCCGACGTCGAAGCGCTCCGCGTCCGGGAAGACCTCCTCGTCGTAGTTGGCCGACACGAACCAGACGACGACCTTGTCCCCTTCCCGGATCGACGTGTCCCGGACCTCGAGGTCGCGTGTCGCGGTCCGACGGAAGTGCATCGTCGGCGATCCGTAGCGGAGGATCTCCTCGGCGGCCAGTGGCATGAGGCCTGGATCCTCGCGCAGCCGTCGCCACTGATCCGGGTGATCGACTAGGGCACGCACGCCGTGAGTGATGGCGTGGCGCGTCGTCTCGTTGCCGGCGACGATCAGCAGACAGAAGAAGTTGTCGAACTCCCGCTCGGACAGTCGCTCCCCCTCGACCTCGGCCTGGGTGAGCTTGGTGACGAGGTCGTCCCTGGGTTCGGCCCGTCGCTCCTCGGCGAGCCGGTGGCCGTAGGCCATCAGTTCCACCGCCGCCGGGCTCCGGAAGGGGAGGAGGCGGTACTCACTGGTGTCCTCCTTGTCGATCACGGCGCGCGAGTACTCGGGATCGGCCTGGGCGATCATCGCGTCGCCGAGCGCGACGCACATCGGGAGATCCTCGTCGGGGACGCCCATGATCCTGGCGAGGACGCGGATCGGGAGCTCCCGCGAGATCTCCTCGACGAAGTCGAACTCGCCCTCGGGGAGTCCTCGATCCAGCACGAGGCGGGCCTGCTCCCGGACGAAGCCCTCGTACTGGGCGACCGCGCCCCGGGTGAAGAGCTTGGTGACCAACCGCCGGAGCCGCGAATGGCTCGGCGGGTCCATGTCGATCATCGACGCCCGCGCATGGACCTCTTCCTCGGTCTGCTCCTCGAGCGTCACCCCTCGGGCCGAGGAGAAGCTCTTCGGGTCGCGCAGGATGTCCTCGATGTCGTGGAAGCGCGTGATGGCCCAGAACCCGCGATTGGGCGTCGGCTCGGGCTGCCAGTGGACCGGGTCGTGCTCGCGCAGCTCTCGGAAGGCCCAGAGCGGGACCTCGTCGACGAAGGCGTCGTGGCTCGACAGATCGATCTCGTCCAGCCGAACGCTCATCGAGGCCTCCTCGGGTGTGACGGCAGGTAGTTTGGCACCGAACGACCGGCGTGGACAAGGCCCGCGGGCGCGCTCAGAAGAACGGCAGGTAGTAGTCCAGCTCCCACGGCGTGACCTCGATCGTCGTCGCGTCGCCGACCGTCTTGGCGTAGCGCTCCCATTCCGCCCGCTTGAGCTTGGTGAACGTCTCGACGAGCCAGGGCCCGAGCGCCGAACAGAGCTCCTCGTCGGCCTCGAACGCGGCGAGCGCGGCCTCGAGCGTGGGAGGAACGCGACGGTCGGTGTTCGGTGGCTCGCCCGGGGTCTGAGGCTCGGGCGCCGACATCTGGTGCTCGATCCCGAACCGCGCCGCGTGCAGGGCCGCCGCGGCCACCAGGTACGGGTTCGCGGCGCCGTCGGCCATCCGGTGCTCGATGCGCGTACCCTCCCCGCGCGCGGGGGGGATGCGGGTGCACACCGTGCGGTCGTCGAAGCCCCAGTTCGCCCAGTAACCGTTCAGCATGTCGGGCTGCAGGCGCTTGTAGGCGTTCGCGTGCGGCGCCGCGATCGCCGCGATGCCCTCGTGGTGCGCGAGCAGACCCGCGATGCACTCCCGGGTCATCGGCGCGAGGCCGTCGCGAGCGTTCGGATCGTGCAGGGCGTTCGAGCCGTCTTCACGCCGGAACGAGATGTTGAGGTGCAGCCCGCTGCCGCCGCGATCGTTGAACGGCCGGCCCATGAACGTCGCGAGCTTGCCCTGCCTTGTCGCGATCTCCTTGACCAACAAACGGAACAGGAAGCACTCGTCGGCCGCCGGGATCACCTCCTTGTACCGGATGTTGACCTCGTACGCGGCCGTATCGAACTCGCTCGCCCACCCCTCGATCGGGAACCTGCACTGCTGGGCCGCCCGGACCATCGCGTCGATCGTGCCCGTCGGGTCGACCGACGCGCCGGTGCCATAGACGCGGTGCGACGGCAGCTCGACGGGCTGCCACCCGCCCTCGGGGCCGCGCTCGAGCAGGTAGAACTCGGACTCGAACGCGAACATCGGCTCGAGCCCCATTGCGCGCCACGGCTCGACGGCCCGGCGCAGCACCTCGCGGGGATCGACCTCCAGGGCCTTGCCGTGCTGCTGGACGTCGGCGATGCCGACGATCGTGTCTTCCTCCCACCCCGGCCGCAGCGTGTCGCGATCGATGAACGCCTCGACGTCGGGAAGCCCGACGTCGAACTGCTGGCGCGAGATGTCGAGGATCTCCTTGTCGGTCGTCAGCGGGAACACGCCGACGCAGAAGGCCGAGTGACCGGCGTCGGCGACGTCGCCGAACAGGTACTTGCCGCGCTCGACACCGAGCACGTCGGAGAACAGGAGTCGGAGCCGCTTCCCCTTGATGTCCATCTATCCCCCTGGCCCACGCTGCTCGCGATGTGGCCCTGCCGAGGATAGACCAGGCACGCCCGACGCCGCTCCGCTACGGTCCCGGCATGGAGGCCGACTTCCGCCTCGACACCGAACGCCTGCGCCTACGGCGCTACCGGCCCGGGGACCTCGACGATCTGCACGCGATGTTCTCCGACCCCGAGCACATGCGGTGGTACCCGGCGCCCTTCGACCTCGAGACCACCCGGGCGTGGCTCGATCGCCAGATCGCGGCGTACGACACACGCGGCTACGCGCTGTGGATCGTGGAGGACCGGGCGTCCGGGGCGTTCCTCGGGACCGCGGGTCCCACGCTTCAGAACGTCGAGGAGGTGGACGAGGTCGAGATCGGCTGGCACACCAGGCCCGGCCGCAAGGGGGAGGGCATCGCGCCCGAGGCCGCGGCGGCGGCACGCGACTGGGCGTTCGCGAACCTCGACGTCGATCACGTCATCTCGCTGGTCCGCCCCGAGAACCAGGCGTCCTGTCGGGTGGCGGAGAAGATCGGCATGCACGTCGACCGCCTGGCCGACCACAAGGGCCTGCTCCATCGCATCTACCGGATCGATCGCGTCACGTGGGAGGAACGCGTCGCGGCAGCACCGTCGTGACCGAGCCCTCGGGGACCAGGTCGCGTGTGTACGCGTAGACCGCCCCCGCGGCATCGGCTGCCGGACCGACGTTGCACAACGGTCCCACGGTCGGTCCCTGGCCCGCGCGCCACGTGTCGTCGTCCCATTCGCCGGCGCCGCGGACGGTGATCGCGACGTACTCGCCGTCGGGGACCCACTCCACCTCATCGTCCTCCTCGTCCGCACCCACCACGACGTTGGACACGTTGAGGGTCAGGTCCTCGAGCTCGTTCCCGCGCCCGAGCCCGAGCGCGATCATCTCTCCGAGCATCCGCAGGAACGGCTCGTCCTCGGTGTCCGGGCTCCACAGCAGCGGGGGTTGCTCGACCCTCATGAACCCGTGCGCCCGGTGCAGGGCTTCGAGATCCATCAGTCCTTCCTCGGAGCTCGGATCCCGCGGAACTCCCAGTCGCCGCCGAACGCGGTCGACACGACCTCCTCGGACGCGCTCGGCTGCGCGCCGACGTCCTCCCGGATCGGGACGGTCCCCTCCACGATCCGGTTGCGCAGGGTGCCGAGACCCTCGACCTCGACCTCGACGACGTCGCCCGGCTCGACCGGACGCGAGTTCGCCGGCGTCCCCGACAGGATCACGTCGCCCGGCACGAGCGTGATCGTCCGGGCGATGTCGGCGACCAGGTAGTGCATGTCCCACATCATCTCGTCGGTCGAGCCGTCCTGGCGCACATCGCCGTTCACGAGCGTTCGGATGCGCTTGTCGCGGAAGTCCCAGTCGTCCACCAGGCCCGGGCCGAGCGGGCACAGGGTGTCCGATCCCTTCACCCGCAGCATCGACCCCGCGTCCGTGTCGCGGAAGTCGTGCAGGCCGTAGTCGTTCGCGATCGTGTAGCCGGCGATGTGGTCGGCCGCCTCGTCGGGGGCGATGTGCCTGCAAGTGCGGCCGATCACGATCGCGATCTCGCCCTCGTAGTTCAGGTACCGGCACCGCGGCGGCCGCACGACCTCGCCGCCGTGCGCGTTCAGCGCGCTGACCGGCTTGTGGAAGTACGTGGGCGCCGGCGGCATCTGCGCGAGGAACTCCTTAACTCGGCTCTCGTAGTTCAGGTGCACGCACACGATCTTGGTGGGCTCGGTGGGCGCCAGGTGTTCGGCGGTCCCGAGCGGGATGGGGGCGCCGTCGGGGGCGACGAGCTCCTCGCCGTCGCGCTCGACCGTGGTCGGGACGCCGTCGAGCAGGATCCGTCGTGTCTCCACAGGCACCTCCGGGTCGTTCGGGACGGCCGGTAGTATCTCGCCGTGGCCGAGCTGAAGGGCTTCGTTGCGCCGCTCTCGCCGGAGGGGCGGTCCTCGGTGGTGCCCGGTCCTCCGTGGCACTACTCGGGCGACCTGCTCACGATCGAGTACCGGGCGGCGCCGGGTTCGGTCGAGCGCTGGCTTCCGGACCCGATCGAGCCCGCCGAGGACGACCCGGACGCGGTGGCCGTGATCTTCGCCGACTGGCAATCGTGCTCGGACTCGTTCGAGGAGCTCTTTGACCCGGTGCGCTCCCAGTACAAGGAGGCGTTCGTCGTGGTCCGGTGCCGGTACCGGGGCGAGACCTACTCGCGGTGCATCCTGATCTGGGTCGACAAGGACTTCGCGATGGTCCGGGGCTGGCACCAGGGCTACCCGAAGAAGCTCGGCTCGATCTGGATCACGCGTCCCGTGCGCCACGGCAAGGCCGGCCCCCACCTGGAGCCCGGCGGGCGGTTCGGCGCGAGCGTCAGCGTCCACGACCGGCGGATCGTCGACGCCGGCTTCACGATCACGGGACGCTCCGAGACCAACGGGTTCGTCAACGCGCTCCCGATGCTGCATTCGAGGTACTTCCCGAGCATCGAGGAGGGCAGACCGCCCTCGATGGATGAGCTCGTCACGATGAAGAGCTACGACTGGGATGGCTCGGAGGTCTGGACGGGCGACGCCACGGTCTCGTTCGGCGCGTCGCCGGTCGAGGAGCTCGAGAGCCTCGCGCCGGTCGAGATGATCGGCGGCTACTGGCGCAGCGTCGGCGTGACCTGGGGCATCGGCACGAGGCTCGCCTGACCGGGGTGGCTCGAGCGCCCCGAACGATCGACCGTGCGACCGCTCGCCGCCTCGCGATCGCGGCGCAGCGCCTCTCGGGCTCGCCGCCCCCTTCGAGCCCGCGGGCCGTGCTCGGGGTGATCCGATCGATCCGGTGCGTGCAGCTCGACCCGATCTCGGTCGTGGCGCGGAGCCCACACCTGGTGCTCGGCGCGAGGGTCGCGGGGTTCGAGCCCAGACACCTGGACCGCCTGCTGTGGTGCGACCGCTCCGTGTACGAGTACTGGGCGCACGCGGCCTCGATCGTGCTCGCCGAGGACCACCCGATCCACGCCTGGAACATGCGGGGATACCTGCGCGACGACGGGTCGGGGTGGAACCGACGGCGCCTGGAATGGATGGCGGCCAACGCGCGGCTCAAGCGCTCGGTGCTCGCGCAGGTACGCCGGGACGGTCCGGTGCTCGCACGCCGGATCTCGGGCGGCCTGACGGGGGAGTCGTGGCGTTCGAGCGGCTGGACGAACGAGCGCAACGTCGATCGGATGCTCGGATTCCTGTGGGGATCGGGCGCGATCATGGTCGCGGGTCGCGAGGGCATCCAGAAGCTGTGGGACCTGACCGAGCGGGTCCTGTTGCCGGACGCGCCCCGCGAGCGCCTGTCGGACCTCGAGGTCACACGTCGGACAGTCGAACGCTCGCTCCACGGTCTGGGGGTCGGGACGTCCCAGCAGATCAAGAACCACTTCACCCGCGACCGGTACCCGGAACTGAAGCGCGTGCTCGGCGAGTTCGAGCGCGCCGGCCGGATCGAACGCGTGGTCGTCGAGCAGAACGGCCGGATGATGCCGGGTACCTGGTACGTACACGGGGACGACGTGGCGCTGCTCGAACGGATCGAGCGCGGCCTGTGGGAGCCGCGCACGACGATGCTGTCGCCGTTCGACAACCTGATCGCCGATCGGGCGCGTTCGGAGCTGCTGTTCGACCTTCCGTATCGGATGGAGATCTACGTCCCCAAGGCCGAGCGGCGCTACGGGTATTACGCGATGCCGGTGCTCGACGGCGACCGGTTCGTCGCGCTCGTCGACCCCGCGATGGACCGAGCGAACGAACGGTTGCTCGTGCGGGCCGTCCACGCCGCCCCCCGGACCAGGCCCACCCGCGAGGTCTGGCGTTCGGTCGCCGGGGCCGTAGGGGACCTTGCCGCGCGGCTCGGCGCGACGAAGATCGAGCTCGACGGCCCCGCGCCGGCGGCATTCCGAACGGCCCTGCGCTGAACCGTTCGTCGGTCGCGAGCGGGGCGTGCGGTAGCCTCGGGCCGTGAGGCTCGTCCGCTTCCGTTTCGGCGATCGGATCGCGACCGGCGCCTCCGAGTTCGAGTCGGACACGATCCGCGTGCTGAAGGGGACGTTCTTCGAGGATCCCGTGCCGACCGGCGAGGAGGTCCCCTTCGACGACGTTCGCCTGCTCGCGCCGGTCCTGCCGTCGAAGGTCGTCTGCATCGGGAAGAACTACGCAGGGCACGCGGCCGAGTTCGGGATGGAGGTGCCCGAGGAGCCGCTGGTGTTCCTCAAGCCGTCGACCGCCGTGATCGGCCCGCGCGACCCGATCCGGCTGCTCCCGATCAGCCATCGCGTCGACCACGAAGGCGAGCTCGCGGTCGTGATCGGCCGGATCGCGAAACACGTCCGCACCGAAGACGCGTTCAAGCACATCCTGGGCTATGCCTGCGGGAACGACGTCACCCTCCGAGACCTGCAGAAGACCGACGATCAGTGGGCGCGCGCGAAGGGGTTCGACGGGTCGTGCCCGCTGGGGCCGTGGATCGAGACCGACCTGGACCCGAACGATGTACGGGTCGAGGCGCGCGTCAACGGCGAGCTCCGCCAGGCGGGACAGACGAGCGAGATGGTGTTCGGCGTCGCGACGTTGATCGAGTACGTCACGACGTTCATGACGCTGCTGCCCGGTGACGTGATCCTCACGGGGACGCCGGAGGGGGTCGGCCCGCTGTCGGCCGGCGACCTGGTCGAGGTCGAGGTCGACGGGGTCGGCACGCTCGTCAACCCGGTGGAGGCCGGCACGTGACCGGCGGCGTGGAGGGCGGCCGCGGATGACCGGGGGCGTGCGAACGCGGTTCGCGCCTGCGCCGTCCGGGTCGATCCACGTGGGGAACGCTCGGACCGGGCTGTTCTCGTGGGCTTTCGCGCGCCATCAGGCGGGCGCGTTCGTCCTGCGGATCGAGGACACGGACGCCTCGCGGGTCACCGAGGAGGCGTTCCACGGCGTGATGGATTCGCTCCGATGGCTCGGGATCGACTGGGACGAGGGGCCCGAAGTCGGGGGGCCGCACGCACCGTACCGCCAGTCCCAGCGCCTCGACATCTACCGGGACATGACGGAGCGGCTCCTGTCCCGGGACGACGCGTATCGGTGCTACTGCACGGAGCAGGAGCTCGAGGAGCGGCGCGAGGCCGCCCTCGCTCGGGGCGAGCCGCCCGGCTACGACGGCAAGTGTCGCGACCCGAAGGTGCGCTCGGCCTTCGAGGCCGAGGGCCGAGTCGCGGCGATCCGCTTCCAGATGCCGGAGCGTGAGCACGTGATCGACGACCTCGTCAAGGGCGAGGTCCGGTGGCCGCCGGGTCAGCTCCGCGACTTCGTGATCGTGCGTTCGGACGGCACGCCGGTGTTCCTGCTCGCGGTCGCGGTCGACGACATGCTGATGGCGATCACGCACGTGATCCGCGGCGACGACCTGCTCGCGAGCGCGCCGCGGAACGCCGCCGTGATCCGAGCGCTGGGTGGAACGCCCCCCGCGTACGCGCATGTCCCGCAGGTGAACGGGGCGGACGCCAAGCCGTTGTCCAAACGGCACGGCTCGACGAGCGTCGAGGCGTTCCGCGAGCGGGGGATCCTCCCCGAGGCGCTCATGAACTACCTGGCGCTGCTCGGCTGGTCCAAGGACGCGGAGACGACCTTCCTGTCCAGGCGGGAGCTGGTCGACGCGTTCGAGCTGGAGCGCGTGTCGAGGAACCCGGCGCGGTTCGACGCCGAGAAGCTCGAGTGGATGAACAACCACTACATCCAGTCTCTGGACGACGACGACCTCGCGTCGCGGTGCCTGCACTTCCTGTCCGTCGCGGGGTTGTCGCCGGACCTCGAGCTCCTGCGCCGCGCGATGCCGCTGGTCAAGGAGCGGATGAGGACACTCTCGGACTCGGTGGAGCTGCTCCGGTTCCTGTTCACCGACGACATCGCTCCGGACGAGAAGGCCTCGGAGGTGATCTCGAACGCGCCGGACGGCTATCTGAAGGGCGTCGCCGACGGGCTGGCCGACCTGCGACCGTGGGAGGCCGAGGGGATCAAGGCCAAGCTCGACGAGCTCGCCGCCGCGGCCGGCCTGAACCGAACGAAGGGTTTCCAACCCGTCCGGGCCGCGGTGACCGGGTCGACGGTCTCGCCGCCGCTACCCGAGTCCCTCGAGCTCCTCGGCCGCGAGCGCACCCTCGAGCGCCTTCGGGCGGTCTCGTGAGGCGCGCGGCCGTCCTCCTGGTCTCGGCCCTGCTCCTGGTCGCGGCCGAATCGGCCGCGGTCGCGGCCGGTGCCCCGGACCCGAACGACGTGAAGCCGCAGGTCGTGTGGAAGAAGATCCCGTTCGGCGCGGCCCGCAAGCGACAGATGGCCGGCTACTCGAAGCGTCACTACGGCGAACGCACCTATGAGCTCACGGATCCCCAGGTGGTCGTCGAGCACTACACGGACGGGACATCGTTCGACTCCGCGTGGAACCACTTCGCCGCCAACGGCACGCACCTGGGCGAGAAGCCGGGGGTCTGCGCGCACTTCCTGATCGACACCGACGGGACGATCTACCAGCTCGTCAACCTGCGGATCCGGTGCCGCCACGCGATCGGCATGAACTGGACCGCGATCGGGATCGAGCACGTCGGGACGAGCGCCGGGGCGATCCTCGGCGACCGCGACGTGATGCGGGCATCGCTCCGTCTGACGGTGTGGCTGATGTCCCGCTACGGGATCTCGTGGGGCAACGTGATCGGGCACGCCGAGACGCTTCAGAGCCCGTTCCACATGGAGCTCTACGAGGACTGGCGATGCCTGACCCACGCCGACTTCAACCGATCGGAGATGCGGATCTACCGCCGCAGGCTCACGCGCCTCGCGGAGCGACTCGACGTGCCCGTCGGCGCCGGGCCGCACTGGGTCGACTCGGGCTGCTAGGCGTTGGCGAGCGCCCGCCTGAGGGAGTCCGCGGCGTCCTCGGGCGCGACGGTGTTGATCGCCATCGCCGAGCCGATCTCGAACCCCGCCTGCGTCGAGATCCTGGGGATCAGCTTCAGGTGCCAGTGGAAGACCTGTTCCGCGTGCCCGCCGTTCGTGGGCGCCGAGTACATCACGAGGTTGTAGTCGGGATCACCGCACGCGCGGCGCACCGCGGACAGCGTTCGGATCAGGAGCTCGGCGAGGTCGTCGATCGCCTCGTCGGCCAGGTCGCCGAACGAGCCCTGATGGAAGGTGGGCGCGATCCACGTCTCGAACGGCGTCTGCGCGGCCCACGGCTCGAACGCGACGAATCCCGCGACCTCCTCGACCATGCGCAGGCCCGCCCGTCGCTCGGCCTCGATCAGGTCGTCGTAGACGCATGCCCCGTTCTCGTCGAAGTAGCGCGTGGCCACGTCGAGCCGCCGGAGCAGGCGGGGGAGGTAGACGGGGGTCGCGACGATCTGCGAGTGCGGGTGCGTGAGCGAGGTCCCGGCCAGGGTTCCGAAGTTCTTGAACACCACCACGGCGCGAATGTCGGGCCGTGCGATGAGGGCTCGGTACCGCTCCCGCCACACCTGGACGACCCTCGCGACCTCCCCCCGGGACATCTCGTCCATCCTGCCGTCGTGCCGGGGGGTCTCGATCACGACCTCGTGGCTCCCGATGCCGGGCATCTCGCGGAACATCGGCTCGCCCGAGCGGACGGCCGAACCGTCGCCGGAGAGCGCCGCGTACATGTTCGGGACCACCCGGACCTGCCAGTTCGGCCCGGGTGGCTCCCGCAGGATCTCGGGTGGCGTCTGGTCCTCGTTGCCCGGGCAGAAGGGGCAGGCGGGATCGCGTTCGGGCAGCTCGGGGCGGGGCATCACGACCGGTTCGTGCGGGCGCTCCATCCGGCGGGTGGCGAGGATCGCCCACTGACGGGTGGTCGGGTCCTGTCTGAGCGTCGACATGAAGCTAGGGAGGGTAGCGAACGGGCAGGTCAGGCGCGACGGCGCTTCGGCGACAGGGCCCGGCCGAGATAGGCGATCGCGGCGGCGAGCCCCACCGGGAACACGACCACCGAGACCACCAGCAGGGTCAAGACCACGCCGGTGTTCGCGGTGTCGGAGGAGAACGTCGTCCCCTTGGTCAGCGCGTAGACGTTGGCGACGATGTAGAAGGTGATCGGAACCAGGAACGGCAGCATCACGAGGACCACGAGGGCGGCCAGCCCGATCCCCAGGCCCAGGAACCTCGAGCCGAAGGGCCCCGTGGCTCCGGTGCCGATCTCGCGTTCCACTCCGCGCATCCTAATGGGAAGAGCACCTCGCCGTTGCGAACGAGGAGGACCGCCGACGCGACCACGTCCGCCCTCACCGGCTTGCGATCCGCAAGATCGGTCAGGGGCAGAACGGCGATCCAACCGCCGTTGTCGAGCTCGGTGTCGACGTCGTCGCTCGGCTTGCCCGCCTCCTCCCGGCCGGACCCCGCATGATGGCCTCCCCGAGCGCCCCACGCGCCTCCTCTTTCCCCGGTCCACTTTCCGGATGGAGCTCCGTGAGCGCACAATCCGAGGCGAGGTGAGGCTCTGAGCACCTGGACGGCACGCAGGTTGGCCTGGTTGGTCGGGATCGTCTCGATCGTGCTGATGATCGCGGGCCTCGTGCTCATGTTCGTCGATCGCGGGAGCGACCTCCCGAACGATGTCGCGACCTGGAGCGCCTCCGACGTCCTCGGCGTGTTCGTGAGCCTCGGGGTCCCGGTCCTCGGCGTCGTGATCGTGAACAAGCGTCCGCGGAACGCGATCGGCTGGGTCTTCATCGTCGCGGGGACAGCGCTCGCGCTCGTGACGTTCGGCCAGGTCTACGCGCTCCATGTCCTCCGCGCCGACCCCGGATCCCTGCCGGCCGGACGGGTTCTGGCGTGGCTGAGCAACGTCCTGTGGCCGATCCCGCTCGCGGCCCTCATCCTGCTGTTCCTCCTGTTTCCGACCGGACGCCTCCCATCTCCTCGTTGGCGTCCCGTCCTCTGGCTCGTGATGGTCATCCTCCTCGTGCTGTCACTCGGCGCGCTGATCCTTGCCACAGCCGGTTGGTCGCAGCCGTTCGCGGGCATCGACGTGTCTGCGGGGTCGGTCGGCGCCGTTGCCAAGACGGTCATCGTGATCGCGGTGCTCGCCGAGATCATCGCGCTGCTGCTGTCCGTCGCGTCGCTCGTCGTTCGCTTCAGGCGTTCCACGGGCGAAGAGCGCCTGCAACTCAAATGGTTCGTTTCGGCCGCGGCGGTCGCCGCCGTGGCGTTCATCGTCGGGATCTTCATCGACGCGCCCTTCGTCTCGGTACTCGTCTCGATCTCGTTGATGTTCCTGTACGTCGCGATCGGCATCGCGATGCTCAAGCACAACCTCTACGACATCGATCTGATCATCAACAAGACGATCACGTACGGCGCGATCGCCGCCTTCATCACCGCGATCTATGTGATCGTGGTGGTGGTGATCGGTGCGCTCATCGGGGTCACCGAGGGCGTCTCGCTGCTCGCGACCGCGGTCGTCGCCGTGGCGTTCCAACCGATCCGGCGGCGAGCGCAACAGTTCGCCAACCGGCTCGTCTACGGGGAGCGGGCGACGCCGTACGAGGTCCTGTCTCGGTTCTCCGAGCACGTCGGCGAGACCTACTCGGGCGAGGACATCCTGGTCCGGATGGCGAGGCTCCTCGCCGAGGGGACGGGCGCCACGTCGGCCGTCGTCTGGCTCCGGGTCGGCGACGAGGTTCGGCCGGCGGCGACATGGCCGACGAACGGGGCGATAGCCACCGCGATCCCTCTCGCGGCCGGCGAGCCGCCCGTGGTCGATGGAGCGACCGTGTCGATACCCGTCCGGCACCAGCGGGAGCTCCTCGGTCTGCTCACCGTGACGAAGCCGCCCAGCGAGCCCCTCTCACCGGTCGAGGAGAAGCTCGTCGTCGACCTGGCCGGCCAGACCGGGCTCGTGCTCGCGAACTCCAGGCTGATCGAGGATCTCCGCGCCTCCCGCCAGCGGCTGGTGGCCGCCCAGGACGCGGAGCGACGACGCCTCGAGCGCAACCTGCACGACGGGGCGCAGCAGCAGCTCGTCGCCCTGGCGGTCCGGCTGAGGCTCGCCCGGACGACCGCGTCGAAGGACCTCGCGGAGGCCGACCGGATGCTCGAGCAGCTGGAGGGCGACGTGACCCGCGCGCTCGAGAACCTCCGTGAGCTCGCGCGCGGCGTCTACCCGCCGCTCCTGGCCGACCGGGGACTGGTCGCCGCGATCGAGGCGCAGGCTCGACGCTCGCCCGTACCGGTGCACGTTGAGGCAGACGGGATAGGTCGTTATCAGCAGGAGCTCGAGACTGCCGTCTACTTCTGCACCCTCGAGGCCCTGCAGAACGCCGCCAAGTACGCGCAGGCGAACGAGGTCGCCGTGAGCCTACTCGAGGACCAAGGGGAGCTCGTGCTCTCGATCCGCGACGACGGCCGGGGGTTCGACCGCGCCGAGACGCCGTTCGGCGCCGGCCTCCAGAACATGGCGGATCGCCTGGCCGCGCTCGGCGGCACGCTCAGCGTCCGCTCCCGCCCCGGCGCCGGCACGACCATCGAGGGCCGCGTGCCCGTTCGGAGCGAGTGAGGCGCTTCCCTCCACCACGTCACCGGACGGGCCTCGCTTGACTGGGGCGGACCACCCGGGAAACAATTACCTCAATGGTTGTTGAGAGATCCGTCGCCAGCCGCACCGCCATCCACGCGGCCCTTGCCGACCCACACCGGCTCGAGATCGTCGACGAGCTCGCGATCTCCGATCGATCACCCACCGAGCTCGGCCGCTTGCTCTCGATCGGATCCAACCTGCTCGCGCATCACCTCGGGGTGTTGGAAGACGCGGGTCTCGTCAAGCGCGAGTCCTCCGATGGGGACGCCCGCCGACGATACGCCCGCCTCGTCCCCGACGCCCTCTCGGTGATCGCCCAACCCGTGGTGACGCTCGTGGCGCGTCACGTGCTCTTCGTCTGCAGCGCCAACTCGGCTCGGTCCCAGCTCGCGGCCGCGGCCTGGAACGCGCGCCACGAGGTCCCGGCGACCAGCGCCGGAACCAGGCCGGCCGCCTCCGTTCGGTCCGAAGCGGTGGAGGCCGCCGCGCGAGCGGGTCTGGACCTCGCGGGCGCACGCCCCCGATCGATCGACGAGCTCACCGAGTCACCCGACCTCGTCGTGACCGTCTGCGACGTCGCCCACGAGGAGCTTCCACCCCGGAGAGCGCACACATCCATCGCCGACGACGTCCGTCTCCTGCACTGGTCGATCCCCGATCCGGTGAGGAGCGAATCGCCATCGGCCTTCGCTCACGCGCTCGAACGGATCACCGGGCGCATCGAGACCCTGGCCCCGCGCGTTCGATCGCCCGCCGAGGGATGAGGTCACGCCGATGAGCGTCACCGACGTCTGCGAGATCTTCGGGGGGTCCCGGTGATCCGCGTCGGCATCAACGGGTTCGGCCGCATGGGCCGGCTGGCCTTGCGCGCCGCGTGGGGCTCTCCCGAGTTCGGGTTCACGCACATCACCGAGATCCACGGCGATGCCGCGGTCGCGGCCCACCTCCTCATGTTCGACTCGGTGCATGGGCGCTGGGGGCGGGAGGCGACGGCCGACGCCGACGGCCTGGTGATCGACGGCAGACGGGTGTCGTTCAGCCGATCGCCGACCCCGGGCGACATCAGCTGGGCCGATCTCGGCATCGATGTCCTGCTCGAGAGCTCCGGAGTGTTCCGGACGATGGACGCGATCGAGCCGTACTTCGCCGCGGGAGTGCGCAAGGTCGTCGTCGCGGCGCCCGTGAAGGACGAGCGGGCCCTGAACGTCGTCGTGGGGGTGAACGACGGTCGCTACGATCCCCGGGTTCATGACGTCGTGACCGCGGCGTCGTGCACGACGAACTGCCTCGCGCCGGTCGTGCAGGTGATCCACGAGGCCCTCGGGATCGAGCGGGGTGCGATCACGACGCTCCACGACATGACGAACACGCAGACCGTGGTCGACGCACCGCACACGGACCCGCGACGCGCACGGGCGGCCGGCATGTCACTGAAGATTCTCGCCCGGTACGACAACGAGTGGGGATACGTGAACCGGCTCGTCGAGCTGGTGGGTCAGGTCGCGACCACGCTGCCGGCGGCATGAAGGTCGACCTCCGCAACTACGCGATCGTGACGGCCGCCTATTGGGCCGACACGCTCGTCGACGGCGCGACGCGGGTGCTCGTCCTCTTCTACTTCTATGAACGCGGGTACTCGGCGTTCGAGGTGGCGTCGCTGTTCCTGTTCTACGAGATCTTCGGGATCGTGACGAATCTCGTAGGCGGGTGGGTCGCCGCGAGGCTCGGGCTGCGAACGACGCTCCTGGCCGGTCTCGGCACCCAGATCGGCGCCCTCAGCATGCTGGCGTTCGCACCGAGCTCGTGGCTTGTGGTCCCCTACGTCATGACATCCCAGGCGCTTTCGGGGATCGCCAAGGACCTCACGAAGATGAGCTCCAAGAGCGCGGTCAAGCTCCTCGTTCCCGAGGACGCCCACGGCGAGCTGTATCGATGGGTGGCGCTCCTCACCGGCTCGAAGAACGCGCTGAAGGGCGTCGGGTTCTTCCTCGGGGGCCTGTTGGTCACCTTGGTGGGGTTCCGCTCCTCGATCTTCATCCTCCTCGCGCTGATCGGGACGGCGCTGGTGGTGGTGCTGACGATGGTGCGAGGCCAGCTCGCCATCCCGAACCCTGCGGCAAATTTCCGCGGGATGTTCTCGAACAATCGGTCGGTGAACGTGCTCGCGGCGGCCCGGGTGGTCCTGTTCGCCTCCCGCGACGTGTGGTTCGTGGTCGGCCTGCCGGTGTTCCTGAGCTCGGTGCTCGGCTGGAGCTTCTGGCAGGTGGGTGCCTTCCTCGCGATCTGGGTGATCGGCTACGGCATCGTGCAGGCATCCGCCCCACGCACGACGCGGAGGTGGGGAGGACCCGAGGGGCCGGACGGGACGACCGCGACGTGGCTGGCGTTCGTCCTCGCGATACCGTTGGCCGCGATCGCGGTCGGGCTCACGACCGGTCTCCCCCCGACGCCGATCGTCGTCGTCGGGCTCATCGCGTTCGGCGTCGTCTTCGGGCTCAACTCCGCCGTGCACTCCTTCCTGATCCTGCGATACGCCGAGGGCGACAAGGTCGCCATGAACGTGGGCTTCTATTACATGGCCAACGCCTGCGGTCGGCTCTTAGGGACCGTGCTCTCCGGAGCGCTCTACCAGTTGGGCGGCCTCACGTGGTGTCTGTGGGCGTCGGTGCTTTTCGTCCTCGCGGCCGGGACCCTTTCTCGCCTGCTGCCCAGCCCGGGCAGGGCAACCGGGGCCGGGAGCGCCCTTGTCGACGCCGATTCCGACGCGCTCACGACTCCGACGTCCGGATCGGGCTGACGGACGACGAGGAGCGCGTCATCGCGTCCGGAACGTGCCTGGCACTTCCTGTCGCTGCTACGGAGCGGTGAGGCGCGAGTTCACGACGTAGTCGAAGAGGTCGATATCGGCCGGTTCGACGTCGATGGTGGCGAATTTCCCCTGCTCGTCGTACCCGATCCTCACACCCAGGTTCATCTCCACGTCGTGGCGCGGGCCGCTGACGGTGATCGCGTGTCTCACGACCATCTGGTCGCCTTCATGGACGAGCGTGACCAGCCTCTTGTCCGAGTTGAACACCTGGCGGAGCGCCACCACGCCGCGACTCACCGCCTCGAAACCCTGGTAGGTGCCCGCCAGCCAGGACGACCCCGGCATGTCGAGCACGACATCCGGCCGCATGGTCTCCTCGATGACGCCGAAATCCCGACGGATGAAGGCCTCCATGTTCCGGCCGAACTGCGCCTCGCGCTCCCAGGGATCCACAGGGGTCAAGGGCCGCCGAGGCCCGAGCCGTTTCATGAAATCGGCACCGACCAGGGGGACTTGAGGACCCTTCCGGATTCGCCATCCATGGCTCGCCGTCCACCGTTCGGTCGTGCCCAGATCGGCCGATTGACCGGGACCGGCCGGGTCCGTACCGTGAGCGTACGGCCCGCTACATCCCTCACCCGTCGCTTTGCCCACGATGCGCCCAGCAACTCGCGCGCGTCTATCTCTGCGCGTTCGTCGGTGGGCAGGCGATCGTTCGTCCCGACGCACTTTGCCCGACGTGCCAGATCCGCCTCCAGGAGTTCGCCCAGAGCCATCGTCGCGAGGTGGCCTAGCAGCTCTGGGGCGGAGATCCACTGGACGCCTCGGCACCGGATCGGACGACGCCGCTCAGGTCATCGAGGGCTCTGACTCCGACCTCATCGAGGTGACGGTTTCGAAGGGGCGGTCGCTGTCGATCCTCGAGCGATTCGTCCTGCGGGCCATCACGCTTCAGGCCGAGGCGCGGGGCAAGGCCGTTTGGGTGAGGTGAGGAGGCAGGCTAGCCTTTCGCCTCCCGAGCGTCACCATTGACCCTTAT
>Ga0126304_10000351_pt1 | contig 17676 bp, 15 predicted proteins | sample Plot25_FD_92538 | JGI IMG/M metagenome (GOLD analysis project Ga0126304, IMG submission 92538) | Serpentine soil microbial communities from UC McLaughlin Reserve, CA, USA - Plot25 | ecosystem: Environmental > Terrestrial > Soil > Grasslands | place: USA: UC McLaughlin Reserve, Lake County... | reverse complement strand
GGCGGTTCGCACCATCCTCGCGCCCTACGACTCAGGGTATCGCGGTCTCAGGATGGGCGCCGGCCCCGACCACCTCATGAAAGGCGGGCTCCCTGAGATGCTCCGCTCCGCCGGGCGGCCCTCTTTATCCTTCGCGCACGTGCTCCCCGAGGTAGACCCGCCGACCGAGGTGGCGACCGCCTTCGAGCTGGACCGCCTGGTCGCCGAGCAGGTGCGAGAGGCCGTAGCAGATAATCAGTTCCCTCTGGTGCTCTCCGGAAACTGCAACGCCGCGGTTGGGACGATCTCGGGCCTTGGCGCGCCGGATCTCGGCGTGGTGTGGTTCGACGCGCACGCGGACTTCAACACTCCTGAGACGACCACGACCGGTTTCACGGACGGGATGGGCCTCGCTGTAGCCGTGGGGCATTGCTGGAAAGTGATGGCCAGGGATGTGCCCGGCTTCGTCCCCGTGGCCGAGCGGGACGTGGTGCTGGCTGGCGTCAGGGCCATGGAGCCTTCTGAGGAAGAACGCCTCGCCGCCTCGGACGTCGTGGTGGTCGGGGCGAATCGCATCGGGCTGCACGTGCCGAGCGCCCTCGAGGCGGCGCTCGACGGCCTGGAGAGCAGGGTCGACAGGGTCTATGTGCATCTGGATCTTGACGTCCTCGAACCGGAGAAGGCTGGCAAGGCCAACGAGTTCGCCCCTGAGGGCGAGCTGAGTGCCGAAGATCTAAAGACGGCCCTCGGAATGGTCCACGAGCGCTTCGCCATCGCTGCGGCCGGTATCGCCTCCTACGACCCCTCCTTCGACGCGGACGGGCGCGTCCTCGACGTGGCGCTCGCATGCGCGCGGATGCTCACCGCCGGTACGTTCGTGGCCATGGACTGATGTGTGGGTCTACCCACCCAGGCACGCCACGTTTACCAGGAGAAACTCGCTCGCGTGCCACGGTTTTAGGCTCTGGCAGTAGCCCATACAGGCAATTACCTGAGGAGGAGAGATCGTATGCCAATTCCCGCCAATGGCCAACTAGTAGCCGCGCGTTTGGAGGAGTTGTACCAACAGCACTTGCTCGTAGGTGAAGAAGGCGTCGCGGGCTACTACGGATCAGGGCGCGGGTACTATGAGCCAGAGTTTGCCGCCGAGGAGCGCGACCAGTTCAGCATCTGCATCGTCCGGACCCAGGGCGACACCCATCAGACTGGCGACCACGACCGGCCGTTCGCCCTGCAATCCATCTCGAAGGTGTTCGCTTACGGTTTGGCCCTGGCTGACCACGGGCGAGACTACGTTCTGGAGCACGTTGGGGTGGAGCCCAGCGGCGACGCTTTCAACTCCATCGTCTTCGACGAGCGGAACAACAGGCCGCACAATCCCATGGTCAACGCCGGAGCGCTCGTGACGACCGACCTGGTACGGGGCAAGGACCCCGCCGAGAAGTTCGAACGCATACTGGAGAGTCTCCGCATCTATGCCGGCAACGAGAGCCTCGCGGTAGACGAAGATATCTATAGAGCCGAGATGCGCACGGCTGACCGCAATAGGGCCACGGCCTACCTCATGCGGAGCAACGGCATGATTTCGGGGGATGTTGAGTCGATCCTCGCCCTCTACCTGCGGCAGTGCTCGGTGCAGGTCACCTGCCGAGATCTCGCCGTAATGGCAGCGACGCTGGCCAACGGCTGCGTGAACCCCATAACCGGAGAGCGGGCGCTTCCCCTCCACCACGTCAGAGAGTTGCTAAGCGTCATGCACAGCTGTGGCATGTACGACGCCGCCGGTCAGTGGGCCTTCGATGTAGGCGTCCCCGCCAAGAGTGGCGTGAGCGGTGGCATCATGGCCGTCGTACCAGGTAAGGGAGGCATCGCCGTCTTCTCGCCAGGGCTGGATGCCTACGGCAACAGCGTCAGGGGCATCAGGGTGTGCCGGGAGATCTCTGATCGACTCGGGTTGCACGTCTTTGCTACCGAAGCCGAAGACGCTTTGCTGGATCCCGTGGACTCTCGCTGAGCCACAGCATTCGGAAGGCGCTGCTCATTTGCGACGTCGTGACCACCAGCCCAAGATGCTAGAGTCTTTAGGGTGCGGGTGTATTGAGGAGGCGCGATGACGAAGAAAACAACTAGCGGCTTCGGCACTACCCTGATTCTTGCTCTGTTGCTCGTAATCGTGAGCGTGGCGGCGGGGGCAGGGCTCGTCTACCTGATCTGGAACCCCACACAACCAGATGAACCGGTCGTCGTAGAGGGCATCCAACGTCTCAACGAACTGGCGACGGTGAGATACACCACCCAGGTACTGGTGACCAAGGAGGAGAACGCCGAGTTCTTTCGCCAACCCCTGCCCGAATTCCTCACGGGAGAGAAGGTCCTCCTCGTGGCGGTAGGAGAGGTCGAGGCCGGTGTCGACCTGGACGAGCTCGGACCAGAAGACGTACGAGTCACGGGAGATACGGTCCACATAGATCTTCCCGCAGCCCGCATCCTCGACTCCAGTCTGGATGAGGACAAAACGAGAGTATACGATCGGGATCGAGGAGTGTTGAAGATCAGGGGAGACGACGACCTGATCGAGGAAGCCCGTCGCGATGCTGAGGACAGGATGGTGGAAGCCGCAAAGGACAACGACATTCTGACCAAAGCCCAGGACAACGCCGAGGCCAGCATAAGAACCCTGATCACTTCCCTGGGCTACGACGAGGTCAGGTTTGTCTGAGAGACGCTAAACCCGCGAACGACGCACCGATCCAGAACTCGAGCTACTCCGGTTCGAGACGAGCAGAGCGGTTCGAGTCGGCTCGTCGGTTCTCCATTCGGCTTGGATGACCTAAGGACCATTGGAGATGGTGAGCACGACCTTACCGCGGGCGTGGCCTTGCTCGAGGTAGCGTATGGCCTGAGCGGCCTCGCTCAGCTGATATGTACCGCCGATGACGGGCGTGAGCTTGCCGGCCTCTATCAGGTCTTTGAGTATCAAGAGGCCCTGCTGGGTCTCCTTGGACATGAGACCGATTAGCTTCTGCTCCGTGAAGAGCGAGCGTAGAGGGGCGAAGATCTGGCGTTGGAAGCCACCGAGCCAGCGGTCTCCGCCTTCGCCGCCGACAAGGACGAGGGTGCCTTGCGGCGTGAGCGCCCGGCGCAGTCGCGACAACGGTCGCCTTCCGGCAGTGTCGAGGATCAGGTCGAACCGGCGCGTGCCGTCGGTGAAATCCTCCCTGGTGTAGTCGATAACCTCATCGGCCCCGAGGTCTCGCACCAGGTCCACTTTCGACGTGCTGCACACGCCCGTAACTGACCCTCCGAACGCCTTGGCCAGCTGCACCGCGTAGGTTCCTACGCCGCCGGCCGCCCCGATGATGAGCACCTTCTGCCTGGCCTCGAGCTTCCCCGCGTCACGCAGGCCGTTGAGGGCTGTCATGCCGGAGATCGGCACGGCTGCGGCCTGCTCGAAGGTGAGGTTCGCGGGTTTGGGCGCGAAGCGCTCGGCCTTGGCGCAGGCGTACTCTGCGAAGGAGCCATCGCAGGTCCCGTATACCGCGTCACCCTGCTTGAGCCTGGTGACGTTTCTTCCGGCTTCCTCGACAGTACCGGCGGCGTCCACGCCACGGATACGGATCTTGGGCTTGCGCACGCCGAAGCCCATGACGCGGACCAGGTAGGGCAGGCCCGTCATCAGGTGCCAGACTCCAGGGTCGATGCCCGCAGCATGCACGCGGAAGAGCACCTCGTCGTCACCGGGATGCGGTTTTTCGACTTCGCGTAGCTCGAGCACGTCAGCCGAGCCGTACTTGTCTTGGACGATGGCTTTCATGGATACCGTTATTTCCTCACTTGCTTTCACGCCTGACTTCTCTCCCATAGTCGCCACTTCCTATGGGGGCACTCGACAGATTGTAAAGCTTCCATCTCGGGACGGTAGTGGGAGAACGCCGACGAAGGCGCTTGCAGACCCTACCTCCGTCTTTGGGGGATGCCTCTAGCCCGGATAGCCAGTATGTTTATTACCAAGGGTGATCAAGGATCGGAGCGAAGATCATGGCTGACAATCGCCAAGTTGCACCGGGGTCGGACCTGGCCAAGCCGCTCGATGAGGCAGCTATCCGGGAGGTTTCGTCCAAGATACGAGGTGACCTGATACGCTCCCAGGCGGACGGCTACGACGAGGCGCGCACCGTCTTTTACGGTGGGTTCGACCGGCGCCCAGCGCTAATCGTCCGGGTCAAGGACGCCTCCGACGTCTCCCGCGTCGTCGCGCTCGCGCGCGAGAGCGGACTGGAGCTCGCCGTCCGCAGCGGAGGCCACAGCGTCGCTGGTCACAGCGCCACCGAAGGGGGGATCGTGCTCGACCTCTCGCAGATGAAGGACATCGATCTCAATGTCGAAGGACGCACCGCCTGGGCCCAGGCTGGCCTGACCGCAGGCGAATTCACCGCGGCGGCGGGTGCGCACGGTCTGGCCACGGGCTTCGGAGATACCGGTTCGGTCGGGATAGGAGGGCTCACGCTGGGCGGCGGCGTCGGTTACCTCGTGCGCAAGCACGGTCTCACGATCGACGACCTGGTCTCCGCCGAGGTCGTGACGGCTGATGGGGAACTCCTGCACGTGGATGCAGAGACGCATCCTGACCTCTTCTGGGCCATCCGGGGCGGCGGAGGGAACTTCGGCGTCGCGACCCGGTTCCAGTTCGAGCTACACCAGGTCGACACGGTCCTCGGCGGTATGATGATCCTGCCTGCCACTCCAGAGGTCATTGGCTCGTTCGTTGCCGAGGCGGATGCCGCTCCAGACGAGCTCTCGACCATCGCCAACATCTTGGTCGCACCGCCGATGCCGTTCGTGCCGGCCGAGGTGCATGGCCAGCTAATCATCATGGCGATGATGGTCTATGCGGGTGAGGTCGATGAGGGCGAGCGCGTCGTCGCGCCGTTGCGGGCCCTTGCCGAGCCGATCGTCGACATGGTCAAGCCGATGCCCTACCCGGAGATCTACCCGCCCGAGGACGATGACTACCACCCGATCGCCTCGGCACGCACTATGTTCCTCGATACCATAGATTGCTCTGTTGCGGAGAGCATCGTCGAGTACCTCCGTACCTCGAGTGCGCTGATGGCTGTGGCGCAGATCCGAGTCCTGGGTGGGGCGATGGCCCGCGTGCCTGCTGACGCCACCGCCTTCGCCCATCGTGGCTCACGCATCATGGTAAACGTCGCCGCGCTCTACGAGCGCCAGGATGAGGCTGCGATCTACGAGCCCTGGGTCAACGACTTTGCAGCCGCCTTGCGCCAGGGTGACGACCGCGCGTACGTAGGCTTCCTCGGCGAGGAGGGAGAAGAGCGCATCCGCGAAGCCTACCCGGGTCCAACCTTGCAGAGGCTCGCTGAGATCAAGGGTCGCTACGATCCGAATAACCTGTTCCGGCTCAACCAGAACATAAAGCCTGAGGTATAGTCCAGGAGTAACGCGCTGACCGAGAACCGTCCTACCCCCGGTGCCTACACCTCTTAGCGTGTCGCCGACGGCTCCTCATCGCGCCTTTTGCGCGTTGGAGGAGGTGCAAACGAGCCTCGACGACGTAGTGAGGTCCTTGCGGTCTGTTCTGACCGCCGTAGATCGGCCAGATCCGCGCTCGAAGCGTTGCTGGCATCCCTTTCTTGCCAGTTGCTCTAAAGATCTGGTGCAGGAGGTAGGAATACCCCATTTGGGGGATGCGTCAGATACAGCTTTGAGGATATGATGGCTTCGTCGACCTTATCGGCGGAAGGAAACACGCGCACCATGTCAACCGAAGAGGGAAACAAGGCACTGGCCCGGCGCTTGATGGAGGCTTTCGTCGATGCAGATCTGGACACGATCGAGAAGCTGCTAGCCCCCGATTTCGTCGACCGCAGTTTGCTGCCTGGCCAGGGCTCGAGCCGGGAGGGATACAAGAGGTCAATAACCGAATTCCAGGCCGCCCTCTCCTTCGCTGACCTCACCTTCGAGTACCAGGTAGCCGAGGGAGACATGGTAGTCACCAAGTTTTCGACGAAGTGCATCCACCGGGGTGAGTTCCTGGGCGTTCCTCCCAGCGGCGAGGAAGGGACTTATTCGAGCATCCGCATCCATCGCATAGCAGGGGGCAAGATCACCGACGAGTGGAGCGAGGGGAACCTGCTAGAATGGATACTGCCGTCTTTCGAGCGAGAGATCCGTACGCGCGAGCGCCTCGAGCAAGACCTCAGGGTAGCAAGGAGCATCCAACAGGCCTCCCTGCCCAAGGAGGTGCCTCACCTGGAGGGCTGGCACCTCGCTCCCTACTATCGCTCCGCCACGGAGGTAGGAGGTGACTTCTACGACTTCCACCTACTCTCCGAGGGTAAACTAGGGCTCGTGGTAGGGGATGCCACCGGCAAGGGCGTGCCAGCGGCGCTGGTTATGTCCACTACCTGCGGGATGCTGCAGGCGGTCTCGCAAGCTCTGGACTCTCCTTCTCCTGGGGAGATACTGTCTCGGGTCAATGAGACATTGTTCGCCCGCATCCCTCCCAACATGTTCGTCACCTGCTTCTATTGCATACTCGACCCAAGTAGCGCTCGCTTGAGGTATGCCAATGCGGGTCACGACCTCCCCTACGTGTGGCATGGTGGTGATGCCGAGGAACTCAGGGCTCGGGGGATGCCTCTGGGGCTTATGTCGAGGATGGGCTACAAGGAGAAAGAGGTTGTGCTCGATGCTGGCGATAGTGCCTTCTTCTACAGCGACGGACTGGTAGAGGCCCACGACCCCCAGGGCGAGATGTTCGGCTTCCCCAGGCTCAGGACACTCATAGCAGAGCACGCTGAGGATGGGTCCCTAGGTGACTTCCTCATGGAGGAGCTCTACTCCTTTGTGGGAGAAGGCTGGGAGCAGGAGGACGATATCACCCTCCTTACCCTGAAACGTTCCGCGAGATGAACCTGATGACACCGATAGACCATAGGTTTGTAGCCGAATAGGCCAGAGCGGGGTCCGAAATTGGGGTGCTTACCCGGAAGCGAGCGGGAGGCGTACAAGTACTTCCGTTCCCAGCGACGGATACACCAGCTCCCTCGAGACGACCAGCTCATCGACCTCGACTGTGGCCCCGACGCGCCTGTCCTCGAGCACAGTAAGAAACGTTTCCGCATCAAAGAGCGGGCCGCGATAGCGAAACAGCGTAGTATGCACCAGCTCAGCCTCGTTGCGGGTCTCGGAGGGCAAGGTCAGGCGCTCGTGGATGCGGTTCACCGGTTCGCTCGGCTCGGCAAGAGCAATCACAGCTGAGTCGGTGGCCACGACGTGTTCGTAGCTGATCCAAAAAAGCCGGGCTCTCAGCCGCGATACGGTTCAGTTCCGCTATCCACTCCCCTCCATGACGCTCCCAGAGAGATTCTTTGGGAACCGGATAGCTCGCATGCACGGCGAGTAGCCAGGCGATGCTCACGTGGAGGGCCTCTCGAGGACACGCCAACAGGCTCGGCTCTACACGTTTCAGAGCCTGCTGCGTTTTCTCGAGCGGCGCCCTGGTGCGGGCATCCAGTTCGATGTGGGCGTTGTAGGCCCGACAATGCTGCGCCCATAACGAACTGACTCGCACTTTGTTACGAGCCACCCGTTCGCAATGTGCCTCCCGAAGTCCCGTGGCTCTGTGCCCAGCCGAGCTACCCAAAAACCGCTCCTCTCGACAGTCATAGTCAAAGGTGCAGGCCCATTGTGCACTCGACTTGACAGGTGCGCCAATCCAGTCCGCACCAGTTTGCGCCAACCCCTCGTTTCTGCTAATAATTGGCAACTGCATGGATATCTCCGCCAAACCGCTAAGAGACCGGGGGATGCGGGTGACCCCGCAGCGGGCGCATGTGTGGCGCCTGTTGGCCGAGTCAGGGGCACACCTGAGCGCTGAAGAGATCTGGGAGAGGGCCAGGGACGTGCTTCCTGGCATGGAACTTTCGACGGTCTACAGGTCTCTCGAAGCGTTGCGGGAAGCGGACCTGGTAGTGGAGAGTCGCCTTCCGGAAGGCCCTGCCCTTTTCGAAGCGAGGGCGAGCTCCCACCCGCACCTGGTCTGCGAGGGGTGTGGAAAGGTCTCCCACCCTGAGGCTTCGCCGGAGGTCACGAGCGGCCTGCTCGCGGCGCTCGCCGCGGGTTCTGAGGGTTTCGAGGTACGCGAGGTACATGTGGTCGCCAGGGGTACGTGCGCGGAATGTGCCTGGCGCGAGAGAGCAGGGCGGGCTCCAGGAGACCAGGACTGACATGGGGCTGATTGCAGCGGAGGAGACGAGAGGATGCACATTCCCGATGGTTTGATGTACCCGGCGACGGCGGCGGCGACGGGGGTCGTGGGCGCCGGTGCGGTGGCCTACGCTTTGAAGAAGTCCCGTGAGGAGCTCGACGAGAAGCGCATTCCCGTGGTCGGTCTGACGGCCGCTTTCATTTTCGCCGCGCAGATGGTCACCGTTCCCGTCGCTGGCGGCACGAGCGCACATTTGCTGGGGGGGACGATGGCGGGGATCATGTTCGGACCTTGGGTCGGCACGTTGGTGGTCAGCGTGGTCTACCTCGTGCAGGCTGTAGGTTTTGCCGACGGGGGTATAACCGCCCTGGGGGCCAACATTCTGTGCATGGGGGTGTTACCCGCAGTGGGGGGCTACTATTTCTTCCGCGCCCTGACAGGACTCTTGCCGCGAACGCGGGTGGCATATCTGGGTTCCGTGGCCGTCACGTCGTGGCTGTCGATCGTGGCCGCCAGCGCGTTGGCATCCGTGTTTATAGCCATCGGGGGGCCCTTGCCGCTCGCCGCCTTCCCGATCATGATCGGCATACACGCACTCGTGGGGGTCCTCGAGGCCGTCATCTCCACGAGCGTCATCGCCGCCGTGCTTTCCACGAGGCCGGATCTACTGGCCAACAAAGACCGCTTACCTTCGAGCGTGCCCGCTCCAATCAGGGAGGAGGCGGCGTGACGGGTTCGGCCGGGCAACGTTCGATCGTCCCGTTCGTGGTCGTCGGGTTGGCGATCGCACTCCTGATCGGGATGGTCGTCTCGAACTTCGCGGCGAGCACCCCTGACGCCCTGCAGCGCTCGATCATCAACAGTGCCTGCAGGGACGCGCCTGACAAAGAAGCTTGCCTACTCGAGCAGGAAGGGAAGCCCGTTCTGGAGATTGCACCAAGTGCCCTGCTCGGCAATCAGGTGACCTGGCTCTCCGGCCTGGTCGGGGTGCTCGCGACGTTCGCAATCGGTGCCGGTCTCGTCGTGCTGCTTCGCCTTTCGGGCGGCCTGTCCTCAGGGACCACCGGACACCGGGTGGAGTGAGGGGGTGGGCGGGCATCACGGTGGCGGCCTCGGCGCAGTGGAAGCGGTCGCGGCGGGTGACTCGCCGGTCCACAGCCTCGACCCCAGGGTCAAGATAGTCGGCCTGATCGGGCTAGTCCTCGTCGCGGTAACGCTGCCACCCGGCGCCTGGGCCGCGTTCGGCGCCCTGGCGGCGATCCTTGTGGGAATGGCGGCTGCCTCGCGTCTACGCCCGCTCTTCGTGCTCGGGCGCATGACCATAGAGGTGCCTTTCCTCCTGGCCGCAGCAGTCCTGCCGTTCACCGCTGAGGACGGGCTCGTGCTAGAGGCGAGCGTCGCCCTCAAGGTGAGCATCTCGGTGCTAGCGATGGTGATCCTGAGCTCCACGACGCCTTTCCCGAGCTTGTTGCAGGGCTTCGAGATGCTAAAGGCGCCGCGTCTTATCCTCACGATCGTGGCTTTCATGTGGCGCTACTTGCACGTGCTCGCCGGGGAGGTCTCGCGCATGCAGACGGCCCGTGCGGCACGCGGGTACTCGGCCGGTTGGTTGTGGCAGGCGGCCTCCACGGGTACTTTGATCGCCACCCTCTTCTTGCGCTCGTTGGAGCGCGGGGAGCGCGTGCACCTGGCCATGAGGAGCCGTCTCTACGATGGCAGCATGCCCCGGACGGCCACGGGCCCATTCGAAACCAGAACAGCCGACGTGCTGTTCCTGACGTCCCTCGCCGTCCTCCTGGTCCTCGTCGTCGTGGTGCTGGCGTGAGCGGAGTCAGGTCGGACGGTAAAGCCGTCACGAAGCAGGATCACCAGGAGCGCTCTCGGGATCCTGCTGCCATAGAGCTAGAGGACCTGGGCTTCTCCTACCCTGACGGCCACCGGGCGCTGGCGGGGATAACGCTAAGGATCGAAGCCGGCGAGCGCGTCGCCATCCTGGGTCCGAACGGCGCCGGCAAATCCACCCTCTGTCTGCACCTGAACGGCATACTCGAGGCCACCGAAGGCACGGTCTCGGTGGGCGGTTTGCCCATCTTCAGGGCCGATGACGTAAAGGAAGTCCGCCGGAGAGTGGGCGTGGTCTTCCAGGACCCCGACGACATGCTCTTCATGCCGACCGTCGAGGCCGACGTCGCCTTCGGGCCATCGAACCTTGGCCTCCCTGAGGAGGAGGTACGCGCCAGGGTCGAGCGCGCGCTCGGGGCGGTCGGGATGGGGGGGATGGGAGGCCGCTCCCCGCACCACCTCTCCTTCGGGCAGAAAAAGCGAGCCGCGACCGCCGCGGTGTTGAGCATGGACCCCGAGATACTCGTGCTCGACGAGCCCTCGAGCAGCCTAGACCCGCGCGGTAGAAGGGAGTTCGGTGAGCTACTGGCGGGGCTCGGCCAGACCATCATCATGACCACCCATGATCTGCCCTACGCCCACGAGCTCTGCGGGCGGGCCGTGATCCTGGACAACGGGCGCATCGTGGCCGACCGTCCGACGGACGAGATCCTCGGCGACCCGGATCTCCTCGCGGCCCACGACCTGGAGCTGCCCCACGGTTTCGTGATGGACCATCATTGACGCGCCGCAGCAAGCCGCCCTGGATGGTCGGCGGCGGTAAGCTCTTCTGATTTTACGTCGACGTACTCGTCGGTCGCACGAGTCGCGCAGCCAGAAAGGTACCGGGTTTCGCGTCTTGTCGAGTACAATTTAGGCGATGGAACCAGTGAAACTCATGGACCGGCAGATACTCAGGGCCAAGCTCTACGTGCCGCGGGTCAGGCCCGACAATGTACGGCGCGAGCGCCTCTACGGGCGGCTGGGCAGAGGGGTAGGGCGGGAGTTGACCGTTGTCACCGCGCCGGCCGGGTTCGGCAAGACGACTCTGCTGGCCGACTGGAGCCGGCGCACCGAACTTCCGGTAGCCTGGGTCTCGCTCGACGAGAGAGACGACGATCCCGTACGTTTCTTGCTGTACGTGATCTCGGCCATCGAGACCATCTACGAGGGCTTTGGGGAGTCTTCGCGTGCTTTCCTGGCATCCTTGCCGACACAGGAGGAACTCGAGCCTGTCCTCACCGCGCTGAGCAACGAGATCCTGGAGCTGAGGAGTGACTTCGTCCTCGTGCTCGACGACTATCACGCCATTCGCTCGGAGACCATCCACGAAGCCCTGGCTTTTCTGCTGGACCACTCGCCGCCGCCGATGCATCTGGTCGTCGCCGGACGTACGAGACCTCCGCTGCCACTCTCGAGGTTGCGTGCCAGGGGAAAGTTGACCGAGCTCGGCGCTCCCGAGTTGCGCTTCACCCTCGATGAGGCCGCGGATTTCCTCGGCCGCACCATGGGATTGAGCCTTACCGGGGAGGGCGTCGCGGCGTTGGAGGAAGAGACGGAGGGTTGGATCGCCGGTTTGCAGTTGGCGGCACACGCCCTCAAGGGTCGCGAAGCAGAGATGCATCCTGTGGAGCCACTCTCTGGCAACGCTCGCCACGTTTTCGACTACTTGGCCGACGAAGTTCTCTCCGGCCAGCCTGAGGACGTTAGGAAATTCCTGCTCGAGACCTCCATCGTCGAGACCCTGAGCGGTCCCCTTTGCGACGCGCTCACGGGCACGAGTGGCGGAGGGGAGATGCTGGAAAGGCTGGATAGAGACAATCTCTTCCTGGTGCCCCTGGACGAAGAGGGACGCTATTATCGTTACCACCACCTTTTCGCCTCTTTCCTGCGCGAACGCCTCGGGCGCGAGTACCCCGACATGGTTCTCGAACTTCACCACCGCGCCGGGCACTGGTACGAGGATGATGGATGCCTGCCAGGTGCCGTCGAGCACGCGTTGGCCGCAGAAGACTTCGCGTGGGCTGCTGACCTGATACAGAAAGAGACCGGCATGCAGCGCAGGTACGTAGACGCCTCGCTGCTGCTCCGCTGGCTGCGGATCCTACCCGACTCTCTGGTGCGTGACCGTCCGCAACTCTGCCTGCTCTACGCCTGGGCGCTCGCCCATTCCGGAGAGCTGGAAGCCGCCGAGCGCCGGCTCCGGGATGCAGAGGAGATCCTGAGACTCGGCGATGGCGCCGAGCTCTCCGGCGAAGAGAGCACCATGCTTGGCGAAATCTGTATCATCCGCGCCCGTATAGCAGCCATGCGCGAAAACGCCCCACTAACGACGGAGCTCTCCAATCGGGCCCTCGAGGTATTGCCGCAGGACGAGCTCCACCTGCGCGGCGACGTCGCGTTGGACCTGGGACACGCCTACTGCTCACTCGGAGACCTCGAGTCCGCCAGCGCAGCATTCGCTAGAGCGGCCGCCACCGGCCGGGCGGCCGACGACCTTCGTACGGCCCTGTTCGCCCTCCGCTACCAGGCCTCTCTGGAGCTCTCCAGGGGAAGGCTCGGGGAGGCCGAAGACCTGCTCCTGGAGGGGCGGCGTCTGGCCGAGAGTCGCGACGAGGAAGTGCCTTCGGTGGTCGGCATCATCCACACGGGGATGGGTGAGCTGCTCTACGAGCGCGGAGAGCTGGAGGAGGCAAGACGGCTTCTAGAGACGGGGATAGAGTACGGCAGGCAGAGTGGTGAGGCCAAGATACTCGTCTACGGCTACGTCAACCTCGCCCGCGTGCTGATGGCCGGCGGGGACGCCGCAGGGGCGCATGCGCTTATCAAAGAAGCCGGCAGACTCACGCCGCGTTGGCCGCTCATCTGGGCCTGGCAGGCGCGTTTCTACCTGACGCAAGGCGATGTGCAGCCGGCGGCGCGCTGGGCCAGGGAGTACGGAGCCACCCAGGATTATCTGAACTACCCTCGCCACTTCGAAAGGATCACCATGGCCCGCGTCCAGCTGGCGGAGGGCAGGACCGATGAGGCGCTCGACTCTCTCTGCGCGTTGCACGAAAGTGCGGTAGCAGAGGGCCGGATGGCCCACGCGATAGAGCTCCAGGCGCTGCTGGCGCTCGCCTCCGAGCGGCGGGGCGAGACAGAACGAGCTCTGGGTCATCTCCAGCGCGCTCTCGAGCTCGCCGCACCCGAGGGCTTCGTGTCAGTGTTCGTCGACGAGGGACCACCCATGGCCGCGTTGCTGGAGAGTCTCATCCGGGGGCCGCGCAACGATGGGTCTTACGCACCCGACGGTTACGCTGGCACCCTTCTGGAACGCTTCGCTGCCGAGAAGGGGTTCCATGACAGCTCAGGCAACGGCGCATCCCGGCGCAGTCGGGCACCAGGAATAGAGTCATTGAGCGAGCGCGAGATCGAGGTGCTCGAGCTCGTCGCCGCCGGCCTTTCGAACGCGGAGATAGCAGGGGAGCTCTACCTCTCCGTGGGGACCGTCAAGGCGCACGTGCACCACATCTTCGGAAAGCTTCTCGTGCGCAATCGCTCCCAGGCCGTAGCGAGGGCCCGGGAACTCCGCTTGCTCGTCTAGCGCTCCTCTGGATTTAAACCCCCACTAAACCACCGGCTACGACCTTCGGTAGATTAATTCCGGGTTCCCTGCTCCTAGACTAGCCTCGGAGTCAGATGAGAGGAGCCGGGGTATGATCCTGATGGACCTCAACGAGCAGGTAGACTGGGACTTCGTCCGGGCGCGGCGCAAGGCCTGGCTGAGCCGGCTGTGGGCGCGCCTGAGGAGAGAACCCAACGCCCGAACAAAGGCGATCTCCTTCGACGAGATCAGAAGGTCGCTGCGGTCGTACAATCGGGTCCGCAGGGGGATAAGGATCGTGGATCCGGAGAAGATCGTCGGAAGCGTGGGACGTCGCGAGGACTTCGACCGCTGCTTCATGCCCCTCAGTGCGGGGGCGGGGGAGAGGTGGAAGCGTGTGGATCTAGCTTACTACAAGGACCAGGTGCTTCCGCCGGTGAGCCTCTACAAGCTTGGCGACGCTTACTTCGTAGAGGACGGCAACCACCGCGTCTCCGTCGCCCGCTACCACGGCGTAGGGGCCGTGGAGGCCTACGTGACGGAGTTCAGATCAGCACGCGCCGAAAACCCTGACGCGGACGCGTTCGCTTCCGGACCAGTGGCGAGAGCGGCGTGAGCCGAACGGGCCAGAGCGCCGTCTGAAGAGGCTGTGCCCATAAAGAGGGTAACATTGGTGGGTGGCCAGACTCCTCCTCACCGCCTTCGCCCTCGGGTTGGCCAGCCTCGACTTCACGGGTACGTTGCTCGCCGTCGGGGCACTGGCTGCGGGTGCACGCGTTCGAGCCATCCTGGCTTTTGGTTTTTTCTGCATCCTCGGCACCGTCGCTTTCGGTACGGTGCTCTCGCTCGTAGTCGGTCCGCGCATCGAGGGAATCGACTGGGGCAGGCTGCTTCCCCATAACCCCACAGAGGATCTGGTGGCGGCCTGTATAGATATCGTGTTGGGGGTGGGGCTGCTGATCTGGGGCTTCGTGCGGCTTCGGAGGCCGGACACGCGTCCGCCGAAGCCGAGCACCCCGCGTAGCCTCGGACTGCTCTCCCTCGCCGGTACGGGGATAATCTTCGCCTTGGCTGCGATCGCCGACCCTACCTTCGTCTCGCTGGTCGTGATCGCCGGAAGGGCGGAACACTACGAGTCTATACTCGCCGCCCATTCGACGTGGACGCTGGTTAGCCACGCTCCCCTGGTCCTGGTGCTCACCTTCGCCCTTATCGGCCAGAACGAGCGTGTCGTAACCTGGGTGCGAACCTTCTTCGCGCGGATAAGCCCGCTGATAGGACGTCTGATCACGGTCGCCGTCTTCGTTGCGGGGATGTTCCTCCTGGCCGATGCGCTGTGGTGGTTCACAACGGGACACTTCTTCATACCGGTGTGAGACCAGGCGCGATAGTTCGGAGAAGTCCGGGGACCTTTACTACGATATTGGTGGGGCAACCGAGAGCGTGATAGCCGGCAGCCCAACACTTCTCTTTGCCGTAGAGCTGACCATCCTCTACGCCGCCGGTTCCTACGTGATGGGACGCCTGATCCGGATTTCGGGTTTCGCCGGGAGCGGGAACGTCTTCGGGCATTTAGCTTTCTACCTCCTGGTGTTTCCTGGTGTGGTCCTTCACGAAGGTGCCCACTACCTGGCGTGCCTCCTCACGCGCACCAGGGTTGCCCGCTTCGCACCATTCTCGCCCGGCCGTACGAGCGACGGCCGTATCGTGCTCGGCTACGTCCGTCACGAGCGTCGTCCCTTCCCCATAGGGGCGATCATCGGTCTCGCGCCGATACTCTTGAATCCCCTGGGACTCCTGCTCGTCACCGCGTTGCTCACTCCGCTCACGTTTCGAGAAGTTGCCAACCCGTCTTTCGGAGCATGGGTAAACGGGATCTTTGCGGGTGGATTTCTGGCCGATACCCCGCTGCCGGCCGCCGTCTGGGCCTACCTGTCCCTGAGCTTCGCGCTCGGAAGCGTGCCCAGCCGGGAAGACCTGGCGGGCCTTCCGCTGATGCTAGTGGTCTTCGGGGGTGGGATCCTTCTAGTTGGCCTCCTTGGAATAGGCACCGGGAGCGTCCACTCCTCGATCTACGACCTGTCCGCCCTGGCGGCGGGGCTCTACGCCCTGCCTGCCACGGTCGCCGCAGTCGCCGCCCTGACGCTGGCACTTGCAGGAAGGGCGGTTCGGCGCTAAGGTACCTGATCTCGCCACCGGCCGCCGGATAGCCCATAATTCTCTCTGTCGGAAGGAGCGCGAAGTTGGACAGACGGTGACACAGCTTCCCACGGGCACGGTAACGTTCCTGTTCACCGATGTAGAGGGCTCTACCAGATTATGGGAACGCGACTCCGAAGCCATGTCCAGAGCCCTCTACCGCCACGACGAGCTGCTACGAAACGTCGTCGAAGTCCATGGCGGGGTCGTCTTCAAGACCGTGGGCGACGCCTTTCACGCCGCCTTCCCGACTGCCCCTGAGGCCGTCGAGGCAGCCCTCGACGCCCAGAAGACCTTGCTCTCCACGCAGTGGGAAGAGGCCGGTCCTCTGAAGGTAAGGATGGCCTTGCGCACTGGAACGGCGGAGGAGCGGGGCGGGGATTACTTTGGCCCTACCATGAACCGGACGGCCAGACTCCTCTCGGCCGGACACGGCGGCCAGGTGCTTGTCTCGCTCTCTACCAGGGAGTTGGTGCGGGACCAGTTACCGCCAGGTGCCGGGATGAGGGACCTGGGGGAGAGGCGCCTGAGAGACCTCTTCGGGTCAGAGCACATATTCCAGCTCACCGCTCCCGGGCTCCCCACTTCCTTCCCGCCGCTCCAGACCCTGGACGTGCGCCTGAACAACCTTCCCCTACAGCCCACGCCACTCCTCGGGCGCGAACGCGAGGTGGCCGAGATCGCGGATCTGCTGCGGCGCGACGACCTGCGCTTGCTCACCCTTACGGGAACAGGGGGGACGGGAAAGACCCGCCTCGCGCTACAGGCGGCCGCCGAGCTGATCGACGAGTATGAAGACGGGGTGTTTTTCGTGGCGCTCACCCCGATAAGCGCCCCCGGGCTGGTAGCGTCCGCCGTGGCAGGGGCGCTGTCGGTGGGCGAGAGCGCGGGACGGTCGCTCGAGGAGGATCTGAAGGACTACCTAAGCAACAAGGAGTTGCTCCTCGTCCTCGACAACTTCGAGCAGGTGGTCGATGCCGCCCCCATGGTGGGAGAGTTGCTCTCTACTTGCCGCGGCCTCGAGGTGCAGGTGACCAGTCGTACCCCACTCCGGGTCTATGGCGAGCACGAGTACCCGGTGAGACCGCTCGAGCTGCCGGATCCAGAACATCTTCCGCCGATCGAGACCCTGGGGCAGTACGAGGCGATCAGACTCTTCACCGAGCGCGCCAGGGCCGCAAACGCTACTTTCTCCCTGACGAACGAGAATGCGTCTGCGGTGGCCGAGATCTGCGCCCGCCTCGACGGGTTGCCCCTGGCCATAGAGCTCGCCGCAGCGAGGACGAGGCTGCTCTCGCCCCAGGCGATATGTTCGAGGTTGAGCGATCCCCTGAAGCTCCTCACGGGCGGAGCGCGAGATCTCCCCGAGAGGCAAAGAACGTTGAGAGGCGCGATCGCCTGGAGCTACGCCCTGCTCGACGAAGGTGAGCAGGCACTATTCGCGAAGCTCGCTGTCTTCTCTGGTGGGTGCGCCCTCGATGCCGCTGAGGCCATCTGCGACCCCGACGATGACTCGTCGGTAGATATTCTCGATGGCCTCTCCTCACTCCTGGACAAGAGCCTCCTGAGGCAGGAAGAGGGTGAGGGGGGAGAGCCGCGCTTCGTGATGCTCGAGACTATCCGAGAGTTTGCCCGAGAACGGCTCCAGCTCAGTGGCAACGCTGCAAGGACGAGGAACCTGCACGCCGCGTATTTCCTCGCCCTGGCGGAACAGGGCGAGTCGAAACTGCGAGGACCAGAAGAGGCTATGTGGCTGGAGCGCCTCGACGTAGAGCACGACAACATGAGGGCGGTTCTC
>Ga0126304_10000350_pt1 | contig 17693 bp, 16 predicted proteins | sample Plot25_FD_92538 | JGI IMG/M metagenome (GOLD analysis project Ga0126304, IMG submission 92538) | Serpentine soil microbial communities from UC McLaughlin Reserve, CA, USA - Plot25 | ecosystem: Environmental > Terrestrial > Soil > Grasslands | place: USA: UC McLaughlin Reserve, Lake County... | reverse complement strand
TAGACGTCCGCGTAGGCGTCCACCAGACCGAGCGCTAGGGCGCCGATCGCCGCGCCTGCGAGCGAGCCCATCCCGCCGATGATCACGACGATCAGCGAGTTCAGCAGGAACGCCGTGTCCTCGCCGGGGGCGAGGGAGATCATCGTGCCGCCGAGCACGCCGCCGAGCCCGGCCAGGAGGGCGCCCAATAGGAAGGCGGCCGCGAATACGAGCTGCACGTTGATGCCGAGCGCCGAGACCATGTCGCGGTCGTCCACGCCGGCGCGCACGATCTTGCCGAAGCGCGTCCGCGTGATCAGCCACCACAGCCCGAGGCCGATGAGGAGCGCCGCCCCGAGCACGATCACGCCACGAAAGAAGCCGAAGCGCACGTCACCAGGAAGCGCAATGCTCTCCGGCCAGTCCGTCGGCGTCTTGATGTCCTTCGAGATCCCCCCGAAGGCGGCAAGCATCTGGTCGGCGAAGATCACCGACAGGGCGATGGTGATCAGCGCCTGACGCAGGTCCTGGCCCTGGTTCCAACGCAGGAAGACCTGCTGGATGAGCACCCCGAGCACCGCGATGATGCCTGTGGAGATCAGGAGCGGCACGATCCAGCTGACCAAGTCGTAGTCGGCGCCGCCCGTGCCGCTCAGAGAGATGCCGAGGCCGGTGTCCTCCTTGAACCAGGCGTCCTGCATCTCCAGCGCGAGATAACCGCCCAGCAGGTAGAGGGAGCCGTGCGCCATGTTGACCACGCGCATCAGGCCGAAGATGAGGGTGAAGCCGCTGGCGACCACGAAGAACAGCGCCGCGAGCGTTATCCCGTTCAGGGTCACGACCGCGAAGGTCCGCCAGTCCTCGCTGGCCTTGACGAGGAGCCACACCGCGATGGTCGCACCCACCAGGGCGAGAGCGATGCGGCGCTTGCTCCCCCCGGGTCGGCGCGGTGTCCCCGGTGTCTCCGCTGCCGCCGATGTGGCGGGCGCGGTGTGCGGCGATCCGCTCATGGCTTGACAGGTATTGAAAGCGTATGCGACCCTCCCTGTCAAGTTATGCAGTGTTCTGAAAGCGTTAACGACGGCTTTTGATGAGCGCTACGCCCGCGGTCTCTGACGTGAAGGCAGCACTCACCGCCGCCGTAGGAGCGGACGCGGTCTCGACGCTCCCCGAGCAACTCGACGCCTACACGGCAGACACCTACTGGCCGGCGCTGGCGGCCGTCGCCGCGGGGGCGCCGATGGCGAGGCCGGAGATCGTGGTGCGCCCGCGGACGGAGGAGGACGTGGCCACGGTGCTGGGGACCGCGGACGCGCAGCACAGCCCCGTGGTGGCGTGGGGCGGCGGCTCGGGGACCCAGGGTGGAGCCCTGGCGATTCACGGCGGCATCCTGCTCGACCTGCGCTCGCTCGACAGCGTGCTCGATATCGACGAGACCTCCATGACCGTCACGGCCCAGGCTGGGGTGAACGGCAGGCGCCTCGAGGCGGAGCTGAACTCCCGCGGCCTGATGCTTCCGCACTACCCGGCCTCGGTCGAGTGGGCGACGGTCGGCGGATACATCGCGGCGCGCGGCTCGGGCGTACTTTCCACCCGCTACGGCAAGATCGAGGATCTGCTGCTCAACCTGCGCGTCGCCACTCCTGCCACCGGCCTCATCGAGACGGTCGAGGTGCCGCGGCATGCGGTGGGCCCCGAGCTGACGCAGCTGTTCGTCGGGTCCGAGGGGACGCTGGGCATCATCACCAGGGCAACCCTTCAGATCGTCCCGATGCCGGCCGAGCGCCGCTTCGCGGCGGTTGCCTTTCCATCGGTCGGCGCCGGCATCCGCGCGATGCGAAGGACCCTCCAGGCGGGGCACCGCCCGTCCGTGGTGCGCATGTACGACGAGGACGCCACCCGGCTCGCGTTCGCCCCGGTGGTCGGCGAGGACCTGCAGGGCGTCTACACCGTGCTCGCCTTCGAGGGCGAGCCGGAGGCCGTGGACGTGGAGGAGCGGCGGACGTTCGAGATCGCCACGGAGAACGGGGGCGAGCTGCTGAATCCGGAGCTGGGGCGGCGCTGGTGGGACCGGCGCTACGACTTCTACCACCCGCCGCATCAGCCCGAGCTGCCCGCGATCTGGGGCACGCTGGATGTGGTGGCCACCTACTCCCGGGTGGAGGCGGTGTACGAGGCACTCCACACGGCGGTGCGCGAGCCCTACGCCGACGTCGGCCTCGAGCTGCGGATGCACTTCTCGCACTGGTATCCGTGGGGCACGATGATCTACGGCCGCTTCGTGGTCCCGGAGGGTGGCCCGGGCGCGCTCGAGCTGCACGACCGGATCTGGGAGGACGGCATGACGGCCGCCCTCGACGCCGGCGGCGTGATGAACGACCACCACGGTGTCGGCATCAAGCTCGGGCCCTACATGCGCCGCCAGCACGGCGGCGCGCTCGACGCGATGCGGCAGATCAAGGCCGCGCTCGATCCGAACAACATCATGAACCCCGGAAAGATGGGCCTCTAGGCCCAGGGAGAAGAGAGAGGAGACCCATGCCCTTCAAGGTGGCCATGCACAACTGGATGCGTGCCGAGCCGATCGAGACGACGATCGCGCGCCTGGCGCGCAGCGGCTACGACGGCATCGAGATCTCGGGGGAGCCGATCGCGTACGACGCCGGCGAGGTCAAGGGCCTGCTGGACCAGCATGGCCTCTCCTGCTGGGGCTCGGTGACGCTGATGACCGGCGGCCGCGACCTCGTCCACGAGGACCACTACGTTCGCCAGGCGAGCGTCAGCTACGTCAAGGACTGCCTGTCGTTCGTCGCCTCGCTCGGCGGCGAGATCCTCACGGTGGTGCCGTCGACCGTGGGCAAGGTCACGGCGATGGCCTCCCCCGAGGAGGAGTGGAACTGGTGCGTCGAGGGTCTCAAGGAGTGCCAGGCCCACGCCGAGGAGGTCGGCGTCCGCATGGGCGTCGAGCCCCTCAACCGCTTCGAGACTTACTTCATCAATCGCGCCGACCAGGCCGCCGCTATGGCCAAGGAGGTCGGCGGCAACTGCGGCGTCTGCCTCGACATCTTCCACATGAACATGGAGGAGGCCGACTGGAGGCAGGCAATTCGGGACACCGGCGACTACCTGGTCGACTTCCACGTCGCGGACAACAACCGGATGCCCCCGGGTCAGGGCGCGATCGACTGGGAGGCGCTGGTGCAGGAGCTTTCCGGGATCGGGTACGACCGCTATCTGACCGTCGAGTTCGTGGTTCCGGTCGACCGCACGCCGCTGTCGAAGCGCACCGAGATCGCCGACGCAGCGGAGTCCGGGGCGAGCCAGGGCATGGAGCAATTCCTGCGCGACCACGGCACCGGAGCGGTCCCCGAGCACTACTACGACGAGTACGTCCGGGATTCGATCGACCGCCTGAGGAAGGCGTTCGATGCGGTCCAGACCCCGGCGGCCTGAACGGCGGTGAGCCCGCAGCCCGGGATCGCGCTCGTCGGCACGCTCGACACAAAGGGCGCGGAGATCGCCTACGTCCGCGACCGCCTGCTGGAGCTGGGGACGCGGCCGGTCGTGATCGATTCCGGGATCCTCGGGGAGCCGGGCTGCTCGGCCGACGTGACCCGCGAGGAGGTGGCCAAGGCAGGCGGCCACGAGCTCGACGAGGTCCGTGGCGCTGGGTCGCGCGGCGCTGCGGTGGAGCTGATGCTCGAAGGGGTCCGCGCAACGTGCCTGCGGCTGTACGCCGACGGGCGCATCCGCGGCGTCCTGTGCCTGGGCGGCGCTGAGGGCGCCCTGCTGGGCGCCGCGGCCGTGCACGCCCTGCCGGTGGGCGTGCCCAAGCTGATCGTCTCGCCGAGCGCCTCGGGCCGGCGCTCGTTCGCCCCCTTCGTCGGCGAGGCGGACGTGACGGTGATGCACTCCGTGATCGACATCCTCGGACTCAACGAGATCGCGCGTGCCATCTTCGACAACGCGGCCGCGGCGATCGCGGGGATGGTCCGCGAAGCCGGCCGGCCCGTGACCGACCTGGGCGAGCGATGCGTCGGGATCACCATGCTCGGGCAGACGACGCCCGGGGTGATGCGCGTGCGTGAGCTCCTGCTCCGCGCCGGACATGAGCCGGTGATCTTCCATGCAAACGGCGTGGGTGGGCCCGCGATGGAGCACCTGATCGACGCGGGCGCCCTCGGCGGGGTGATCGACTACACGCTGTCGGAGCTGGCCAACTCGCTCCTCGACGGCATCCATGCCACGGGGCCGGACCGGCTGCGCGTGGCCGGCCGGCGCGGGCTTTCCCAGGTTGTGGTTCCGGGCTGCGTCGACTTCTTCAACCAGGGCCCGCGGGACGAGCTGCCTGACCGCTACCGCACGCGCAAGACGTACTTCCACAACCCGGTGGCCACGCTCGTCCGCCTCTCGAGTGAAGAGGGGATCGAGCTCGGCCGCATGGTTGCCGAGCGCCTGAACGAAGCGAAGGGGCCTGTGCGTGTCGTCGTACCTACGGCGGGCTTCTCGCTTGCCGACGCCGAGGGCGGCGACCTCTGGGACCCGGACGCGGACCGCGCGTTCATCGACTCGCTGCGAGACGCGCTGCGTCCCGACATCCCGTTCGAGGCGGTCGACGCACACGTCGACGACGCAGATTTCGCCGAGCTGGTCGCAGACCGATACCTGACACTTCTCGAGGAGCCGGTACATGCCCGATGACGCACGCCCCTTCTCCAACTGCCTGCTGGATCTGGCCCCGCCCGACATCGCCTGGTTCCAGGAGCGCTCGGACATCGTCCTGATCCCGATCGGCTCGTGCGAGCAGCACGGCGCCCACCTCCCGCTGGGCACGGACACGATCACCGCCCTCGAGGTCTCGCGCCGGGCGGCCGAGAAGGCGGAGGTGCCGTACACGCAGCCGCTCTGGCTCGGCTACTCGCCGCAGCACATGCGCGAGCCGGGGACAGGGGTTGGCACGATCACGCTGCGCGCCGACACGTTCACCGAGGTCCTGTACGACATCGCGCGCTCGCTGATTCACCACGGCTGGAACAAGCTCGTGTTCGTCAACGGTCACGGCTCGAACACCAAGGTGATCGATCCGCTCCTGCGCCGCATCAAGTACGAGACCGGAGCGTTCGTCGCGCTCTACAAGCCGTACGCCGAGCGCTACATCGGGCTGCTCGAGGACCTTTTGGAGAACCCGACGGAGGAAACGCCGGGCTGGCACGCCTCGGAGCTGGAGACATCGCAGGTCATGGCCCATAACCAGCGGATGGTCGACATGGAGCGCGCCGCGGACGACCGGGCGCAGGTGCCGAAGTGGCTGCCGGAATCCTTCATCAAGACCGACGGCGCGCCCGACGTCGAGTTCGACGGCTACCAGTATTTCGTGTTCCCGATGGACCACGCCGAGTTCTCTCGCACCGGCGTGATCGGAAACCCGATGCGGGCGACGCCCGAGAAGGGCGACGAGGCGCTCACTCGCTTCGCGGACCACCTCGTCAAGGCGATAGACGAGTTCCGTCGCGTCGACGTCGGCGTCAGCAAGCGAGCGTTCGAGGACCGCGTCTGAACACCGTGCCGCCCGCACTGCGCCGAGCCCAGATGCTGGAGCGCATCCAGCGCGACGGCGGCGTATCCGTTGCCGAGCTCGCGCGGAGTTACGCGGTGTCCCCGATCACGGTGCACCGGGACCTCGAGCAGCTTGCCCGCGAGGGCCTGGTCGAGCGCGTGCAGGGAGGCGCCCGGGCGCTCGCGCAGCCGGAGCCGGTCACGGCGCGGGCGATTGCGACCGCCTGGTCCCAGCGGGTCGAGCAGGCGGCGGGGGCCAAGCAAGCGATCGCCGCACGCGGCGCGGAACTCGTCGCCGCCGGCTCGACGATCTTCCTCGACGCCTCGTCGAGCGCACTGTGCCTCGCGCGTCGGCTGATGGAGGACCCGCCGAACGAACTCACGCTCGTCACCAGCTCCCCCGCGATCGCCTACGAGATGCAGGCCGAGCCCGTGCACGTGATCGTGGCCCCAGGCGAGCTCGACCAGCATATGAAGATGATCGCCGGACGCTGGACCGTCGAGTTCGTGTCGCAGCTGAACTTCGACCTCGCCTTCGTGTCGGCCGCCGGGATCACGCTCGAGGAGGGACTCACGACGTCGCGCCGGCCGCTGGCCGACGTGGTCAACGCGGCGCGATGGAACGCGAAGCGCACGGTGGCGCTGATCGATGCAAGCAAGTTTGGGCGAGCGTCGCTCCTGACGATCATGCGCGCGGACGACCCCGACCTGATCATCACCGACTCAGACCTCGCCGCGGAGTTCGCAAGCGCGTACGACGCCGCGGGCGTCAATCTGGAGATCCTGTCCACGAAGGAGGCAGCATGAGCCGTCCCATCACCCTGTTCACCGGCCAGTGGGCCGACCTGACGCTCGACGACCTCGCCCAGAAGTGTGGGGCCTGGGGCTTCGATGGGCTCGAGCTCGCCTGCTGGGGCGACCACTTCGACGTCGCTGAGGCGGTGAGCGACCCCGGCTACTGTGCGGGCCGTCGTGAGCTCCTCGAGCGGCACGGGCTGTCGTGCTGGGCGATCGGGAACCACCTGGTTGGACAGGCCGTGTGCGACCCAATCGACGAGCGCCACAAGGCGGTGCTGCCACCCGACGTGTGGGGTGACGGCGACCCGGAGGGCGTGCGCGGCCGGGCGGCTGAGTACATGAAGGACACTGCACGCGCGGCGGCCCAGCTCGGAGTGCAGCTCGTGACCGGATTCACCGGATCCTCCATCTGGCACATGCTCTACTCGTTCCCGCCCAACGACTTCGAGGCGGTCGAGCGCGGCTACGAGGACTTCGCCGAGCGCTGGGGGCCGATCATCGACGTGTTCGAGGCCGAGGGAGTCAAGTTCGCGCTCGAGGTGCACCCCACGGAAATCGCTTACGACTTCGTGACCACGCGCAAGACGCTTGCCGCGATCGGCGACCGGGACGCCTTCGGGATCAACTTCGACCCGAGTCACCTCGAGCATCAGTTCCTCGACTCGGCCGCCTTCATCGACGAGTTCGGCCACCGCATCGTCCACGCCCACGTGAAGGACTCCAAGCGCCGGCTCGACGGGCGCTCGTCAATCCTCGGCGGTCACCTGAACTTCGGCGAGCCCGGCCGGGGGTGGGACTTCGTGTCGCCTGGGCACGGCGACGTCGACTTCGAGGAGATGTTCCGGGCGCTCAACCGGATCGGCTACGAGGGCCCGCTCTCGATCGAGTGGGAGGACTCCGGCATGGATCGCGAGTGGGGCGCCCCCGATGCGCTCGCGTTCGTGCGCCGCACGGACTTCTCGCCATCCGAGGTGGCCTTCGACGCCGCGTTCGCGAAGGAGGCGTGATGGGCGATGTCGGATTCATGACGATGGGGCAGGCGGGCGGCGCCGAGGACGTCCGGACGATCGGCGTCGGCATGCTCGGCTACGCGTTCATGGGCAAGGCTCACTCGAACGCGTACAAGACGCTTGCCTACATGACCTGGCCGCCGCCGCTGGTCCCGCAGCTCGTGTCGATCGCCGGTCGCAGCGAGGACGCGGTGTCCGAGGCGGCGCGCCGCTACGGCTTCGCCGAGCACGTCACCGACTGGCGCGCGGTCGTCGCCGACGACCGGGTGCAGCTGTTCGACAACGTCGGGCCCAACAACCTGCATGCAGAGCCCACGATCGCCGCGGCGGAGGCCGGCAAGCACGTGATCTGCGAGAAGCCGCTGGGCCGTGACGCCGCGGAGTCGTACGAGACCTGGCAGCGGGTGGAGGCGGCCGGGGTGAAGCACATGTGCGCCTTCAACTACCGCTTCGTGCCTGCCGTGCGGCTGGCGCGTCAGATCATCGATTCCGGCGAGCTCGGGGAAATCACCCACTTCCGCGGCGCGTATCTGCAGGAGTGGGGGGCGGCGGACATCGACGCGTGGCGGTTCGACAAGTCGGCCGCCGGGTCTGGCGCACTGGGCGACCTCGGCGCGCACGTCGTGGACCTGGCCCGCTACCTCGTCGGCGAGATCGCGTCGGTGGCCGCCATCACCGCCGCCTTCTGGCCCGGCCGTGAGGTCGACGACGCGGTCGAGGCGGCGGTCTCCTTCGAGAGCGGGGCTGTCGGCACGATCGAGGCGACCCGCTTCGCCAGCGGCCGCAAGAACCACTTCGCCTGGGAGATAAACGGCTCCAAGGGCTCGCTCGCCTTCGACCTCGAGCGCCTGAACGAGTTGGAGTACTCGGAGGGCAACAAGGGGTTCCGGACCGTGCTGGTGACCGAGGCCGACCACCCGTTCTGGGAGCACTGGTGGCCGCACGGCCACATCATCGGATGGGAGCACACCTTCGTGCACGAGCTGCACCACCTCCTGACCGCAATCCGCGACGACGGCGACGTCCCCCCGCACGGCGCGACGCTCGAGGACGGCTACCGCGCCGCGGAGGTCTGCGACGCGATGCTGCGCTCCGCGGAGGGGGGTGGGCGTGAGTCCGTCTCGTACCGCTGAGGGCGACAGCACCGTCCTACTGCTCGGCACGCTCGACACCAAGGGCGAGGAGTTCGAGTTTCTGCGCGAACGGCTGCGCCGGGCCGGCGTGGCTGTGCTGCTGGCCGACGTCGGGACGCTCGAGCCGCCCCGCGTCGAGCCGGACATCTCCCGGGAGGAGGTGGGCGCCGAGACCGGCGTAGATCCGGCTGCACTCGCGGAGGCCGGAGACCGGGGTGCCGCCATCGGCACCATGGCGGCCGCGGCGGCGGCGCTGGCTCGGCGACTCCACGACGAGGGTCGTATCCACGGCGTGCTCTCAGCGGGCGGCTCGGGCAACACCGCGATCGCCACCGCCGCGATGCAGGCGCTGCCCGTTGGCGTGCCCAAGCTGATGGTGTCGACGATGGCCGCCGGCGACACGAGCGACTACGTCGGTGGGGTCGACGTGATGATGATGGCGTCGGTCACCGACGTGGCCGGTATCAACTCGATCTCGTCGCGCATCCTGGCCAACGCCGCGGCGGCCATGGCCGGGATGGTGACGGCCGAGCCCCCGGAGCTCGAAGGCGGCCGGCCACTGGTGGCGGCCACGATGTTCGGGGTCACGACGCCCTGCGTCACACGCGCGCGCGAGGCGCTCGAGGAGAAGGGCTACGAGGTGCTGGTCTTTCACGCCACGGGCACGGGCGGCAAGGCGATGGAGGCGCTCGTGGATGGCGGTCTCTTGACCGGCGTGCTCGACATCACGACCACAGAGCTGTGCGACGACCTCGTGGGAGGCGTGCTCTCCGCCGGGCCGTCGCGGCTCGAGGCGGCGGGCCGCGCCGGCGTGCCGCAGGTCGTGTCCCTAGGCGCGCTCGACATGGTCAACTTCGGCGCGCGCGAAACGGTGCCGCCGAAGTTCGATGACCGCAACCTGTACGTTCACAACCCCTCCGTCACGCTGATGCGCACGACCGCGGAGGAGAGCGCGGAGCTGGGTCGCCGGATCGCCGCCAAGCTGTCGCGGGCCGGCGGACCGGTCAGCCTCTTCGTGCCGCTGAGGGGCGTATCGATGATCGACGCCGAGGGTCAGCCTTTCCACGATCCCGAAGCCGACGCCGCCCTCTTCGACGCGCTGCGGGACGGTCTCGAAGGGTCGTCCGTGGAGCTGGTCGAGCTCGACAACAACGTCAATGACGAGGAGTTCGCGATGGCTATGGCCGAGAAGCTGGACGGGTACCTCGGAGGCGGCCGGTGACGGGCGAGGAGGCTCGCGCCAAGCTGCGGGCCACGCTCGACGGCGGTGGGGTCATCATCGGCGCCGGCGCGGGGACGGGCCTCTCGGCCAAATGCGCGGAGGCCGGCGGCACCGACCTGATCATCATCTACAACTCGGGCCGCTACCGCATGGCGGGCCGCGGCTCGCTGGCCGGGCTGCTGCCCTACGGCGACGCCAACGCGATTGTCATGGAGATGGGCCGCGAGGTGCTGCCGATCGTGCGCGACACGCCCGTGCTCGCGGGCGTCTGCGGGACGGACCCGTTCCGGCTCATGCCCAACTTCCTACGCGACGTGCGCGACGCCGGCTTCGCGGGCGTGCAGAACTTCCCCACCATCGGACTGATCGACGGCACGTTCCGCGCCAACCTCGAGGAGACCGGCATGGGCTATGACCTCGAGGTCGAGATGGTCCGCGAGGCCGCTTCCATGGGACTGCTCACCGCGCCATACGTCTTCGACCCCGAGTCCGCCGAGGCGATGACACGCGCCGGAGCCGACGTGCTCGTGCCGCATATGGGTCTGACGACCAAGGGGACGATCGGAGCCGAGACGGCGCTCACCCTCGACGAGTGCGTCGAGCGGATCCAGGCGATGCGCGACGCCGCGGTGGCGGTCACACCGCATGTCATCGTGCTCTGCCACGGTGGCCCGCTCGCCGAGCCGGAGGACGCGCAGTACGTGCTGGAGCGCACTGAGGGCGTGGTGGGGTTCTTCGGCGCCTCGAGCATGGAACGCCTGCCCACCGAGATCGCGATGACCGAGAACATGCGCCGCTTCAAGGCGCTGGCACACGCATGAGAGGAGCAACACCATGTCTTCAAAGCTGATCGATCCCGCGGCGCTGTCGACCATGAGCTTCGACTGGGGGCTGATCAAGCCGCTCGTGGCCACGGAGAACACCGACGGCCCGGCGATGAGCCTCATGCACGTCGTGCTGCTGCCCGGCGAGGGCCACGACCGCCACAACCACCCGGGCAGCGACGAGATCCTCTACATCCTCAGCGGCCGCGGCGAGCAGATGGTCGACGACTCCGACACGTTCCCGGTCGGGCCGGGGCAGGCGGTCTTCATCCCGAAGGCGGCGTTCCACTCGACGGTCAACACCGGCTGGGAGCCGCTCGTCCTGCTGGCCATCTACGCGCCCGCGGGCGCCGAGGAGGCGCTCAAGGGCCTGCCAGACCACCGCGAGATCCCGCCCGGGGAGGTGCCGCGGCTCGCACGCTCCTGAGCGCCGTGCCGGCGCGGCTCTGGGCGGGTGACCTCGAAGCCGACGTCGTTCCGGAGGACGGGATGCTCGTCGCCGCACTCCGCCACCGCGGCGAGGACTACCTGGCCGAGCGGCCGGGTCCCTGGACCGGCAGCCCGCTGCTCTACCCCTGGGCCAACCGGCTGAGCGCCGAGCGCGTCAGCGTCCGCGAGCGCACCGTGGACGCCTCAACGGCGCGCCGCGACGAGAACGGCGTTCCCCTACATGGGCTGCCGGAGGCCCGTCGTGGGTGGGTGGTGGAGCACTCGAACGCCACGTCCGTCCGCGCGCGGCGAGTCTGGGACGAGGACGCGTTTCCCTTCCCTCACGAGCTGGTCGTTGAGCATCGGCTGACGCCACGCGGCCTGGAGACCGCAACCGAGGTCCGTGGCGACACTCCGGTGTCCTTCGGGTGGCACCCCTTCCTTCGCCTGCCGGGTGTGCCGCGCGAGCGCTGGCGGGTGACGCTCGTGTCGCGCCGACGGCTCGTGCTCGACGATCGCCTGCTCCCGACCGGGAGGAGCGAGCCCTGGGTGCCGGCGCAGTTCGAGCTTGCAGACCGCCACTTCGACGAGGCGCTGACCGAGGTGGACGGCGCCTTCGCGCTAGAGGGCGGCCAGCGTCGCGTAGAGGTCGAGTTCCTCGAGGGAGCGCCGTATGCGCAGTTCTTCGCGCCCCGGGGCGAGCCGGTCGCATGCTTCGAGCCGATGGCAGCGCCGGCCGACGCGCTGGTGAGCGGCGACGGGCTGGCGTGGGCGCCGTGGCGGATGCGCTTCGAGATACGGGTGGTCTGAGATGAGGCTTCGACGCGGTGTGGTCGCGGGCTGTCTGCTCGGAGCGACGAGCGGGTGGAACTTCGGCAACATCGGCGGCATCGCGTCGGAGCTGTCGCGCTCGTACGGCGTAGGGCTCGCCACCATCGGGCTGCTCACGACGGCGATGGTCGCCACCCACCTCGCAATCCAGATCCCGGGGGGAAGGGCCAGCGACCGCTTCGGTCCCGCGCGCTCGGGTGCGGCGGCGCTCGTGGTGCTCTCGACCGGCAACGCGCTCGCGCTCGCGGCGCCGGAAGCGGGGCTCGCCGTCGCAGCGCGGGCGGTCGTGGGCGTGGGCACCGGACTGGCGTTCATCTCGGGCAGTGCACTCGTCCGTCAGTCGGGCGGCTCACCGCTGGCGCAGGGCGTGTTCGGAGGAGTCTCGCTCGCTCCGGGCGGCATCGCGCTTGCGGTGGTGCCGCAGCTCGAGGGAGCCATCGGGTGGAGGGCGCCGTACTGGACGGCACTCGCGCTGTCGCTCGCCGTGTTCGCAACCGTGCTGGTGCTCGCGCCGCGCACCGCCGAGTCCGCCACCGCACCAGACGTCGGCTCGGCAATCGTGAGGGATCGCCGTCTCTACAGGCTGGCAGTGCTGTACGCGGCCTCCTACGGCCTCGGCGTCGTGCTGGCCAACTGGGTGGTGGAGCTGCTCCAGCGCCACAGCGACATGAGCGACGGCACGGCGGCGGCGGTGGGTGCGCTCACGCTGCTGCTGGTGGTCGTATCGCGTCCTCTGGGTGGCTGGGTCCTGCTGGCAAGGCCACGCAGCACACGACCTGTCGTCGCGACCAGCATCGTGGCGGGGACCGCCGGGACGCTCGCGCTGCTCGCCGCCGGCCCGGCGTGGCTCGCCGTGGCCGGTGCGCTGCTCGTCGGCGTCGGCGCCGGGATCCCGTTCTCGCCCGCGTTCACGGGCGCGGCGGCAACCCGCCCGGACGCCCCGGCCGCGGCCGTCGGCTTCGTCAACACGGCCGCGAACCTGGTCGTCCTCGTCGGAACGCCGCTGCTCGGCCTCGCCTTCTCGCTGTCGGGGGAGGGCCGGCTCGGCTTCGCCGCGTTGGCGCTGCTGTGGCTCGCCGCGCTCGCTGTGCTGCCGAGCGGGCGGGCGCTGGGGGTCAGAACTGCAGCGTCGCCTTGACGCCCTGGAAGTCGAACGCCTCGGCGAACCTGTCGACGGGCACCCGGAGCCCCACGAACTGCGCGAGTGCGTCGGGCCAGCGCGCTGAAGCGCGGGCCAGATGCTCCACGGCGGCCGTCCAGTCGCGGACGTGGGCGTTCACGCTGCCGAGCAGCGCACGGTTCTGAAGGATGACGTCCACGCCGACGACGGGGCCCTCGAGGCTGACGTCGCGGTTCCGTCCGTCGACGCCGATCAGACAGGCCACCCCGCCCGCTCGCAGCAGGCCGAGGGTGTCGAGCATGATCTGCGCGTCGCCGGCCGCCTCGATCACCAGGTCGAAGCCGCCCGACTCCTCGGCGAGGCCGGCGAGCGGAGTCTCCGAGGTGGAGATGTACCTGGCCCCGCACGCCTCGGCTAGCTGAGCCTTCGCCGTCGTGCCCGGTGAGCGTCCGGCGGTCCACACCTCGAACCCGTCGAGGCGCAGGAAGTACGTCGACAGCATGCCGATCGCGCCCGGCCCGATCACGAGCGCCCGCGCGGGGCGCCAGGGCTGGCGCTCGGCCACCGCGCGCGCGTGACGGATCGCGCGCGCGCATATCGAGGCGGGCTCGGCCAGGACGCCGAGGCGACCCAGGGAGTGAGGGACGGGCACGAGGTGCTCGGCCCGCTCGGCCACCAGCTCCCTGGCGAACCCGTCGAGACGGGTGATTCCGCGCTCGCGGTAATCGCCGGTGTGGCAGGCGTCCGGCGAATCCTCGGCGCACGCGTCGCAATGGCCGCAAGACCGTCGCACCGTCGCGGCGACCAGGTCGCCGCGCGCGAAGCCGTGGCCGTCTCGCTCGACCACGCCGAGCAACTCGTGTCCCAAGACGAGGCGGTCGCGGCCCTCGGGGGCGACGCCGAAGGTACCGTCGTGGATCTCTCGGTCCGTCCCGCAGACGCCCACCTCCACGGGGCGGAGCAGGAGCTCGCCGGCCCCGGGCCGCGGGACCGGGAGCTCGGCGACCTCTGTGGTGTGAACCCCACCCGGCGTCGTGACGAGACCGAGCACGGTCACGCCGCGGTGAGGCCGCCGTCGATGACGAACAGGCTCCCCGTCACGAACGCGGCATCCTCCGACGCCAGATAGAGCACCGCCTCAGCGATCTCGTCCGGCCTCCCGAGCCGCCCCATCGGCTGGCGCGCGCGGAGCGCCTCGAGGGACTCGCCGGCATCCTCGACCAGACGCGCGACCCAGGGGGAATCGACCGTTCCCGGGCAGACCGCATTGACGCGGACGCCCTCCGCCACGTGGTCGACGGCCAGCGCGCGCGTCATCGCGATCACGGCGCCCTTGGACGCGCAGTAGGCCGCGCGGTTACGTAGCCCCACCAGCCCTCCTGCGGACGCAACGTTCACGATCGACCCGCCGCCACGGTTGACCATTCCGGGGATCGCGTGCTTGCAGCACAGGAACGTCCCGCGCGCATTGACGGCGAAGACGTCCTCCCACACGGCAAGCGGTGTCTCGGGCGCGGTGGTCGTCGAGCCGATGCCGGCGACGTTGGCCAGCACGTCGACCTCCGGGGCGACAGCACCCACGGCGTCCTCGTCGCGTACGTCGAGCCGCACGGCCTGCGCCCTCTGGCCGAGCTCGCCCGCGATCGCCTCCACCGGTTCCGCGCGCACGTCGGCGAGGATCACGTCTGCACCCTCGGCGTGCAACCTCCGGGCCACGGCTGCTCCGATGCCGGATCCCGCGCCGGTCACGAGCGCGCGCCTTCCGATGAAGCGGTTCGCGCTCACTGAATTGGCAAGCTAGCACCGTGCTGACCCGGATCACTCTGTCCAAACGGCCTCGGCTGGGACGCCGGCGGGCATCTCATGTACTACATCGACTCGCCTACCCAGCGGATCGAAGTGATGGACTTCGACGCGGCGTCGGGCGCGGTGCCGACGGCACCGTGTCGGGACGGGTCGATGTCCGCCGCCAACGCGACCGCGTGCTGCTTCCTGGGCAACCGCCTCTTCGTGACCGCATGCGAGGGCCTGTTCGCGCTGGACGTGCCGTACTCCGGCCAGCCGGCCCGGCCTTTCGGCGGACCGCTCGTTACGCCTTGAGCACCGCTCCCTCTGAGGCCGACCCGACGTTCGCGCGGTACCGCGCGAACACGCCGGAGTTGTAGAGCGCGGGAGGTGGCGTCGCCGCGGCGAGCCGTCGCTCGATCTGGTCGGCCGTCAGGTTAACTTCCAAAGAGCGCGCCTCGATGTCGATCGAAATCGAGTCGTCGTCCTCCACCGCCGCGAGTGGACCGCCGCGAGCCGCCTCCGGCGCCACGTGCCCGACCATCAGCCCGCGCGTCGCGCCCGAGAACCGGCCGTCGGTGACGAGCGCGACGGAATCGCCGAGCCCCGCGCCGACGACCGACGACGTAACGCTCAGCATCTCGCGCATGCCCGGGCCGCCAGCGGGCCCCTCGTACCGGATCACCAGCACGTCGCCCGCGCGCACAGCCCCCGAGCGCACAGCCTCGGCGCATGCCTCCTCGCTGTCGAACACGCGCGCCGCTCCCCTTTGGCGCATCCGCTCCGTGCCGGCGAGCTTCACGACACTGCCCTCGGGCGCGAGGTTGCCGCGAAGCGAGAATAGTCCGCCGTTCGGCTTCCAGGGACGGATCGCGGGAAAGATGACCTCGCCGTCCGGCCGACGTGCACCCGCCGTTGCCTCGATGAGCGTGCCGCCTTCCACGGCAGGCGCCCGGCCGTCCAAGCGGCCGGCTCGGATCAGTTCGGCGATGATCGCGGCGGTGCCGCCCACGCGGTGGAGGTCCTCGGCGACCCAGCGCCCGGAGGGAGCCAGGCTCGCGATCGCCGGCGTGTGCTCGGCGACCGCGGTCAGCTGGTCGAGCGTCAGCGGGATGCCCGCCTCGTACGCGATGGCAAGCAGATGCAGGATGCCGTTGCTCGAGCCTCCGGTTGCGGCGATACCGGCCATCGCGTTGAGGAGGGCCCGGCGATCGAGGAACGTGCGAGCTGTCGGGCCATCGGCGGCGAGCGAGACGGCGAGCCGGCCGCCGCGCTCGGCGGCAGCTGCCTTCTCGTCCGTCGCGTCCGCCGGGATCAGCCCGTCGCCGATCGGCGCGATCCCGAGGCAATCCAGTGCGACCGCCATGCTGTTGGCCGTGAAGTGGCCGGCGCACGTCCCCGGGCCGGGACATGCATGCCGCTCGAGCTCATCGAGCTCCTCGCGCGACGCGGCGCCCCGCTCGAAGGCCCCCAGGACCTCCCAGACGTGCTGGATCGTCACGTCCGCGCCGCGCCAGCGCCCCGCGCGCATCGGCCCGCTGTAGAGCACGACGGCCGGCTTGTCGACGCGCGCGAGGGCCATGAGGGCGGCCGGGACGGTCTTGTCGCAGCCGACCAGGCAGAGCAGAGCGTCGAAGTCGTGCGCGTGCACCATCAGCTCGATCGAGTCCGCAATGACCTCGCGAGATATCAACGACGCGCGCATGCCGGGCGTCCCCTGCGACTGGTTGTCGGACACCGCGATCGTGTTGAACGGGAGGGGCACGCCGCCCGCCGCCTCGATCGCCTCCGCCGCGCGGTCACTCAGTTCGCGCTGCGTGATGTTGCACGGCATCGTGCCAGTCCAGGTCGAGGCGATTCCGACCATGGGCCCGCCGAGGCGCGCCGGGTCAATCCCCATCGCGCGAAAGTGCGCTCTGGCGCCCGCACGCTCCGGACCATCGCGCAGACCCTCGCGTGCCTGTTTGCGCCGGTCGTCGCCCACGGAGCGGACCCTAGCCGCGTTCGTGCAGCGCGAGCGTGGCCTCGCGTGTCGCGCGGATTCGCTCGAGCGTCTCGCGATCGCGCTCGGCGGGCGGCGCGACGGCGAGCCCGCGGCGGGTATTCCAGCGGCGCGCCAATTCCTCCGGCGCCTCGCCGGACAGGCAGGCGGCGGCCTGGGCCGCGGCCCCCAGCGCGACGAGCTCTTCGGCATCCGGCACCTGGATCGGGCGCCCCGACAGCCTCGCCACCGTGCGCTGCCACACGCTTCCGCGGGCGCCGCCTCCCACCAGCAGGATGGCGGCTGCGGGGTCAAGGCCCGAGCCCTGGTCGCTGAGCAGGTCGAGCGCCTCGACCAGCGAGGCGGCCGCGCCCTCGTAGGCAGCGAGCAGAATCTCCTCACGCGTGGTGCCGTGGCGAAGGCCGGCGACCATACCCGCCGCTTCCGGCAGGTTTGGGGTGCGCTCGCCGTCGAGGTAGGGGAGCACCACGACCGCGGTTCGCTCGGCCGCGGCCTCGCGGTCGAGGCCGAGCCAGCCAGCCACCCGGTCGATTGCGAGGGTCGCGTTCAGCGTGGCGGTCAGCGGGAGGAAGCGGCCGCTGGCATCCGCGAAGCCCGCCACCGTACCGGTGGGGTCCACGGCGCGTTGCTCCATCACGGCGTACGCAGTGCCGGACGTGCCGAGGCTGACCACCGGCTCGCCCGGCCGCAGCCCAAGGCCCAGCGCGGCGCCCATGTTGTCGCCGGTGCCGGGGCCGACGAGCGTCCCCGCGCGCAGGCCGAGCTCCTCCGCCGCGGCCGGCCGCAGCTCGCCGGCTGCCTCGCGCGGCCCGATCACTTCGGGGAGCATCGAGCGGTCGAGCGAGACAGACGGCAGCTCGAGCACCTCGTCGCTGTAGTCCTCGTCGCGCGTGGACCACCATCCCGTCCCCGAGGCGTCGCCGCGGTCGCTGACGCCGCGCCCGCAGAGGCGGCCGGTGAGCCAGTCGTGCGGCAGCCTGATCGCGCGGGTGGCCGCGGCCGCG
>Ga0126304_10000349_pt1 | contig 17794 bp, 13 predicted proteins | sample Plot25_FD_92538 | JGI IMG/M metagenome (GOLD analysis project Ga0126304, IMG submission 92538) | Serpentine soil microbial communities from UC McLaughlin Reserve, CA, USA - Plot25 | ecosystem: Environmental > Terrestrial > Soil > Grasslands | place: USA: UC McLaughlin Reserve, Lake County... | reverse complement strand
AGGCAAGGCCGTAACCCTCGTGCAAGGCTTCGTAGGTAAAGATGAGGACCTGCAACAACTTGGTAAGAGCCTCAAAAATTTCTGCGGGACGGGTGGTTCAGTTAAAGATGGAGAGATCATCATACAGGGCGATCATCGTGATAAAGTGTTACAATGGCTGAGTAGGAACGGCTACGGAAAAACAAGAAAGATAGGGTAGTTGGGATGGGTTTAAAGTTTATGTTCAAATGTTTAAAGTTTAATGTTTCTTGTTTAATGTCTAACGTTGAAGGGTGTAAGTCGTGTCCCTTGAACCTTAAACTTTAAACTTTCACCCTCCTGGCTCAACTACTGTCCTTGCGCTAAACTATATGCTCTCTTATCGCCCCACATTAAGAGTAGTTCTGACGAACAGATATGAAAATTTCCGGTCATGCTTATATACAGGCCGAGGATATCCTGCTGGTTTAACGGATCTTCATCAATTGCTTCAAAGCGGACATTGTATTGATTTACCAGGTTAGTGTATACCGAACCGGTAGGCCACACCTGGGTTCCGCGATTGCTAACGCTAACGAGCTTGAATTTCACACCACCGTGTCGCTGACATTTTTTTGCAATGACGTCTGGTTGCTCATCACTCGCGATGAATAGGTCTACCCCTACAATTTTTTCCTCGCCGATTTCTATCGATATCATCATTGCGTTCTTCTCTAATTTCAAAGGAGTAGGTGTACCGGGTTTATTCGGTACAAATGGTTTGGGATTCACTTGTGGCGACTTGCCGAAATTGCCAATGATGGCTTCGGCGAATTGAGTCGTATTCACGGCAGCTTTTGATTTATCGCCGAAATCCCCTGTGTGTACACCGCTTTCAAGTGTAAATAACAATGCGTTTTCAATAATACCTGCATTTTCGGTCAGGCCAAGATGTTGTAACATGGAAATACCGCTTAATAAAAGTGCAGTTGGGTTCGCAATATTTTTTCCTGCAATATCCGGTGCTGTACCGTGAACCGCTTCGAATATAGAGATATGGTCTCCGATATTGGCAGAAGGAGCGAAGCCCAATCCGCCTACCAGACCTGCACACAGGTCCGATACAATATCACCTTGAAGGTTAGTCAGTACAACCACATCAAAAGTATCAGGCCTAACAACGAGCTTCATGCACAGGTCATCAACAATTATGTCATCCGCTTTCAGGTGAGGATACTCTTTTGCCACCTCATAAAAACATTCCAGGAAAAGACCGTCGGTTAACTTCATGATATTGGACTTGTGACCGCAGGTAATTCGCCGGGCATGTTTCTGAGTGGCCATTTCAAAGGCATAGCGGATTACCTGTAAACTTCCCGGACGCGTTATAAATCGACGGCTCAAAGCAACGTCATGGGTTAACATGTGTTCGATACCTCCATAAGTATCCTCAATATTTTCTCGAACGATTGTGATGTCAATAGGGATTCCGGCCTTTGAAAACACAGTGTCTACTCCATGGAGACTTTGAAAAACTCTTTTATTGGCATAGGTGTTCCATGTTTTCCGTGCGGTTACATTGATACTTTTGACTCCCTTGCCCTTGGGTGTTTCCATGGGACCTTTAAACAGCAGGCCGAGGCTCTCGATCGACTGTTTGGCTTCTGGCGTCATTCCATTAGAAAAACCCTTGTCAAATACCCATTTCCCCATCTCCACAAACTCATATTCCAACGGTACTTTATTGGCGTCAAAAATTTTCAAAACGGCATCCATTATCTCAGGACCAATGCCATCTCCTTTAGCAACGGCAATTCGCATATATATCAGATTGAAATGATTATAATGACAAGGGCAAAAATAGCTTCCCTGCAACAATTCCCGTTAAAACTTCATTCATTAATTATCTGGGCCTGCTTTTTTAATTACCTTAGCCTATAAACCCGCTATACATGGTATCCAAAATATCAGAGGGCGTTGAAGTAAGCGTAGAAACCTATTATCAGCCGGATTATTCGAACCCCGTTGCCAGCGAATTCATGTTTGCATACCGCATAACGTTGGAAAATCACAATAACTTTCCCGTCAAACTTCATCGGCGCCATTGGTATATCATAGACAGTAATGGAAGCCATCGCGAGGTGGAGGGGGATGGCGTTGTCGGTGTTCAGCCAATCATTCAACCAGGAGAGAAATATCAGTATGTGAGCGGGTGTAATCTTCGCACGGAACTCGGTAAAATGTATGGAACATATGAAATGGAGAACCTTTTTAATAAATCTACATTCGAGGTCAATATTCCAGTCTTTGAAATGATCGTTCCGTTCAAGATGAACTGACGAAAAATATGCTCCCGAACACGAAGCCGCAAAGAATACATCCAATCTTTGCGCCTTTGCGAGAATATTTTTATCAATTAAGTTTTGAAGTCTTCATTCCGTTTTTGTAAAGCATCCAGCCCATCAATGCAAAAAAAGCAACCCCAAGGATATAGTATCCGAGCGTGCCGATGCTGTTGGTCACTCCGTGCTCAATGCTCAACTTTCCAAGAGAGTTGGCAATTGCCTCAGGAATGTTCAACATGGCAAATAATACACCCATCAAAGCACCACCCGCAACCAGGCCCGTAGCAAACAAGCTTCCCTTTTCAAGGTCTTCCTCTCCTTCTTTTGCAACAATCCCCCGTCTTTGTTTCACTGAATTCACTATGCCTTTAATTGCACCTCCAATGTAGATAGGCAACGTTGTGGATAAGGGAAGATAAACACCAATAGCAAAACTCAATGCCCGAATACCACACAATTCAACAACCAGAGCTATGAATGCACCCACCAAAACAAAACTCCAATCCAGATTGAAAGATAATATTCCCTTTATAAGAGTAGCCATCAATGTCGCCTGGGGCGCATTATAAACTGAGCCTATGGCATGCACAATTCCTCTTGCCTTCATCTCGGCTGTTGGAATATCAAGAATCTTCACGGTAAAACCAATTGCAATAGAAGAAACAATTGCTCCAATGAACAAGGCCAACTGTTGATATTTTGGAGTCGCTCCAACGAGGTAGCCAGTTTTGAGATCCTGAGAAGTAGCTCCGGCATTTGCAGCCGCTATACATACCATTCCCCCAACAACCAGCGCCATCGCTTCATAAGCCTGGCCGCTCCAGCCTACTGCAATAAAAATTAAGCAAGTCGCCATGATTGTGGCAATCGTCATACCAGAGATTGGGTTATTCGTTGTTCCGATCAATCCAACGATTCTGGATGACACGGTAACAAAAAAAGCCCCAAAAAGCACAACCATAATTCCCAGGAGCAAACGGTTAAAGATTGAATCTCCTGGTATGAAACTGAGCAGAGAAATCAAAACGATTAAGGCGATGCTTCCAAACAGCACAACTTTCATGCTAAGGTCCCTTTCGGTTCTTTTACGGCTATCACCACCTGCATCCTTAACTGCCCCCACACTTTCTTTAAATGAAGAAATAATTGTGGGAATAGTTTTAATCAAAGTGATGAACCCCCCCATTGCTACAGCACCAGCGCCTATTTGACGTATATACGCCCTGTAAATTGCGGTGGCAGGGTCAGTAAACATTTTTGTGGCTGGATCCCAACCTCCATACCCACCTGCAGTTTCTAAACTTTTTAGAAATCCGAGTTTAACTTGTTGCAATGCGATATTTGTATGGTCATCCATAAACAAAAAGGCGAGTAATGGAGTCAACACCAGCCAGCTAAGAACGCTACCCGCCACGAGCACGCCTGCAATCTTTGGCCCGATAATATAACCCACACCCATATACTCTGGAGTGATATCTGCCGATATCTGCGCTGCAGGAAAATACTTGCTTTTTGCTGCGGTACTAAACACAGGTTGCTCTGCTATAACTTTAAAGAGCTTTTGAAGCAATGCATACACGAAGGCGAAACCAAGTCCCTGGAAAGCTGTTTTTGCAAACTCTCCTCCACGTTCACCCGCTTTAAGAACCGAAGCACAGGCAGTTCCTTCCGGGTATGGGAGCGCCTCATGCTCTTTAACGATTAATGAACGCCGTAAGGGGATCATCATTAGGGTTCCAAGCATGCCACCGAAGATGGCAAGAATAAAAATCACTCCGTAATCAAAATAGTCTGCTGAATCAGCGGTCGACAAAAATAAAAAGCCCGGTAATGTAAAAACAACACCGGCGGCAATGCTTTCGCCGGCAGATCCGGTTGTTTGGATGATGTTGTTTTCGAGAATAGTTGTATTGAATAACTTTCTGCCTATTGTGATGGCTAACACGGCAATGGGAATGGATGCGCTGACCGTTAACCCTGCCTTTAATGCAAGATACACTGTGGCTGCACCGAATAGAATGCCAAAAAAGCTACCCATTAGAATAGCTTTCAACGTGAATTCCTTCATTTTCGTTTCCGCAGCCACAAATGGCTGGAATGTTTTCTCAGACATGATTGACGAGCAGTTTAGTTTAAAAAGAAAGTTATGATAAATAATTTCAAAATATTCTAAAAGCTACTCCTGGAGTTTCCTTTGCTATCTTACATCACTCATTTTCTTTTCCATCCAATATGTAAGGAAGAATAACAACAGAGCAGCAATGCCACTTAACACCACAAATAAGAGAAAGAAGTCATACAAATTCGTTATCCGGAAGCCCAGAATGATCGTTGGTCCTTCTCCGGGATAGAGGGCACCAAGTGTGCCAGCCAGTTTACTTCCACCGGCATTCGATAAAAACCATACACCCATCAGGATTGAGGCGAACCTCGCTGGAGCCAGTTTATTCACTAGCGAAAGACCTATGGGAGAAAGGCAAAGTTCTCCAACTGTGTGTAGAAAATATAAAATCAATAACCAAAGCATGCTTACTCCGCCAGCCGCGTCCTTCACGCCAAAAGCAATCACGAGATAACCAAGAGCAAGAAATAAAAGGCCTAAGGATTGTTTCTTTGGAGAACTTGGCTCTATCCGGTTTTTATTTAAGAATAGCCAGAACTGCGACATAAAAGGTGCAAGAAGTAAAATAAATAGACCATTCACACTATTAAACCAGCTTGGAGGAATTTCTTTTTGATCATACGGAGTTCCCTGGATATAGTGATAGACAGCGAACAATATAGCACTCACTCCAAGTGCGCCGAAAACACTTTTTAATTCCTTCGGAATTTGCATAATGCGTTGCAAGATATAATAGAGGAAGAACGCAATCGCAAGAACAAACAGGATTACATTCCCAAGGGAAGTGTTTACGACAAAGCGCCTGTCCGTATCGCGCTCAGCGAACAATGTGAGCGAGGAGCCCGCCTGTTCAAAGGCTGCCCAGAAAAAAATAACAAAGAACGCCGATATAAAAATCACCAGGACTTTCCCGCGCTCAAGTGATGTAAGTGAAGAATCACTGATAATTATTCCACATACGCCAATAGCCACTGAAAAAATGAATGAACCAATCCAGTCCGAATCAACCACGAATCTGAACAGCAAAATCAATCCAAGAGTTATGACAGCCCAAATTCCAACATTTGCAAGTGACGACTTCGTTGTTTCGCGACCTTGCTTTTCGGATTGATTAATCATTTTGTTAGGAACGATTCCAAGGCCTTTTCCTTCGGGGCTTACGACATATTTGTTTTTTAGCCAGATAAAGGCTAATGTGCCCAAAAACATAGCCACCCCCGCTGAAAGAAAGCCCCATTTAAATGCATCACGCAACGGATTTCCGGCTTCATCGTATTGATTTCCCAGTCCTCCACACACCAATGGTCCGATGAAGGCACCGAGGTTAATGCCCATGTAAAAAATTGTATAGGCTGAATCTAAACGTTTATCAGCGGGAGGATACAATTGTCCCACCATTGATGAAATATTGGGTTTGAAAAACCCGTTTCCAATGATTAACACGCCCAGGCCGACCCACATCAGCGTGTGGGCAAGTGACACATTAGAATAGAAGGAGGCACTGACGAATAAAATCAGTTGAGCAAGTGACATCAGAAATCCACCTGTGATAATACTTCTCCTGTTTCCCCATAACCGATCGGCGAAATATCCACCGAGCAAGGGCGTTAGGTATACCAATCCTGTATAACTGCCATATACACCGTTGTTGGCATATTGATCACTCATCAACAATCCATTGGTAACATATAGAACGAGAATAGCCCGCATTCCGTAGTAGCTGAATCTCTCCCACATCTCTGCAAAAAAAAGAACGAATAAACCCGTGGGATGTTTGCTACTCATGGTTTGGTTCATGTGGGGAAGTTTAACGAGCCTTCTTTGAAATGATAATCTCCGTAAAATACAGATAAAATCCAATTTGCATAGAACACAAACTTTAATTGGTGAATGCAATGCTTAAATCCGAAATTTGCACCGCAACTATCACAACCCTTTATGAACATACTTCTTTTAGGCTCCGGTGGCCGCGAGCATGCGCTGGCCTGGAAACTCAATCAAAGTGTATGGACGAACCCCTTGTACATTGCGCCTGGAAATGCAGGTACTGCGATGTGTGGTAACAATGTAGATATTGCCGTGAACGACTTTGAAGCAATTGCTAAGTTTTGCATTGAGAAAAAAATAGAGATGGTGGTGGTTGGACCGGAAGAACCACTTGTTAATGGACTGTATGATTTTTTTAAATCGAATGAGTCATTGAAAGAAATTTTCTTTATTGGCCCATCGAAATTTGGCGCCCAGCTTGAAGGAAGTAAAGCATTCGCTAAAGCATTCATGTTGCGGCATGATATTCCAACCGCGGCATACCGGGAATTCGACGTGTCGAGTTATGAAGAAGGCGTTCAGTACATACAGCAGCAATCATTACCGGTTGTACTAAAAGCGGATGGCTTAGCAGCTGGGAAAGGTGTTATCATTGCTCAATCACACATAGAAGCCATCGCCGAATTCGAATTGATGTTACACCAGGAGAAGTTTGGGACAGCCAGCAAAAAAGTGGTAGTTGAGGAATTTCTTGAGGGGATTGAATTAAGTGTCTTCGCATTAACCGACGGAGTGAACTACGTACTTCTTCCAGAGGCAAAGGATTACAAGAGGATCGGTTCCGGTGACACGGGATTGAATACTGGAGGAATGGGAGCGGTGAGCCCAGTGCCCTTTGCCACCGCTTCCTTTATGCAAAAAGTTGAAAACAGGATTATTATTCCAACTATCGAGGGACTAAAAAAGGAAAATGTCGATTATAAGGGTTTCATCTTTTTTGGATTGATTAAAGTGGGCGATGACCCATGGGTAATTGAGTACAATTGCCGCCTGGGCGATCCCGAAACGGAGGTTGTAATGCCACGACTAGAAAACGATCTTGTCGGATTGTTTATCGCCACGGCGCAGCAACGACTGAACGAAGTTCAAATTAACGTAGAAAGGAAAAAGGCAGTAACGATCATGGCTACGAGCCGTGGATACCCGGGTTCATATGAAAAAGGCTTCGTGATCGAAGGATTGAAAAATCCCGATGCAGATTGTCTCATCTTCCACGCAGGCACCAAAGAGCAAGAAGGACAGATTATAACCAATGGTGGTAGGGTGCTTTGTGTTACTGCCCTCGGAAAAGATATTGAACACGCGGTTCACAAATCTCTCGACCAACTGGCGACGATTGATTTCGATGGGATATATTACAGGCAGGATATCGGACATGAATTTTTGTAACCCGAATGGCGCTAATTGTAACTAATTACGGGAATGGCTTCCCCCATCTCGCCCTCTTGCTATAACTTTAAGTGTTCGGGTAATGTATTCCTGTTAATTAGCTACAATTAGCGAAATTCGGGTATGAATGATGTTCATTATAGTGACTACTTGCAGCTTGAAAAAATTCTCGATGCGCAGTTTCCAGAAAGTGCGAGACATAATTCCCCGGCGCATGATGAGACTTTGTTTATCATAATTCATCAGACTTATGAACTATGGTTCAAACAAATGTTACATGAACTGGACTCTATTTTGGTAATCATGCAAAAGCCATCAATCAATGATAACTCGCCGGAGCTCCAAACTGTGGTGCATCGCTTATCCCGAATGGTTACAATTATAAAAGTGTTGGTCCATCAGATCGATATCATGGAAACCATGACACCAATCGATTTTCTTGACTTTAGGGATATGCTCAGACCGGCTTCAGGTTTTCAAAGCTGGCAGTTCAAGATTATTGAAGCAAAGCTTGGACTGAAGTTTGCTAATCGCCACGGGCAGGACTATTACACTTCTCAGTTACGCCTCGCGCAAGTTGATGTTATAAAAAAAGTCGAGAGGGAAAAGTCATTGATAGAATTATTGAATGGATGGCTTGAGCGGATGCCTTTTTTTGAACAGGAAGACAACTGGGAGAACTTTAAACCTCTGTATAGAATCGATTCATATTTATCAAGCCTGCCTGTTTTTTGGAAAGAATACCGGCAGATTTATATAAGCAGCCTGGCAGAGGGCGAAAAAAATAATCAACAATACTTTGATCTGGTCTTTCAGGATGGTGACGCAAACGCGGAAAAACAGCTGTCACCAAAAGCATGCAGGGCCGCACTTTTTATCATGTTATATAGAGGATACCCGATTGTTCAATTGCCATTTCAATTATTGAACAACCTGTTGGAGATTGATGAACAACTGAGCACATGGCGGTATCGCCATATGAACATGGTACATCGAATGATTGGCACCCGGATTGGTACAGGAGGAAGTACTGGTAAGGATTACCTGAAGGCAGCGCTTGACAAACACTATATTTTTAAGGAAATAGCGCAGCTTACGAGCTTCCTGATAGAAAGAAAAAAATTACCGCAACTAAGTGTCGAAATGGAGAAACGATTGGGTTTTGTTCAGGGATTCTAATGGAATCTTCCTCTCCCCCTTATTTCTCTATACGGTGTGGAAAAAAAGTCATCAACTGTTTTATTGAAATTATCTTTATACGACATCATTATACGATGTCCGGAGTTGGGTAAGATCCAGAGGTATGCTTTCGGAATGTTTTTGTAGATAAGCATGGTGTGCTCTTCTTTAATCACATCATGATCTCCTCCAATAACCAATGCAGGACATTTGATTTTGTTAATCTCAGAAAGAGAAATTTGAGGTTCCTCTACCATCATTCGTGTTAACTTTAGATCCTTTTTTTCTGCGGCCGTTCTATTACTTTTATTTTTTAGGTCGCTATACATCGGTCGAATTAGGTCCAAAAATTCTTTTTGCATTGCTGTGCTATCCGGCCATAGATTAGCACTGGCTACCGCCAGCTTTTTTACTTTCTCAGGGTGGCGGCTGGCTAATAATAAACCATTGATTCCTCCGTCGCTCCATCCGATCACGAAGGCGCTATCTATCTTCATTGCGTCGAGCAATGCTGCGTAATCATCGGCCATCATTTCATAGTTCAGGCTATCCCCATTGTCTTGTGATTTACCCTGGGCGCGGCTGTCTGCCGCAATCACTTTATACTTCTTTGCGAAAAATGGAATTTGATTTACGAAATGTTTCATCGAACCTCCGTTGCCATGTATAAGCAATAGTGGTTGCCCTTCTCCGTAAGTTTCGATGTACATCTTAAAACCTCTGATCTCCAAGTACTTTCCTTTTGCAGCATTATCGCCGTATACAACTTTGGAATCGTTGTCTGAGTAGTGTTTGCATGAAGAAAAACCCAGTATAATCAGAAGCAGAATAAGTGACCTTTGCATAACAGAATAGGGAGTTGCTATAAGGGTAAATATTTAAGAGCGGGTAATCTACAAAAAGTTTCTTGTTTCTAAAATGCCGGCATCGGTATTGAACTGTATTTTCATCTTACGAGTGTCTGCATGTTTCCTCTAAAATAATTTCTCATAAATCGATAGGTCTTATACCATTTATGGGGGTTTTACGTTGTACTCATCTGCATCGATAAGCATTTAATTTCGATTTCATAGGGATAAAAGTTTGTAAGAAGGAAAAAAGCACAAGATGACCAGGTCGAGAGGGGAAAGAAATGGATCTGAAAAAACCTGGAAAAAGTGAGCAAAAAAGTGGTATTTATACGGTGCGCTGGAGTGCTCATTCTCTGTGGAAAAAATGCTTACAAATCAATGGATTGCCTTTGTTAATTCGGATTATTTACTTCAATTTTGCGGGCATTACAATCAAATCCAAAATCTGACCTTTCAAAATGGGCTTATTCAATTTTTTCACTCAAGAAATTGCTATTGACCTGGGTACCGCAAATACCCTCATCATACATAACGACGAAGTAGTAGTAAACGAACCAAGTATAGTTGCGCTTGACAGGAATAATCCGAAGAACGTGCTGGCTGTTGGAAAAAGAGCTTTGATGATGCACGAAAAAACGCATGAAAGTATTCGCACTGTTCGCCCCCTGAAAGATGGTGTGATTGCTGACTTTAACGCTGCAGAATTGATGATACGGGAGATGATCAAGATGATCTATCCTAAGAAACCATTGTTTCCTCCTAGTTGGAGAATGATGATCTGTATTCCTTCCAGCATCACTGAAGTTGAAAAGCGTGCCGTTCGTGATAGCGCGGAACAAGCCGGTGCCAAAGAGGTTTATCTCTTGCATGAACCGATGGCTGCCGCGCTTGGAATCGGCATCGATGTCGAAGAACCAGTTGGAAATATGATCATCGATATCGGTGGAGGAACAACAGGTATTACTGTTATTGCGTTGGCCGGTATTGTGTGTGATCAATCTATAAGGATCGCCGGTGATGAATTTACTGCTGATATTATGGAAGCTCTGAGACGTTATCACAGTCTGTTAATAGGCGAACGCACTTCAGAACAGATTAAGATCACGATTGGAGCAGCGATGAAAGACCTTGAAAATCCACCGGAAGATATGCCTGTGAATGGTCGCGATCTTGTAACGGGAATTCCAAAGCAGATCATGGTGAGTTACCAGGAAATTGCAGAAGCACTTGATAAAAGCATTTTTAAAATTGAGGAAGCAATTTTGAAGGCGCTGGAAATGACTCCCCCGGAACTTGCCGGCGATATATACCGAAGAGGGTTGTACCTCACCGGTGGAGGTGCTTTGCTTCGCGGGCTGGATAAACGTTTAAGTCAAAAAATCAAATTGCCGGTTCATGTTGCGGATGATCCGCTCAAGAGTGTTGTACGTGGTACTGGATTGGCATTGAAACATTATGACAGGTATCCCTTTGTAATGAGATAGTTGATACGCTTCCGAAATAAAATCCCAATTTCAGGTAAATTTCAAAGTCCAAATCCCAAAGTTCCAGATCACAATCTTTAGCGGGGCAAACTTAAGTCGAAAATTGGAATTGGACTTTGGAATTTGAAGTTTGAAATTTGGTGCTTAAGAAGTTGGAATTTTAAAAATCCATTTGTGAGAAATATATTTCTCTTCATCCGAAGATATTTTAATTTCCTTTTTTTTGTCATACTACAGGTAATAGCCTTGTCCTTTCTCTTTCGTTACAACAGATTTCACGAAGCTGCTTTTATGGGTGTTGCCAGTGAGGTGACCGGCCGTATGAGCGAGAGATATAATAATATTGAATACTACTTTCACCTGAAAAGAACCAATGATGCGCTGGTAAAGGAGAATGAACGCCTCAATAATATGCTATTGCAGAATTTCGCGCCAAGCGATACTTCATCGAGAATTGTCGTAGATTCCATCAAAGTTGATTCACTTGAGCAATATCGTCGGTATCGCTATTACCCGGCACGAGTGGTGGAAAGCTTCACATCCCTTCAGACAAACTATATCATGCTACAACGTGGGACAGTGCAGGGGATACAAAAAGATATGGGCGTAATAAGTCCGCAAGGGATTGTTGGCCGTATTGTAAATGTGAGTGATAACTATTCCACAGCAATGATCTTGCTGAACCGGCAGTTCAAGACAAATGCCAAGTTAAAAAAGGGCGGAGAAAGGGGCAGTGTTGAATGGGATGGAAAGGACCCTCAGTATGTTTATTTGAAAGATATTCCGAAAAGCGCAACGGTTACAAAAGGCGATACAGTCATTACAAGTGAGCTGTCTTCAATTTTTCCCCCCAATATCATGGTCGGTACTGTGAATGCAATCATCAATGATAAAAGCAGCAATTTTTATACGTTGAAACTAAAAACCGCCACCAATTTTTACAGTGTCTTTTATGTTTATGTAATCGCAGATTTGCATCGGGAAGAACGCAAACAATTACAGGAGGAAACGAAAAGCAGTCAATGAGCAGCCTGGTTAAAAATACGATCCGGTTTGTCCTCTTTATACTTGTACAGGTATATGTACTGTTCCAGGTCCATCCTTTGCACCAGTTCATTGTTCCTTATTTGTACTTCCTTTACATATTGTGGCTGCCTTTTAATACTCCGCGTCTTACACTGACAATGGTCGGATTTTTATTTGGCCTCTCACTGGATTATTTTGCTAAAACGCCTGGGTTGCATGCTGCATCGTGTACCTTAATCGCCTATCTAAGACCGTTTCTCATCAATATTCTCATTCGCCAGGAAGGGTCTGAACAGAACTACCGTTCGCCGTCAGTTACCAGCATGGGTTTTGCACCATACGCCACCTATGTTATTATTTTAACAATCGTTCACAATAGCTACCTGGTATTTTTGGAGTGGTTGCATTTCGGATCAATCCTCTATTTTATGGGGAAAGTATTGGCAACGACCGGTGTCAGCCTGCTGCTAATCTTTGTAGCCGAGTTGTTGTTTTACCGGAAAGAAAAATTCAGGACGAATATAGCCTAAAGGCTCAACAGGAAATCAAAGAGAGCCTGTAATAATAACTTTTTCCTTACGATTGATTGCCGTTTATACGCCATAACTTTGCGCAAGCTTTTTGGCAGCTGGCCAACGATTAATTTGGATTTTATTGCCAGAACACAATAAATGCATCGATTTCTTATTCTATTTATATGAAACCCAAACCTGAATTCGTACATCATACCTCGTACTTCATATTTCGTACTTTGTATTTCGTACCCCGCATTCGGTATTAAAAGAATATGTCTGTTTTCAACCAATCAAGGAGCAATATTATTCGCCTCATTTTCCTGGGCCTGTTTTTTATTATAATTATTCAGCTTTTTAATCTTCAGATCGTTTCAAGCAAGTACAGCCAGCTGGCAATGGATAATGCAGTATTCCGCAAGGTAATCTATCCGAATCGCGGTATTATTTATGATCGCAAGGGAAAGGCTATTCTCAACAACACTATTATGTATGATCTGGTTGTAACGCCATACGCCGTAAAAAATATCGATACCATCGGCCTATGCAACTTACTGGAGATAGACACGACTGAATTTAAGAAAAGAATGTTGGATGTGCGGTTTAAGAATGGCCCTTATCGGCCGTCGATCTTCGAAGATTTGCTACCACCGGAACTACACGCCAGGCTCGATGAGAACATCTGGAAATTCAACGGTTTCGCTTTAGTTGAAAGACCAGTCAGGGTTTACCCGTTCAACGCTGCTGCTCATATCATGGGATATGTTGGAGAGGCAGATTCTGGTATCATCAAACGCTCCAACGGATTTTACCTGCTAGGAGATTATGTGGGTCGAAGTGGAATGGAAGCATATTATGAGAAAGTGCTAATGGGCCAGCGGGGTGTTCAGCATCTTATCAAGGACAACAAAAACCGCCTGGTCGGTAGCTACGAAAATGGAGGAAGGGACACTTCAGCGGTGGCTGGACGAAATCTCAGAACATATATCGATATCGACGTTCAGCAGTTGGCTGAAAAGCTAATGACACATAAAGTCGGCGGTGTCATAGCACTGGATCCAAAAACAGGAGGCATCATCGCAATGGCTTCCGGTCCGAACTTCAATCCAAATGATCTGACTGGGCCTAACAAGCAGACCAACTATGGGCGGCTACAGCTTGACGTGGCAGCACCATTGCTGAATAGGGCAATTAAAGGATTGTATCCTCCAGGCTCCGCATTCAAACCTTTAGGAGCATTGGTGGCATTGGATGAAGGCGTGATAGATCCCTCTTACGGTTATCCGTGTTCGGGCCGTTATTATGGATGCGGCCATGGAAAGCCAGCCTGTACTCACAATAATCCAGGACATGCTGCTAATCTCAGGCTGTCGATCGCGAATTCATGTAACTCATATTACACTCATATTTACCGGCTCACGGTTGATAACAGACGATTCGGAAATGTGAAAAACGGATACCAGAAATGGAAAGAATATATGAACGCGTTTGGGCTTGGACAAAGAGTTGGCGTTGATCTGCCGAGTGAAGACAGAGGAAATATTCCAGACTCCAGCGTGTACAATCGCGTTTATCGTGGCTCCTGGAACTCCTGTACCAATCTTACATTAGGGATCGGGCAGGATATGATGCTTGCGACTCCGTTGCAACTGGCGAATTCGATGGCCATCGTCGCTAACAAAGGCTTTTATTATACGCCTCATTTTGTAGAAAAGATAGATAGTGAAACTGAAGAAGATACCATCCTCCATCAATTCAGGAAAAAGCACGAAGTGCTTACGCGCATTTCCGACGAAGCATATGAAGCGGTGATTAGTGGAATGCAGGATGTGGTGGAGAGTGGAACGGCCCGTGCAGCGATGATACCCGGTATTAATATTTGTGCGAAAACGGGAACAGCAGAAAACTACCGGATCATTGATGGCAAAAGAATTCAGTTGAAAGACAATTCTGTGTTCGTCTGTTTTGCGCCGCGGGAAAATCCAACGATTGCGATTGCGGTTGTTGTAGAAAATGCCGGTTTTGGCTCGACGTGGGCGGCGCCTATTGCATCGCTCATGATGGAAAAATATTTGAATGACACATTGCGTCCCGAACGGGTAAAAGAAGTAGAGAGGATCGCCAGTGCAGATCTAATGCCCGGATACCTCGACCGCTTACAATTTATTACTGATTCTACGAGGGCTTATTTCTGGTTCAACAAGACCAGGGACAGTAATTATATTAAGAAGTATATACGAACGGGCAGGGCTCCTGCACAACCACAAAATCCGCAGCCTGCGCCAACAATAATACATAAGACAGGAGCGGTGATGCCAGATAAATTAATAGTTAAAAAGCGAATGCTCGCATAACAATGAGTCAAAGAAATCCTGCCATATCAAAAGGGGTTGACTGGATAATGATCTGGTTATATATTATCCTCGTAGCTATTGGTATATTCAGCATTTTCTCTGTAACATATCGCGAAGAGGTCAGTGTTGTTGATGGATTCTTCAAGATGAAGGCCGATTATGGCAAGCAGTCGCTATACTTTGTGATATCACTTATACTTGGACTTTTTATCCTACTTACCGATAGCAAGTTCTTTACCGCGACAGCCAACATCTGGTATGCATTCGGTATACTACTATTGTTGTTGGTATTTCCTTTCCACACCGAAGTGAAAGGTACCAATTCAATTATAAGGTTTGGCGGCTTTCAGTTGCAACCGGCAGAGTTGTGTAAAATATTTGTGAACCTCGCTCTCGCCAAATATCTGTCAAGAATTGAAACAGATTTTTCCAGGCCAAGGTCTCAGTTGATTGCAGCGGTAATAGTCCTACTACCAGCTGTTATAACAATTGCGCAAAACGAAACCGGACTCGCGCTCGTCTTCTTTGCTTTTTTTCTCGTGATGTTCCGCGAAGGGTTGCCTGCTGGCTACCTGATCATCGGTTTTTCATTTGCGGTGCTTGTTGTTGCTACCTTACTGGTTGAGAAAAATACACTTGCCATTATTCTTACCGCCATTGCCTTGCTTGCGATGTACCTCATGCGCAAACAGGTAAGAAGGAGACGTGAGGTTTTTATTATGATTGCCCTTATCTGGCTGGTTTGTGTAAGTATTCAAAGGTTTGCGGTTCCTTTCTTATTTACAAAAGTCCTCGAAAGTCACCAGGTCGAACGGATCTTTTCATTAATTGGTCGTGAAAATCCGTATGCCACGTTGAACACTGTTGGCGATGCGGAAGAGACAAGTACCTCTAAGCGAAAGGATGCTGATTACAATGTTCGCCAGAGCAAAATAGCGATTGGAAGTGGTGGCTTTGTGGGTAAAGGTTTTTTAAAGGGTACACAGACACGTTTTGATTTTGTACCTGAACAACGAACCGATTTCATATTCTGTACGATAGGAGAAGGTTTTGGTTTTGTGGGCAGTGCTGTTTTTCTGGCTTTGTATCTATTTATGCTGCTACGGATAATTAACATTGCGGAACGTCAGAGAAGTGTGTTCAGCCGCTGCTATGCGTATGGCGTGGCATCCGCCTTTTTCTTTCACATAATCATTAACGTTTGTATGACAATTGGTCTTGCCCCCGTTATTGGCATACCGCTTCCTTTTGTAAGTTATGGAGGTACATCATTGATCACTTTCTCGGTATTACTCTTTATACTAATCCGCCTGGATGCTGACCGCCAAATGGTCTTGCGCTAATGCCGCCAATTGCTACTAATTAACGCGAATATTGGAGGTAACTCTTCGTCACTTCAGGTCTATACAAACAAGTTTGACCTCACTTGAATGCATCTGCATATTTATTATTTTGTCGCATTCCCATGCAAGAGTTGTTAACCGGTCAAGTATATATTATCGTTCAATAGCTACAATTAGCGTCATTAGTGCGATGAGAGTTTGACCTCACCTGAATGCATTTGCATATTTATTATTTGTCGCTTCCGTACAAGAGTTGTTAACCGATCAAGTATATTAGCGTTCATTAGCTATAATTAGCATCATTAGTGCAATGAGAGTTATTCCCTTAAGCGAAGGATCCTTTACGATCGATAAGAGCAAATTATTTGTGCCCTTCGATACCATCACGGACGATCTGCAGAAAAGATCTGTAGGAAGCTTGCTGGTAGAGGTACAGCCCTTTGTTGTTATTACTACCGAAGACGTGCTATTATTAGATGCTGGACTGGGTTTCTCTGACGAGAAGGGTGTGTTACAGATTCATCAGAACCTCATGGATGCAGGCATTAATCCTTCCGAAATAACCAAGGTGCTGATGACGCACTTACATAAAGATCACGCCGGAGGAGTTTCGATGGAAGATAAATCTTCTGGTAAAAGAACTTTGTCTTTTCCGAATGCCCGGCACTATTTTCAAAGAAAAGAACTGGAATTTGCTTTTGAAAAAGGCTTCCCTTCATACCTCACAGAAGAATTGGAATGTCTAAAAGGCTCGCCGCAAATCACATTACTGGAAAACGATGGTGTGATTGATGGGTACATTAAATATGAATTGACGGCTGCGCATAGTCCTTATCATCAGGTGTATTGGATTGTGGATGGTGGCGAAACTATTTTTTTTGGTGGCGATGATGCGCCGCAATTACACCAGATGAAAAGCCGCTTCATCGCCAAATATGACTACAATGGAAAAAAATGCATGGAACTACGCCAGGAATGGTGGGAGAGAGGTCAAAAGGAGAGGTGGAAGTTTTTGTTTTATCATGACACCCGGACACCAATTAGCGCGAATGAATAGCGCACTAATTAACGCTAATACTTACTCCCTATCAGAATTTAATTAGAAAAACACTTTCATTTATTTATGAAAACCCTCGCAGGTGAAATGTTGATTAGATATTTCAATTATGGCAGGTGAGTTAATATTCAGAGATGAGTGCTTTATTATCGTTGATTTATGCATGAAAGTGCATCGTACATTAGGCAAAGGATTTAAAGAAGCAGTTTACAAGGATGCGCTGGAAATTGAATTCAGAAAGCAAAAAATCCGTACGAAAGGGAGAAGAAATTTAAAATAGGATATGATGATATAATCCTGCCTCACACGTTTGATGCCGATTTCCTGGTTTATAAATCTATCATTCT
>Ga0126304_10000348_pt1 | contig 17800 bp, 17 predicted proteins | sample Plot25_FD_92538 | JGI IMG/M metagenome (GOLD analysis project Ga0126304, IMG submission 92538) | Serpentine soil microbial communities from UC McLaughlin Reserve, CA, USA - Plot25 | ecosystem: Environmental > Terrestrial > Soil > Grasslands | place: USA: UC McLaughlin Reserve, Lake County... | reverse complement strand
CTGGAGCACAGCGCTCTTACCTGAATACATTGGCGAGTGAAGCCGGAGAAAAACCTCTGGAGAACTTAACAAAGGCTGAGGCGTCAAAAAAAATTGAGGAGCTACAACGCAAGACCGGCCGGGGTTTGAAGGATTAAGGCACAGGGACGGAGTTTGGATCACCTGCAGTTTTCTCATTTGATAAAGGCTGTTTCAGTCCCCCTTTATGTATTATACATTTGCTTTGTCGCGAAGCTTTCAATTTGCACTCAAAGGGCTAGTCAAAGGTGGGAAGAACCAGATACGAGGGACGCTGAAAAACGTTATTCGCTATGATTAAGCGTTTTGAAAACGGTGAGGTTTATCCCCATGTTATATACACATGGCTATCTGAGAGCAGGAATTTTGTAAAAGTTCATTGGTATTTGGAATTAATTACGGAAGTTTAATTATTAACTCTTTAAATTAAAACGTTATGGCAAAAGCAGCTAAAAAATCAGCGAAAAAAACAGCTAAAAAATCCAGCAGCAAAGCAGCTCCAAAAAAAGCCGCTAAGAAAGCCGCAAAAAAAGCAGCTCCAAAAAAGAAATCAGCAAGAAAACCGAACGCCGCGTTCATGGCGCCCCTTAACCCAAGTCCCGTTTTGGCTGAGGTCGTTGGTGCAAAACCGTTACCAAGAACCGAAATCGTTAAGAAAATATGGGACTACATCAAAAAGAATAATCTCCAGGATAAGAAGAACAGAAGGATGATTAATGCAGATGGAAAATTGAAAGAAGTTTTCGGTGGGAAAACTCAGATCTCTATGTTCGAGCTGGCTAAAATTGTAAATAACCACGTGAAGTAATTGGCCTTTCTCGAATAACGATTTTCGCCATACTAACTTCTCACCTGAATTACCTGCTCAACTAATTTCCAAATAATGTCCAGGTACATGTTATTGTCATCTCACTTACACAGTGCGAAGATGAAAGCCTGCGATTATTTGTGACTTATGATTGGTTGCATGCAGGATAATTCGTTGTACCATACATAGCGGTTCTTGTTAGATCATCCTTTGCGATGAACCGACAAGAACTTACTGCTCTATTCTCCTTTTCAGGCAAATTAATTTTCAACTAACGAAATTTATATTAAGGAAGAAAGAGCATCTTCCTTCCCACAGAATCTTAGTGAGATCTTCGACATACGTGTGATCTATATAAAATTCGAAAAGCGGTATTACTATCTTATTGAGTCGGGGATTGACAATCTATGTTATTGCTGATCCGAATGCAGATGCCGGGCAAATGCATGAATGGCTTCGATACCGGCGGAAGTGATGCATACAACAACCCGATCTAATTTCTTAATAACAATGAGTTTTTCCTTTTCAAGCATTTCGAGATGCTTTTCAATTGAGCTCCATCCTGCTTCCTGACGTAAAATTATCTCGCGTGTACTGCATAAATAGGTAGTAGGCTGTGGATCATTCTTAACAATGTTGTAAATAGTTTGCAAGGTCTGGTATTGGGGGGCCATATTATAAATATATTCTTAGTTCAATTGGTAATAAAAATAAATTGTCAACATTTTACCACCTAATTGACTTGAAATTATGAAATTCTCTCTGCTTTGTTCGCCACCTAAACCGGGCATGATCGAAATCAATTCAAATCTAACAAAAGTCACGGTGGTGAACGAATTTAGTTCTACAACGAGGGCCTTCAGTCTCTTTAATCTCCAATCATTCACCAGTCAATAATTGACATCAGATGTTCAGGTTTGCAAATCCATCATACTGGTTAAATTGGCCTGGCGGCTTTTTTTTCGTTATGCGATATGACATAATCAGTCATGGCTGTTATTTGAATAGCTGGGACGAATCAAAATGTCTTCAAGTATTTATTTGGAATAATTTTACGTCCTCGACACGGTTATCAGATACGAATATCATTTATGAAGAAACCCGCACCCTTGATTAAAACAATTGTCATAGTCGCGATCAATGCATTCACCTACTTTCATCTCGCAGCGCAGAAAACCAACTCTCAAAAAACTTTCCGGGACTTTTGCCGCCATTGAATGGAACACTATAAGCGGTGCATGGGGACGGAATATGAAAGATTATTTTACACAAAGGGACAGTTAACCATCGGGGCAAAGGCCACCTATATAGCAGAATATGATTACAGCAACCTGGAGATTTTGTCAAATACGAATTGCGAAGCCGCTACTGACCGCCTGTTAATGGGCTCGGGATCATACTTCACAGGAGCTAAAAAGAACTTCTCTGGATTTTTGTGCACACGGCGGTCGGGGCAGGCCTTACGACCTTGAAATCCCACTCTCAAGCAATAAACAGCGACAAAACAACCTCCTTCAGACCTGCGTTCGAATTTCGTCCGGCCCTCCAATTTAGAATAGGTGAAGCAGTTGTTTTAAGATGGAAAGGAACGGCTTCTTTCGTCCCGTACGAAGGTTCGCTCACCTCAACTACCCTGTCGTTGGGATCTTAACTCTTTGTAGTATGCACAAGTTTTCGAGTAGGTAAAGATGCAGAAGTCCGACATGGCCAACTTCGATCTTATTTTGCTTCTTTAACCTCCCGAACGATTCGCAAAAAGAGTATTTGCCGAGTAAACGGTATAATCTAGAGGCGAATAAAGAAATAATTTTGTGATTTGCTATCATCACTAATAGTCACTACCAGCTTCGAACCGTTCAATTCGTATACAATTTTTTTCGGAAAGTCATGCTCAGGATTTTCGCAAATAAAGCCATGAGGAGTCACTGAGGTGAATTTGAAATATACTGGGGCTTTGTTCTCCTTTACATCTGCCACATAATAAATATTGCCCTCCTTAATAATGATCTGAATTTTTTCAAGAAACACTGTATCCTCTCCTTTCATCATAACTCCTATTCCTTTGAGCTGATAAGGTGCATATACCTGCCATTGTTCATTGGCTTTCATTCCTGGTTTTACGTTGCTTCTTTCCCACCGACCTTCAAGCCATTTCAATGACTTGAATTTCGACTCCACCTCGGGGCTTTGTTGTTGAGCATTTACCGACCCTATATAAAGTATCAGCAGGATTAAAAGAGTTCTTGGCATAGTTTTATTTTTGCCAGTAAAGCTATCAGACATATTGAAACTGGTATTGTACAAAGCCGACAATTTTCATTATGTTTTTTTGATGAGAAAGAAATTAGCAAGATTTTCTTTTTCAAAAACGTAAGACGAGGGTTCTTCGCCGGTAAAGGCTTTAAAGTTTCGAATAAAATGCGACTGATCATAATATCCGGCATTATGAACGATATCCATCCATGTACTGTCTTTATTTTGTATACATTGAAAAATATAATTGAAGCGGATGATCCTGCAATAATATTTTGGAGAAAGGCCAATATACTGTCTGAATATTCTTTCAAGTTGTCTTTCGCTGATGAATAAAGCAGCGCAAAGCTCCCTTACCGAAATTATACCTCTGGCGGAAAGAATCAGATCCACGGCTCGATCTGCCGGCCCGTAGCTGTATGAAGAACTTAGAGTGTGAAAGTACTGGTTGAGGATTGAAATCTTTTCTCTAGCAGTTTGGCAACTATCTAATTGTGTCCGGAAGGGCACGTTCATAATCTGGGAGATCGTTGATAGGTCAACAACCTTATCAGTAAACTTGTGGGCGGGAACCTTATACAACTGTGTGAAGGCGCCAGGTTTAAGTTTCACACCGAGTACTCCTGAAACTCCGGAATTCTTCAAATAAAAAAACTTGCTTATTTGCCCTGCATACAGATTTTTTGACTGTTCCTCCCATTGATCCTTCAATCGGATGAGATAGTGGTCTCCATAATGAAAGATTAGTTCCGCAAACCCATCTGGGATAATCTTTTGCTCCACGGGGAATGGATCGTTGTTCTCAACAATCCAATAGCACTCAATTATGTTTTTCAATTCCTCGGGCGGAGGAATTCTGTGAAATGACATTGAGGAAACTTGGTTTTTTGATTACGATTCGAGTAAGGACGTTCTGCACCTCGTTGTGAGGTAGAACAAAGACGAGTCTAGTAATCTAATTTTTTCAAAAAGTCCATATTGTGCTTCATACTTTCAAGCGGGTTACTGGCGTATTCTTCCTGCTCTATAAAAAAATATTTCATTCCTGATTTAGCGGCATTTTTCAACATGACCTTTACATCCAGGCTGCCTTTTCCAAATTCAGTGCTATGCTTTTTCGCCAGGTCCATGTCTTTCAAATGCCATAGCGGGAAGCGGCCCGGAAACTTGTTGAAGTAATCAAGAGGATTTTTTCCTGCAGCAATCACCCAGCCCAGATCCAATTCCATGTGGACAAGATTCGCCTGCGTATTGTTTAAAAGCACATCATATAAAACCTGTCCATTCTGCGCTTCAAATTCATACTCATGATTGTGATATCCAAATTTGAGATTTTGCTTTTTACAATCCTCTCCTGCCTTATTGAAAGTAGTGGCCACTTTTGCATAATTGTCCACTGTTTGTCCATTACTGGGCATTGTTGAGCAGATTAAATATTCCTGCCCTGTTTCAGCCGCTTCAGCGAGGGTTTGCTGCCATTTATCATCGAGATGCACATGTCCGCTACGGAGAGTCATTCCAAGATCGGAGCAAATCTGTTTTATTTCTTTTGGCTTTAGTCCGTAGTAATGTCCCTTTTCGCTCCTGGCGGATTCGATTTGTTTTATTCCCAATGCTGCCAGCTGTTTCAATGTGGCGGTGGCATCATCAAGCATTTCCTTGCGGAAAGTATACAGCTGGATTCCAACATTACTTACTTTTTTATTTGCTGTTAGAAATGAGGGCAGCACGGTTGAACCGATTGCAGCGACTCCTGTATTTAGTAAGAACTGGCGGCGTGTAGTCATGTGGTGTTTGAATTGATTAGTGAGAAATGCAGATAACGGTGACAATGAATATAGGAAGAAGGAACAAAATGAAAAAAGAATTACCTGGGGATAATTCTTTTGTTGAGGTCCCGAGCGGACTTGAAAAAACGTCGTAAATCATTCATACTCAGCGATCATATTCTTTCCCTCGATAAAGTACTCTCAAAGCCGACAATTTTACTTGATTTTATAAGAACTGTATTGACTTTATAAAAGCAGGTAAATTGACATTCATCTAGCGTTTTGCAGTTTATAACACTACTAAAGTGAAGGAACGAACATCTTGACTTTTGGGCGATGAAGTACTGGCTGTTATCAGAAAAATTGAATAGTAGAAAGAATCATTCTTCCTTGTAGGCTAAAAGTTGAGGCCTACATTGATATCTATCACGTTATTGAATGACGATCATCATTTCTCCTGGGCTAGTATCAGATTACTTTCGATGGATTACTAACACTTAAAAAGAAAAAGAAACATGAAAAAATTTATTTTTCTGGTGGTTGTCATATTAACGACGACAACCGGCCTGTTAGCGCAGGCAAAAGCGGGAAAAGTAGATACTACTAAGCACACGACCTTATACTCTTGTCCAAAACACCCTGAAGTTATCGCCCATGAGCCGGGGAAATGTAGTAAATGCGGTATGGAGTTAAGCCTTTCAGGCAAGGAACAAATGAAGGCTGCTCAGGTGAAAAATTATACCTGTCCAGTGCACCTGGATGTAACAACTCATAGTCCAGGAAAATGTCCTAAATGTGGGAAAAAACTAAATTTGTCTTCGAAAGAACAAATGAAGGCTGAGGTTACCAAAATGTACACATGTGAAATGCACCCAGCGGTATCCCTTGATAAAGAAGGTAATTGCCCTAAATGTGGCAAGGCATTAGTTGAAAAGAAAAAGGACAAATAGAACGTATGTCCGTAATAAGAGGTAGTTTTTCATACCATTCTACAAAAAGTGAAACGTTTTATTCTCGCCATATTATCCTTTTTATATCTATCTAGTGTTACTGGAGCAAATCTGCATTTCCATTATTGCATGGGTAAATTGGAAAGCTGGAGTCTCGGTCACACTGAGAATAAAGAATGCGGCAAATGCGGAATGGAGAAAGAAGCAGCCGAAAATATCGGCTGTTGCAAGGACGAGTTTAAGCACATCAAACTGAAGGTTGACCAAAAGTCAAACAATGTAGAAGTATATCAATTTAATGTTGTGGAAAGTGAGTCAATACTCACCTTCTTTACTCATCCTTATGATCTGACCAAGCAGGAAGTCTTCACATCCAATCAAATCGACAACTCCCCACGAAGTAGTTGCATACCAACCTACATCCGCAATCGCAATTTTCGAATTTGATACAACTCTACTCCCCATGCAATTGCCTTATTTCCGGGCAATCACTGTTACGTCGATAATCGACCACACATTTTTTATTCAAGTTAGTCCCAATCTGCTATTTATTTTCTAATCCAGCAGTCGCACTAACTGGAAGTAATCGAAATTGCAAAGTCAAGTGATCAACAAATTCATAGAATTTGGATTGCGGAATCGCGTGATCATTTTAATGATCGCCGCGGGTATAACAGCTTATGGCATTTATGCAGTTAAAACAACTCCGGTAGATGCTATTCCGGATCTTTCGGAAAACCAGGTAATCATTTTTTCCGAATGGATGGGAAGAGGTCCGCAAATAATGGAAGACCAGGTGACCTATCCATTAGTAAGTAATCTCCAGGGTATTCCAAAAGTAAAGAACATAAGGGCCAATAGTATGTTCGGGATGAGCTTCGTCTTTGTAATCTTTGATGATGACGCTGACATTTATTGGGCAAGGACAAGAGTGCTGGAACGTCTAAACTATGCCCAAGGACTACTTCCTGCAGGTGTTGTACCGACTTTAGGACCTGATGGTACAGGGTTGGGTCATGTGTTTTGGTACACATTAAACGCACCTGGGTATGACTTGGGTGAACTGAGAGCTTTACAGGATTGGTATGTTAGGTTTGCTCTCCAAACCGTTGAGGGAGTCAGCGAGGTGGCATCATTTGGAGGTTTCCAAAAGCAATACCAGGTAATTATCGATCCACTAAAACTTCAGTATTACAATATCCCCTTAATGGATGTCGTGAACGAAATCCGAAAGAATAATAACGACGTTGGCGGAAGCAAGTTCGAACAATCAGGCATTGGCTATATCGTTCGCGGTCTTGGGTATATAAAAGACATCAGGCAACTTGAAGAGATACCTGTTGTGAACGTAAATGGAATTCCTGTAAGGGTAAAGGACATAGGCTCCGTACAAATGGGTGGCGAACTGAGATTAGGTATCGTGGAAGAAAATGGAGAAGGTGAAAAAGTAGGCGGTATTGTGGTGATGCGTTACGGTGAAAATGCCCAGGAAGTAATTGACAGGATCAAAATTAAATTGCCGGATGTAGAAAAAGGATTGCCACCTGGAGTAACTTTCAAAATTGCCTATGATCGTTCCGAGTTAATTGAAGCAACCATTAGCACTCTCAAGGATGCAGTTATTGAAGAAATCATCGTGGTATCAATCGTACTGTTTATTTTCCTCTTGCACATACGTAGTGCGCTGGTAGTTGTTATTACCATTCCGTTATCCGTTTTAATAGCCTTTATTATGATGAAATGGTCTGGGATCACTTCCAATATCATGTCGCTTGCCGGCGTAGCTATCGCGGTTGGCGATCTTGTCGATGCCGGGATTGTGATGGTCGAAAATGCCATGAAATCAATAAGTGGAGAAATCGAAGATTAATATGCTTACAAATCAAGAAAGAGAAAGAAGAATTGAGGAGTCCTCAAAGATGATTGCAAAAGCAGTTGTCAGTTCAATACTGGTGACGCTTGTGTCTTTTAGCCCAATTCTGTTCTTAACAGGCCAGGAGCATAAACTTTTTTCTCCATTAGTATGGACAAAAACATTCGCTATGATTGGTTCTGCATTCGTTGCTGTTTTTGTAGTTCCTGTATTGATGGTTTTATTGCTTAAAGGAAAAGTGAGGCCTGAAAAAAAACATCCGGTTTCCCGCTTCTTTATTTTTCTGTATTCTCCAGTGATTCGTTGGTGCTTAGCCTGGAAGAAGACAACTATTGCTATATCCCTTGCCTTAGTCATATTTAGCATCCCTTTAGTCATGAGTATAGGGCGTGAATTTATGCCTCCTTTGGATGAAGGGTCGCTATTGTTCATGCCTGTTACTTTGCCAGACGTTTCAAATTCAGAGATCAAAAGAATTATGCAAGTGCAGGATAAATTGATGCTTACTATTCCGGAAGTACAAAATGTTTTGGGTAAAGCAGGTAGAGCCAGTACCGCTACGGATAATGCTCCCATCAGCATGATCGAAACCATTGTTCTTTTAAAACCCCGATCGGAGTGGCGCGAAGGAATAACAAAGAATGAAATCATCAATGAACTGAACGCGAAGCTGCAAATCCCGGGTGTGATCAATGGATGGACACAACCAATTATCAATCGTATCAATATGCTATCAACAGGTATCCGTACTGATGTTGGTATAAAAATCTATGGTCAAAGCCTGGATACGATTAATCGGTTAGCCCAAGAGTTTAAAAAAGCATTACAGGGAACGGAAGGGATTGCGGATTTGTATGTCGAACCGATTACAGGAGGGAAGTATATTGATATCCGGATCAGGCGTGAAGAATTGGGCCGGTACGGTCTTTCAGTAGATGATGTTAACATGTTTATTGAAACTGCATTAGGAGGTGCAAATATTCTGCAGACAGTTGAGGGCAGACGCAGGTTCAGTGTAAGTGTAAGGATGGGCCAGGATTTTAGAAATACCGTCGACAAATTGAAGCAGCTTCCTATTATAACAATGAGCAGCGGGCCGATTCCCTTAAGTGCCGTTGCAGATGTTGTTATTGAGGAAGGGCCCCCGATGATCAGTTCTGAAAATGCCATGTTGCGGGGAACATTGTTGTTTAATGTTCGTGAAAGGGATCTTGGAAGCACAGTTGATGAGGCTAGGCAGAAACTCGAAACGGTAGTTAAAAATTTACCGAAGGGCTATTACCTGGATTGGAGCGGTCAATATGAAAACCAGATCAGGGCAGAAAAAAGATTACTGATCATCCTTCCGATTGTGCTGCTGATTATTACGCTCATTCTCTACTTCACCTTTCATACTATCAGGGAAGTACTCATCGTACTATCGAGTATTCCTGTTGCGCTGGTTGGGGGAGCTTATTCCTTGTACTTTTTCAATGTGAATTTTTCAGTGGCTGTTGCCGTCGGCTTTATTGCCCTGTTTGGAATTGCAGTAGAGACAGGAGTGCTGATGCTTGTCTATCTAAACAATTCTTTGCACCGAAAAGTGAGTAAAGCAAAAGAGCAAGGGAATGAAATAAACAAAGTCGTTGTCGAAGACGCTGTTTACGATGGCGCTGTACTTCGGGTGAGACCAAAGCTAATGACAGTAATTGTTGATATCCTTGGCTTAATGCCGGTATTACTGGCAACAGGAACAGGTAGCGATGTGATGAAGCCGATAACGATTCCGTTTGTTTTTGGCCTGATTACATCAACCTTATTCGTACTGATAGTTCTCCCGGTTCTTTATGCCATGGTAAGAGAATATGAATTAAAAAAATATGGAAAACTTCAAATCAGGGAGATGGCTAATGATTAATCATCCACATATCAGAAAAAACATGAAGTGTACGTTGATTTGCTCTTATGTGATGCTTGCAGCTTCTATTGTCTCCTATTCTCAAAAGCAATATCGTATCGACGAAATACTGGACAGCATTCAAGCTGCAAATCCCGTTGGCAAAATGTACGATGCTGAAATAAGGTCTATGGATGAAGCGGCCAAAGGTGCCAAAAGCTGGATGCCACCTGAAGTTGGTGCAGGCTTCTTTATGACGCCATACAATTCTCAAAGATGGAAAAAAATGAGTGATATGGAACCGGGGATGGGATCATTCATGATCTCACTGCAACAGATGTTTCCTAATCCTAAAAAATTAAATGCAGATGCTGCGTATATGCAAAGTATGTCCGGAGCTACAAGAGAACTAAAAGCAACAGCGTTAAACGAGATATATGCACAGGCCAAAAAAGCTTATTACGAGTGGGTCGTGATCGAAAAAAAACAGGCAGTATTGAATGAAAACGAAAAGGTACTTGAATTCATGATCAAAAATGCTGAGATCAGGTATAGGAATGGGTTGGAGAAGATAAATGCATATTATAAAGCCAAAGCGGCCCTTGGAAACATTCAGAACATGAGAGTAATGCTCGAGAATGAAAGCGTACAAAAAAGGATCACTCTAAATACCCTCATGTTTAGAGATAAAGATTTAATATTTACTATTGATACCACTCCGGTAATTAAAGACTTCACGAATTACGTTTTCGACAATAGCCTATTTGCAGCAAACAGAACTGATATTAAAGCCATTGACAGGGAAATTTTCACCAATCAACTGAGGCAGCAAGCGGAAAGGTTAAATCTTAAACCGCAATTCGGAATCAGGTACGAACATATGGTAACGTTTGGCGCACAGCCGCAACAGTTTACTTTGATGGGAATGGTGAGGTTACCATTCGTATCATGGGCTTCGAGAATGTCAAAGGCGAATATAGAAAGTTATAGGTGGCGCACTGAGGCATTAATCAACCAAATGAAGATGCTGCTAAACGAAGTATCAGGTATGGCGACCGGCATGCGTTCAGAATTAGAAACGAAAAAAAAGCAGATCATGTTATATGAGAATAATATTATTCCCGCTCTTAGAAATAATTATAAAACCATGATGTTGGCTTACGAACAGAACACAGAAGAATTATTTATGCTATTTGATGCCTGGGAAACATTAAACATGACACAAAACGAGTATTTGGATCAACTACAACAATTGCAGACAATGCAGGTCGAATTGGAAAGAATACTCCAAATAAGAAATTGAAATGTCAGTGCTTAAATTATATAAAATACCTGCGATCCTTTTGTTGATCTTTTTTGGTTCATGTAAGGATCAGCAAAAAGATGAACACGCGGGGCATGAAGAACAACATCAGGCTGTCTATACCTGTCCAATGCATCCTGAAGTTATCCGGAATGCTCCAGGGTCCTGCCCGATATGTGGAATGGACCTTGTAAAAAAAGAAGAAAAAGCTAAAGCGGTTCAGCATGTTGAGCTGGGTGCGCTGCTTAAACCGGCAAATGCATTTGTAGTATCTACAGTTCCGGTAACAACTATCACTCAAAAAGAAGAAGATATTGACCTTGACGTTTTAGGAAATGTAGCCTATGATACAAGACAGATCGGTACTGTTTCTTCGCGGGTTGGCGGGAGGATAGAAAAGCTATATATAAAATATAAATACCAGCGGGTTCAGAAGGGGCAAAGAGTAATGGACATTTACAGTCCCGAACTCGCAACCGCACAACAGAATTTGCTTTTTTTATTAAAGAACGATCCTGGTAATACCTCTTTAATAAGTGCGGCACAAGACAGACTGTTATTACTCGGTTTAAACAGACAGCAAATAAATCAGGCCGTTTTCTCGAAAAAACCTGTGCACACGGTATCGGTTTACAGCAACTATACAGGCTTTGTTACTGACTTCAACAATAACAATGCAAAAGGAACGAACATGAGTGCCATGGCTTCAAACGGACAGCAGTTAATTTTGAAAGAAGGTATGTATTTACAAAAAGGGCAGGCAGCTTTTTCCGTATACAATGCTGATAAAGTTTGGATATTACTCAATCTATTCCCCGATCAACAGGCGTTGATCAAAGTCGGTGACCCCGCGCATATCGTTCCTGAATCAGAACCACACGAAAAATTTCGTGCAAAGGTCGATTATATTGAACCCATCTTTCGTCAGGGCAGCAGAACGCTTACAGCAAGAGTCTACTTCGATAATACCAGGTTAAGGTTACCAATTGGGAGCCGGGTGACGGCAACAATTTCCGGAAACAGTAAAAATGCTCTCTGGCTTCCCAAAGAAGCAGTTCTCTCTCTGGGAAGGAACAAAATTGTATTTATGAAGGAAGCCGGTGGGTTTAGGGCAAGACAAATTATTTCCGGCATAGAACTGAACAATTCAATCCAGGTCCTAAAAGGCATATCACCCAAAGACAGCATCGCCACAAACGCACAATATCTCGTAGACAACGAATCATTTATTCAAGTAAAATAGATATGAGACCGTATTTATTATTGATATTTTTTGTATTCCAGTTTCTAAGCTGCCAGAATAAAGAGGTTGCCAAAGAGTCGGATACTTATTATACATGTTCGATGGACCCGCAGGTAATTTCAGACAAGCCAGGGAAATGTCCGATTTGCAAGATGGAGCTTACAGCCGTTAAAAAAAGTTCCGTGAAACAGACAGATGATATCCAGTTGAGCGACCAGCAAATTGAATTGGGAAATATTCAAATAGATACTATATCCTCAGACGAAATTGGTGACGAGGTTGTGCTCACAGGTATATTGAATCTTAACGGATCAAAAGCAAGTTCTGTAAGTGCCAGGATTATGGGTCGCATAGAAAGGCTGTACGTGAAGAACGTTGGTGACTACGTTTCCAAGGGAATGCCTCTGATTGAGTTGTACAGCGAAGAATTAAATAATGCGAAGCAGGAATATACTCTTGCACTACAAAGAAGAACACTATTTACCGAACAATCAATTATCAATTTTGAAGATATTATACAAAGTGCAAGAAATAAATTACGATTATGGGGAATGTCTGATTCACAAATAAAGGCTCTTGAAACCCAAAAACAAGCATTCCCAACAACTACTTTTTATAGTACCCAAAGTGGCTATGTAACTTCTGTTGATGTCACCGAAGGCAGCTACATCATGGAAGGTGGAACAATTATAGAGCTTGCTGATCTGTCATCTCTATGGGCCGAAGCGCAGGTATATGCTACACAACTTTCACGAATACCCAGGGTTGCTTCAGCAACGGTACAAATACCGGATGCCGGAGTAGAAGTAAATGGTAAAATTGAATTTGCAAACCCGGAACTCTCCCCGGATTCCAGAGTAAACATTGTGCGCGTAACTATTTCCAACAAGAATAACAGATTAAGGCCTGGTATGTCGGCTTATGTTAGTTTGAGAACGACCGCGAAGAATAGTCTCAACTTGCCAACAGATGCAGTTATCAGGGAAAGCAAGGGAGCAACGGTATGGCTAAAGACAGGGTATAACACCTTCCGCAGCCAGATGGTAAGTACAGGTATCGAGAGTAATGGTGTTGTTGAAATAACACGGGGGTTAAAAAAGGGCGATGTTGTTGTGGTTCGAGGCACATATTTGTTGCACAGTGAATTCATTTTTAAGCGGGGCATGGACCCGATGACTGGACATAATCATTAGTGCAATTTTTCAATGCCTGAAAATGAAGCAAACAGATTGGTACGTAGTTACGGGCGGACCGAGTTCCGGAAAAACGACTACCATTAATATTCTTGCTTCAAGAGGTTGTAAAACCACGATAGAGCATGCCCGTCACTATATCGACACTCAGCGTCCGAAGGGCAAAACAGTTGAAAAGGCGAGAAAAAATCAGGAAGAATTTTCAAATGGCAATCCTTGATATACAGCTTGAACAGGAAGCGATGCTATCACCGGACGAAGTTGTTTTCCTGAATAGGGCTATTCCAGATGCACTTGCTTATTATTATTTTTTGAATCTACCGACTAATGATAAATTGCTTAATGCAATGAATATTCACAAATATAAAAAGGTATTTATTCTTGATCGTCTTCCTATTGTTCAGGTTATGCCAGGATAGAAGATGAAAAAGCACAAAAAAAATTCATGAACTGCTAATTGAGGTGTAGACCTCGCTGAATATACCCGTTGTTCATGTTCACACTATGCCACCAGAAAGTAGGGTGGATTATATGTTAATCAATTAACAACTCTTGAAAGGGATGTATGATTGAAAGCCAAAACAATGCAAAACTTGCTCAATCTGCTTCGGCATTGGGTGCTGGATTATTAGGCTTCGGACTGGGAGCTAAATGGGGAAACGTAATTACAGATTATGCGCTAATAATAATTATAGTCGGAGCTATTTTTCACGTTTGGGGTATGTATATAATGCAAATGAAAAAGACCAATGAAAAAATTACCCATGTGGCAAAAGCATTATGGATTTCTGCATGGGTATGCCTTATTGTCTTAATTGGGATTATGATCTATCTCTTAATTACTATAAAGACCAATAAGAGCTTAATTGACTTTATACGGTAAGTCTTTCCTATAAACGTTTTTGCAAATAAATCGCCCATTGATAATATGTTTCAAAGCGAGTTCCATGCTAACCTTTACTGGATTTTTACTCGATGATTTACTCGATAAAAATCAGTGTTCAGAAATGTTAGCTCTTTTAAAGTTAACAAGCGAAAATTGAAAGTGTCCGATGATTGATCTTTATTTTCATACAAAATGGAAATTCAATGCTGGATAATTTTTTGGAATTTGTATGCGTGTATCCTTATGACTTTGTTGATAATATCATAAGTCGGGTTTCTTACAATTACACAATGCATTCGCCTATCAGCACCCTACACCCCACTCCAAGAGCTGAAACGAGAAAATAGATCAACCGGCAATTGAACGATTGCAGGTTTGATACTTTCCCAGTCATGCTTTGCCCCTTTTCAACGCATGCTTTTACGTTTGAATCAAAAAGGAATTCAGACACTACTCTTCTATCAATTGAACCACGAATGGCAATCTTATGCAGATACAGGAGCGTTGTTTGTTTCTGGAGTTGGTACGCTTCGGCGCTGATCTAATTTAGTTTTATGCTTACCGTAGTTCTTTTTGAACAATATTGCAAGCAACAACATGGACAGTGGAGCGGTAATAGCCCAGGGAAAACCAAGAAGCAATAACTTATATGAATAGCTAGGATAAAAATAAACAATGGCGATCAATGGCGTGATGAAAGCATTTGCAATAAACGAAATCCTAACCCATTTTTGGAAACCTTGTCTTTCAAACACAGGTATAGCTACCAAAGTTGCCAGGCCCATACATATATAGCCTAATGCATCGAAATTCCAGAATAAAGAATGCGGTGTTTGCTGGAGAATTCGAACTTCACTCAAAGATCCTTTTAGGGTCATAGGGATGACTGTTGCTAACTGCACCACATAGTTTATTGTAACAAAACCTGCATATAAAGTAGTAAAGATTAATGCCGCATGACTCCAGAACTTTTTGTTGTGCGATGTGGTGTAATGAAGGGCCAGCATTTCTAAAACAAATGGAATTACGATGCAAAGAGATGTTCCATAGATAAGCCTTTCGTCATTAGGATAACTGAGCAAACCATAAAGTTGTAACAGTTGAACAATACAATATGCGATTGTGGCGGTAAATGCCATCAGACCGGACCAAAAGCCGATTTTGTTAATTATTCGGGTCATTGCCATTTCTTTGTTTAAAAGTATTCGGGTTTTCGTCTTGATCCAATGATGCGTGAAAACAAGAAACATGATATTAGTCATGTTTGTACAAGAAGATATCAGCACGCCCCAATGTTCCGGATATATGTTTCATGATTCTCTATCTGTTCTCTGACCCTTGTAACGATCTTCAGGATTTAAATCCGGATATCATAATGACCTTTTATTCTCCGCTGACTATCTTCCCGTTTCTATCGATTAAGAACCACTTGCTACCCTTCATTACGCGGGCCTGACCGTTCGTAAAAATATCCGCGTATTGAAACTGAAATGCAATCACTTCTTTGCCTGCCTTATCAATATAACCCCATTGATTTTTCTGGTTGCTTACCGGTGCAATGCCTTCTGAAAAACTTCTTGCGTTAGTATAAACCCCGGAAATAACCGGTCTGCCGGTATTATCAATAAAACCATACTTGTCTCCTTTAGCTACCAATGCAACGCCTTCAGTAAATGAAAGAGCATCATTGTATTCCAGGGGAATAATCTCTTTTCCGGTGCTATCAACAAATCCCCATTTTCCCGCTATACTTACAGCGGCATTTCCTTCCGAAAAACTTAATACTTCATCATAAATAAGGGGAATTATCACTTTGCCTTTGGAATTTACAAAACCATATTTATTGTCCTTCCTTACCTTGGCAAGACCACAACAAGGTTCATTTACATGATCGTATTGTTTTACCCAACTTTGTCCTGGGGCAATCGAAAAAGTGAATATCGCGATTAAGAAAAGAATATTTTTCATGTTTAGAGTTTTACTTTGTGGAAAAATTGTTACCTGAAAGTTAGGACCCTATTAAGTTTTTTATTATGACCTAGAACAGACATAGTATTGATCTTAGGCAGTCTTTTAGAAGTAGATAACTTTCAAATTGACCCTTTTGCTTTAAAGGTGTTGAAACCGACAAACAAGGAATCAAGATGATGAATTTGCAGTTGAAAAATGAAAGCTGTATTGTAAATAGTACCCGGATTGTACACCATTGATGCTATGCTTTTGACAAAGCGGTTCTATCCGGTAAGCTAAAAAATCAATTTTCTGAGAGCAGTTAATACATCAAAACTGCATTGCGGAGGGAACACCGGAATATAAAAGAAGCTGAAAGCAAAAGATCGGGAAAGAAAGCCTCGGTATAACTAATTCGTAGCAGCATTCCAGGTTCCCCGGCCCTCAGCCTTACCAAAAGTGTACAATTAACATAAAGACAGCTTTTCATGCGAACAATTCTCTTGATACTAAAATGCATTTGTCGAATTGACCGCGACATTTATTGGCCTGGTTTTGATGGCATATCACTTGGATCGGCCTTGGCGTCACTTTTGATTTACTGCGGCCAACGTACTTAACGAGCCTTCTTATTCCAGGAATAGTATTGATCATTGTTGGAATCTTCAATATCGCAGCAGTGTTTTCGGCCATGAAAAAGGGAAGAAATCAATATAACTGGTCTCTTGCAGCAGGCATTTCCATAGTTGGGTCAATAGTTGCCGTTATACAGGCACGACCCGAAACTGTGCATTCGGACGCATTTTTTCCGCCAACTAATCCCACAGCGGAAATGTGAATCTCCTCAACCTTTATTATTAAGTTTTGCATAAATCAAATTTTATAATTTTAAAGACTGTTCAACATTTCGGATTATCCTTACTTAACAAGGAATTCCAAAACTCAGATTGAACAGATAGACCCTCTTCTCCCTTTACAAACAGTCTATTGACTATTTTCCGGTTCCCTTTCGAGCGGCCAATTAATTCCCGGACAACCATACGTTCATATTCCCAGTTTAAATGCCCGTCGATTGTCAACACCTCATCTTCTACTTTGATGATTATGTCTGCTGTGGCGAAGGATGATTTTAATCGCAACTGTTTCATGAGCGTTGTGAGAACCTGATCATTTGCCAGTAACCCTGAAGCTCTATCAGGCTCTATATGCTCAGCTAAACCATTCTCTGGGCTAACATTTCCGACTGCACTCGCTTCACTTACTTTCGTATAATAGTGGATGGCAGTACCGGAAAGGATTGCTATTTCGATATTTGCAAATGCAGGCGTTTTTGATTCGTGTAATGGAGGATTAATTATTCAGCGACTGCTGCTTGTTCCATTGTCAGATCCTCTTTTATAACTTTTCTAATATGATTTGTAATTATTCCGGATCGAAAGTAACAGTACTGAGATCTGAGGCCAATGACCTTCATCAATTCAAATCATGATCATAAAATTTGAATCCCCCTGTACTCACACTTTTCTACATCAATAAAACCGCATCAAGGTATTCGGAAATCACTTACATGTATGATGGGCATCATGGGATACATCAATGCATCAGCCTAGTTTTAAATAAAAAATCATGAAAACAATACTTGTTGCCACTGATTTTTCGAGAGCTTCTGATAATGCCT
>Ga0126304_10000347_pt1 | contig 17806 bp, 20 predicted proteins | sample Plot25_FD_92538 | JGI IMG/M metagenome (GOLD analysis project Ga0126304, IMG submission 92538) | Serpentine soil microbial communities from UC McLaughlin Reserve, CA, USA - Plot25 | ecosystem: Environmental > Terrestrial > Soil > Grasslands | place: USA: UC McLaughlin Reserve, Lake County... | reverse complement strand
ATGCGCACACGCTTGGCGCGCACGCAGGAGATCCGGACCTTCCGCTCCGGATCGAGCTGGCCCCCCCATTCGATCGCGTTCGTCAGCAGCTCGTGGAACGCCTGCGCCATTGACTCGCGCACGGGTTCTGGCAGGTCGGCTTCGAGATGCATGATGAACGACTGCAGCCGATCGGCCATTTCGAGCGCGCATGGCGCGATAATCTCGAGCCATTCCGGACGCGCCGACACGACCTCAATCGGCAGACCCGCTCTCGGCGCCGTTGCCATCGCATCGTCCATGGCCTCGACGATCATCCGCAGCGGAAAGGGCTTGCGCAGAAAACGATAAGCCTGCAAGCGCACCGCCTCGATCATCGGCTCCGGCGTGTCATCGCCCGTCATCACGACGACCAGCGGCGGACGAAGCATCCCGCGGATCTGCGCGAGCACGTCGAGGCCATTCATGCTGGGCAGATTGATGTCCAGCAGCACGGCATCGAACTCGCCAACCGCCAGCCGCTCGAGGGCCTCAGGACCGTCGGTCGCCTGCTCGACGAGATACCCGGCGTTGACCAGCATCTTCCCTAATACATCCCGCAATTCGGGGTCATCGTCGACGATGAGGACGCACCACGGCACAGACGGTTTCGCGTACACGGCGCTGTAGTGTAATCCCGCCGGAACGCGGTCACACGGGCCGCATCGAGGTGCCTGACGTTTACTTGTGAAAGATGCGACCGTAGCCGCCGGCGACGAGCGCTGACACGTCGGCGACGATGCCCGGCAGCTTCAACGCGCCCGGGTACACGAGATAGTGCGGCTCCCAGACCGGGTTGAACTTCTCCTTGTAGGCGCGCAAGCCGCGGAAATTGAAGAGAAATCCACCATGCTCGTAGAGGAAGTTCCCGGCGCGAGCGCGGAGCGGCGCCACCGGCGATCGTTCCGAGCCCGACATCGGCGCCATGCCGAGCGCGAACCAGTGATAGCCCTGCTCGTGCCCCCAGGCCAGCAAGTGCACAATGAGCGCTTCCATGACGCTGGTTGGCGCATCGTGGTGATAGCGCATCAAATCGATCGATAGTTCGTATCGGTCAGGGCCCGGCCAGACGTTGGCAAAGGCAACAATGCGATTGTCGCGTTCGATGACCGCCACGGGGAACCGCTCGAGATATACCGGATCGAAGAATCCGACCGAGAACCCTTTCTCGGCGCCGGTCTTCTGGGCGAGCCAGTCGTCGGACACCTCACGCAGGCGGCTCATCACCGCATGCACCTCCGCGGCGGGAATCACGCGGAACGTGCCGCCGTCTTTGGCCAGCCGGCGAAGGACTTGACGGAATCGCGCGCCGGGCGGACCCTCGAGGGAAAATTGAGTGAGATCGACGCGCGCCTCCTCCCCGAGCTTCACGAACGCGAGTCCGAAGTCCGCATAGCGATGCAGGTGCTGCCTGCCGACTTCGTAAAAGACCGCTGTGCCACCGAAGTCGTCGCAGCGTTCGATGAACAGCCGAATCAACTCCCCGACCCGAGACGAGGGTCCAATCGGATCCCCCAGCGCGATCCAAGTGCGTCGCTTCACCGCATACATCACGAATCCGTCGCGTGCCTCGTCGAACAGCAGCGCCTTGTCGCGCAGGTAGATCAAGTTGGGATATGCCGCTGGCTGGTGCGCGATGATCGCGCCGGCGTCGGCGAGATCGCGATCTGACGGCGGATCGACTTCATGGGGCGCGTGGCCGACGAGACGAGCGACGGCCACGAGCAAGACGAGGGTTGCTGCGGCTACGGCGCCGCGCAGCGATCGAGACGCCTCGCCGTCCAGCGCGAACTGCCACCAGAGATCGTTCGAGTATTCCACGTGCTGGAACGCGAACAGCCCGAGCCACACTGATGCGGCCAGTGCGGCGACAACCGCTGCCATCCACGCCGGCGAAAAGCGCGGCGCAAGCAGCGCCGCCTGGCGATCGAACATGGGTCGCGCTCGGCGCAGCATGACGAACAGGAGGCCAAGCACGATGGCCTCCTCGTAGTCCATGCCCTTCAGGAGCGACGCGACGATACCGGCGGCGATGGCGACGGTAGTCAAGTAGTACGCCGCGTCGAGCCGTCTCGTCAGCCCGTGCGACAGGAGCAGCAGCAGCGCACCGACCACGCTGCCCAGGATGTGCGACGTTTCGATCACGCCAAGAGGAACGAATTGATCCAGCAACGCGAGTCGGTGCGCCGCCGCTGGCGTCGCACCGGAGAACAGCAGCACAACACCGGCGACAAACGTCAGCGTAGCGAGAATCCGCGGCGTGAGCCGCTGCGCCACGCGCGCGATGGCGCGCGTCAGGCGGGCGGCATGATGGCGTCGCTCGCTGATCTCGGCGCCGGCCAGGATGATGAGCGCGATCGACAGTGGCGCAACGTAGTAGATGACCCTGTAGGCGACGAGCGCTGGTGCCAGCTGGACCGAAGTCATGTACGGCTTCAGCAGCAGCACGACGACGCCTTCGAAGATGCCGACGCCACCGGGCACGTGCGCGGCGAGTCCGAGAATCTGCGCTGCGACGAACGCGCTCAGCACGACAGGAAACGGTGCGGCACCTCGCGGCAGCAGGACGTAGAGCACCGCGCCGGCGAGCGCCCAATCCAGTGACGAAAGGAGCAACTGCAACATCGCCAGGCGTACCGGCGGCAGCGGCAGTTGAAATCCCCTCACGCTGATCGGCCGCCTGCGAACCGCCGCCGCGACGACGTAGGCAATGCTGACCGACAGCAGCGCGACGCCCACTATCGTCACCGTGCGCGGGTACGCGACGTCGGCGAGCAGCGGGCTGAACACGAGACTGAGACCGCCGAGCGCGAGCAGCCCGAGCCAGAAGGTCACCGAGTACGAGATGACGATGCGCGAGAACTGCTGACCGGTGATTCCCCAGCGCGAATAGAAGCGATACCGCACTGAGGCACCGGACAACATCGCGAACCCGACGCTATTGGCAATCGCGTAGGCGAGAAATGAGGTGACTGCCACTCGCACCAACGGCAGACGTCGTCCGATTGATGCGACCGCGATGAAGTCGTAGCCGGACAGGACGAGGTAGTTGAGGGCGGTGAGCAGAAATGCCGTGATGATCAGCCACGGCGGCGTGCCGAGCGCGCGAGCCGACAGCGCGTGCCAGCTGACGCTGTGCAGCTCGCGGCGCAGCACCTCGAGTGCGGCGATGAACAGAACCAGTGCGAGGGCTGCCGGCAGTACCCGGCGGATCGAGTCAACGCTTACCCTCCCGGTTGGTTCTGCCTCACCCATTCGATCGACTCCAGGAGCCGACGATCGAATTCGGGAACGTTCCCGCTGAACCGATGGTCGGAGGCCGTCACCATCCACAACCGCTTCGGATTGCTCGCCTGCGCCATCAGCTTCCGCACGTCTTTTCCGGGGACGAATTCGTCGCTGGTCGACTGGATCGCTGCCAGCGGCACGGGAGTCAGTTTGCCGACGAGGGCGCTCGCCCTGAACGTCGGTTCGTTCGGCACGTCGTGGGTCAGGTAGATCACCGAATCCTTCCATCGCCATCCCAACTCGTTTCGATCGGGCAGTCCCAGCGCGACAACGCCCGCGATACGCCGTTGCATTTCGGGATCCACCGCCGCGAGCACGGACAGCCCGGCGCCCTCCGACACGCCAATCAGGATCGGTCGCACCGCTGAGCCACGTGCTGAGTACTCCACGAGCGATGAGTAATCCCGCGGCACCTCATCGACGTGTAATGTCTGCGTGACGTTCGTGAAGCTCTCGAGATAAGCCTTCACGTTGAAGCCGACGACGAAGTAGCCGCGCGCGGCCAGTGTTTCAGCCACGTGCGGCGCCAGGTGAATCCAGCCGCCGTCACCGCTCGACACGATGACTGGCTTCCCGCTCCTGTCTCCGTAGATGCGCACGATCTGCGGGTGGCCGCGCAACACCACCGTATCGGTGCTCGGCGCGATCCGCCCGGTCGCAACGGCGCCGGCCCCGCTTGAGACGAGGGCAGCAACGAGCAGAGCCAGCACTGCGCACCGCCAGCGCACTACTTCGTGGTCTTCTTCGCAGCGGCCGGCTTCGCCGACGCTTGCTGCTTGGCCGGCTGTGCCGTAATGGCCGTGGCCATATTGGTCTTTCCTTCAGTGTGATACTTGACCGACACCTCCGAACCGACAGCCGGCGTTCCTGTCTTCGCGGTGCTGTTGTCCACCACGAACGTCATGTCGCCGCCCTTGTGCGACAACACCAGCGACGAGTTGTCCAGCGATTTCACGGTGCCTTTGACGGTATGGCTGGCGGGCGTGCTCTTCTTGGCTGACGACGATGCCTGCGGTGCGCTGTTAGCTGGGGCGGCCTTCGCCGCGGCGAATGCACTGCCGCCTGCCACCGCCAACGCAACGACCAGCACAAGTGTTCCTATGATGTAACGCATTGTCAGACTCCTCTCATCACTCCCGACACTCTGATTCGATTCGACGTGGGGCAGGTGAGCCGGACGTGAGCCGGACATTAAGTCTCGTTAATGCGGAGATCGGCACGTTGACGTCCAATGAGATGGGAGTAGGCTCTTCAGAAAGAGGCGGAGGACGCGCATGCGTGTCATGGTGATTGAGGACGATCGGAAGGTCGCCAGCTTCATTCAAACCGGTCTGCAGCAGGAGGGATACGCTGTGGATGTGCTGCACGAAGGCAGCGGCGCCGGCGAACAAGCGCGCACGGTGGATTACGATGCGGTCGTTCTCGACCTGATGCTGCCGGGCCGATCGGGTTTCCAGGTGCTGCGCGATATCCGTTCGCGAAAGGCGGAGCTGCCGGTACTCATCCTCACGGCCAAGGACTCGCTGGACGAACGCGTCGCGGGACTCGACGCCGGGGCCGACGACTACATGGCCAAGCCATTCGCGCTGGCCGAACTCTCGGCGCGCCTCCGCGCGTTGCTGCGTCGTGGCGCACCGCGGGAAAGCGTGTTGCGCGTGGCTGACCTCGAGATGGACACCGTCCGTCGTCTCGTGCGCCGCGCCGGAGCGCTGATCGAGCTCAAGCCGAAAGAGTACGCGCTACTTGAATTCCTGATGCGCAACACCGACCGGCCGCTGACCCGATCGCTTATCATCGAGCACGTCTGGGACATCCACTTCGACAGCATCAGCAACGTCGTGGAAGTGCACATCAACTCGCTGCGCAACAAGATCGACCGCGGGTATGGCGTGCAGCTGATACACACCGTCCGGGGCGTCGGCTACATGCTCACCGACACGCCGTCGTAGCATGTTGACGTGACGCTCCCGCTGCGCGCACGCCTCGCGGTCTTCTCTGCGTTGGTGTGCGGGCTGCTGCTCAGCGTGCTGAGCGTCGTGTCGTACGGGGTACTCGGGCGGCTGCTCGATGCCGACGTCACCATGCGGCTGATGGAGTTGACCGACGGGCTGCACGGCTATCTGCGATTCGAGAGCGACCTCCCCACCGTCGAACACAATCGCGCCGACGGCGCGCAGGCGGCTTTCGTCCAGGAAGCCACGCGCTACATGCGCATCTATGACGTCGCAAGCGGCCGACTGCTGTTCCTGTCCGACGGCTTTGCTCCAATGGGATTGCACCTCCCACCGGAGCAGGTGCGCGCCAATCGCGCCCATCTGCAGCCGATTGACGTCTCCACGCGGTACGGGCGCATCCGCATCTCCAACAGTGCAATCCGCGATCGGCTCGGACGCGAGTATCTCGTGCAGGTCGGTGTGTCGCTCAACACCATGGACAACGCGTTGAGCCGTTATCGTGACCTGCTGCTGTGGCTGCTACCTCCCGCACTCCTCGTGTCGGCCGCCGCGTCATGGTGGCTTGCCGGTTTTGCGCTTCGGCCGCTCACCGTTCTGGCCGGCGCAGCACGAGAGATCGACGTGCGCACGCTGGAGCGTCGCGTGCCCACGCGCGGCGTGCACGACGAGCTCGACGACGTGGCAACCGCGTTCAACGACACCCTGGCACGGCTCGAGCACTCGGTCGGCGAAATGCGGCAGTTCAGCGCGGCGCTCGCCCACGAGCTGCGCACGCCGCTCGCGGCGCTGCGTGGCGAGATCGAACTGTCGCTGCGTCGCTCGGCCCGTGACGCCGCCGAGCGGACGACGTTGGCCAGCCAGATCGAAGAGCTCGATCGCCTCGCGCGTCTCATCGATCAGATCCTCACGCTCGCCCGCGCCGAGTCGGGGCAGATCCGCCTCAGCTTTGCGCCTGTCGATGTCGGCGAGCTGGCGGCATCCCTCGTCGAGCAACTGGAGCCGGTGGCGCAGGCACGGACGATCGATTTGCGCTGTGAACGCAACGGTACCGTGCTGGTGAACGGCGACGCCGGCTGGTTGCAGCGGCTCCTCCTCAATCTGCTCGACAACGCGATCAAATTCACACGCGAAGGTGGCAAGGTCGTGCTGCGCGTGTCACATGAAGCCGGGCGTGCACGCATCGACGTGCGCGACAACGGCATCGGCATGCCTCCCGACATCACCCCGCACGTCTTCGAACGCTTCTTTCAGGCCGACCCCGCGCGCTCGTCAGGCAACGACGGCGCCGGCGTAGGCCTCAGTCTCGTGAAGTGGATCGTCGATCGCCATGAAGGCACGATCGCGGTGCAGAGCCGCGTCGGCGAAGGATCGACGTTTACAGTCAGACTGCCGTAGATCGCCCGTCCGGAAGGCGTGCCCTACGCGGACCGTCATCGATTCTTCATCCGGTCGTCACGGTCTCCTCAGACTCGCGCTCGTCCTATTTAGCAGCGTAGGGCGCTTGGGCGCTTCGGCGCCAAGGAGGATGTATGCGAAGGCTTCTGATGATTGGGCTCGGTGCACTGATGTGCCTGGCCGCCACTGCGGGCCGCGCGCTGGCGCAGGACACGCTGGAAGTGAAGGTGCCGTTCTCGTTCGTGGTGAACGGCCGCACGCTGCCAGCCGGCAACTACACCATTACCCGCGACAACACGGCTTCGTCCGTGTACCTGATTCGCGGCGACAAGGTTGGCGCGTTCGTCGGAACCGTGCCTTCAACCGGCCACGATCCTGCTGGCAACCGACCGTCGCTGACGTTCGTACGGCACGAGAACGAATACAAGCTATCGTCGATCTGGGAATCGGCGAGTGACGGGCTAGTGCTGGTGAACTGACGGTTAGTGGTTGGTGGTTAGTGGTCGTGGCTGCATCCAACCACCATCCACCAACAACCGGCCACCAACCAGTTATTCGATGACGTCGGCGATGGCGTAGCGTCCGTCCGCGGCGAGACAGGGGGCTTCAGGTAGTCCCAGCTCGCGGCGCACGATGTTCGTGCCGCGGACAATCGAGACCATCTTGAAAAACGCGATGCGGCGGCTCATGCCTTCGCGGCCGAATCCACAGTCGCTCGACAGAATCAGTCGCTCGGCAGGAATGTGCTTGAGGGCGCGCCGAATGAGATCGGCCACCTGCTCGGGACGCTCAACCTGCAGGTCACGGTGATTGACCACACCGATCGCGACCTTCTTGTCGGTAATCTCGCGGCCAATCAGCTCCAGGTCCATGCCGTCGCTGGTGCAGCACTCGAACGTGATCACGTCCACGTCGAGTTTGTTCAGATGCGGCAGCGCGTCCTTGTATGACTGATTCGTGGCGAACAGTCGCTGCTGTGCGGGGTTGCCCCAGCAGGTGTGGCACCATACCTCAGTCTTGTCGCGAAGGCCGCTGACGGTGTCGTTGAAGATCTTCACGAAGAAGTCCACGCCGAGACCAGTGCCAGTACCGCCGCGCTGAATCCCAATCAGGTGGATGTTCGGTTCCTCCATCTGGACAACCGGACATCCTGCGCCGGCCAGTTCGAGCAACTCCTCGCGCATCGCCTTGCTGATGTCCGCGAGCAGATCTTCCTGGTTGGCGTAGTGATCGTTGCCGATGGAGGTGCCGATCAGTTCCGGCGTGATCGTTCCGAACTTCACCGGACGCGTCGTGAGTCCCTGAGCAAGCTTCCAAGTGGCGGTGTAGTGGAGCGGACCGCGCGCGATCGCGCCCACGCACCGCGGCATGACGCGGCTCTCCATCACCTCGAACAGGATGTCGCCCTTCGCGGTACCGCCGTAGCCCTTGCGCGTCTTGTAATAGTCGTGTCCGGCAACACCCTTGAAGCGACGCGCCGGATATTGAAACCAGCTCATGCCACCGACGTCGGCATCGAGCCGGGCGTCGCCGTCGGTGACGATGTCGAGTCCAGAGCGCTCCTGATCTTTGAGGTGAGCGCCAACAGCGTCGGTGTATTGCTCGCGAAATCGCGCGTCAGCGAGCGCATCACGAAACGGCCGCGCACCGACGTTCTCGGTGTACCAGCTCGGACGCGGAATCGATCCGGTGATCGTCGTCGGGAGGATGACGCGTGCTGTCGCGGTGTACATGGTCTCCAGATGTTCACTGCTCAATGCACAAGGGTCAATGCTCAACGTGGATCGTTGAGCATTGCGCTTTGAGCACTCGTTTATGCCGTTCCCAGCCGGCCGCTTAGCTTCAACGTCCTCACGACCAGATACGCGACAGCGAGGACGATCCAGATCGCCATAATCGCCGCGAGCTCGCCTCGTCCGAGTGGCGGCGCCCCTACGGCACCGTAGTGCTCCCACACCAGCAGCATCAACGCGCCAGTGGTCCAGGCGAACGGTGTTCCGTATTCCTTGCGAAGCACCTTCATCCAATCAAACTCGGTGGTTCGCAGTGTACCGGACAGGCCTTGTAGCGATGGCAGCCATCTCGGTACCCGACGGCAGTAATCGGTGTAGGTCTCACCAAACCGTGCGTACAGGTACTGCTCCTCTGCCGCCACGATGCATAGATAGGTGAAGACGAAGAATGGGACGACAATCAGATACATCGCCCAGCCGTTGTGCACGATCGAGAGTCCGAGAAACAGGAGCAGGTTAGCCAGATAGAGGGGGTTGCGACTGTGCGCAAACATGCCGGTATCGACCAGCGAGTTGGCCCACACCTGACGGTTCTGCCCGCCGCGGGTGATGTAGACGAGGCCGATCACCAGCACACGCAGCGACTCGCCGAGCAGCGCCAGGCCGATGCCAATCGCGTCCATGAGATGGTCAGTGGCGATCGAGCCGCCGGCGAGACGAGGACGCGTACCGAACGCGACCGTCAGCAGAACGATCGGGAACAGCGCGTCGCGAACGCGGAAGATGACATGACCGATGCGCGCGGCCGCAGCCTGCCCCGCCAAAGCGGCTTTGCCGCGTCGGCGGGCGCGCACGTGGATGGTTTCACTTGATAGCAATGATGCCGCAGAAGTTGTACCACTTGAAAAAGACGTCAACGTGCTGGAATCCGACATGACGGAGCAGCCGTTTATTCTCCTCGAGGCGGTACGGAATGAGGACGTTCTCCAGCGCCTCGCGCTTCTGCGCGATTTCCAGATCGCTGTAGCCCTTACGACGTTTCATCTCGTAGTAGTGGTTGATGAACAGCCGGTTGAACGTGGAATGCTCGCCGAGGACCTTCTCCACGAGAAGGAAGCAGCCGTTGTGGTTGAGCCCGCGGTACACACTCGAGACCAGCCCTTCGCGATTGAGCGGCCGGACGAACTGCAGCGTGAGCACCATCAGCGCGACTGACGCGTTCTCGATGTGCAGCCCATCGTTGAGATCGTGATGCGTGAGGGCATAGGGCCAGGGGAATCGCGTCGCGGCCAGCTTCTGGTCGGCCTTGCCGAGCATGTCCTGCGACGAATCCAACCCGACAAAGCGAATGTCGACCTCGGGGCGCAGCATCGCACCGACCGCAAGAAAGGTGTTCGCGGTGGAACACCCGAGGTCGTAGACGCTGGTGCCGTCTACGGCAAAGTCAGCCGCCAGCTCGCCGATCATGCGCTGAATCTCAGCGTAGAAAGGTACCGAACGGTCGAGCATATCGTCGAAGACCGCCGCCGTATCCTTGCCGAACGTGAAGCCCTCGTTGCGGACCCGTGCGTCGGCAAACAGCTGATCTTTATCGGACATGAGCCCAATTGTAATGGAAGCGACTCAGCTTCTGATGAACAAGAGCTGGCGATGAAGCCACGGCTTCGGCCGCGCTCGCCGCCGAACTGACGTCGGCGACGGAAAGACGCTATGGTGATCGATGGGACCGGCGTCAGCAGGATGCTCGACGTGAACCTGACCTGGAACGCGAACGCGCTCTTTCCCACCACGACATCTGATGGCGCGGCATCAGTGATTGCGGCTATTCAGGAGCAATTAGGTCTCAGGCTCGTGTCCCTCATGACCCCGATCAATGTGATCGTGGTCGACCGCGCTGAAGGGCCCGTCCGCAACTGAGGGCTTCGCATTCCAGCGCGCCATGGTGCGCGACATCGAGCGACGAAGAAGCGCTGGCGGAAGATCGTCAACGCCGAGCCGATCGGAGGTCGTCGTATCGGCGAGCCGCTCGGCGAGTTCCTTGACTTCGCGCACGTTGCCGGGCCAGTCGTACTCAGTGAGGCAACTCTGCGCGTCGGACGTCAGCTCGGCAACCGGTCGCCCAAGCCGCGCCGATTGCACGCACATGAAATAGCGAAACAGCGCCGGCACATCGTCACAGCGCTCGCGCAACGGCGGCACCTCGATATGGAACACCGTGATCCGTGAGAAGAGATCGTCGCGAAACACTCGATTGCGCACCGTATGCACCAGGCTGCTTTGCATGGTCGCGATCAGCCGTACGTCCGACGGGGTCGACTTCAACGATCCGATGCGCTGCACCATGCGTGTGTCCACGAACCGATGCAGCCGACCCTGTAGACGCCAGCTCAGATAGCCGACGCCATGCAGCACGATCGTTCCGCCGTCGGCCGCTTCGAGCCGACCGCGTAAGCCATATGGTTCACGACCTGGTGACGTGGTCTCCGCCAGCCCAAATAGTTCAGACTCGAGCCGTGCATCGGGAAGACACACGCAGTTCACCGAGATGAACGGACCGTTCTGCCGAGCGCTGCGATCGTGAATGGTGCGCGCGATCAGCCGGCGGCCAACGCCGCTCTCACCGGTAATCAATACGGTGGCGTTCAACGCGGCGGCTTCGCTGATCTCGTTGGCGATCCGGCGCATCGCCGCGCTGTGTCCTACCAACACCAGCGGACGGGTCATGTCGGGCAACGGGCACAGCGGTCTGATAGGGACGGGCCCAACGCTCATACCGTATCGTGGCGTGCCGCGTATCGCAGATCACTCGGGTAATCGCGGGAGTTGACCCAGAACTTTTACGGATTCAGGCGGGTCGTAGACCGGACCTCTTCGTTCTGCGGTCTACGGCTGAAGGAGACCGCGCCGGATCGCGTACCGCACGAGTCCAGCAGTGGAATGGATATCGAGCTTTTCCATGAGATTCGTGCGATGCGTCTCGGCGGTTTTGACGCTGACGTCGAGCACCGCGGCCGCCTCCTTCGTCGTCTTCCCTTCAGCGATCAGTTGCAGGACCTGGCGCTCACGTGGAGTCAGCGGGTCGTACGGCAACTCGGTCTTCGCCAGATAGGCCTGAACGACTGCGCCGGAGATGTGCGGGCTCAGGTACACGCCACCCGCCGAGACGTCCTTGATGGCCTGCAGCAGATGCTCGGCGGCCTGACTCTTCGAGACGCAAGCCTTGACGCCGGCACGCAGCGCCTCGAGCACGTGGTGCTCCTCCGTATGCATCGTCAGGAGCACTGCCTTGGCACGCGGCACACGCTTCACGATCTCGCGGGCAGCATCGATCCCGTTCAGAGCAGGCATCGCCAGATCGATCACGACAATCTGTGGCTGCAGACGCTCCGCCGCGGCAATCGCCTCCAGTCCATCCGATGCTTCGCCCACGACATCGAACTTTTCCCGTTCGAGCAGTGCGCGCAGTCCTTGACGAAACACCGGATGATCGTCGGCCAGCAGGACCCTCAGGCCCATGTTGATACCTCCAGAGGAATTTCGACGATGAGGTCCATGCCCTGCTCGAGCCGCGGGACCAGCCGCAGGGTGCCGCCGAGCGCAGCGGCCCGCTCGCGGATCTCCACGAGACCAAGACCGCGCCTTCCGTTCGTGGACGTCACGACGACCGTCGGATCACAGCCCTTTCCGTCGTCGCGGACCGAGCACGTGATGAGATGCGGTGATTGGCACAGCGACACTTCGGCGCACGTCGCTTGCGAATGGCGCGCTACGTTGGTGAGACCTTCCTGCGCGGCGCGGTAGAGCGTGGTTTCGACCGGCAGCGGCAAACTGCCTGCGACGCCCCCGCGCACGGTCACTGGAATGCCCCACCGCTGTGAGATCCCGTCGGCGAGGAATTCGATTGCCGGCAGCAGGCCCATGTCGTCGAGGATGGTTGGACGCAACTCGTGCGAGATGCGCCGTATGCGGTCCTCGACCTGATCGAGCATGCCCCGCACGGACTGAATCTCCTTCACCTGCTCCGCCGGCAGACGTGTGGCCACATCCGCCAGCGCAAGATGCACAGATGCGACGAGCTGAGACGCCTCCGCATGGAGCGCGTAGGCGATGCGCTTGGCCTGGTTTTCGAGAACGTCATTGAGCCGATGCAACACGAGGTTGGCATCGCGGAAGCTGCGATGTGCGATTTCGAAGGGTGAGATGGTTTCTATGAAGAACCGCTCGAGCGCCTCGGCTAGCTGCAGGCGATCACCGTCGCTCGAGGCCAGCACCGGTGCCATCGCCTGCGAGTGCATCGTCGCCATGTCGAGCACACCCCGGCCGCTGGCCAGCGCCTCCCGGCCGAGGCCGTAGGCACGCTCGAGCAAGGCCTCGTCGGGGTGCGCGAGATACTCGCCTAACATGTCGCGATAGCGGGTGTCGAGCTCGGTGGCGTCAAACGTCATCGTCACGATTGGTCTCCCAGACAGCGCACGACCAGGACCAGCGCGTCATCGGTGCCCTTTCGATAACGCGTCAGGATCTGATCGGCAATCGCCTGTGGCTCATCACGGGGTACGAACTCATCGGAGAACTCTGGCCGGATCCCATCAGTTGCCAGAATGACCGTGTCGTGTGGAAGCAGCGTCAGGCTCTCGGCGCGCAGCGGGGGAAGACGATGACCGATTACGCCGCCGCGTAAGACGACATGATTGGCACGCGTGCGCCCGCTCGCGTCGCAGCGAAAAATCACGCCTTCGACGTTGCCCACACCCACCCACGTCATCGCGCCACTCAGTGAGAAGAACAACAGCGTCATGACGACGCCGCGGGTCTCCTTCAACGCCTCATGGCAGCGCCACACCAGCGAGACCGTGTCTTCATGCGGTGACGACGTCAGCGTGCGGCCGGCAATACGGGCCGCATCTGCCGCCTCGTTACCGTGGCCGACGCCGTCGATCACCGCTGCCAGCACACCCTCGGGCAACTGCCTTACGATGTGGGAATCTCCCGACTCGGTGCCAGCCACCATCGGCGCTTCGGCTACCCCCCAACTGATGCGCACTACCCGATCCACTTGGTCATCGTGATCGTCGTGCCTTCGCCGATCGCCGATGAAATCTCGAACGAATCCATCAGGCGCTTAGCTCCGGGCAATCCCATGCCCAGACTCTTGCTCGTCGAGTAGCCGTCGCGCATCGCCGTCTCGAGATCAACGATGCCCGGGCCTTGATCGCGCGCGACGATCTGCAGTCCACGTACCACCCCGTTGCCAACCGGAGCGATGCTGATCTCGCCTTCTTTCGCGTACTCGACAATGTTGCGGGCGACCTCGGAGATGGCGGTAGCGATGATGGTCAGGGTCGTATTTGTGAAGCCGAGAGTGGAGGCCATGCTCCGCCCCTCCTGCCGCGCCGTGACGATGTCGGCGGACGACTGAATGCGTACGCGCACGACGTTGCCGACGTGCAGCTCACTCATCGTCGGCGGTCTCCGCCCGCCCGTCGAGGAAGGCGAGGCCCTCTTCGAGATCGAGCGCCGTCGGGACGCCTTCGAGCGTGAGCCCGAGCTGCACCATGGCCAGGGCCACTTCCGGCTGGATCCCGACGATCACCGTTTCGGCCCCCCGCAATTTCGTGGTGTAGGCAATGCCGCGAAGCGTGCGCGTCGCGAACGAGTCGAGTACGTCGAGCGCGGTAACGTCGACGATCACACCGCGAGCGCGGTGGCGGCCCACGAGGTCGGCAAGGTCGTCACGGAGCTGCAACAGGTCGCGATCACTCAACGCCGATTGGATACTGGCGATCAGCGTGTGACTCTGTTTGAGAATCGGAACGGCCATACTTCTCCCAGGGCGGGTAAGGCGAATACCAGCGGACGACACGTGTCGCCACGCGGCGGCGCACCGGTCCCCACCGCAAACCGTTCAGGGCTGTGCGGTTGTACAGATCAGCGACTGCGAGGAGTTCCCTCTTCGACAAGGACGACCTTGTAGCCGAGCACGCGCTCTGCAAGCTCAATGCCGCCCTGGAGGTCGCCGACGGTGTTCATCTTGCTCAAATCAACGCCGATCGTGACGAGCGTTTGAGCAATTTCGGGTGAGAGGCCGGTGACGATGACGGTCGCGCCGAGCAGACGCGCGGCTTCGACGGTCTGCACCAGACGGTTGGCAATCGCCGAATCGATCGCCGGGACACCGGTGATATCCATGACCGCGACCTTGCCGCGGTTCTCGCGAATACCGCGCAACAGTTGCTCGGTGAGCTGACGCGCACGCTGCGGATCAATGAGGCCGATGATCGGCAGAATCAGCAGTCGCTCGCGGACGCGTAGCACTGGCGTGGAGAGCTCACGAATCGCTTCCTGCTGCTGACGAATGATGCGCTCGCGCTCCTGCACGAAACCGACGGCCACAGTGTTGGCAATGCGGTTGGCGGCCGGCTCGTAGGCGTCGAGCACCTTGTTCAACAGATCAAAGTCGCGCTGATACTTCTTGAAGAGCGATCGTGCGAGCACGTCGCGGAGCAGCAGCACGATGCCGACGACTTCCTGCGTTTCAACGCCGCGGGGGATGATGCGTTCGGAGAGATCGCGCGCGTAGGCCTGGAGGGCCTCGACGCTGCCGGTCTCGAGCACGGCGACGTAGTTGTCGTAGACGCGTGTGGCTTCCGCGAAAATCTCTTCGCGCGTCATCGCCGTCAGCAGGCCCGACTCGGTGATGCGCCGCGCCCAATCTTCGCGCAGCTCGGTGCGCTTCTCACGCAGATGCGAGACCAGCTCCCGAAGGAGTCCGGTGGTCGATTCACTGGAGACTGGTAGCGCGGACGCGAGCGTGTCGGCGACCTGGACGACGTTCGTCATGGCTTTCTCCTTGGCGTGGTGGGGGGAGCATCACCACGCGCACCGCTCAGTATCGGCGGGCGTTGGAGGAGAAAGAATCCGGTGAATACCCGATTGCGGCTCGACTACTGTCCGTAGACCTCACCTGCGCTGCGACCGCCACTCCCACCCATCGCTCGGACGTACGATGCGCTTCAAATGAATGCGGCCGTCATTCGGATCGCGCGACGGGCTGCCCCAGATCCGCACGACGTCAGCCACCTTCAATGTGTCCTTCGTCATCCCGTCACGCTCGAGCCGGCTTGGATTCGCCCATTCGGCGGCGTAGCGCTTCTCGCCACCGGACGAATCGCGCGTGTTGACGTGCACCCAGGTGTGCGGCGCCTTGAACTGCACCTCGACAATCTCGCCTTCGATGTGCATCGACTGGTCTTCGAAGTAATAGGCGGCGAACGAATGGTGACCGCTGGCCGCGGCGGTCACTCCAAGGACCATGGCGGCACCGATCGCGAACGTGCGGGTGGTGATCATGCTGCGATGTTATGACGAGACGTGACGCTGCAGCCAGTCGCTCAGCGGTTTCACGTCAGCCATGACACCAACGACACGGTCGAGGGCTTTTCGCGTGGACAGCGCGGACGGCGGCAACTGCTTTCCCGCGTGCAGGTCCTTCATGCATAACAACTCGATCCGCGGATGATCCGCGTCATATCCGCGCGGCGCTGTTGCCGTCGTCTCGTGCGTGCCCACGGTGTACTTCTTGCGGCGGAGGCCAGAGACAATCGCAGCGATCTTCCGGCCCGAGGCATCGTCGGCGATCGCCCCGCGAAGGCGTCGCAACGTTGGGCCGTCCGGCATGTAGATGCCCGAGCCGATGTAGAGACCGTCTTTCGACAACGAGACCCAGTACCTGCCGCCAATGCCTGACGCGATGAAGGTTTTATACGGCGCCTGGCCGCGCGCGAATCGCATGTCGCGGTTGATCCGCGTCAGCGTACCCGCGCCGTAGGTCGGTGCCAACTCGGCGAGCAGACTCTGCATCGGTCTGCGGCACGCGCGCTCGTACATGTCCTTATTCGCCTGGAACCATTCGCGGCTGTTATGCGAGGCGAGCCCCTCGAAGAAGGTGAACGCCTCGCGTGGAATCCCGGTGAATCGTCCGGCGAACAGGACGTCCATGGGTCGCGCGCTATTTGCTCGACGTGGTCCGGCTCGCGACTGGCTCGATGCGGATCACCGCGCCGGGATCCGAGTCGGTGATCACATACAGCAGACCGTCCGGTCCCTGCCGAATGTCGCGAATGCGCTGGTGCAGTTCGGTGAGCAGCGACTCGCGCCGGAGTTCCTGCATCTTCTCGTTGAAGAGAATGCGCTCGATGTGTCCGGTACCGGGGATCTCACCGGTGCGCAGCGAGCCGACGAAAACGTCGCCCTTCCACTTCGGGAACTTGTCGCCGGTGTAGAACTCCATGCCCGACACGGCAATCGACGGCATCCAGTAGACGAGCGGCGGTTCGAAACCGGCATGACCGGGACGCTCACCTTGCCATGGGCCCGGATAGGTGCGTCCGTAGCTGACGAGTGGCCACCCGTAGTTCGCGCCGGGTTTGAGGATGTTGATCTCGTCGCCGCCGTTGGGGCCGTTCTCGTTCAGCCACATTTCGCCGGTGCCGGGATGCATCCGGAGACCGAGCGCGCTGCGATGTCCGAGCGTGTAGACCTCGGGCTTCGCGCCGGGTTTTCCCGCGAAAGGATTGTCGGGCGGAATCGTTCCGTCGTCGCGGATGCGAAGGACCTTGCCGCCCTGGTCGCCGGGGTTCTGCGGGAAGCTTGGATCCTTCGAATTGCCGCCCGTTGTCGTGACGTAGAGCATGCCGTCCTTGCCGAAGGCGATGCGCGTCGTGCCGGCGGCGTCGAGGACGAAGATGTCTTTGACCTCGGTGAGTGCCTTGCCGTCGAAACGCGCGCGCGCGATTGCGACAGTGCGGCGCTTCTCGTCGAGCGGCTTCGTGTACGAGAGATAGAGGAGTTTGTTCTCGGCAAATTTCGGATGGAGCGCCACGTCCATGTAGCCGTGCACGGCACCGGGCAGGCCCGACTCACCGGCGAAGTAGCCGGTCGGTCCGCCCGGGATGGGCTTCGGATCGAGCACACCGTTGCGCATGATGCGCAGTTGGCCGGTGCGTTCGGTGATGAGGATGGAGCCATCGGGTGTGAACGCGAGCGCCCACGGGAACTTCAGGTCCCTGGTCATGACCGTGACGCGGATGCGTTGACCCTCGCCGGTATCGAACTCGATGGGCTTGTCCGGCAGCGGCCGTTTGGCAAGTCCGGTCGGCGCGACCGGGATGCCTCCCTGGAAGGGCACCGTCTGCTGGCCCGAGCCGACGGTCAGACCTACGGTGGCGGCAAGCGCCAGGGTGAGTGGTACGGCAAGCGGCACGCGACGCGGAATCCTCACGGGTGAACCTCCTGTTGGCGGAACTGAAAGTATAGGCCTCTTGCTCATTCTGGCACCGGGGTCTGACCCGGGGTCAGACCCCAAATGAAGAATCAGGCCCAAAAACCCGTCTCAGCCCTTGGAGACGCGTGTGTTCT
>Ga0126304_10000346_pt1 | contig 17806 bp, 13 predicted proteins | sample Plot25_FD_92538 | JGI IMG/M metagenome (GOLD analysis project Ga0126304, IMG submission 92538) | Serpentine soil microbial communities from UC McLaughlin Reserve, CA, USA - Plot25 | ecosystem: Environmental > Terrestrial > Soil > Grasslands | place: USA: UC McLaughlin Reserve, Lake County... | reverse complement strand
TGGGCGACTGAGCGTCCCCGGCGGGTGATCACCGCCAACGTTGCCCGCCTGTCCGTTGGGTGGGGCCGGCGCCGTACCAGGTCTTGCCGTTCGAGCCGGTTGATCGCATTCGTCACCGCACCCGCCTGCACCTGCAGGCGGGCACTGATCTTGCCTAGGGGCAGTGCCCCGGTGCGACTGAACGACAAGAGCATGAGGACCTCATAGCGCGCGAACGAAAGCCCGAACGGTCGCAGCACGGCGTCCACCCGGCTGAGAAGCAGTTGGTGAACTCGCATGATCGACGTGACGATGGCCATCCCCTGCGCCTCGTCGGACCACTCATGGGCCGTCCATTGCCGGCGCGCTTCTGCGATCGGGTCGAAGTGCAACTGAGGAGTGGTTGCCATGAGATGGAAGGTACCGGGATGACTCGCCTCGCCGGGAGCCGCCACAGGTTGCGTCGTTCGCTGACGACTATGCTTCAATGTTGAAATGGTTGCCGCGTCCAACCTTTACGTAGCCAGGCACCCGTTGCGCTTGGTGACGGCGGCCAGCTTGTTCGACGGGCACGACGCCGCCATCAACGTGATGCGGCGGATCCTGCAGTCGCAGGGCGCTGAGGTGATCCACCTGGGTCACAACCGTTCGGTCGACGAGGTGGTGCGGGCGGCGGTGCAGGAGGACGTGCACGGGGTCGCCGTCAGCTCGTATAAGGGCGGGCACATCGAGTATTTCCGCTATCTCGTCGACCGGCTGCGGGCCGAGGGCCGCCCCGACGTGAAGGTGTTCGGTGGTGGCGGCGGGGTGATCGTGCCCGAGGAGGTCGCCGAGCTCCACGACTACGGGGTGACCCACATCTTCTCGCCCGAGGACGGACAGCGGCTGGGCCTGGCTCGCATGGTCAACACCATCGTCGAGGCCTGCGACGTCGACCTGGCCGAGTCCGGTCCGTTGGAATCCGTCGATGGGGTCGTGGAGGGTGACCACCGCGCCCTGGCCCGGGCCATCACCGCCATCCAGGGAGGCGTGCTCGCCCGGGACCGGCTGGTCGAGCTGCGGGAAGCGGCACGGCGGCGCCCGGTACCGGTCCTTGGTGTCACCGGCACCGGCGGATCCGGCAAGTCCTCGCTAACCGACGAGGTGGTGCGGCGGTTCCGGCTCGACTACGAGGACAAGCTGCGCATCGCGGTGGTGGCGATCGACCCCACCCGCCGGCGGGCCGGGGGCGCCCTGCTGGGCGACCGGATCCGCATGAACGCCGTCGATCACCCCCACGTGTTCGTGCGCTCGCTGGCCACCCGGGGTGCGGTCGCCGAGGTCCCCGAGCATGTCGAGGAGGTGATCGCCGCCTGCCAGGCGGCCGGCCACGACCTGGTGATCATCGAGACCCCCGGCATCGGCCAGGGCGACGCGGGAGTCGTCGATCTGGTCGACGTGTCGCTCTATGTCATGACGCCTGAGTTCGGCGCCCCGAGCCAGCTCGAGAAGATCGACATGCTCGACTTCGCCGACGCCGTGGCCATCAACAAGTTCGAGCGTCGGGGCGCCGACGACGCCCTGCGGGACGTCCGCCGTCAGCTCCAGCGCAACCATGAGTCGTTCGGCACCCCCCTCGAGGACCTGCCGGTGTTCGGCACCATCGCCGCCCGCTTCAACGACGACGGTGTCACGGCCCTGTACCAGCACCTGCGTGTCCTGCTCGGCGAGCACGGCTTGGCGACCGGGGGTGGAGCGCTGACGCGGGTCGAGACCCGCGTGCCGACCGGGATCACCGCCATCGTGCCGCCCGCCCGCACCCGCTACCTGGCCGATGTGGCCGAGGCCGTGCGCGACTACCACCGCCACACGGCCGAGCAGGTGGCCGCCGCTCGTCGCCGCCAGGCGCTGCGCACGACCGGCGAGCTGCTGTCGGAGCGCGACGCGGACTCTTCCACGGCCGAGGCGGCCACGGCGGAGGTGGCGGCGCTCCTCGAGGACGCCGAGCGGGCGTTGGACACCGAGTCGCACGCGCTGCTCGACGACTGGCCGGCGACCATCGAGGCCTACTCGGGCGACGAGCAAGTGGTGACCGTGCGGGACCGAGAGATCCGCACGGCGCTCACCGACGTATCGCTGTCGGGCACGCATGTCCCCAAGGTGGCCGTGCCCCGCCGTCTGTCCGACGACGATGGGTCGTTGCTGGAGTGGCTGAGGAACGAGAACCTTCCCGGACGGTTCCCGTTCACCGGTGGGGTCTTCGCCTTCAAGCGCGAGGGCGAAGACCCCACACGGATGTTCGCCGGCGAGGGCGACGCCTTCCGCACCAACCGGCGGTTCCACCTGCTGTCGGCGGGCCAGCCGGCGACCCGCCTGTCGACCGCCTTCGACTCGGTGACGCTGTACGGGTTCGACCCCGACGAGCGCCCGGACATCTACGGCAAGGTCGGCAACTCGGGTGTCTCGATCGCCACGCTCGACGACATGAAGGTGCTCTACGACGGCTTCGACCTGTGCGATCCGTCGACCTCGGTGTCGATGACGATCAACGGGCCGGCTCCCACGATCCTCGCCATGTTCTTCGGCACGGCCATCGACCAGCGGCTGGCCGCGTTCGAGGCCGAGCACGGCCGGCCGCCCGACGACGAGGAAGCGGCGGAGATCCGGGCGCTGGTGCTGGCCAACGTGCGGGGCACCGTGCAGGCCGACATCCTCAAGGAGGACCAGGGCCAGAACACCTGCATCTTCTCGACCGAGTTCGCCCTGCGGATGATGGCCGACATCCAGGAGTGGTTCGTCGCGCACCGGGTGCGCAACTTCTACTCGGTGTCGATCTCGGGCTACCACATCGCCGAGGCCGGCGCGAATCCCCTTAGCCAGCTCGCGTTCACGCTGGCCAACGCCTTCACCTACGTGGAGGCCTACCTGGCCCGGGGCATGCAGATCGACGAGTTCGCCCCCAACCTCAGCTTCTTCTTCTCCAACGGCATGGACCCCGAGTACGCCGTGCTCGGGCGGGTGGCCCGGCGCATCTGGGCCATCGCCATGCGCGACCGCTACGGGGCCGACGAGCGCAGCCAGAAGCTCAAGTACCACGTGCAGACCTCGGGCCGGTCGCTCCACGCCCAGGAGATGTCGTTCAACGACATCCGCACCACGCTGCAGGCCCTCATCGCCGTCTACGACAACTGCAACAGCCTGCACACCAACGCCTACGACGAGGCCGTCACCACCCCCACCGCCGAGTCGGTGCGCCGGGCGGTGGCGATCCAGCAGATCATCAACCAGGAATGGGGCCTGGCCCGCAATCAGAACCCCAACCAGGGCAGCTTCATCGTCGAACAGCTCACCGACCTGGTCGAGGAGGCCGTGCTCACCGAGTTCGAGCGCCTGGCCGAGCGGGGGGGCGTACTCGGAGCGATGGAGACGGGCTACCAGCGGGGTCGCATCCAGGACGAGTCGATGCTCTACGAGCAGCGCAAGCACGACGGCTCGCTGCCCATTGTCGGCGTCAACACCTTCCTCGCCCCCGACGCCGTGCCGGGGTCGCCTTCGGAGGGTGGTCGTCCCCTCGAGTTGGCCCGGTCCACCGAGGAGGAGAAACAGCGCCAGCTCACCCGGCTCGCCGACTTCAAGGCCCGCAACGCCCAGGACCGGCCGGCCATGCTCGACCGCCTCCGCCGGGCCGCGCTCGCCGGCGACAACCTGTTCGCCGTGCTCATGGACGCGGTGCGGGTGTGCTCTCTCGGCGAGATCAGCGACGCGCTGTTCGAGGTCGGCGGCCGCTATCGCCGTAACGTCTGAACCGGCGGTCGGGCCCGACTCCCCCTCGGGCCCGACCAACGGCTGCCGGGGACGAGGCTAAGTGGTCCGGGAGCCCGCTGCGCCTATAAGGCTCGAGGAGAGGATGCCCAGGGGGAGCGCGCCCCAGTACGACACGTTGACCCCGGTGTTGCCGAGGAACAACATCAGCAGCCATGTCGCGGGGAACGTGGCGACAAGAAGCACGACCAAGGCTGTGAATAGCGCTGCAATCATTTCTGAACCTCCCGGAGCAGTGATGGCCCCGAGGCCTACCAGACTCATCGCGCGAGTTGGCGGATCCCGAGTCGCAGGAACAGCAACAGCGCTCGCCCAGGGACCGAACTTCCTTGATGAGCTGCCGAGTTGTCGGCAGGGGCTGAAGTGGCGCGTTGCTCATAGGGCATGCCTCGGCGAACCAAGCCCTTCGGGAAGATCCGGCGTGCCCGAGCCGATCGCCGGGCCGCCGCGGGACGTACACGCGGCTGCCCTACTTCTTCTCCGATCAGTACGACCTGGGCATGGACTACGTCGACTACCGCGGCCCGGGTGACGCGGTTGTCGTCCGGGGCAACCTCGCCGATCGCGAGTTCATCGCCTTCTGGCACCGGGACGGCATCGTGACCGCAGCCATGAGCGTGAACGTCTGGGAGGTGGTCGAGGACCTCAAGGCCATGTCACTGGCCAGCGCGCGCTCGACCCCGCTCGTCTCACTGACCCCGCCGTTCCGCTCGGCGAACTCGCCTGACATCGCCGCCGACCCGTACGTCAACAGTCGAGCCGTGTCACCCAGCAGCGACACCAAAGGGTGGTGTGCCATCGGTCACGCTCGCTGTGTGGCAGAAGCCGCAGACCACTCACCCCGTCGGGCGGATGCTGGTTCCACCGAGATTGGAGGCAGCCGTGTACATCCATCCGTACGTTCTTGAGCAGCTGTCGCAGCGTTACAAGGCGGATATGCAAGAGCGCGCCTTGGTGTCTCGTCGGCCCTGGCGCGCCTCGACGGCGGGCCCCTCGTTCGCGGCTCGAGGCTGGAACATTCGTCCCAACCTTCGTGCGACGGCGGTTCGGCGGCCTACGGGGGCCCGGCACAGGTATGGAAGACGGTGGTGGTCGTGGAGAGCGACGGCGGTGTCGCCCGGTAGCAACTGAGTCCCTGGAGGTTGATCACCCTGGCGTCTACATTGACGGGCGAGCCTCAAGGATCACGAAGCATCGTGCTCGAGGGGTGCCGAAGGGCGGGTGGTGCGATGGTGGGTGCCGGTGGGCTGCGGTGCACTCGGGGCATCGAACGATGGCCCTCGGTGTGCGCGGTACAGATGGAGCTGTCCGCTTAGATGACGGCCGACCGCTTGTCGTCACTGAAGCCGCGCGTCCTGCTCGTGACGGGCAAAGGTGGCACGGGCAAGACCACCGTCGCCGCTTCGACGGCGCTTCGTGTTGCCGATCTCGGAGCCCGCACTCTGGTGGTCTCGACCGACGCGGCACACTCGCTCAGTGACGCGCTGGGGCACCAGGTGGGCGCTGATCCGACGCCGGTCACCGCCATGCTCAGCGCTCAAGAGATCGACTCGCAGCGGCTATTCGATCGGTCGTGGTCGACGGTCCGCGCCTATCTGGAGGAGCTGCTCAAGTGGGCAGGAGCAGATAGCGTCCGCGCCGAAGAGCTGGCGGTCGTGCCCGGGCTGGACGAGCTGCTCGCGCTGCGAACCATTGCCCAGCACGTTGCCGACGGATGGGACGCGGTGATCGTCGACTGCGCTCCAACCGCCGAGACCGTGCGCTTGTTGGCCTTGCCCACGACGCTTCGGATGTACGTCGATCGGGTGCTTCCAGCGCATCGACGCCTGGCTCGCTCGATTGCGCCCCTTGTGCGACGGGCCTCGTCGATGCCGCCGGCTCCTGCCGGGGTCCTCGACGCGGTGTTGGAGCTGGCCGACGAGCTTGGTCGGCTCCATGACAGCCTCGCGGACCCGACGATCACGTCGGTCCGCCTTGTCACCACGCCCGAGTCGATGGTGGTGGCCGAGACCCGGCGCGTGTGGTCCTACTTGGCCCTTTTCGGCTACAGGGTCGCTTCGCTGATCGTCAACCGAGTCGCCCCCGAGCAGGCCCCGGATCCCTGGCTCCGCCGCCTGAGGCGCTCGCAAGAACCGCACCTGGTCGATATCGGCCGGCTCTTCGGCGATCTCGCCCAGGGTCAGGCAACCATCCGTGCTGGCGAGGTCACCGGTGTCGAGGAGTTGCGTTCGTTCGGACGCGAGATCTACGGGCTGAACGACCCGTTGGAGTGGCCTCTGACCTCAGAGCCGCAGACGTTCGAGGGGCTGGGTTCCGCTTCGCAGCTCCTCAGGGTGCCGCTTCCGGGCGTTACGGGCGGCGAGGTGCAGCTGGCCCGCTCCGGAGCGGTCATGCTCGTGACCGTTGGTCCATATCGTCGATCGCTCTCGCTGCCGCCGCATCTCCACGGCCGGGCCGCGACCGGCGCCCGCATTGCCGATGGTCACCTGGAAGTGGAGTTTGCCGAGGCATGAGCGATCCAGCGCGGCCGTCTGATCACCCGTTGGTTGAGTTCGTCCATGACTTGCGAGAAGGCCTCAGCCAAGTCGTGTCGGGTGACGGTCATCCTTCCATGCCCATGGTTCAGGGGTACGGACGGTGCCGGTGGGCGGTGCGGTCGGTGCGTCGATTCGCCGACGCACTCGACCTGTTCCTGGACGAGCTAGAGGCTCGGTCCATTTCCGTCTCCGACGGGCGGTCGAACGAGAATGGCGAGGGGGATGATGACTTTCAGACGATCACGATCAGCAACTCCTGATGCCGGCTTAGTCTCCGCCGGCAGGGATTCCTATGAAGCCGTCCTCGTAGAAGTTCCCGATCTCGAGACCATTCGGGCAGTTGCCGATCTCGCCGCGACTAACCTGAAGGACGCAAATGGCAACATCCTGCGGGGCTACACGATGTTGTCTCAGGCTTTTGGGCGGCTCCTGCACGGTGACACGGCACCGCCCGAAAACGCAACGTTCCTGACGTTTGCGGCATGGGCCACCGAGACCATTCGTCCCCAGGTGGTCGGGGCGGTTGGCCCGAAAGGATTCCGGCCGGGGGACCTCTTCCGACCTGCCAGCCGGCTGTACACGTGGGCGGCCGACGGACTGCTGGGCAGCGACGACACCATCGCCCGCAACCTCGTTCGCGGCGAGGCCGCGATCTACGAGGAAATAGCCATGGCCGTCCGCATGATGCTGCAATGTGTACTCGAGGGTATTGACGAGAGTAGTCGACGCGGTTCCGTTGATTGGCAAGCGCTGTGGGCAAAGTACAGTCTTCGTCTCAAGGAGATGCAGACTACGCTCAACGCACAGCGCGACGCGTCTGAGGCTGTCGAACCGAGTGACGTTTCCGTTTTGCAGCGCGCAACAGAGCCGTATTTTAGCGTCCTCTCGGAGAGGATGTCTCGATGGGATCTCGATCATATTCAGAGGAAGCAACGCGCCGAACTCATACTGTTGGGGAACATCAGGATGCTCGCCTACGAGCAGAAGAGGATCCAGCCGGTTCTCAGGCGAAATCTCGCTTACGTTCCCGACGCCATCCGGGCCCGGGTGGGCAGCCGGGTGACGGGAAGGAACACGTTACTCTCGCGCACCGTTGGGCAGGCGTACGATCGCTCCAAGACTACGATCGCGATCCTCGACGAGGTGTTCCAGATCGCCGCCACGCGAAACGTCTATTCGATGATCGTCGGCACCGAGGAGATTCGGCTCGGCCGCGACCTTCCGGTGCCGCCCCCGGCCAACCCAGTGCTGCGTGATCGCCAGGCACCGCTCGACCAACAGCGGTACAGGAAGGGCGCCTTCTTTCCCTACGACTTGCAGACCCTGACGCACAGGCCGACGTGGGCGGAATGGCAGCTCTATGACAGATCCACTAGCGAGGGCGCCCGCACGGCCGTCGACAACTGGCTGCGGTACGGCGAACGCTTGAGCTTCCTGGTCAACCTGTTCCGTTCACGACAGCAGGTGACCTCGCTCTACGACACGCCCCGATCCACCCCCTCGGCGACGCCTCCGCGCCCAGCTGCCCTGGGCCCTGCACTAGAGCATCTGTCGGACGTCACCAAGGAGCGGTTGGCGAACTCATTCAGGGGCAGCTCATGACCGACACATTGCTGTCGGACGACATGCTCGGCTCCCTGGCCGATCGCGCTGACGTACCCGCCGATGAGGTCATCGCCGCCCTCCTGACCGAGCTGGGCGAGGACGGGCAGGCCCCGGATCCGACCCAGCGATCTGCTGCCTACCGCCACCTGCTCGGTGAGATCTGGCGCGACGACGAGAATGCGCTCGCCGTGGTCAGCGACTTCCTGACCGGCGGGGAAGAGCTGGACGAGTCGATCGACACGAACCAGGTACGCCACGCCCAGGAGTTCTTCGAGGAGCACGGCGTTGCGATCATCACGACGCTCTTCTTCGCGTCCTTGCCCGAGGCATACCTCGGCCGGCGCGGCGTGCAGGTGCTCGACATGACTGGCGAACTTGTCAGCAACTGGACGCAGCGAATCCGAGAGACTGGTCAGTTTCTTATCAACGTGCTGACGCCGAGCCCGGAGCTTGCCAGAACCGAGCGAACCAGTCTGGCGCACGGTGAGAGCGCCGCCCGCGCGGTCCGCCGGGTGCGCCTGACGCACTCTGCCGTGCGAAGGCTCGGGAAGGCTCCTTACCAACCAGAGCATGGCCGCTTGTTCGTGGCTGATTTCGTTCATCCCCCGTCGTTGTGGGATGTGCGCATGGCCCGGATCGGCGAAGAGACCCACGAGGGTGTCACGAGCGAGCCGCTCAACCAGGAAGATCTGCTCGCGACCCTTGGCACGTTCACGACAGTGACCTTCGAGGCACTCGAGAAGCTGGGGGTCTCGTTCGACGATGACGACAAACGGGCCTTCTATCACCTGTGGAACGTCGTCGGTTGGCATCTCGGCATCGGTGACGCGACGACGTTGGCCGACAGCGCTACCGGCAAGAAGGACAGCTGGCCGGACAACAAGATCTTTCCTCTAGAGGTCCAAGAGATGGATGAGCTGTTCAACCGCCTCCGGCGGCGCCTGCAAGGGCCAACCGAGCAGGGTCGACGCCTCGCCGCAACGCTCGTGCAGGACATGTCGTATCCCCTGCCGGGACCGATCCAGGGAGGTCCGGCCTTCGTGATTCGCTACCTCATCGGCGACCACCATGCCGATGAGCTCGAGATTGAAGCGGGGGGCTACGCCGAGCTGTTGATCCGCCGCACTCGGGCACTGGAGAGGCTCGCGAGGCGGACACGGACGAGCCTGCTGGGCCAGCTGACGTTGTTGGCCATGGGGCAGGCGTTGACCCGCTACGCCCTGCGGGCTTTCCAGTCGCCGGCGCGGGGAAAGGAGCCGGGGATCACGATCGAACCACGGATCGCGAGCCGGTGGGGCATTCAGACCCCACCAGAGGTGGACCAGCTGCTGCGGTCATAGCGCCCAGGGTCGAGCGCTCAACGGGGCTGAGAGGACGTGTCTCGAGTACGGACCAATGTGCGCGCCGCGAGGGCGACGGCCTCCTCCCGGGTCAGCTCGCCTCCGGCGCGGTCGGCCTCGGCGTAGGCGTCGTCGCCGAGACGATCGCGAAGCTGATCGGCGAGCTCGGGTGCATGGGCACGGTCGGCGGGGAGCGGGGGCATGACCAGCTCGGCCCGCCCGACCGATGCGAGCAGGCTCACGGCGGTCTGGTCCGCTCCGAGGAGGCCGAGGCACATGGCCGATTCGCGAACCGTGTACCAGAGCTGCGGAAGGTCACCCAGACGGTCCCAGTGGTCGAGCAGCTCCAGGAGCAGAGGAATCGCCTCGGGCGGACGACCGAGGCGGCGCCGAAGCGTTGCCAGCCGCGAGAGGGACAGGCCCAGCACGAGCGGGCTCTCGACGTCACGCGCCGCGCCGACGCTGTCGTTGAGCAGCACCTCCGAGCGTTCGGGCTGCGACTGCTCGAGCGCGGCGGCGACCGAGAACAAGGCGTACGCGACGGCCGTGGGGGATCCAGATTGCCGTGCCGTTTGGAGCGCACGGCCGGCAACCGCCGCCGCATGGTCTGGCTCGCCGCTCAGCACCATGCCAAGCGACCCGGTGGTCATGCTGTAGGCGAGCCAGTACGGATCGCCAAGCGCCCGGGTCCGCTCCACGACCTCGAGGAAGCGGCCGGGGGCTTCCGCGCTCAACGGCCCGAGCGCCGGATCGCCGATGCGAGGAGCGTAGGCAGTCGCGAGAATCATGGCCATGCGGGCCGGGAGGGTCACGCCGCAGCCGAGCGCCTGCTCCGCTTCGAAAGCGGATTGGCACGAGCGCAGGCACTGACGCATGTCGCCTCGGAGCCATGCTCCGAGCGCGGCGATGCCGTGCAGATCGGGGAGCAGCGGATGGTCGTCGAAGGACAGCGTGTCGAACGCGTCCTCCACCCACCGAAAGTACTCGGCGGAGAGCCTCTGCAGCCCGTAGTTCCACAGGGCCACGAGGAGCCGCGCGTCGAGGTCGACATCCGCGTTCTCGATCGCCCAGAGGTGGGTGGCGTGCAGGTTGTCGAAGTCCGCAGCCAGCAGCCTCGCCCACCTCGCTTCCTCGCCTGTCCTCAGGCCCGGTTCCGCGGCCTCGGCCAGCTCGGCGTAGAAGGCCGCGTGCCGGGAGCGTCGCTCGGCCGTGTCGCCGGCGTCCGCCAACCGGTGGGCCGCAAAGTCGCGCAGCGTCGACAGCATGCGGTAGCGCGTCTCCAGTGGCCCGAGGTCCGCGACGATCATCGAACGGTCCGCAAGATTGGCCAGGATCGAAAGGACGTCCTGCTCATCCTGCTCCTCCCCACACACCGTGAGCGCTGCCCCCACCGTCCAGGACGCCGAGAACACCGACAACCGGTCGAACAGCAGCCGGCTCTCCGGCGTGAGGAGGTCGTACGACCAGTGGATCGTGCTGAGGAGGCTGCGGTGCCGCGGATGATCGGGTGTGGGCGTGGCAAGCAGTGGTGATGCGCTATGGAGGTGCGCCAGGAGATCGTGAAGGCCGATGGATCGGGCCCGCGCCGCGGCCAGCTCCACGGCCAGCGGGATGCCGTCGAGCCGCCGGCAGATCTGCGCAACCACCTCGAGCTGCTCTGGCTCGACCTGTACGCCAAGTCCCGCCGCCGCGGCCCGATCGGCGAACAGCCGAACCGCTGGGAAGCTGTCGAGCTCGCCGGCATTGTCGGCCGGCGGCAGCCCCAGCGGCTCGACCGGGAAGATGACCTCACCCAGGAACCCCATGGGCTGCCGACTCGTGCAGAGGACCGTCACCTCGCCGCTCGTCTCGGCGATCTCGCGAATCAAGGGACCCACCACACCCAGCACGTGCTCGCAATTGTCGCCCACGAGGAGCATGTGCTTGCGGCCAACCCACTCGAGGATGCTGTCGCGGAACGAACGCCGGCCTCGCCGGACCAGGCCCAGACCGGCCGCTACTGCCGCCGGGACCGCATCAGCGCCGATCGGCGCGAGGTCGATCATCCGGACACCGTCGCGGAAACGGTGACCCGCCTCGGCGGCCAGCTCGACCGCGAGTCTGGTCTTCCCGACACCGCCGGGTCCGACGAGCGTGACGGTGCCGGGCCGCGTCACTAGCGCGCTCAGCTTCGCGAGCTCGTCAGCTCGCCCGTAGAAGCTGGTGGCGGGCACAGCTACCGCCGCGGCGGCGTCAAGGGTCCGTAGCGGCGGGAAGCGCTCGGGCAGCCTGGGGTGCAGCACCTGGTAGAGGTGGTGGTCTCCCGGGATCCCGCGCAGTCGGTGGGCACCGAGGGGTGCGAGCCCGACATCACGTGGTAGGTGCTCGCCGATCGTCCGAGCCGCCGCAGCCGACAGCAGGATCTGACCCCCGTGACCTGCATCTCGCAGCCTCGCCGCCATGTTGAGCGACATGCCGAAGTAGTCGCCGCCGCGCTCGAGTGCGGGACCGACGTGGATCGCCATCCTGGCCCGGACCGGAGGGGTCGTCGCCCACACCGTGTCGGCGAACGCGAGCTGCGCATGCAGGGCGGCCTGCAGCGCACCGCTCGCTTCGGAGAACACGGCGAGCACGCCGTCCCCGGTCCTCTTCGCTACCGTGCCAGCGTGGCCTTCCACCGCCTCGTCGAGGAGGGCGTCGTGGCGTTCGAGCGCGCCGGGCATCGCATCCGGGAAGTCCGCCCAAAGACGCGTGCTCTCCTCCATGTCGGTAAAGAGGAACGTCACGACAGGGCCGCGTCCCATCGCCGTGCGTTGGGGCTCGGAGCGGACGACGAGTGTCGGGTCGTGACCAAGGATGCGGTGTTCGAGGTCAACGAGCTCCGGCCCGGGTTCGATGCCCATCTCGTCCACCAAGTGGCGCCGCGCCCGTTGATAGGCGCTTAGGGCATCGGCCTGTCGGCCCGTGCGGTACAACGCCAGCATCAGCTGTGCCCAGAACCTCTCTTCAAGAGGATGAGCAGCCACCAGGTCTTCCAGCTCGGCAACCGCGTCTGCGGGGCGGTCGAGCTCCAAGAGGGTGTCGCAGCGGTGGTGCAGCGCCTCGAGTTGCAGGGCCTCGAGTCGTCTCGCCTCGCGCTCGGCCCACCCGGCGCCAGCGAACTCCACCAACGGTGCGCCCCGCCACAGCCCGAGCGCCTCATCGAGCACGGTCAGCCGGCGCGCTGGGTCGGTCTCGGTGCCGGCGATGGTCATTCCCTGCCGGAAGCGGTGGGCGTCCACTGCGGCAGCGTCGACCTCGAGCACGTAGCCCCCCGGACGGGTCTGAAGACACGGCCCTTTGCCTCGCAGAAGCTTTCGAAGCTGAGACACGTAGGTCTGCACCGTGCGGGCCGCGCCGTTGGAGCCACCGTCACCCCACAGTTCCTCCACCAGCCGGTCCGTGCTCATCGGCTCGCCGGCATGGACCACCAGGCAGGCCAACAGCTCCCGCCGTTTGGCGCCGCGCAGGTCAAGGACGCCGTCCACGCCGAGGACCTCGAACGAGCCCAGGATCCGAAACTCCATCGCCTCTCCTTGCCCCCCACCTCTGTGCCGGGCAAGCCGCCGTCCGGATCGTATCCGCGCCGACTAGCCGCTGTCGGCTGCGCATCGAATCCCCGTCGAAGCACGGTCGCGGCCCCGTAGATGGTTGCCACCCTCGAGCTCGACGAGGACGTGCTCGGGTTGGTGGCCGAGCTCAGCGGCGCCCCGCTGCCGGGGGACGGGCCGTCATGGGAGGCCGTCACGGTCGACGGACTCGAACGCGGGCGCGGCGCGGTCGTCCAGCGCCTGCACCACAGCCTGGCCGACGGGGTCGACGCCGTGCGGCTGTGGCGGCGGTTGCAGTCGGACGGGGAGCCATCCGAGCGGGCTGGCAGCGCCGGGGAGCGATCGGTGCCACCCGCGGCCCGCGACACGGCGGCGCTGGTCACATCCGTGGCGGCCGGGGCAGCGCGCATGGTGCTCGACCCGCTCGACCCCGCCGCAGTCACCCACCCCTCCGTGCTCATGGCATCGATGCGGCGTGCCTTCGGCGCGTTCGTCGGTGCCCGCACTCCCGGCGAGCTCGCGTCGATTCCTTCCCTCAGCCCCGGGGGCTACTAACTACAAACCGGCCGTGGTTAGACGACCAGTAGCCATGTTCCGGCGGCCAACGCACCGAGCGTGGCGAGGCCGAACAGCGCGACCCAGACCACGGCGGGGACGTAGGTGAGGCGTGCCAGCTGGTGCGCGTCGGAGCAAGCTCCGGGGTGAAGGCGGCGCTGGCGCCACAGCTCACCGATCGGCCGCACGCCGCCGAGCAGGAGGAACCAGGTCATCGCGTAGCCGAACGCAGCCCGGACGTCCGCCGGGGCCAACACTGAGACGGCGACCACGACCGCACTCGTCACCACCAGCGACAGCGCGCCGTACACGTTGCGCACCATGACAAGCATCGCCAGCAGGACCGCCGTGCCGGCCCAGAGCATGACCGTCACCTGCTCGACGGCCAGGAGGCCGACACCGGCCAGCCCGGCCAGCGACGGGCTCAGATACCCGGCCGCCGCCGTCACGACCATGCCCGGCCCCGATGGCTTCCCGACGGACAGGGTCAGCCCCGAGGTGTCCGAGTGCAGTCGGATCCCCGTCAAGCGTCGGCCCGTGAGCAGCGCGGCGAGTGCGTGGCCGCCCTCGTGCACAATGGTGATGACGTTCCTCGCCCACCGCCAGACGCCGTCCACCATGACGGCGACGAGCGCGCATGCTCCGGTCGCCACGACGAGCCAGGAGGATGGTTCGAGCCCGTCGGTCGTTATCGAGCTCAACCCAGCCGCCTGCACCGGGACAGGTTCGCATGCCAGGCGGTCGAGCCGCGAGCACCGTCCGACCGGAACGCGCCCGGCGTCTCAGGTGTGGTGCAGCACCGTGTAAGCCGCAACGGTGGCGGTGCTGTTGGCGACGGCGTGCACGATGAGAGGGGCGAGAAGACTGCCCGAGCCCAGCCGCAGGCCACAGAACACGAGGCCGCCAACGGTGGTGAGCACGACGGCGGCGGTGACGGCGCCGGCCTGAGCCCATGCGCTCTCGGCGAGGTCGTTGGTGGCGAGCGCACCGAGCGTCGGCCGGATGTGCCAGAGCCCGAAGAGCAGAGACGACACGACGACTGCCGCGTTCATCGGGCGGACGCGGGCGAGAAGCCCGAGGAGGGCGCCCCGGAACGCGAACTCCTCGAACACCGCGGTGCCCAGGGGAATGCGGACGAGCGATTGGTACGCCAGTTCCGATGCACCGTCGACGTCGGCGATCCGCTGGTCCTCGAACCACGGCCGCGTGAGCGGCATCGCGGCGGCAACGACGACGCCGGCGACGACAATCGCCGCACCTGCCGCGCCCACGGCCAGACCGCGAGGGGCCGCGGCGCGCGACAGCCCGAGCTGGCCCGCCGACAGCCCGCTGGTGCGGCTCACGATGGCGAGCAGGACCGCCGTGGCGAGGTTGACCGGCACGTACAGAGCCGGCGGGACCACCGACTCGCCCGCCACGTTGCGCACGGCAAGCACGCCTACGGCGATGACCAGAGCCGTCATCGGCTCCACAGTCGCACGAGATCGACGCTGAGCAGGACCTCCAGCCAGATTGAGTAGCCGTTACTCGTGTCCTCGGCCCGGCGGGGGGTCAGGGTGGCCGTCATGACCCAGACCACCATCAGTCACAGCGTCGCCATCAGGCCGTCCCTGCCGCTGCGCCGGGTCGATGGCATCGAGCTTCCGGTCGCCGGCACGTGGACCGTGCCCGGCCACCACGCGACCATCGCGTTCTCGGTGCCCCGGCGCCGTGGGCGGCCCGATAGCCGCTCGGGACGGGCCAGCGAGGCGACGGTCTCCATATCGGAAGATCCGGACGACGTCCGCGTCGCCGTGCGGTTCGATGCTCCCGGCCTTGAGATCACCGGATCGCCAGCAGGGACGATCGGACCGCCGATCCACCTCGAGGCCCGGTCCGTTCCGGGTCCTCGGCGTTGGGCGCTATCGGGCGAGGTGTTGTCCGACACGGGTGTCGTGCCCGTGCGCGCAACCCTCGGCTACCACGGGGTCTGGCGTCGCGGCGACCACGTCTACGGCTGGTTCGTGCTGGCCGGCACGATTGGCGAGCGGGGTCGCAGAGCGCGGCCGCCGGAGTTCCGCTTCGAGCTACTGGCAACCGCACCCGAGGCAGGTTGGCGACCGCTCCCAGCTCCATCTCCCTCCCGTTCGCTTGGGGCCATCTCGCAGACGGCGGACGCGGCGTGACCGCCGCGACCACGTCTACGCCCACGCTCTTCGAGCGGCTCGGCGGCCTCGTGAGCATCGACGTGGCCGTTGACCAGCTCTACGGCCGGATCCAGGGTGACCCCGAGCTGGCACCCTTCTTCGATCACGTGGATCTACGCCGGCAGCGCGCCCACCAGAAAGCCTTCCTCGCCATGGCCCTCGGCGGCCCCCGGTCGTACGGGGGTCGCGGCATGGCCGAGGCCCACCGGCATCTGAGGATCGGCGATCACCACGTGGACCTCGTGGCGGGTCACCTGGCCGCCGTGCTCGCCGGGCTCGGGGTGTCACCGGCGCTGGTCGATGAGGTCGTCGCTGCCGTCGATGGCCTGCGCGACACGGTGCTCCGGCGCGGCTGAACCCAACGCCTGCCATGCTTGTCGATGGTGCGGACGACCTGGCCACTGTGCGGGCGGGACGACGAGATCACCCACCTCTCCGCGCGGTTGCGCCACGGTCGGGGAGCGCTCCTCGCGGGGCCCTCGGGTGTCGGCAAGACCAGCCTCGCCTCCGCGGTCGCCGCTGAGCTCGAACCCGAGGGCTGGTCCCTCGTGCGCCTGGTCGCCAGCCGGCCGGCCGCCGGCATCCCGCTGGGTGTGCTGGCCGGCCTGCTGACGCCGGGCGACCTTCCGGGTGACAGCGTGCCGGCGCTGCTGCAGGCCCGAAGCGGCCTCGCCGCCATCGCCGCCGGCCGGCCCGCGGCGGTGGTCCTCGACGACGCTCAGTGGCTCGACGAGGCGTCGGCAGTCGTCCTCCACCAGCTCGTCGCGCAGGGCGACATCACCGTGCTCGCCACGTTGCGCACGGGCGAGCCGGCGCCCGATCCGGTCACCGCCCTGTGGAAGGACGGCCTGGTGGAGCGCGTCGACGTCGCACCCCTCGGCGACGAGTCTGTGCGCGACCTGCTCGAGGCCGTCCTCGAGGGCCCGGTGGAGACCCTGACCGCGACGCGGCTGTGGGGCCGCTGTGCCGGCAACGCCTTGTACCTCCGGGAGCTCGTCGGCGAAGCGGTCCGCCTCGGGCTGCTCCAGCGTCGCGAAGGACTCTGGTGCGTCGACACCCTCCCGCCCGGATCGGCTCGCCTGGCCGAGCTGGTAGGCGAACGCTTCGGTGCCCTTGACGAGCACGAGCGCGCCGCGCTCGAGGTCGTCGCCATCGGTGAGCCGATCGGCTTGGGAATGCTCGACGAGCTGGCCGACCGCGCTGCGGTGGAGCGCCTCGAGGCCGCCGGCGTCATCGCCATCGACACCGACGGCGAGCACGTCGTCGCTCGACCCGCCCATCCGCTGTACGGCGACGTTGTCAGATCGTCGTTGCCCGAGCTCGGGCGTCGCCGACTCACGCGCACGCTGGCCGACGCCCTCGAACGCCGGGGTGCCACCGGTCGCGACGACTCGATACGCCTGGCTCTGTGGCGCCTCGACGGTGGCGGCACGCCGGCTCCGGGACTCCTGCTGGCGGCGGCGCGCCACGCCCACTTCGCGTTCGACGGGATGACAGCCGAACGCCTCGCGCGGGCGGCGTGGGCCGGGGACCAAACGTTCGAGGCGGCCCACGTCCTCGCCGACGTGCTGTTCGCACGCGGCGGTTACGTCGAGCGGGAGGCACTGCTCGGCGACCTGGCGGCTACCGCCGCGACGGATGAGGAGCGTGCGGTCGTCGCCGTGTCCCGGGCGCTCGGATGGTTCTGGGGACTGGCCGACGGCGAGGCTGCCGACCGTGTTCTGGCCGAGGCCGAAGCCGAGGTGTCCGATCCGGGATGGTGGTCGGAGATCCGGGCCACACGGGCGACGCTGATCGGCCAGGCCGGCCGCCACCGGGACGTGCTCGAGCTGCTCGCCGGTCTGCCCGATGACGTCGTGAGCGGTCGCGCCCGGCTCCAGGCTGCGCTCGCCGAGGCCTTCGCCCTCCCGGGTGTCGGCCGAGGGGAAGAGGCCGTCGCGCGCATCGACCATGCCATGTCGGCCGGCGCACAGATCGGCCAGCAGTTGACGCTCTTCCGGGCCGGGCTGCTGCAGTCCGCCAAGGCCATGGCCCTGGTCGCGCTCGGCCGGCTCCGCGACGCGGAGGAGGCCGCTCTCACCGGATTGGAGGCCTCCGTCGCCACGGGGAACCGTGCCGCCGAGGGCTTCTTCGGCGCGACGCTGGGATGGGTCCAGCTCCACCAAGGCCTGCTCGTCTCGGCACAGCGCACCTACCGCGAGAGCGCGACGGCGTTCCGGGCCAGCGCACATCGC
>Ga0126304_10000345_pt1 | contig 17835 bp, 15 predicted proteins | sample Plot25_FD_92538 | JGI IMG/M metagenome (GOLD analysis project Ga0126304, IMG submission 92538) | Serpentine soil microbial communities from UC McLaughlin Reserve, CA, USA - Plot25 | ecosystem: Environmental > Terrestrial > Soil > Grasslands | place: USA: UC McLaughlin Reserve, Lake County... | reverse complement strand
GTCCATATCCAGACATATTCATTCCATGACTTACTGCCTATTAATGGGCTCTCACGCAAATTTGCTTTACAAATAGACAAGAAGATGCTATTCCCAAATTCTTTCCTTCTCTTACTGACGCTTTCCATAAAAAGATCCTTCACATCATTGCAAGTCCAAGAGGTCAAGAACAGAGACTGAGGAAAACAAAGCAGCACTTCAACATTCCGCCTTGCTTCCAAATGGAAGATCTTTTTTTTACTAGTGCGCATATATGCAAGTCTTAGCGTCATTGGGACATTCTTACAGGGAATTCTTTAGTGTAGTTTTATTATGACAAATATAATTTGGTGACTTTATTGTCATCGTGGCAATTAATACGACGCTGATGAAGCCTTTATCCAGTAAAAGAGATAATGCTTCTCTAAAAATTTGTTTTCTGCCTCTCATTGCTTTATTCACACAAAAAAATACAACCATGGCACAGAAAGCTCCCGATTATTCGGTTGATCCAAATCTTTCGTCCTCCGTAAAAATGTTCTTAAAACCGTTGAATTCAGGGGGACCTCCGTTGGAATCATTATCAAAAGAAGACGCACGCAACGTTCTTGTCAATGCACAGTCTGCGTTTAAAGTGGACTTGACTGGCATTGAAGAGTCTGAAAAAACAATCACTGAAAATGGATTGACTGTGAAACTAAATATTATGAGACCTGCTGGCGTCAAGGGCAAAATCCCAGTATTCATTTTTACTCACGGAGGCGGATGGATCCTGGGAGATTATCCAACACATAAACGATTGGTAAGAGATCTTGTAGTGGCATCCGGATACGCGGCAGTTTTTGTGAATTATTCCCGTTCTCCAGAAGCACAATATCCAAGGGCAATCAACGAGATCTATGCAGCAGCAAACTGGGTATCTCAGCATGGCGATGAGATAAATGTCAATGGGAAGAAAATGGCGGCCGTTGGAAACAGTGTCGGCGGAGATATGACTGCTGTATTGTGCCTGATGGCAAAAGACAAAGGAGGACCTGAAATAAAATTACAAATCCTTATGTGGCCTGTCACGGATATTGATTTCAACAGGCCTTCATGGATTGAGTATGGTGAACAGCGCTTCCTTACAGCCTCGGTAATGAAATGGATGTGGGATCAGTATACCACTGATAATTCGCAGCGAAAAGAAAAATATGCATCGCCCTTCCAGGCATCTGTCGAAGAATTGAAGGGTTTGCCGCCAGCATTAATACAAGTTGCCGAGAATGACATTTTGAGAGATGAAGGCGAAGCCTACGGAAGAAAACTGGAACAAGCCGGGGTAACGGTTACTTCAGTGAGATACAACGGGACTATTCACGACTTCGGGCTGCTGAATGGATTGGCGGAAACTCCACAAGTAAAGGCTTTGATAGAACTGGCGGCAGCAGAGTTAAAAAAACATCTTTAAAACTATCGATTCAAAATAATTATCATAAACCATTCCATATCTAAAACAGCTTAATTCATAACCGACGCATTTGTTTATGACAGATGCTGCGATGAGTGGGCGGAGGTATTTTCAAAGCAAGGATTTTACAATCCTTGCTCCATATTTCATTAAGCTTAATCCGACATATATCGAAGAGAAATTTGCCAGAATAATTCTTATTGCTTCACCTCGTTTACAGGAATCATAATATCAGACAGGTTGGCGTTCCGAAGAACCTTGCAGTTGGTATCGATACAGTTGCCTGACCTGAATAGGATGGCTAATTTCAATATCCTTTCATTTGAATTTACGCCGAAGAATTGCCTAAGATTGGTTATTTCATAAGACCACTCATTCTTATCAACCGGAACTGCCTGCGACTGTGGATCACTCCCTCCCCATGGAAATTTTATATACCTCCAGTCATTCGGAAAACGGGAGCTGTCAGTTATCAGTCCCACATGCACAAAAACAGCGTCTTTGAAATTCATCAGTCCCCGGTTACCTTCACTTGCATTGCAGGAGATAATAACTTTTCCAGTATCTGAAAGGCTTTCTGGCACCGTTTGAACTAATGGACTTGAACAGGCAACACTAAGAAAGACGATGCCTGCAAACATCCAAATTTTTGGGGAAGACTTTAGGACCATTTGTGCAAGATAGGGAAGAGAGAAAATATCAGGATATTTTTTCGGACCCGGTACTATCGAAGAAGGAAGAGAGATCAATCCATCTCAACTTTGCCTCCCTTCTTCTTTGTTTGCCCGCCAACGTTTCGCGAGTGATCAATGGCATCTTTTTTAGTAAACTCCACCGAAATGGTAGTACCCTCCAACTGATCAAGTGAAAAGACAGCCTCTATGTCATCACTAAGTCCTTTCATCAACTTCATTCCAAGCGATTTTGTGTTGAAAATATTGAAGTCCTTTGGGAGACCAATACCATTGTCTGATACGATGAATATATATTTCCCACCGGTTTTTTTCTTGATGCAAATATTGATCTCTCCATTCTGGTTCCCGGGAAATGCATACTTGAAGGCATTTGTGATTGCTTCATTTAAGATCAGGCCCATCGGGGAAGCCAATGAAATATCGAGTTCTACCGGATCCAGGTCCATTTTGAACTGTATCCTGTTACCGGTCTCAAAACTTGTCCTAAGATAATCCACCAACTCGTGTATATAAGCCGACATATCAATCGCTGTTATTTTTCGCTCAGGCTCGTATAATTTCTGGTGAATGAGTGACATCGCAAATACCCTGTGTTGCGTATCGCGCATGGCCGCCAGGGCATCACTCTGCAGGTAGGCCGTTTGCGATTCCAGCAAACTGCTTATAGTATGTAAATTATTCTTCACTCTGTGGTGGATCTCCATGATCAGCCATTCCTTTTCCTCGAGAAGATGCCGAAGAGATGTGTTTTTGATATTAATGTCACTTTTTTGCCTCTTTAGTTTCCTGATTTGACTGATGATTATTAAAACCAGGATGCAGAGTGCCAAAAGAAAAAAAGTAATGACAACTGCATAATTGATGATATTGCTTTTTTCAGTCTCGACTGTCGACAGCCTCTCCGCCTCTATCAACGGAAGAATACTACTCAATTGAAGCATTCTCTGCCTGGCACCATATCTTCTTGCATCGCTTGCCGCCTTTTGTATGAATTGGTTAGCATGGGAGATATCTCCCTTCTTAAATAACAATGTAGCAAGATTAAAAATAGCTGAGGTCTCCTTGGTGGATGATTCAATATCAGCAATGGCGGCGCGGGCGAGAAACATTATTGCTGAATCCTCAGCCTCCTTCCGGATATAAATATCACTTATTGTTGAATATAATAAGGCCTGTTCGCGAAGCGACAGAGAAGGGTCGTTCAGGATATTGCCGAAATGTGCGGAAGCTTTCTTTAGATCACTTTCCCTCAACTCTTTCAACCCGGAATAATAGTGGTATTCAAACGAATTCGGTGTGAAAATATGAAGAGAAGAATCTATATACCTGTCCGCATCCAGATTATACTCAGTAGAATAAATCTTATTGTGGTTATAATCGGAGAGGTCAAAATAACACCTTGCCAGTAAAACATAATATTCTCCTTTGCCTGAATCAGAAAGAAATCTTGAATCAATCCTGTCAAGCGAATCAAATACTTCTTTGTACATGCCCGACGACAACAAGACAAATTTCAACTTAACCGCCGCATAAGTGATCAAACCAGTGTCCTTAAGAGATGCAGCCGATTTTTGCAATTCCCTTGCATAGAACCATGCAGAATCAAAATTGAAGACAACAAATTCGTTGTACAATCTCAGGTATTGATCAAAAGCGTTTTTTCCTTTGTTCCCATTTAATTGATGGCGAAGACTGTCAATTCGGCTCAACTTTTTTGAATCATAGACTTCTTCCTTGCTGATGGCATCCTGCAATTTCTTCAGCCATTCATTTTTGCTTGCCTGCCCATTCACACCAGAGTTGATCGAAAGAAAAATAAAGAATACTAATCCCAGATTCCTTACCAGTCTGAAAGAGCTACATATTCTAGTAATCCAAGGTCCCATAGAAGATCCCGACGACGAGGATGATTTAATCGATGGAAAAATAATGTTCCTTCTTTATGCCTAGTTTTTTTATTCTTGAATTAAGAGTAGACACATTTATATTTAAAAGTTCGGCCGCTCCGCCTTCGCCGGAAATTTTCCCATTACATTTCTTCAAAGCGGCGAGGATATGATCTCGTTCATTTTCTTCTATAGTTTTAATGTATGGCGACTGCGGCCGTGAATAGGCTTCCTTTATTGAACTGGCTGGCATTAAAATCTCTTCAATCGTGGAATCTCTTGCAAGAAGTACCGCTCGCTCAATGAGATTTTCTAATTCGCGAATGTTTCCGGGCCACTCATACATCATTAATGCTTCTATAGCCTTAGAAGAAATCTTGTTGACAACCTTGCCTATTTTACGGGAATAATAGTTCATGAAATGAATGGCAAGGGGCCGTATATCATCCTTCCTTTCCCTCAATGGAGGAACAATAATGGGAAATACATTCAGCCTGTAATACAGATCCATCCGGAAGCGACCCTCAGCTACTTCTTTTTCCAGGTTCCTGTTGGTTGCTGCGATTATCCTAACATCTATTTTAATGGTGTTCCGTCCGCCTACACGTTCAATTTCCCTTTCCTGAAGTACGCGTAACAATTTTACCTGGATATCCAGTGGCATTTCCCCTATCTCATCAAGAAAAATAGTTCCCGTATCTGCCTGTTCAAATTTTCCAATTCGTTTCTCTAGAGCGCCAGTAAATGAACCTCGTTCATGACCGAACAGTTCTGATTCAATCAAGGTTGAAGGCAATGCAGCACAATTAACCTTCACATATGGTTTCGTTTTCCTGGTTGAAAGCCAATGAAAGCATTCCGCAATTCTTTCTTTGCCTGTCCCGCTTTCTCCCAACAACAAGACCGAAGTTCCTGAAGGGGCAACGGTCAGCACTGTATCCAGAACTGTTTTGAGTGATCCACTATTGCCAATGATATTCCTAAATTCGGGAATCTTAGAATGATCCACTGGTTTGTCCAAAAATTCTTCCCGGGCCGCTTTTGATTTCAGGTATTGCTCATGAAGATACCAGGCGATGTCAAGCGTTACCAGCACATCTTTCTCCCTGAATGGTTTCACAAGAAAACCATAGGGCCGAGTAACTTTGGCTTCATCCAATATTCTCTTATTGGAATTAGCGGAAAGATATACGAAGCCGATATTTTTGTCTCTTAATTTCCTGGCTAAGTCAATTCCAGTTAATTCGCCCTGCAACAAAATATCCAGTAACACCAGGTCTGGTTTTTCTTTTTGAACAATCTCCATGGCAATGGGTACAGAACGAGCGATGGAACAAACACTATATCCTGCTTTTTCCAATATCATCTGGAGGTTGTTAGCCTCTATAAACTGATCTTCTACAATAAGAATTTTTTTCATCATGATATATGCCGGTGTCAGAGCAATATATGATTATGCCGCCATCAATCAATTTCCATATCCTTCTTTTTGTTATACATTTCAATACCGTTGAAATGTCAACACCCCCTTCACGAATTAGCGACATATCGCTAAATCGCTGTTTTACTTTTTAAGCTAACTGACAGTTTCTCAATTGAATAGGTTATTGGCACATGAATTGGCTATCCATGTTCGTAACTGATTTTAGTGCTTTCACCAATGCTATTGTTTATGAACACCTCACTTTCTTATCTGCCACTAGTTCCAATCACTGCTCGCGATCAAAGACGCATTAATGCTAATTGGGTTCATAATAACAGATTCGAAATTTATTCTCTTGAATGGATGAATATAGAGAAGGCTTTCTTTGAAGGTATTCCCGAAAAATTGATAGTCTTTGAAGTGATCTGGATAAAGAATGGCAATGGAACGCTGGAAGTTGATGGCGTGATCCATGCGCTTCAAGAGAATTCGATTTACTGCATCCCACCTGGCCATGTAAGAAAGTGCAGGGCGGAAAACTTTGTTGAAGGTTATTATATCTCCTTTACCACTGAGTTCATTAGTTTATCCGAAGGTCATATAAACAGTTTTTCATGGATGGAAAAAAGTAATGGCTATTCAGAATTAACAACTATAAAAGTGGGGAGCGATGTAGCAATGGAACTGGAAATAATTGCAAAGAAGATGGATTTGGAATTCACCAATTACTTCACCAGGAGGATGGAATTATTAAAAGGCCTGCTGAATATTTTCATGATTTATATTTCCAGGAATGTGGGCGCACCTGTTTACGCTTCCGCAGAAACTAAAGAACGGGAGTTAGTAATAAAATTCATGCAGTTATTGAAGAGGAATTTTATTTTAAAAAAGATGGTTAGGGACTATGCGGATGAACTTCATATAACACCCAATTATCTTAATCGCACAGTTAAAAAAATAACAGGGTTCCCGGCAAGCCACCATGTCCAACAACTGATCATAATCGAAGCAAAGCGAAGAGCCATGTATTCTTCCGCGACTATGAAACTGATTGCGTATGATCTCGGCTTCGACAACCTGGCTCATTTCAGCAAGTTCTTTAAAAATAATTGTGGGGTGAATTTTACGGAGTTCAAGAAAGAAATACAGAACAGGCATTTAGCTTAAGTGAAGTGATATTTTGAAAACGGCTGAATAAATTCCAAGGTGTGAGACACCTGCCCGACAGAATCCGCCGAGAATCCCGGACAGTTGAATTGATTTATATAACATCTCGCATCATTTGCGAATTGACTTGCGAAACCAATGACTATAAATTTGTAGAGTTCACCGATCATATTGTTGCAAAGCGTTATCCATTTCAATGAAGCTGGTCTTCAGGAAGCGGGGAGTTCTACCTGGAATCAGGGACACCTCTCCGACAGAAACAATTTTTCAAACTACATAAATATTAAACAAAATGAAACAGCCCAAATCAATTGTATTCATCACAGGAGCGTTTGTCAGCAATAGTTGCTGGGATGAATGGAGAACATATTTTGAAAGTAAAGGTTATTCCACCCTTGCTCCCGCCTGGCCGCACAAAGATGCTCCCGCAGCTGAACTACGCGCAAGACATCCTCACCATGATAAAGAACTTGCACTATTAACGCTGGATGAATTAATAAAGCATCATGTAAATATCATTTCAGCCCTGCCTGAAAAACCAATTGTCATCGGGCATTCTTTTGGTGGAATGTTAACTCAAATTATGTTGAACCGCGACCTCGCTGCTGCTGCTGTGGCCATACATTCAGTTCCCCCCAAAGGCGTATTCCCTTACGAGTTTTCATTTCTCAAAGCAGGTTGGAAATCGCTGGGACTTTTTACAGACATTGAAGAAACCTATATGATGTCTTTCGAGGACTGGCAGTATGCTTTTGTAAATGGAATGAAATTGGAAGATCAGGAACGTGCCTATGAAACGTATACCATACCTGAATCCAAAACCGTTTCACGGGGCGCTTTGGGTAACGCTGCGCATGTAGATTTCAAGAAGCAGCACGCGCCGCTCCTGATAACCGCCGGCGATACCGATCATATCATGCCAGCCCATCTCAATAACAGAAACTTTAAGGCCTACGAACAAAACGGTTCTATTACAGAATATAAATTGTATACGAATAAAAATCATTTCGTACTTGGTCTGCCCACATGGAAAGAAGATGCGGATGACATTTTGCAATGGATCGATAAATACGCCGATAAAATAGAATGGGATTGGAAGCAAAATTCCGTGGAATCAAAACAAATGTCCCCGGCATAATACAGGCGATGATGGCGTTTTAGGTGCTCCGGTGAAAATGTCAAGTGAATCTCATCTCTCGGATAAACCTGACATCAACTTATCTCAAGTGACAGGATGAAATTTAGCATCACATATATTGATACAGCCTGCGTCCTTATAGAAATCAACGGATATAAAATTCTGACTGATCCTACTTTAGATGACGCAGGGAAACTGTATTACCATGGCTATGGAACTTTTTCCAGGAAAACCAATAATCCCGCGTTAAAGATTACTGAACTGGAAAATATTGACCTCGTACTTTTAAGCCATCATCAGCACAAGGATAATTTTGATATCAATGGGAAGAAGTTTGCGCTCACTGTTCCTAAGATTCTTTCTACCAGGGCTGCTGCAAGAAACATGCGAATGGTAGTTGGGCTTAATAATTGGGAAACCCATTGGATTGACACAAAGAAGCTTACCAACCTTAGAATTACAGCTACTCCGGCCCAGCATCATCCGTGGTGGATTCCAGAGTTTTTATCAGGCCCGGTGATTGGATTCATCATAGAATTTGATGAGCAGGAAAATGGCGCGATTTACATTTCAGGTGATACGGTATACTTCGGAGGCATCAATGAAATTGCTAAGCGTTATAAAATTGATGTGGGCATTATTCATGTTGGATCGGTTCAATTCAGGCATCTCACCGGCTTCGGTCAATACACGATGAACAGCAGTGACCTTATTAAGTCAGCATATATTTTAAACCCGAACAAAATAATTCCAATTCATCAAAAAGGGTGGACACATTTTAAAGAGAAAGAGTCTGCCTTGAAAAATGCAATTGGCAATAATGAAATTGTTCGCAAAAAAACGATCTATCTCACTCCAGGAATACCAACACAGATTAATTAAGATCTATATTTTAACAATCAAAAACTAAACATTATGACACAGGAAATCAAAATTGTGCTCGTTCATGGTGCATTCGCAGATGGTTCCGGGTGGAAGGCGCTTTATGAAGTTCTTACTCGTAAAGGTTATGAAGTAACTGTTGTACAAAACCCATTATCATCGCTTGAAGATGATGTTAACGCAACAAATGTTGTGTTGGACAACCAGGATGGACCTGTTATACTCGTAGGTCATTCATGGGGTGGAGCGGTCATTACGGAAGCGGGAAATCATCCAAATGTTGTGGCTTTGGTTTATGTAGCAGCGTTTCAGCCTGACCAGGGTGAATCAGCGTTGCAGTGGCTGCAAACAGCCCCTCCAGCTCCAGAAAATGGCGTATTGCCTCCCGATGCTAAGGGGATAGTTTATTACGATAAGGAAAAATATCATGCGGGATTTTGTGCAGACATCAGTAAGGAGGAAGCAGATTTCATGTATGCGTCACAAGGTGCTTTTTATGCAAAAGGGTTCGTAACACCCATTTCGCATGCAGCCTGGCAAGACAAACCAGTATACGCTTGCGTAGCTACAGAAGATAAAAGCATTGCACCCGAAATTCAGCGCAATATGTACAAACGCTCAAATACTAAAGTAACCGAGATCAAAGGCAGTCACGTAATCTTCATGTCGCAGCCTGAAGCAGTTGCCAAAGTAATTGTTGCGGCTGCCGAAAATGTATCAAAGGAAAATGCGCTGGTAACAGTTTAATTGCAGGTAGTAGGGCATTGGATTTCGGTGAATAAATTATGCGAAATCCAATGCTCTATAAAAAAATTAAAAGCCCCCCGAATCCTTGACCGGAGGGCTTTCTTCTTGACTTTAGTGATCCCGCTGGGACTCGAACCCAGGACCCATACATTAAAAGTGTATTGCTCTACCAACTGAGCTACGGAATCAATTTGAATCCCACCGACATGGCCGGCCACGGAACTCTATCTCCCTTTTTTTAAGGCTGCAAAAATAAGCCAAAAACATATTACACCCAAAGTTTAAAATTATATTTTATTCATCGCTAAATGGCGATCCATACCTCGGAAAATATAAACATTTCAATATACTTCATGCAAAAAAAAAGAGGCATAAATCATTCTTTGACAATTCACATACCTTCAGAATTATCCCCGCGGTCCAGCTTATATTTTACTTAAATAATTTGCGCAGGTTTTCCCATATATTCGTTTCGCTAAAAATGTCATAAGCGATGCTGAAATGATGAAGAAGTTTGTTCCATAATGCCGTGTAAGATTTACAGGTGAGCAAACAAGCGTCAAGGAAAAAAAATGTCATTCAATTCTCGAAATCACCAAATCTTAAATACATCTCCATGGCTTTGAATCCAAGCAAGAAAATATTTGCATGCATAGCAAAATTAAATTTGATTATACGAATGTTCTTCGCAGTACTGGCACTTGCTACAACGTTGCTTGCCTGCCAGGTCAAAGAGCAAGATGCTGCCGGTGAAAGCAAAGTTGACCCAAGAGTTGAAAAACTGAAATTATTGCCTGATTTTAAGGCTGACCATTTATATAGCCCGGGTGAAAACGAACAGGGCTCCTGGGTGGCCATGGCTTTTGATAATAAGGGAAGGATGATCGCCTGTGATCAATATGGCTACCTATACCGGCTAACAATCCCGCCGGTTGGATCTGATACGAACAAAACAAAACTGAATGTTGAAAAGCTGGATATTAAAATTGCAGGAGATACCGCATCTTTGAAACTCGGATATGCCCACGGATTGTTATATGCCTTCAACAGTCTTTATGTGATGGTGAATGATGAAGGTGACACGACTCTCTCACGAAGAAGCGGCCTTTATCGCCTGCAGGATACTAATAATGATGATCAATATGACAAGATCACATTGTTAAAGCGATTGTATGGATATGGTGAACATGGTCCGCACACTGCAGTGCTGGCACCCGATGGAAAATCAATCTATGTAATCGCCGGGAATTTTACGAAGATTCCTACGATGAAGGGCTATGAGGATACATCCAGATTAGACAATATTTTCCCACTGATCAAAGACCCTAATGGACACGACAATGTCGTCGCCACTCACGGAGGTTGGATTGCACGAACTGATTCTGCCGGCAGTACATGGGAATTAGTAAGTTCCGGATTTCGCAATCCGTTTGATATGGGCTTTAATGAAGATGGCGAGTTGTTTACCTACGATTCGGACATGGAATGGGATATCGGCCTGCCATGGTACCGCCCAACCCGGATTTGCCATGTTACGAGCCGTAGTGAATTCGGATGGCGTGCCGGTACTTTGAAATGGTCGCCAACTTACCCGGATAATTCTCCTGCGATTCTGAATATTGGACAGGGATCTCCAACGAGTTTCTTTAGTGGAAGAACTGCCCGGTTTCCCGAAAAATACCGCCATTCTCTTTTCGCTTTCGATTGGAGTTTCGGTATCATTTATGCCATTCATTTGCAGCCGGAAGGAGCTTCCTACAAAGCAACTGCTGAAGAATTTATTTCCGGAGCCCCTTTGCCATTAACTGATGGGATGATGGGTCCTGATGGGGCGCTCTATTTTCTTACGGGTGGCCGTAAGCTCGAATCACACTTGTATCGTGTTTACTACAAGGACAATACAATGTCGAATACTGCATTGGCTTCTTCAGGCTCAGCCACGGCAAATGAAGCTCGCAAGATAAGGCATGATCTCGAACAATATCATTATGCAACAAACCCAAAAGCAGTAGACTTTGCATGGCCTTATCTTAAGCACGCAGATCGATTCATCCGTTATGCAGCGCGGGTAGCCGTTGAAAGCCAGCCTGTGCATCTTTGGAGTGAAAAAGCGTTGTCTGAAAAAGATCCGCAAATTCTCATCCAGGCGATGGTTGCTTTAGCAAGAAAAGGAGACCAGGCTCTCGGGCAGAGAATATTCAATTCCTTGCAAGGCGTCCAATTTCAGCAGTTGTCTGCAGCAGAGCAAGTCGATTTTTTACGGGCGGTGGAGTTAACGCTTTATCGCATGGGTCAACCGGACGTTTCGCAGAAGGCTCAGCTAATTGCCTACCTCGGGCCAAATTACCCTGCAACCAACAATGAGGTGAACAGGCAATTGAGTAAAATATTGATCCATGCAGGGGATCCACAAGTGGTTGTAAAAACACTTGCTTTGTTGGAAAATGCAAAGGATGATGATTCACTCCAGCAAACGGTAACACATTCATCAGATCTTATTCTGCGCAATCCACAATATGGAATGGACATCGCAGGTATGTTGTCTAAAACACCTCCTGCTCAGCAGGTATTCTATGCGACGGCATTGTCTGCCGCGGAAAACGGCTGGACTCCACAGGCACGGGAAAAATATTTTACCTGGTTTGATACTGCCTTCAGTTTTAAGGCAGGAAACAGTTACATTGGATTCATTGACCGCGCGAGAAAATTAGCGCTCGAAAATGTTCCGAAAGCTCAATTTGCCTATTACAACAAGCTATCGGGAAGTGGCTTGGTGGATCAAAAAAGTGGAAACAGATTGGTTGGTGCAACAGCGAGGCCAAAGGGCCCGGGCCGTAGGTGGAAACTGGATTCAGCGGAGGCAGTTATGGCGGGTGGACTAAACGCCAGAAATTTTCAGCAGGGCAGGGCTATGTTTACGGCTACACTTTGCGGTTCCTGTCATCGGTTGGGTGGCGAAGGTGGCGATATCGGACCTGATCTCTCGCAACTGGGCACGCGCTTTTCTACGCGCGATATCCTTGAATCGATTATTGAACCAAGTAAACAGGTTTCCGATCAGTATGCAGCGACTTATTTCTATATGAACGATGGGACTTCTATCCTGGGAAGACTGAACAACCAGGATAAGGATAAATATTACATCAACCAGAATCCCTTCGCGCCTGAACAGGTACGTGAGATACTTAAAAAAGATGTTTCAAGAACGAGTATCTCCGATGCGCCTTCTATTATGTTACCAGGGCTTATCAATGGATTAAACCCTGAAGAATTAAAAGATCTGATAGCCTACCTTGTTTCAGGAGGAAATAAAGATCACGAAGTGTATAAAAAGAAAGAAGTCACGAAAAAATAGTCGTGAGTCGGGAGTCGGTAGTATGAATTGATGCGCCAGGTTCGGGAATTGATGGGAAGAAATGATTTGCGGGAAAAAAATGAGAGGGAAAGCCCTTATCAAGCTTGTAAATCCATATGAAGTGTTCATATTTTTTCTTTCAATCATCGATCATCCGACATCGTTACTTCGTAAACGCAAATTCGTAAATGAACAAATCCTGGTTTGATAAAGTTTCTAATACTGCGCAAATCGGGGGCATTGAAACCTCGATTATAGATAACGGTCCAGGGCGGGGCAATCGCATTGCATGGATCAATACAGGAAGTGGATTGCGTTTGAAAGTACTCATTGACCGCGCAATGGATGTCGGAGAAGCCTTTTTTAACGAGCATAGTCTTGCCTGGCTTAGTCATACAGGCGCAACAACTCCTCAACCATTTTCCGATAGGGGAATCGACTGGTTAAGAACCTGGGGCGGAGGATTAATAACAACCTGCGGACTTACCCATGTGGGTGGACCAGAATCAGATAAATTCGGCGAGCGTGGCCTGCATGGCCTGATAAGCAATAGTCCCGCTGAGGTCGAATCAATCATCCAGCCAAATCCTTTTGAAGATAAATTGGATATGAGTATCACAGGTACAATTAAAGAAACTCAAATATTTGGTCCATCGCTGGAATTGAAACGCACAATTTCCTGTACTCTAGGCAAATCCCTGATCAGAATACATGATGAAGTAGTTAATCGCGGCAATACGCCGGCTCCGCACATGCTGCTATACCACTGCAATCTCGGCTGGTCATTGGTTGATGAAGGTTCTGTTCTCATTTGGAAAGGAGAGTGGCAACCGCGACACCCTGGCGGTAACAATAAAATTTTTATAAAAGGAAATGACTTCCGCACTTGTCCCGCACCGTTAGATGATCACCTGGGCACAGGTGAAGAAGTAGCAATAATTGATGCAGAGGCTGACGCATCGGGAAATTGCAGGTGCGGAGTACACAATCCCAAACTCGGCATTGCACTTGCATTAAGGTTTCAAAAAAGTCAATTGCCCTGGTTATCCAACTGGCAGCATTGGGGAAGAGGTGAATACGTAACCGGTTTGGAACCTGGAACACATCCTCCGGTCGGCCAGGCAAAAGCCAGGGAACAGAAGAGTCTTATAATGATTGCTCCGGCAGAAAGAAGAAAATATGATCTCGAATTCGAAGTATTATCTCATAAGAAAGAAATAGATTTATTTTTAAACATCTAACGAGAAGACTAAAAATCATTTGAATTAACTGCCAATGGAAAAACTATCTATCGCGCAAAAAGCATTTGACCAGGGAAAGGGAATTTTGCGTTTAGCTCCTACATGGGTACCACGATCGTTTTGCGTACCGGGAAGAAGGATTAAACTACATCCTGATGATTATTACGTTCTAGGTGGAAAGCGGGGAGGCATCGACGAACGATGGCTGTCATCTACGACGCCTGCAAAGAATGGCCCGTTAACAGGAGAGAATGAAGGCTTAAGTATGGCTGTAATGAACGACGGATCAAAGGAAGAACGAATTCTATTGAAAGATGCGATCAACGAACTAAAAGGCACCATCATCGGTAATCGCCTTTGGGATGAACATAGCTCGTGGCCGATGTATTCTAAATTTTTTGACAACATGGGTCCTCTGCCACATCATATTCATCATAATGATGAGAAGGCAGCATTGATCGGGCAGCTGGGAAAACCTGAGGCCTACTATTTCCCGCCGCAATTAAATAATCATGGTGGCGACTTTCCTTATACGTTTTTCGGCATTGCCCCTGGTACAACGAAGGAGCAAATTCGCGAGTGTCTCGTCAACTTTACAAAAGGCGATAATAAGATTACCAGCTATTCCCAGGCATTTCAACTAGATCCCGGTACAGGATGGGATGTCCCGCCAGGCATGCTTCATGCGCCCGGTAGTATGTGTACATATGAACCACAAAAAGCATCGGATGTTTTTGCCATGTATCAATCGCTGGTAAATGAAGCTATTGTTCCTGAAGAATTGTTGTGGAATGGAACACCACCAGACAGGATTGGAAATTTCGATGATTTAATGGACGTGATCGATTGGGAATTAAATACAAATTCCAATATCCTTGAAACGCGATTTATGCGTCCAAAGCCAGTGAGGTCAGTGGATGAAATGAACTCGGAAGGCTATCACGAAAACTGGGTTTGTTATCTCTCGGATGCATTCAGTGCAAAAGAGCTGACAATCTTCCCCGGGCGTTCAGTCACAATCAGCGACCGTGCTGCTTATGGTATTATCATGATGCAGGGACATGGCAAAATGGGCGTTTGGGATATAGAAACTCCGGCCCTGATCCGATACGGTCAGTTGACAAACGATGAATTTTTTATCAGTGAAAAAGCTGCAATCGAAGGCGTTACGATCACGAACAATTCGAAGGCCGACCCAATCGTAATGCTCAAACACTTCGGTCCCGGAAATCCGGATATGATCTTATGACGCCGACCGACAATCGAATGATTTGGGATTAAAAGAGGGCAGTTCATTTTTTCGGTTGATGGTCAACGGTTGACTTACGAAACATAAAATTCTAACGATATGAATGAAAATAATTTTCCCAAACTGCACAATGCTACCTGGCCGGGTATAGTCGGGAAAGGCGCAGATTCGGAACCACCGATACCATTTGATACGATGCTTAAGCTGACGGCTACTGCCGAAGTAGACGGAATAAAATTTGACGGCATTGACCTTGGCCTGCTTGACCCACATATCAATATTGATAGTACTGACGATGAAATAAAAAAGCTTGCCGATAAAGTGGGAAGTCTTAACCTGAAGGTCGGAAGCCTTGTTGCACCCATCTGGCGCGGACCGGCAATGGGTACTAAGGAAAACCGCGCATATTTTGTTGAAATGGTTCGTAAGGCCTGCCATTTCGGACAAAGATTAAGCGAGTTGGGCGTTCGTCCGTATGGCGTGGTTCGAATCGATTCCGCAAGCTCTCCCGAAGACTGGGAGAAGGATCCTGTTAATAATACAAAGTTAATTGCGGAGACATTCCGGGAAGCCTGCGATGTCGCCGATGGGTTTGGAGAAAAGCTTGCAGCCGAAGGAGAGATCTGCTGGGGAGGCATGCACAGTTGGAAGACCATGATACAAACATTAGAAATGGTAGATCGGGAGAATATTGGCTTCCATGCCGACATGTCACACACACTATTGTACCTGCTCGGTTATAACAGACCAGAAGATCGGATTCTTCCCAAGGATTTCGACTGGAGTGATCGCCAGGCACTAACGGAAGGTTTAAAAACAATTACAAAAGCACTAAGACCCTGGACGATCGATTTTCATGTGGCACAGAATGACGGAACCGTGCATGGAACCGGATCGCATGATAAAACCGGAAGGCATTGTCTCGCGACGGATCCGAATGGAAAATTAGACATCGTCGCAGATGCAGGTTACTGGATGAGAGATGAAAACGGCGAACTTACCAAAGCATTCAAACATATTTGCTGGGATGGATGCATGTTTTCCAATGAGGTTATGATGAAGCAACAAACCTGGAATGATATCCTGGCTACTCTCATCAGAGTGCGAAAAATGCATGGATGGCACGAAGCTGCTTAAACCGGATACAGGCTTTTGGGACCAACTACTGGATTCTGGCTTCCGAAATCTGGATATTAGCTTTTCTATTTAAATATAACAGGCATGAGTAAGCATAAAACAGTAAGAATCGGCTTAGTTGGCGGCGGTTTCATGGGTCGCACGCATTCGAATGGCTATAAGCGGCTGGGTGATTTTTTTCCTGAATTACAATATCGCCCGGTATTGCAGGCGGTTTGTTCACGAAGGCCGGAACGCGTTAATGCCTTTGCTGATCAATGGGGTTATTCCTCTGTAGAAACTGATTGGAGAGAAATCATTAAACGCGATGATATTGATGCGATAGATATTTGCACGCCTAATAACGTGCATGCGGAAATTGCAATTGCAGCCGCTGAAGCAGGCAAAATGATCCTGTGCGAAAAGCCTTTGGCAGCCACCCTCGATGACGCACAAAAAATGGCTGCTGCAGTGGAGAAAGCTGGTGTTAAAAATACAGTGTGGTATAACTACCGTCGTCTTCCCGCAGTCACGTTAGCCAAACAAATAGTTGCCTCAGGCAAGCTTGGCAGGATTTTTCATTATCGTGCAAACTTTTTGCAGGACTGGACGATCAACGCAAACCTGCCGCAGGGCGGAGAGGCGCTATGGCGCTTAGATGTAGATGCAGCCGGTTCAGGTGTCACGGGCGATTTGTTAGCTCATTGTATCGACACTGCCATCTGGCTCAATGGATCAATCAAAGATGTTTCAGCTGTTACGGAAACTTTCATCAAAGAACGTGTACACCAGTTGACCGGGCAGGTCCAAAAAGTTGGAATAGATGATGCATGTATTTTTCATTGTCATTTTGAAAACGGTTCACTTGGATTGTTTGAATCTACCCGATATGCGAGGGGACACAAAGCACTGTATACTTTTGAAATCAACGGAGAACATGCATCCATTCGATGGGATCTTCACGATCTCAACCGCCTTGAGTTTTTCGACCATGCAGACGAATCGAATGTCCGCGGCTGGCGGAACGTCCATGTCACGGACGGAGATCATCCATACATGAACAAATGGTGGGTACCCGGACTTTCCATTGGTTACGAACACTCCTTTGTACACCAGGTTGCTGATTTCCTCAAAACATTGGAAACTGGCGAAGAATGTGCCCCGACGTTTAAGGACGCACTTGAAACACAGCAGGTGTGCCACGCCGTGATTGAATCTGCCGCGTCGAAAAGCTGGAAAGAAGTTCCATCAGTTTAGATGTAGGTTTTAGATGTGGGATGTACGTGGACGATTTAATTTAATCCTGTGATTATAATGATCCGCAAAAATCAATAAAGTGACCCGTTAAGAAAGAATAGATAGAAGATGGTGAACCATCCGATCTGCGGACTATTTGCAAACACTCTTTTGCTCTTTCCAAAAGACTCTTTATCTCTTAGCCCGATACAAAAACCGAGGAACTCATAAATAATGAAAATAAATCGTAAGAACACCATATTCAGAATTG
>Ga0126304_10000344_pt1 | contig 17860 bp, 10 predicted proteins | sample Plot25_FD_92538 | JGI IMG/M metagenome (GOLD analysis project Ga0126304, IMG submission 92538) | Serpentine soil microbial communities from UC McLaughlin Reserve, CA, USA - Plot25 | ecosystem: Environmental > Terrestrial > Soil > Grasslands | place: USA: UC McLaughlin Reserve, Lake County... | reverse complement strand
GCCACCAATTCTTGTTTTAGTTCTAAACCATTTTTCGGGATGCACACAAAATTTGGTGATGCCAATAACTTCCGAATCAAGACCTAAATGGTACAATAATTCTGTTTGTGAAGGCACTACTGATACAATACGTTTGGGCGGTTTTTTAATTTCAATCAGTCCTCCCAGCTGGTCATTATAAAAAGACATTATGCAAAGTAATTAAAAGCTGCAAAGTGACGAACAGAGTTACAGAATGTATAAGTGAGTGACACAACGAAAGACGATAGGAGCAATACTGATGGTGACAAAAAGAAGAGAAAAGTCAGCGTTTACAAATTAACTATCACCTTCCTCCTGCTTTACCTTTAAGGTTAAGCAGGAGAATGGATGATCCTTACAATTTCTTCGGTAGAGGATAGTGATAGATTACAGTCATCTCGTTGGAACGGCATTCAGAGGACTGGACGGTTTAAGAGGATAATTGGAACTTAAAAACGGGTTTTTCGAAATGGGTGGCTTTCACAGGACTTTTCCTAAAAAGGAGAAGTTGATTGATATTGGATTTTTAACCGTTGGTTTTTCAAAAGGAACGTTGGACAATTTCTTTTTGGACGGTTTTAGTTTTTTCAGATACTGGACAGATAGGATGTTGGTTTTGGTCTGGCTTTTTGCTGGATATTGGATTATTTATATCAATCAACTTCTGACACAAAACTAACCAGTTGCTACAGTCTTTACAATTGCATATTTGCCCTTTTTTGTGTCTATGGTAATTACTGCTGGCATCGTAAAGACTCGTATTTGTGCTTCGCAAAAAGCACATATATCAATAGGAAGTTTACGATAATTGAGTTTGTTGCTTAGGCTGAAATTATAATGGTAGGCACTTAAGAACCCTACTGATGAGTTCTTCGCTTAAATATTTTATACGCCATTGGGAGGTTAAAAATGGCTTCTAAGCAAGTGCCTGGATAACGTCGTACTTGGTAACAATGTGGTAGTTACCACTTTCATCTTTTGCCAAAACAGCACCATTTTCTTTATTGATTAAGGTACTTAGCCTTTCTACAGCCGTGTCAAAAGCTACTACGGGGAATGCCTTCTCCATCACGCGTTCTATTTTTTCTGTTTTAATCTCCGGATTGCTAAACACTTTTTGAAACAAACCGTTCTCGCTTATAGAACCAATAAGGTCACCCCCGTTCTTTACAACCGGGATATGTTCAATATCATATTTTTTCATCAGCTCCACAGCGTCAGATACAGATTGCGTAGGTTCCACTGTAATGAGTTTTTGTTTGGCTCTTGCATTCACTACATCTTTGAAACTCTTCACATCAAAGAAACCGCGTTCGGCCATCCACTGATCGTTGTATACTTTAGCTACGTATCGGCTTCCATGGTCATGAAGAATTGCAACGACCAGGTCACCCTTCTTTAGTTTGTCCTTCAATTGCAATAGGCCGGTTATGCAGCTGCCCGCGCTATAACCGCAAAACAATGCCTCTTCTTTTGCCAGTCGGCGGGTCATTACAGCCCCATCCTTATCTGTTACCTGTTCAAAATAATCAATAACACTCATGTCATAATTCTGCGGAACGAAGTCTTCACCAAAACCTTCTGATATGTATGGATGTACTTCGTTCATATCTATTTCTCCGGTACGGAAATACTTTGTAAGCAAAGAACCATATACATCTATGGCCCAGATCTGGATATCAGGATTCTTTTCTTTTAAGTATTGCGCTGTTCCGGTTACTGTTCCGCCGGTGCCGGCCGTTACCACCAGGTGCGTGATTTTTCCGTCTGTCTGGTTCCATATTTCCGGACCTGTGCTTTCATAATGCGCCAAACGATTCGCTAGATTATCGTACTGGTTCATCAGATAAGAATTAGGTATTTCTCTTGCCAGCCGAGCAGCAGTTTGATAGTAACTCCTCGGGTCCTCAGGCTCAACATTGGTAGGACAAATAATAACTTCGGCACCCAATGCACGCAAAATATCTGCTTTTGATTGTGATTGTTTATCTGTTGTGGCAAAAATGCATTTATATCCTTTCACAACTGCTGCCATGGCCAGCCCCAAACCTGTATTGCCCGATGTACATTCAATGATAGTTCCGCCGGGCTTTAATTTTCCTTCTGCCTCGGCCACCTCTACCATTTTAACTGCCATTCGATCCTTTATAGAATTTCCAGGGTTGAAATACTCCACTTTTGCATACACATCGCAAGGCAGGTCTTTGGTAATTTTATTTAAGCGTACAAGCGGTGTGTTGCCTATCGTTTCCAGTATGTTATTCTTAACATCCATTATAATCACTTATTTGATGACAAAAATAAGGCTTTGGTTTTTGGGGTTCAGCATGGCTAAAGTATCACAGGTATTGGATTAATTTACCGGGCTAAAGCATTACTATCAACTTTCGTTGTGTCACTCTCTTGTACATTTTCAATTCTATTCTGCATAATCAATACATAAAGAATAACAGATCTGAACAAAATTTCAACGTCCCTAATTTCTTCTCAGAATAACCGGTGCCTAAAAGATCAATATTTTAGCAATAAATATCGTTTGCTATGCCTACTGAAACATTTACGAGATATGATCCTATAAAATATAAAACCCCGACCGGCTCGCAATTAAGTTGCAAAGGATGGATCCAGGAGGCTGCATTAAGAATGTTGTTGAATAATCTTAACCCGGAAGTGGCAGAGCGGCCCGATGATTTAATAGTGTACGGCGGAAGAGGAAAAGCTGCACGCAACTTTGAAGCCTTAGATAACATTATTGCTGCGTTGAAAATACTCGAAAATGATGAATCACTTTTGATACAAAGTGGTAAGCCAGTTGGCATTTTAAAAACACACAATAATGCCCCAAGGATATTGATCTCTAATTCGCAATTGGTCCCTAACTGGGCTAATTGGAAGCATTTTGACGAACTGGAAAAAAAGGGATTGATGATGTATGGCCAAATGACAGCCGGTAGTTGGATATACATCGGTTCCCAGGGAATTGTGCAAGGCACTTATGAAACCTATGCCGCTGCAGCTAATAAACATTTCGGAGGAAGCTTAAAAGGTACTTTGAATGTAACAGCAGGTTTAGGCGGTATGGGTGGGGCACAACCTTTAGCTATTACTATGAATGGAGGTGTTGCCTTGATTGCAGAAGTGGAAGAGTGGCGCATCGATAAACGCCTGGAAACAAAATATCTTGATGAAAAGGTAATCGATATTGATGAAGCTATAGATCGGGCGCAAAGATACAAAGGACAAGGAAAAGGGATAAGCATTGGTGTGTTATGCAATGCTGTGCATTTGTTAGAGCGTTTAGCAGAACGAAACATTATTCCGGATACACTTACTGATCAAACTTCTGCCCATGATCCGTTAATTGGCTATTGGCCTCACCAAATTTCATATGAGCAGGCAAAGGTTTTGCGTGACAAAAACCCCGAACAGTATCTTGACTATGCTTATAATTCCATGTGTCGACATGTTCAATTGATGCTAGAATTGCAAAAGAAAGGTGCTATCACATTTGATTATGGGAACAACATCCGTGCAAGAGCTAAAGAAAAAGGGTTGCAAAATGCTTTTGATTTCCCAGGCTTTGTTCCAGCCTATATACGCCCGCTTTTTTGTGAGGGAAAAGGGCCATTCCGGTGGGCAGCTTTAAGCGGTGATCCCTCTGATATTGCTGTAACAGATGAAATAATTGCCAACATGTTTCCGGAAAACAATTCCTTACAACGTTGGTTAAAACTGGCAAAAGAAAGAATAGCTTTCCAGGGACTACCGGCCCGTATTTGCTGGTTGGGGCAAGGAGAAAGAGAAAGAGCAGGACTTGCCTTTAATGAATTAGTCAGAACAGGAAAGGTACAAGCACCAATAGTTATCGGCCGAGATCACCTGGATACTGGCTCTGTTGCTTCTCCTAACCGGGAAACAGAATCTATGATAGACGGAAGCGATGCAGTAGCTGACTGGCCTATATTAAATGCATTGGTTAATACGGCTGGTGGCGCCAGTTGGGTAAGCCTGCATCATGGAGGCGGAGTTGGTATGGGGTACAGCATCCATGCAGGAATGGTGATTGTAGCAGATGGAACGGAAGATGCAGCGGCAAGATTGACTCGAGTGTTAAGGAACGATCCTGGGATGGGCGTAATACGGCATGCAGATGCAGGTTACGAAATGGCAAAAGAAACAGCAAAAAAGTTTGATTTGGATATAGAGAAAAGATTGCAATAAATAAGAATACGACATTCAGCTGTACAACGGAACATAAGCGCTCGTATAAACCCTTCGTACAATAACGCCAATTTAAACATGAAAACTACTTACTTGTATTTTACTTGATTGTATAATAATTTGTGCCTCATTAAAAAGCTAATAAACAATATCCTTTAAACTTTAATATTGGGTGGCAGTCTATCACCCAACATTAACCGAAAAATTAAAACGAACCCTATGCAACTAAACAGCCGCTTTATGTCAGTGCTTGTACTGACGCTTCTAACCACTTTTATCGCCTGTAAAAAGGATTCAAGCCAACAGGAAGAACAAAATCCTCAATTAGCCGCTCATACAGAAGATCAGACCCGTGTGTCCAGCGAGATGGATGCCGTGAACTTGGACTTGAATGTGGCCCTTGAACAAAGTAATTCTATTACCGGTAGGTTAACTGGAGATAGTATTTGTGCTGCTACTATCGCATTTGATACTTTAAATGCCACAAAAAAAATCACGATCACATATAATGGTGCAGATTGCGGTGGCTTACACATACGTACAGGTGCCGTAATCATCTCAATGGCTTCTGGAGTTCATTGGAAAGATGTAGGCGCAGAATTGACCGTTACTTATCAAAACTTTAAAGTCATTCGCAACTTTGATAAAAAAAGCATCACTATTAATGGAACTCATACGCTTACTAATGTAAATGGTGGCTTATTAAGGGACTTGTTGACTGGTCGTCCAAATATTACACACGCTATCAATAGCAGCAACATGTCTATTACTTTTGAAGATGGTACACAACGTACCTGGCAGGTGGCCCGTAAAAGAGTTTATACGCTTGCGGGCGGAGGAACTATTACCATTTCAGGAACACATACTGATGGTTTAAAAACTAACATTGCAGAGTGGGGGACAGACCGTTTTGGAAATGCCTTTACTACAGCAATTACAGAACCTCTTGTTATTAGTGCCAATTGCCAGTTTCGCTTAACATCTGGCCAAATTCAACATAATCGTTTAGCTGCAACAGCTTCTGTAACTTTTGGATTGGATAAAGATGGCAAAGCAATTTCCTGCCCTGCAGGTAATTATTATTACAAAATTGTTTGGACCGGTGCCGGCGGCACTTCACTTATTTATATGGCTCCTTATTAATCTTTCATATAGCAGAACCTTAACCGTGGGCTTTTGGCTCACGGTTTTTTTATTTAAACACTTGTTCAACAATGTCTTTATCAATCTTCTTAGGCCTGGTGGTCTGATTTTTGGTTAATTGTCACTGCTAAGGCTTTATTTATGAGCAGATTGTTGATTATTTCAAACAGGTTACCCTTCGCTATTGATAGAACCGGTGATAAGGTAACAGTGCGGCAAAGTTCAGGTGGATTAGTCTCTGCCATTAAGAGTTATTTTGAGAAAAAGGGCCCGGAAACAAATACTTATTCTGAAAGAATATGGGTTGGGAGTATGGATGCAGCTGAAGAGGATTGGAAAGAAGTACAGAAAATGGATGCAGCGGATAAGGATTTTAACATCATCCCCGTATTTCCTGATGAAGAAGTCTACGAGGATTATTACAACGGTTTTTCTAATTCTACATTATGGCCTCTTTTCCATTATTTTCCTTCTTTGGTAGAAAACAAAAAAGAATATTTCGAAGCATATAAAAAGATTAACCAGTTTTTTGCGGATAAAATTCTTGCGATTTTAGAACCTGATGATGTCATCTGGGTGCATGATTACCAACTGCTCTTATTGCCCCAAATATTACGGCAGCAGGTTCCTGGTGCTACTATTGGATTTTTCCTGCACACGCCCTTCCCATCTTACGAAATATTCAGGCTGATGCCTTCAGAGTGGAAAAAGGCGATATTGGAAGGTATCTTAGGTGCCGATCTTGTTGGCTTTCATACACATGACTATGTGCAACATTTCATCCACTCCTCTAAAATGATTTTAAAAGCAGAAAGCCAGTTTAATAATATTCAATATAATGATCGATTAATAAAAGCGGACCTGTTTCCCATTGGGATAGACTACCTGAAATTCAGAAAAGCTTGTATCGATGAGGATGTTGTGGGTATTGCTACTAGCCTGGAAGAAAGGTTTTACAACCAAAAAGTCGTTTTCTCTGTTGACCGTCTCGACTATACGAAAGGACTAAATTACCGTCTGGATGGGTATGAACAATTTCTTACAGATTACCCCGAGTGGATTGAAAAAGTTGTTTTTATTTTAAACGTCATCCCTTCCCGTGATGCTATTCCAACCTATATTGACCGAAAAAAAAGTATAGAGGAAAAAGTAAGCACCATCAATGGAAGATTTTCTACACTCCATTGGCAACCCGTAATGTACCGATATAATCATTTAACTTTTGAAGAGCTATGTGCTTTATACCAGGCTGCAGATGTTGCCTTAGTTACTCCATTAAGAGACGGAATGAACCTGGTAGCCAAAGAGTATGTTGCCAGCTGCATTGATAAAGGTGTATTAGTGCTAAGTGAATTAACAGGTGCAGCCAATGAGCTAAATGAAGCTTTGTTAGTAAATCCCACAGACATTGATGAAGTCGCAAAAGCTGTTGATACTGCTTTATCAATGCCATTGATGGAGCAACGTTCACGCTTGTCGTATATGCAGAGACGGTTGGCCAACTATGATGTATTTAAATGGATGGGCGACTTTTTAAATTGTTTGATGGAAACTAAAAAAGAGCAGGAGGCATTAAAAGTGAACTTATTAAAGGAAGAAACAATCGAAAAGATACAGAACGATTTTAACAGGGCAGCGAGGCGATGTATTTTACTTGATTATGACGGCACGTTAACGCCTTATCAAAAAATGCCTTCTCTTGCTACTCCAAGTGATGAGTTGTTGCAGTTGTTGAAACAGATGGCAGATGATGAATCAAATGAAATCGTGATTATTAGCGGAAGAGATATTCAAACGCTGGATAAATGGCTAGGCCACTTGCCCGTGACATTAGTAGCTGAGCACGGAGTCAGTGTAAAACATAAAAATGACGTTTGGAAAGACCAGGTAAATATAACTACAGAGTGGAAAGACCAGATCCGGCCTCTTATGCAATTGTTTGTTGACCGCTGTGCTGGTTCTTTTATTGAAGAGAAAAAAAGTACGCTCGCATGGCATTACCGCAACACGTATCCCGAACTTGGTTTTTCAAGATCAAGGGAACTGCGCAATAGTTTGTTGCAGTTAATTACCAACACTTCCCTCCAGGTGGTTGATGGAAATAAAGTATTGGAAGTAAGAATGACTGGAGTGGACAAGGGCTCTACAGCAATGAGCCTTCTGGGTCATCTCAATCCTGACTTTGTGTTGTGTATAGGTGATGATACAACAGACGAAGACATGTTCCGGTTGTTACGTGAGAAGGGGTACACTGTTAAAATTGGTCGCGGAAATACTGCTGCTGAATATACTATTGTGTCACAAAACGATGTATTTCCTTTCTTGCAAAGATTTTTAAGGCCTGTAAAAGAAGAAAAGTATAGTTATTCTCAAAGACTCTGATTTCTTACACAAGAAGAACAGTGGTATTTTAGTCTTGTTATGGCTATTTTGATCACAAACATTCAAACACTGGTTAATGCCAGGGAAAACTATCAGTTGTTGCGTGGAAGAGAATTGGCGGACCTTCCCTGTATAAGCGATGCATATCTTATTATTGAAGGTGATCTGATTGTTGATTATGGCCAGATGGAAGACCTAAAGTTCCAGCTTTCAAATTTTTCATTGCATTATTCGGCAGCCGGACAGTTTGTGTTGCCCTCATGGTGCGACAGCCACACACACCTGGTTTTTGCAGGAAGCAGGGAATATGAATTTGTAGATAAGATCAAAGGTTTATCGTATGCTGATATAGCTGCAAAAGGCGGGGGTATTTTAAATTCGGCAAAAAAACTCAATGCTACTTCGGAAGATGATTTATTTAGACAATCTTATACGCGCCTGGAAGAAATGATCAGGTATGGCACCGGGGCCATCGAAATAAAGAGTGGATATGGATTGACTGTAGAAGGAGAGCTAAAAATGTTACGCGTCATAAAGCGGTTGAAAAACGCTTCGAGAATTCCTATCAAAGCAACTTTCTTAGGTGCCCACAGTTTTCCTGAAGAGTATAAAAATAACAGGGCAGGTTACATCCAATTAATCATTGAAGAAATGCTTCCTGTTGTTGAAAAAGAAGGACTAGCGGACTACATCGATGTTTTCTGTGAAGAAGGCTTCTTTACACGCGAAGAAACAGAAAGAATTTGTTTAGCAGGCAAAACATTTGGATTGAAGCCTAAAATACATGCCAATCAATTGCATGTTTCCGGCGGCGTTCAAACAGGTATAAAATTGAATGCGCTTTCTGTTGATCATTTGGAAAGTATGGATGATGATGCAGTGATGTCATTAGCCGGTTCATCTACAATCGGTACACTATTGCCTACAGCTGCTTTCTTTTTACGAATGCCTTATCAGCCCGCAAGAAAGTTAATTGAAAGCAATTGTGCAATTGCTTTGGCTTCTGATTTTAATCCTGGTTCGTCTCCATCTGGTAACATGAATTTTGTAGTAGCGTTAAGCTGTATTCAAATGAAGATGCTACCCGAAGAAGCTATCAATGCGGCCACCATCAATGGTGCATATGCTATGGAGTTACACAACCAGGTAGGTAGCATCACAAAAGGCAAAAAAGCAAACCTGGTCATCACTAAGCCTGTTCCTTCTCTTGCTTATTTGCCTTATTCATTTGGCAGTAATCTAATTGATAAAGTAATGCTGGCGGGAGAATGGGTTTGATGCATTGATGTGTTTTTTCCTAATTTCAATTTATGGGAATGAACACGGAGACACTTCTTATCTTGCTATGTAGTCTCATTGTTTTATCTTATTTATTTTCTATAATCAGCCGGCATATTAAGGTTCCCTCTGTGCTATTGCTTCTATTTGCAGGAATTGGATTCCGGGCTATAGCAGATGCTAACAATTTTTCAATCCACATACCTGAAATCATTGTAGAAGGGCTTGGCGTTGTAGGACTTATAATGATTGTTTTAGAGGCGGGGTTGGATTTAAAGATTACCAAAAACAAACTGCCCCTTATAAAGGGCTCTTTCTTTGCTGCACTCATCATCCTCATTTTTTCTGCGGCTATTATTTCTACCATCCTTTATTATTGGTTGCACGAGGAAATCACGAGGTGTATTATATACGCACTGCCTTTATCTATCATGAGTAGCTCTATTGTATTACCCAGCATTCATCATTTAACACGAGACAAGAAAGAATTCCTGATTTATGAAGCTTCCTTTTCTGACATACTGGGTATTTTATTTTTCAATTATTTCGCCGCCAGGGAAATTCTTACGGTTAGATCTCTCGGCCTGTTTGGTGCAAGTATTCTTATTGCCGTGATACTGTCACTGGTTATTTCCTTTTTGCTTTTCCTGTTGCTGACAAAAACAAAAATGAATATCAAGTTCTTCCTCATTTTTTCTTTACTGATCTTAATTTATTCAGGTGGTAAGCTTCTGCACATTCCTTCTTTACTGGTCATACTCATATTTGGATTGCTGATTAATAATTGGGAGTTGTTACCGTTTCCCCGCCTGCTGAAAAAGTACCCCCACGAGCAAGTGGAACCGTTGCGTGAGTTACTTCACTCGATCACTGCCGAATCGTCCTTTCTGATTCGTACTTTTTTCTTTTTGCTGTTTGGCTATACTATAGAACTAAGTTTGATTAATAGCAGGGAAGTAGTACTTATAGGGAGCCTTATTGTAATCGCTTTATTTGTGGTTCGCTATTTGTATCTCCGCTTTTATTTTCATACCAGGGTATTTCCGGAAGTATTTTTTATTCCACGAGGGTTAATTACAATTGTTTTATTTTATAAAATTCCGTCTTATCTAAAACTTACTACATTTAACGACGGCATTCTGTTTTTCATCATTTTGTCAACGGGTATTATTTTGTCTATAGGAATGATATTCTACAAAAAGGAAAATGACGAAATAATTGAAGATCCCCAATTCATTGAACGAAAAGAGCTATTATGAACCTGACACATTTTAGGACATATACAAAACAGGATATTCTTTCTTTAGTAAAGCTTCGACGGTTTGAAACCAAAATGGGTGAAAGAGTGCAGGTATTGGGAGATACCGCGGAAATTGTCAATTCTATTAAAAGCCTTAGTACAAAATATGTAGTGATTGGAATTCCTGAGGATATTGGCGTTCAGGCCAATTATGGAACTGCCGGCACCAGCACTGCCTGGCTTTCTTTTTTGCAGGCTTTTCTTAATATACAAAGCAATGATTTTTTTGAAGGAAGTGAAGTGGCCGTGATAGGTCATTTTGATTTTGGAGACATACAATTTGTGATAGATAAAAATGCTTATACCGACGAAGAGAAAATTGCTGCTTACCGCCATGCTGTAAATACTATTGATGAAGAAGTAGAAGGGCTGGTTAAACAAATTACATCACACGGAAAAATTCCTATTGTAATTGGCGGGGGCCACAATAACGCTTACCCCTTGATTAAAGGTGCAGCCAAAGGATTACACCAGGCGCAGCAGGTTCAATTGCCGCAAATTAATTGCATCAACCTGGACGCACATACGGATTACCGCCCGGCGGAAGGAAGGCATAGCGGTAACAGTTTCCGGTACGCGGAGGATGACAACTTTATGCAGAAATATTGTGTTATCGGTATTCATGAAAATTATCTTCCTCAAAACGTGTGGATGGATATTGTGAATAATCCATTCCTGGACTGTATCACTTTTGAAGACATTTTCATTCATGAGAAAAGAAGCTTCAGACAGGCAGTTTCCCATGCTATTGAATTTACGGATGACAACTTCAGTGGTATTGAATTAGACCTAGACTGTGTTGAAAATGTATTAAGCAGCGCCTGTTCGCCCAATGGAGTAACACCTTTACAAGCCAGGCAATATGTGAACCTATGTGCAGCCCATGTAAAAGCCGCCTACCTGCATATTTGTGAAGGCGCTACAAGATTATCTTCCGGTAAAACAAATGATTCTACAGGAAGATTAATTAGTTATCTGGTTAGTGACTTTATTAAAATGCATATGGCTTAAGCAGAAAGCTCTTCCTCGAGAAGCATGATCTTTTCAAACACTTTTTCATATTCAACATTGGCTGCACTTATTTGTTGCTGGATTTGTTTATACGCCACTTCTGTTTTTTTGAATTCATCCGCATTGGCATAAATGTCAGGTTGGGCTAATTGTTTTTCCAGGTCCATTTTTTTCTGGTTGAACTCTGCCAGCTGTTTTTCTATTTGCTGAAATAAACGTTGCTGTTTTTGTAATTCTTTCTGCGCTTCTTTATTGATTGGTTGTTTTTCAGCTTTAACAACGGGTTTTGGTGGCTCCTCTTTTTTATCGGTTGCAGTTGGTGCCTTAGCACCTGCAGCATTTTCTGTGCGCCTGGTTCCAGCCAATTGTGAATTTCGAACCGCTGAACGTTCTTTCCACTCTACCCATTCTTCATAGTTGCCTTTGAATTCCTTGACCTCCTTGTCAACTATCTCCCAGATCTTATTGGCTGTTTTAGAAATGAAATAACGGTCGTGGCTAACAAGAATAAGACTTCCTTCATACCGGTTTAGCGCATCAATCAGCAATTCATTAGAATGAATGTCAAGGTGGTTGGTAGGTTCATCCAGTAATAAAAAATTAGCCTTACTGATCATGGTTTTTGCTAAAGCAACCCTTGCTTTTTCACCGCCGCTTAACACTTTAATTTTCTTATCTGCGTCATCACCACTAAACAAAAAACAGCCAAGCAAAGTTCTTAATTCCAGTTCTGTTTTTTTAGAACCCGCTTCTTTCATTTCGTCTAATATGGTGTTATTGACATTTAGTGCTTCCAATTGGTGCTGAGCATAGAAGGCATCATCTACGTTATGCCCCCATTTACGTTCCCCTTCAAAAGGTTCGGTGCCTGCAATAATGCGTAAAAGTGTTGACTTACCTTTTCCATTGGCACCAATCAAAGCAATTTTATCGCCCCTGTCAATTTCGGCACTTGCGTTTTCCAGTATATCAATATTTTTAAAATGCTTCGAAACATTTTTCAATTCAACCAAAACTCTTCCGGGTGTTTTGTCAATGTTGAAATTGATTTTGATATTGGGGCGTTCGATGGCAACATCTTCTATGCGCTCTAACCTGTCCAGTTTTTTTATGATACTTTGGGCCATAGCTGCTTTGCTGGCCTTCGCCCGGAACCGTTCTACCAGGCGTTCGTTCTGCCGGATGTAATCCTGCTGGTTTTCGTAAGCTCTTTGCTGCAACTCTATTCTTTGCTGTTTCTCTGTTTCGTAAAATTCATAGTTGCCGTTATAGATATGCAATTCTCTTTGATACAACTCTACTATTTTCTTTACCATCCGGTTTAGAAAATATTTGTCATGGCTTACAATAACAACGGCGCCTTTGTAATGTTGAAGGTATTTTTCCAACCATTCGATGGAAGGAAGGTCAAGGTGGTTGGTAGGTTCATCCAGCAATAAAAGGTCAGGTTGTTGAAGGATCATCTTGGCGAGTAATACCCGCATTCTCCACCCTCCACTGAACTCACGATAAGGCCTTTTCAGGTCGTTATTACTGAATCCAAGACCTTGCAGTACTTCTTCGGTTCTGTGTTCAATTGTATAACCTCCCGCTTCTTCAAATTCGTGAAGTTTTTCACTATAAGCATGTAAGAGCTCGTCAGTAGATGATTTTTCAATCTGCTTTAGAATTTCTTCCAATTCTTTTTCAATGCGTTTGGCTACATCAAAGGCGTGAAGTGCCACTTCCAGAATAGATTCGCTGGTATCAAAGCTTAACAGGTCCTGGTGTAAATAGCCAATGCTGGTAGAGCGGCTGCGTTCTACAGTACCGCCAGAAGGCATGTATTCGCCGGCAAATAGTTTTAAAAGGGTAGACTTACCAGTTCCATTATAGCCAATCAATCCAATTCTTTCATAGGGATGAATATGCCAGGTTGCATCCTGCACAATAGTTCTTGCCCCAAAGTCAAACGTAACATTTTGTAAACCCGCCAGCATAGTACTCAAATAAAGCCTGCAAAGATAATTGCTGACGGCACAGGTACGCAAAGGATTTTATTGATAAGCTGATACGAGGCAAAAGTTTATAAACAATTAACATCCTGGGACATATTATTCAGGCGGTCTGTTAAAATCCCTGCCATCTGTGGTTTACTTTTATCGAAATTTTGGAAATGCATAAAATTTCTCAATTCCTGTTGATACTGTCGCTCGCGGCCTGTAATTCTTCAGATGAGAATAGTGCAAAAGAAGTGGCTTTACCACCAAGTAAGCATAGTGATACATTCAATCACTCGGTACAAGTAGCAATGCAAAACTATTACCACTTAACCGAAGCTTTTGTGAATTGGGATTCCGTTTCCCTTACTTCGGTTGCCTCTGAGCTAACTATTAGCTTAAACAATCTAGCGCTGTCGGAATTAAAAGGTGACTCATCTGTTTTCGCTTCATATATTGTTGCTGCCCATACTGATTTAAATGCTATCCGCAATAATGATTTAAGTATCGCTACCAAGCGGCTTGCTTTAAACGCCTTAACTGATCACCTTTACGGATTTTTGAAAACTGCACAATACGACCGTCAAAAGTTGTATTTGCAAAAATGTCCTATGGCATTTAATGATGAGGAGCCCGGGGTATGGTTAAGTGAAGCAGACTCTATTCGTAATCCCTATCTTGGTCTACATCATCCACGTTATGGAAAGGGAATGCTGGAATGCGGTGAAATAAAAGATGTAGTAAACTTTACAGGAGTAAAATGATGATAGCCAGGTTTAGTGTTTTAATGTTGTTCTTGTCTTTTCAACTCTCCGTATTTGCACAGAACAAATACACAGTTAACGGTTATGTCCGCGATAGTGTCAGTGGTGAATCTATTATTTCGGCAACCATCACCATCGACGGTAAGGCTGTCAATAGCAACCAATATGGATTCTATTCACTTACCCTTCCGGAAGGAGAATATGATTTTGGCGTTTCTCATGTATCGTATCTAACGGCTTTTTACCGGATCAGTTTAAAACAAAATCTTCAGCAGAATATTTTACTGGTTCCAAAATCAGCTGCATTAAACGAAGTAGTTGTTTACAGCAGGAAAAGAGATGCGAATGTGCGGAACGCACAAATGGGTAAAATTGATTTATCTATTGGCCAGATAAAAAGTATTCCTGCCTTTATGGGTGAAGTTGATATATTGAAAGCGATCCAGCTATTACCCGGAGTGCAAACAGCAGGCGAAGGCAATTCTGGCTTTTATGTTCGTGGAGGGGGGCCTGATCAAAATCTTATTATACTCGATGATGCCGTTGTTTACAATACCGGCCATTTGTTTGGATTCTTTTCTATATTCAATTCAGATGCTATTAAAAACGTTTCTCTTATCAAGGGAGGAATGCCTGCACAATATGGCGGGAGATTATCTTCTGTACTGGATGTAACCATGAAGGATGGCAACACCAACAAGTTCCAGGTGGAAGGTGGAATTGGATTGATTGCTTCCCGTTTGTCTATTCAAGGACCAATAAAAAAAGACAAGGCTTCTTTTATTGTTTCGGCCCGCAGAACATATGTTGACGCTTTGGCAAAACCTTTTATAAGTTCAGAGAGTAACGCCTACGGTTCCGGCTATTATTTCTACGACCTTAACACAAAGATTAATTACAAATTTTCTGAAAAAGATAAATTGTTCCTGAGTGGGTATTTTGGAAGAGATATTTTTAACTACAGGGACAAAAAACTTGCCTTCAAAGCAGATATTCCGTGGGGGAATTCAACCGGTACCTTACGATGGAATCACGTATTTGACAAGAAGCTATTTGCCAACACCACCCTTGTTTACAATGATTACAATTTTAGTTTCGGCGCAGCACAAAATGACTTTGAGATCAATCTTGCGTCAGGCATCCGGGATGTAACTGCTAAGGTTGACTTTGATTATTATCCTTCCGGGAAGCACAAAATAAAATTCGGAGGTATTTCTACTTACCACAAGTTCATTCCTAATGTTACTTCGGGCCGACAGGATACCGTTATTTTCAAGCCAAGTAACGACGGAGAAAAATATGCACTGGAGAATGCCTTGTATGTGCAGGATGACTGGGATGTATTTGATAAATTAAAACTGAATTATGGCCTGCGTTGGAGTGGCTTTACTCAGATTGGCCCTTATACAAAATATGTAAAAGATGCCAACCAGAATAAGTTGGATAGTACAACCTATAAAGACTTTGAAAAAGTGAAAGCCTATGTCGGTTTTGAACCACGGGCTACGCTACGGTATGCAATCAATAGTAAAACTTCCATCAAGGGTTCGGTAACAAGAAATCTTCAATTCATTCACCTGGTTAGTAATGCAGGAACAACCCTTCCTACAGATCTTTGGGTTCCAAGCACTTTTCGTGTGCAGCCGCAAACCAGTTGGCAATATGCCACTGGCGTATTCAAAAACTTTAAGGATAACGAATACGAAACTTCCGTTGAGCTTTATTATAAAAGAATGCAAAACCAAATTGAATACAGGGAAGGGTATTCGCCATCTTTAAGAGATCCTGAGGAAGAATTTGTATTTGGAAAAGGGTGGAGCTATGGCTCAGAATTTTTTATCAACAAAGCACGTGGCAGGCTAACAGGCTGGATAGGGTATACCCTCTCGTGGACGTGGAGAAAATTTCCGGAATTGAATGCCGGAGAAAAATACCCGGCCAAATATGACAGGCGCAATGATCTTTCTGTTGTAGGAACCTATGAATTAAATAGCAAATGGAAATTGGGTGGAGTGTTTATTTATGCCACCGGTAACGCTACCTCGTTACCTGAACGCTTTTATGTTATTAATGGTATTCTTACACAAGAATACAGTTCTATCAATAAATACAGGTTAAGTGCATATCATCGCTTAGATATTTCTGCTACTTATACGCCACAAAGGAAAAATAAAAAGTTCAACAGTTATTGGGTGTTCAGTGTCTACAACGTGTATAGTCGAAAGAATCCTTACTTCGTTTATTTTAACCAGGAAGGAAGTCCTTATAACGGTGGTTTGAAAATCCAGGCAAAGCAAGTTTCTTTATTTCCAATATTGCCTTCCGTTACGTGGAACTTCAGATTTTAATGTTGAATTGGATAAATTGGTATCTTCTCGGCTTAAACTATACACATGAGAAAATTGTTTCTTGCTCTTTGCCAAATCCCTGTTTTATTTGCTTTCGCGCAGGAAATGCCCGACGTTTCCCTCATAAATAAGATTAAGCAGGAAGCAAAGCAAAATTCCAAAGTAATGGACATTGCTTTTCATTTAACTGATGTAAGCGGTCCGCGATTAACAGCTTCTCCCAATTTTATGAATGCTGCCAATTGGGCAAAGACTACTTTATCTGGCTGGGGCCTTGTCAATGCTAACCTGGAACCATGGGGAGAATTTGGAAAAGGGTGGCAGCAGGAACGTTGTTATGTAGCGATGACAAAACCTTATTATGCTCCTTTCATTGCAATACCAAGGGCCTGGACAGGAAGCACACCCGGTAAAAAAACAATCGCAGCAAATATCTTACTAATCAAAGCAAAAGACTCCGCTGAATTAATGCAATACACCGGGAGGTTGAAAGATAAGGTAGTCATGCTGTGGGTAGCTGATACGTTAAAACCATCTTTTGAATCTGATGCGGAGCGTTTGGCTGATACCAGCCTTGTAAAAATGGCAAAGGCAGAACCCCGGCAGGGTGGAGGACAGAGACCTCAAATAAGCGATCAACAACGTCAGCAATTTGCAACAAGGCAGGCGTTTCAAAGAGTCCTAACTAACCTTTATAACAACGAAAAACCGGCATTGGTTTTAAGCGCCAATACCAGGGGAAATGACGGAACTGTATTTGTTCAGGGTGGTGGACAATATACGAAGGATAGCCCTGTATCACCGGCCAACGTTATGTTGTCCAGCGACGACTATCTTCGGTTGCAACGATTAGTAAATGCCGGAATAAATGTAGAACTGGAAGCAGATGTAAAAACAAAATTTTTCGACAAGGACCTTAAGGGCTACAATGTAGTGGCAGAAATTCCTGGCAGTGATCCTAAATTAAAAGATGAAGTAGTTATGTTAGGCGGGCACCTGGACTCCTGGCAGGGTGCAACAGGTGCTACCGATAATGCCGCAGGGTGCTCAGTAATGATGGAGGCTATCCGAATTTTAAAAGCTTTAAATGTTCAACCACGTCGTACAATAAGAATTGCGTTATGGAGTGGTGAAGAGCAGGGTTTGTTTGGCTCGCGCAATTATGTAAAAAACCATTTAGGCGACCCAGCTACAATGCAATTGCAACCTGAGCAAGCAAAGATTTCTGCTTATTACAACCTGGATAATGGTACCGGCAAAATTCGTGGTGTTTACCTGCAAGGTAACGAAACTGTGCGCCCTTTGTTTACAAACTGGCTGCAACCATTCAATGACATGGGCGCTTCTACCATAACCATAAATAATACGGGAGGAACAGATCACCTTTCTTTTGATGCTGTAGGTGTCCCTGGT
>Ga0126304_10000343_pt1 | contig 17861 bp, 16 predicted proteins | sample Plot25_FD_92538 | JGI IMG/M metagenome (GOLD analysis project Ga0126304, IMG submission 92538) | Serpentine soil microbial communities from UC McLaughlin Reserve, CA, USA - Plot25 | ecosystem: Environmental > Terrestrial > Soil > Grasslands | place: USA: UC McLaughlin Reserve, Lake County... | reverse complement strand
CGCCCCATTCCGCTGCTGGCCGGCATAACCTCGATCACAACGGGGCTGGCCATGCTTGTCGTCCTGGACGGTCCCCGACAGCTGGTCGCGCTCGTGGCCGCAATACTGACCGCCCTGGTGGCGACGCTGGTGGTGACCCTGTGGTGGAAGCTGTCGGTCCACGCCGCCGCGGCAAGCGGCACGGTCGCCATCCTCGCCCTCACTTTGGGACCGGCGCTCACCCTGAGCGCCCCCGCGGTAGCGCTGGTGGCATGGTCGCGGGTTCGACTCGGCGACCACACCACGGCCCAAACCGTGGCCGGCGCCGCCGTTGGCGGGCTGATCGCCACCATCGTCTTCGTCGTCCTTCGCTGAGCGATGGTCCGTCGCAGGGACACCACAATCCGACAGAGGTGAACCTCGACCCACTAGATCTAGTCCGAGCCAAGACCATCGGCCGTCGCGGTCGACGGCACTATGAGGTGACGAGGAGGTGAGATCCCCACGCTTTGGGGTAAGGATGGCACCACCCACAATCCATGCACCGCCTGCTGCAACGCCTCGGACGTGTCGGCCAGGAGTAGGCGACCGGCGACCGCGCCCGGACGTTGCGTCTGCCGGTCAGCTGCCCTAGTCCCTTGTCATCGAACACGGCTCAACGCTACGATACGTACCGTAGCGCAGGGCGCGACACTTCCTAGCCGACGCTGTGAGGTGACGTCGTGAACCGTATCCAACTCGCCACCACCGGCCTGTTCGCTGCCTGGATGGGCCACGACCTCGAAGAGTTGGCGACTATGAGCGACAACTCCCGCGTCGTGGTGACACAACTGCCGGACTGGCTGCCGGTGCCCGCGTCGGTGCAAGAGCACGGCCTCACCAACCGCTATGTCGCCACCGGCATCACCACGGTCGGGCAGATCATCGCAGCGGCCGCCATCCGCGGCTACCGAACACACGGCTGCTCGGCCTTCTACCAGAACGTGCTCCTAGGCTTCGGCCTGCACGGGCTCGGTCACCTCGGCATGAGCCTGCTGACCCGCAGCTACATCAGTGGTGTCGTCACATCGCCCATCATCGTCATCCCGTTCTGGCTGTGGGCCACCCGGACCCTCAACCAAGCAGGCGTTCCAAACCGGCGCAGCACCCCAGCCGCCATCGCCCTCGCCGCAGCCTCCATCGCCAGCGGCCACCTCGCCGCCGCCCTCCTAACCAACAACCGCCCCTGAGGCACCCAATGAAGCGGCACGTAAGCTCACTGCAGGACCCTTCGAGGCACGGATTGAACCCCATCACGCCGGCCGGGCCGGACGTCGAGGCGGCCCAGGACTGGGTCGCTTCCTTTGCCGAGGGGTGGCGGGCACCTGCCAGTACCGACGCCTTCGCCGACCACTTCCGGCCGTGGTTTGACCCGCACATCCGCCTCGTCCAGCCAGGACTACCGCCGCTGATGGGCCACCACGCGTTCCGGGAACGCTTCGCCCGGCCGCTGTTCGCCCTCATTCCCGACCTGCACGGGGACGTGGAAGGCAGCGCCGTCGGCCCCGACCGCGCCTACATCGAAATGACACTGCGCGGCACCCTCGGCGGGCGCCCGGTCGCATGGCGGGTCTGCGACCGGACCACCCTGCGCGACGGACTCGTGGTGGAGCGAGAGAGCTACTTCGATCCCCTGCCGCTGCTGCGCGCGATCCTTACCCGCCCCCGGGCCTGGCCGGCCGTCGCCCGCGCACAGATGGTCAGGCAGCGCTATCACCGAGCCGCGAAGACATGAAACGCCATCCAACGTGACCTGGGAGCACCCGATGTACGACGGGCTGCGGGCGCACCTGTCTGCTCGGCGCAGATGCTGCGCGCCCGAAGGGAGAGGACGATGACGGCGGAGGCGGTTCGGGCTGCTGGTTTGTTCAAGGCATTTGGGACCACCCGCGCCCTGGATGGACTTGAGTTGACCGTGCGTGCGGATGAGGTGCACGGGTTTCTTGGCCCGAACGGGGCCGGGAAGACAACGACGATGCGTATCCTGCTCGGCCTGGTGCGTGCGGATGCCGGCACCGCCCGGCTGCTCGGCGGCGATTGCTGGCAGGACGCGACCGCGTTGCATCGCCAGCTTGCCTACGTACCGGGTGACGTGGTGCTGTGGCCGAACCTGTCCGGCGGTGAGGTGATCGACCTCCTCGGTCGGTTGCGGGGCGGGCTGAACCAGCGGCGTCGCGCCGAGTTGGTGGAGCGTTTCGACCTCGATCCGCGTAAAAAGGGCCGGGCGTACTCGAGGGGCAACCGGCAGAAGGTGGCGTTGGTCGCGGCGCTGGCCTCCGATGTGGAGCTGCTGTTGCTAGATGAACCCACGGCGGGCCTGGACCCGCTGATGGAGGACGTGTTCCGCCAGGTGATCCGGGAGGACCAGTGCCGGGACGGTCGGACAGTGCTGCTATCCAGCCATATCCTGGCCGAGGTCGAGGCGCTGTGCGACCGGGTCACCATCATCCGCGACGGCCGGACGGTGGAGACCGGCACACTGGACGAGCTGCGTCACTTGACTCGTACCTCGATCCAGGCCGAGCTGGCCGGTCCACCGACCGGGCTGGCCGCGCTGCTGGGCGTGCACAACCTGCGCGCTGAGGACGGCCGGGTCCGCTTTGACGTGGACGCCAGCGGGTTGGACGCGGCGCTGCGCCAGCTCACCGAGGTGGGGGTGCGTAGCCTGGTCAGCCGGCCGCCCACCCTCGAGGAGCTGTTCCTGCGGCACTATCAGCAGACCGAAGTGGCCAACGGCGGGCGCGCGGAGCTGTCGCGATGACCAAACTGACCGGCACCGGCGGGCTGGTCCGGCTGGTCCTGCGCCGGGACCGGCTGCTGATGCCGGTCTGGATCGGGTTCCTCTGTCTCGTCCTGATCAGCTTTCCGTCCTCGCTGCGCGAGGTCTTCCCGACCGCGGCCGAACGTCGCCAGTACGCCGACAGTCCGGGGTTCGTCGCGCTCTACGGCCGCCTGTCCGGTTCGAGCCTGGGCGAATTCGTCGCCTGGCGGGCCGGGTTCTTACCCGTCATCGTCGGGCTGATCGGCCTGCTCACGGTCATCCGGCACACCCGGGTCGAGGAAGAAACCGGCCGCCGCGAGCTGCTCGGCGCGACCGCAATCGGCCGCCACGCCGGGCTGATCGCGGCGCTGGCTGCGGCCCTCGGCGCCAATCTCGTCCTCGCCGCGCTCGTTACGCTGAGCATGACCGGCCAAGACCTGCCCGTCGCCGGATCGGTGGCCTTCGGCCTGGAGCTCGCCGCCGCCGGCGCGGTGTTCGCCGCGGTCGGTGCCGTGGCCGCCCAGCTCACCTCCAGCGCCACCGGCGCCCGCGGAATCGCCACCACCGTCCTCGGCGCGGCTTACCTGCTGCCGGTCGCCGGCGACCTCAGCGACCACGCCGACGGCAGCCTGGCCTGGCTGTCCTGGCTTTCACCGATCGGCTGGGTGCACCGGATCCAACCCTACGGTCGCGACCGCTGGTCGATCCTCGCGCTCGCTGCCGCCCTGACCGCGGTGCTCATGGCGGCCGCCATCGCGCTGTCCGCGCGGCGCGACCTGGGCGCAGGCCTGCTGCCGCCCCGGCCCGGCCCGGCCACCGCAACACCCTACCTACGCACCCCACTGGCCCTCGCGTGGCGGCTGCACCGTGGTCTACTCGCTGGCTGGACCGCCGGATTCGCTGTACTCGGCGTCGTGTTCGGCAGCCTCGCCGAGGGCATCGGCGACCTGCAGCGGGACAATCCGACGCTGCGGGACATCTTCGCCCGGATGGGCGGCCCGACGGGCCTCATCGACGCCTACCTGGCCGGCATCATGGGAATCCTCGGGTTGATCGCCGCGGCCTACTCGATCCAGGCCACCCTCAGACTGCAGCTTGAGGAGACCAGCGGGCGGGCCGAACCCATTCTGGCCACCGCAGTAAGCCGGCTGCGATGGGCCGGTAGCCACCTCACCTTCACGCTCCTAGGTCCGACCGTCGCCCTCGCCACCGCCGGACTGACCACCGGGCTGACCTACGGACTGAGCACCGCCCACCCCGGCCGGCAGCTGCCCCGCCTGCTCGGTGCCGCCACTGTGCAACTACCTGCCGTCTGGGTGCTGGCCGCGACCGCGGTCGCGCTGTTCGGCCTGCTACCCCGCCTCGCCCCCGCCACCTGGGGTGCGCTCGCGGCGTGCCTGCTGGTCTTCATGGTGGGCGCCGCCATGCACCTCAGCCATTGGCTACTAGACCTCTCGCCGTTCACCCACATCCCCAAGGCACCCGGCGCCGCGGTGTCGGCCACACCCCTCGTCTGGCTCACCGCCACCGCCGCAGCACTCACCGCCGCCGGGCTGAACGGTCTACGCCACCGAGACATCCCCAGCACCTGACCAACGCCGCCGCTGCCATCCAGGGACCGGCACCGCGCTTCTGTCCCGGATGAGCACGCGGACCGCCGTGCCTCGGGCCAGGAGCTTTGCCACGAGATGACGACCGGTCTGTCCGGTCGCCCCGGTCACCAGAATCACGAGACCACTCCTTTCATGCAAAACGCCTCGGCAAAGCGGGCGCCAACACGGCCCGGGGGACTGGAGCGGTCGATGGGTCGGTGACCAGGCCGGTTGCGTGGGTGGAGCGGGCAGCAGAGCAATTCCTGGTCAGCGCAGGCCGACGGGCAACCTGATGAACGTCCTCGGCCGGCGCGACTTGGTCGTCCTCGGTGGTAGTGGACGGCGAAGGAATCTGGATCACCGCCGACAGCCCGCACCGTCCAGGTCCCGTGGGCCGTCCAGGCTGCGAACAGACAGCCGTCGCGAGTTGGATACGGTTCACGACGACCTCGCAAGCACAGCCGTGGTGATGTGTGAGCATTTGCGCTACGATACGTAGCGTAGTGTTGGAGGAGAGGATGGCAAGAAGCAAGAGCCGCGGTGCAATCGCCGGGCGGCCTGCTCGTGGCCAGGCCACGACGGAGGCGCTGCATCGGGCGGTGCAGGAGCTGCTCGAGGAGCGCGGATATCGGGCTTTGACCATCGAGGGCGTGGCGGCGCGATCCGGGGTCGCGAAGACCTCGATCTACCGCCGATGGCCGTCCAAGGCCGAGATGGTATTCGAGCTCATGCTGCACTCCTCGGACGAGCTGCCGGCCCTGGACGACCGGGGCAGCCTCACCGGTGACATGGAGGCCCTGTCCGGGCGTGTCGTAGCGCTGGTTGCCGGGCCGCTGGGCCGGCGCATCTTTCCCGGCCTGATCTGTGACATCGCCTCGGACCACGCCCTCACGCAACGCTTTCGGGCGACGGTTGTCGCTGACGGCCGCAATGAGATCGCACAAGTGCTCGAGCGCTCGGTGCGCCGAGGTGAGTTGACCGACGCGACGGCGGCCGCAGACCTCCAGGCCGTGCTCATCGGGACGGTGCTGATGCTCATACTGTTCCAGCCCGATATGGACGAGGCAGCGCTACGAGACAAGATCGCCGACCTGGCGATGGCGAAGGTCAACCAACCCCGGATCCCACCGTGACCAGTCAGGGCGCTCAGTCCGGCCGGCGAACCGGCACCGCTGGAGTACAGGGGCTGGGCGCGGCGCCACGCGGGGTTACGCGGTCGGTTCCGCCGGCGGCGCGGTGACCTGTGTGACGGTCGCCAGCCTGTGGTTGGACGACTGCGCGAACGCCGCACCGCCAGCCGGAACCGCGAGCACCGGCATGAGGATGAGGCTCAGCAGCAAGCGCTTCTCAGAAAGACCTCCTGTCCGGTGGTTCTGGTCGGGGCCGAACCTCGCGGTACGATACAGACAGATTGTACGTGGACTTACATACAGGCAGTACGAAGGGCAAGTGCCGGGATGGCCGAGCAGTGAAGACCAAGCAGGACCTGCGCTCGGAGGCGACCCGCCAGCGGCTGACCGGCGCCGCCCGCAGCCTGTTCGCGGAGCGCGGCTACGCCGGCGTGGGCACCGAGGAGATCGTCCAGGCAGCGGGGGTGACCCGCGGGGCGCTCTACCATCAGTTCCGCGACAAGGCGGACCTGTTCTCTGCGGTGGCCGAGACCATCCATGCCGAGATCGCCGAACGGATCATCGCCGGTGCCCGGGCCGACGGCCCCATAGACCCGATGCCCGCGCTGCACGCCGGGGTGCGGCGGTTCCTCGAGGTGTGCGCCGACCCTACGGTCGAACGGATCCTCCTGCTGGACGCCCCCGCCGTGCTCGGGTGGCAGGCCTGGCGGGACCAGGCTGACCGCTACGGCCTTGGCCTGCTCCAACACGCGCTCCAGTCCGCAATCGACGCCGGAGCGATCACCCCCCGACCGGTCGTCCCCCTGTCCCACGCGCTCCTCGGCGCCGTTTCCGAATGCGCTATCTACATCGCTCGCGCCGAAGATCCGGAAACCGCCCGCTCCGACTGCACCGCCATCCTCCAACAGCTACTCGACGGCCTTACACCACGCGCCGCTCAACACCCATAGAGCTCCGGCAGCAGATCGAACCGCCCCGCTCGTGCTCCACCACCTTCGACCTGGCCATTCGACCGGCGGCGCGTTGCGTGAACAACGGTCACCTGAGATGGAAGAGCCGCTCGTGGGCTCGCCATGAGTCGCGTGTCGATTGATTGGAGCTGGCGAGAAGATTCAGGCTAAGCGGCGAAGCTGACGGCGTCGGCCTTTTCGTAGGTGGCCAGCAGCACGCCGGTGCCGGACGTGCTCACATCGCGGACAGCAAGTGGGACTCATCGTTCTCGTTACTCTCGCCCTTCCACGTGTACGCCGATGAAGGTGGTCAGACCGTGCCGGAGATTGTGCCTCGCTGGGAATGGCGCACCTTCGGTGACCACTTCGGAGTCGCCGAAACCACATTTGCGGCGCTGACCGCGGGGCGCATCCAGGAGAGCAACGAGCTCTATGTGCTTTCGGTGGGGGGCACCGACGCGGTCAAGGTCCGCGACGAGCTGATGGATGTCAAGCATCTCGAGCAGGTGAACGGCGACGGGCTCGAGCAGTGGATGCCGGTGATGAAGGCTGCGTTCCCTCTCGCGGCGGCCGACGTCAGGTCGGTGCTTACGGCACTGAATGTGGATGCCCCCTCACTCACGCGCTCCGCTTACACGCTGGCCGAGCTCCTGGAAGAGCTTGTGCGTCCGAACCCCGATCTGATCGCCGTCGAGGTGCACAAGAGGCGGGCGCGCTACACGATCGGCGGCTGCATGGCGGAGCTGACCGATGTGCGCACCGGTCGCTGGTCGACGCGCACCATCGCGATCGAGTCGGACGATGCGACGCGGGTGATCGAGGAGGTGCATGAAGTCGGGTTGGCCTCGCGGCCGAATGTGAGCTTCGCCCGCGGCCTCAAGGCGCTCGTCCGATTCGGCGGGGGCCGGTATGCGGTCGTCGATGTCGGCACGAACTCGGTGAAGTTTCACATCGGCGAACGAAACGGAGACGGTGTCTGGCGGACGGTCGTCGACCGCGCCGAGACCACGCGACTGGGCGAAGGCCTCGAGGAGACCGGCCGGCTCAATCCGGTGCCCATCGAACGGACGATCGAGGCGATCGCCGGCATGGCCGAGGAGGCCGGGCAGCACGGTGTTGTGGCGATCGCGGCGGTGGGAACGGCCGGGCTACGGATCGCGCCCAACTCCGCGGATTTCGTCGATGCAGTACAAGCCCGCTGTGGCATCACCATCGAGATCATCTCCGGAGAGGAGGAGAGCCGGCTCGCGTACCTTGCGGCGAAGGCGGGGCTCGGTCACGCGGGTGGGTCGCTTGTCGTGTTCGACACCGGCGGTGGCAGCTCACAGTTCACCTTCGAACACGGAGATCAGGTGGACGAGCGGTTCAGCCTGGACGTCGGCGCTGTCCGCTCCACGGAGCAGTACGGCCTCGGCGGGGTCGTCTCGGACGAGGTTCTGACCGCCGCGCTCGCCGCGATCGGCGCCGGCCTCGCTCGTCTGGATGGGCGACCCTCACCCGAGGTACTCGTCGCCATGGGCGGCGCCGTCACGAACCTCGCCGCAGTCAAGCACGGTCTGGCCAGGTACGACCCGGACATCGTGCAGGGCACGGTTCTCGACCGGGCCGAGATCGACCGGCAGATCGAGCTCTATCGCACGCGCGACGTCGATCAGCGCCGCACTGTCGTCGGCCTACAACCCCAGCGCGCCGACATCATTCTCGCGGGCGCATGCATCGCGCAGACAGTGCTCTCCAAGCTCGGAAAGGACTCGCTCACGGTGAGCGATCGCGGGCTGCGACATGGCCTGCTCGTGGACAGATTCGGTCAAACGCGCGACGACCGTAGGGCATGACTGGGCATAACCGCCTTCACCGAGCGCGGTGCGGGAGGAACTCCCGCACCGCACTTCACCGACGCAGTTGCTGGATACTGTTTCGTGCCGACAGCCTTAGCTGACCGTTATCTCCACTGTGTGCGGCCCACCGGTTGTTGTGGTCACGTATACCTCCTGACCACGGGTCGTGTCGCTGACGGTCCACGCGACGGGCGAACCATCCAGGTTGACCGAGGCGACCGTCGCACCCGCCGGAACGGTGTGCCCCAGGATGAGTTCCCAACCAGCTGGAGCGTGTGCCGTGGTCGTGTACGTCTTCCCTTCCCGGGAGGCCGCAGCGGACATCGTGCCGTCGCCGACTCTCAGGTCGCTGACGGACAGACCCGGCCACGAGTCTGGTACGTCGGCGATCACCGACAATGCGTCATGCGGGACGTCGGGGCGAATGCCGAGATAGTTGTTGATCACTGGCCACTGCACCCCATAGGAGGACCAGGCCTGCATGAACATCGCGCGGTCGCGGAAGTCCACGAACGGGTCGTACTCGGGGCTCGGCGAGATCTCCGGCAGCGCACCCGGCATCTCCAACATGAGATCGCCGGAGATGGTGTGCTGGTAGAGGAGGGCCTCGTCGTCAGCGAGCCGCCCGTAGTTGGCCTCGGCCATCGCCATCACGGAGTTCGGCAGCGTCCAGCACTTGAGCTCGCCGGCCCCGGTCGGGCCACCGCCGACGCCGGTGTGGAACAGGCCGCAGGAACCGGTGTGATTTGGTCCCTCGAGTGTGTCGAGCGCGGTGTTTGCGTGCTCGATCGGCGCCAGCGTCGTCTCCATCGGGACGGCGTTGATCCAGTGCCGCTGCTGCAGCTGCTGATCGGCCTCCGTGCAGAAGTTGACCCAGGTCGGATCGGGATTGGGCGCGGGGCTATTGCACAGCGAGTCGGCGTAGAGGTTCTCCGACTCCATCCACCACGCATCGTCGAAGGCGGCCTCCATGGCGTCGGCGCGCTCGTCCGCCCACGTTGCCGTGTCGGCATCGCCTGTACTCGCAGCCATGTCCTGCAGTGCGCGTAACGCCTGCCAGGTGTACGCGGTGACGTCGAGCTTTTCCTCGCCCATGCCACCTCGTTCCACCATGCCGAAGCCCTCCGGCCAGAGGTCGCCGTCTTCGTCGAGCGTGGTCGTGACGTATTCCAGTCCGTCCTTGACGAACTCGTACATCTCGTCGCGGAACCCATCGTCGCCCGTCCACGTCCAGAGCAGGTGCACCGCGGTCGCGAACTGGGCGGTCTCGTTGGTGTTGCCCGGATCGTCGTTGGCGCCGAAGTACACCGACCCGTCGGTGACCACCTCGTGAACGACCTTGCCGGTATCGCCGTTGATCATCCGCGAGACGTCACGGATGGTGCGCAGGTGCTCGATGGCGGTGTCCCATTGTCCGGACGCGACCAACGGATGTGCGGTGTAGGCACCGTCGGTACCGAAATACCACGGATAGTCGGGGAAGCCCGCTCCGATGCCGGTCGCCTCGGCCAGCGTGCCAACCGGTGCCGGATATGCCCGGCCCTCGTCGACGTCGCGGATCTGCAGGTCCGTGGCCGTACGGCGCAGGTCGGCCATGTTCAGCTTGCCCCAGTCGAAAGCGGCCTGCAGCTCGTTATCGGGCAGGTCCACCTGGGTCTGAGCGAGCAACTCCTGACGCTGCGCCACCTTCGCGGCGAGGTGCCCGTCCGGGTCGCTGAGCGCCGCGTCCAGCGCGGCGTCGGCGTCCGCCCGGGACTGATGCGAGCCGGCCACCGCGAACCACACCGTGGTCTCACCCCCCGCGAGCAGGTTGATGTTCCAGCGGAGCTCGCCGCCAGTACCGTTGCCGTACTCCGAGTAGTCCGCGCGCTCGTCGGTCGGCACCGGGCCCCAGAACTGGTCACCAACAGCGCAGGCGCCGGGCCGCAGCCCTGCCTGCGTGGCCAACACCGCGTACCACGGCTTGCCCGGCTCCTGGAAAGCGAGCGTGCCGCCGGTCGGCGCGCAAGCACCGGTGTCCTTGCCGTTGACCTCCTTGGCGTTCGGTGTGGTCCAGCCCCACGGGTAGGCGCCCATCAGCTCACTGTGGGCGTTCATGGTCAGCTTGAAAGGACGGGCCCGTTGCAGGTCGGTGTTGCGGATCGTCAGCCCGACCAGCACTGCGGACAGGCCGTCGGGCGAGAACTCGGTGCGGGTCACTTCGTACCCAGCCGTGTCCGGGAACTGCATCTGCACGAAACCTGCGCCGGTGGTGTACCTGGTGGCCGCCGGAAGCCAGGTGTCGTTGAGGGCGAACCAGTAGCCGTCGAGCAGCTTGATCGGGTGCGCCCAGACTCCGCCCATCTCACCACGGATGTGCCAGCCCATCGGTGGGAACCGACCGTCCTCGGCACCGATCACGTAGGCACGGTCACCCGCGGCGACGTAGCGCTTCTCGCTGAGCATGTTGGAGGTTGACAAGGTCGGTCCGCCAGGATCAGGGGGACTGGCGAGCGCGAGGGTTGCCGGGAGGGCAAGCGCGCTAGCGCCTGCAAAGACAGCGACGACACGGCGAGGGATGCCCATGGCCTCTCCTTCGGTGGAGAACGCTGGCGGCAGCACGATACCCGGGGATCAGGTGTGGCAATCGATACCAAGCCCGCCGAACTCGTCGGCAGAGCTGCTGGCTCCAGGCCAAGTGCACGTCAGGCCCGACGCAGCGAGACCGAAGCGCAAGTTTGCAGCCGGCAGCGAGCGGCGCTGGTCATCCAGGCGCAGCAGGCTCTCGATCTCGGTCTCGGCCGTCACATCTCCAGCCCGCTGAGGGTGCGGACCGGCCGAATCTCGACCACACCGACCTCCGCCTCCGGGATGCGTGCGGCGATCTCGGTCGCGCGTTCGATGCTGTGGCACTCGATGAGGTAGAAGCCCGCCAGCTGCTCCTTGGCCTCGGCGAACGGTCCATCAGTCGTCATAGCCTGCCCGGCGCGCACGGTGACGTGCTTGGCGAGCGACGGATCGGCGAGGGACTCCGACACGATCATCTCCCCCGACGCCGCGAGGCTCTCGTTGAGCGCGGCATAGGCCTGCAGACCCGCCGACTGCTCGGCCTCAGGCAACTGCTCCCAGAGCTGCCTCGCCTCCGGGTTGGTGTAGATCAGGACCAGGTACTTCACAGTGCCTCCCGAAATCTCGACGATTCTTTCACCCGGCATGTCGAAACCGGCGCCGCAGCTTCTACCTCCTCGTGAGACGCACCGACGAGGTGACCGGCCCAGAGAGGAGAACACGATGATTGCGGCCAAGCGGGACCGCACGCAGGAGCATTCGGGAGTACGACGGGCAACCGGCCGGGACTACGACGAGTGGTTCGCCCTGCTCGACCGGTGGGGTGCGCCCGGCCGTCCGTTTCGAGAGATCGCCGACTGGCTCGAGGCGGAGCATGCCGTCAGCAGCTGGTGGGCACAGAAGCTGATCGTCGAGTACGAGCAGGCGCGGGGGCTGCGCCCACCCGGCGTACGGCCCGGCGGCACCTTCACCGTCGGCACCAGCAAGACGGTGGGGGTGCCCGTCGAACGCCTCTACGACGCCTTCGTGGATCCGGAGGAGCGCAAACGCTGGCTGCCCGGCGCCGTGATGCGCGAACGCACCTCGCGGCCACGTCGGTCGGCCCGCTTCGACTGGGCGGCCGATGGCACCCGGGTGAGCGTCACATTGGCGGCCACGGGAGATGCCAAGAGCCAGCTCGCTTTGGAGCACGAGCGACTGCCCGATCCCGAGGCAGCGCAGAAGACCAAGGCGTTCTGGCGTGAGCGCCTGACCGCACTCAAAGCCGAGCTCGAGGACCACCGCGAGTGACGAACCACTGAACAGGAGAATTGATCATGACTGACCAGACAAAGGCGCGCATCGAGGGGGTGCGGACCGTGGGCATTCCGGTCAGCGACCAGGACCGGGCGCTGGAGTTCTACGTCGAGACCCTGGACTTCGAGAAGCTCATGGATGCACCGGTCGAGCAGTTTGGCGGGCGCTGGATCGAAGTGCGTCCGCCTGGGTCCACCACCACCATCGCGTTGACTCCCGCCAGCGAGAAGGTACCCGCCGGCGTCGACACCGGAATCCGTTTCACGACCGAGGACACGGCAGCACTGCACGCCCAGCTGTCGGGCCGTGGCGTGGACGTCGACGAACTGCTGCGCTGGGAAGGTGTGCCGCCCATGTTCGACTTCCGCGACCCGGACGGCAACGTCCTGTACGTCAGCGAAAGCCCGCATCCACAGACCTAGTGCGCCACAGACCTGACCAACATGTGGCGCTGGCTGCGTACCGAACGACGTCGACGTCGATCTGGCCGAAACTCACAAGATTGCCCAGGGCCTCGACGGTGTCCGGCGCCACGTCGGGGCAGTCCGGTGTCCCCTCCGCGGTTGTCCGTTCGTCGAACGGACAACCGCGTTCCGAGGAGGACGGACATGACGTACATGCTGCCGATCCACTCCGGCGCTGAGACCCGCGACCGCTTCAACAACCTCAGTGAGGTAGAGCGGGAGCAGATCACCGAGGAGTTTTTCGCGATCGGCGAAGCGCCCGGCATATTTGGAGCCAACCAGGCGCATCCCGCCGACACCGCGACGACCGTGCGGGTGGAGGGTGGCCGGACACTGATGATGGACGGGCCGTCCATCGAACCCGGCACCAACCGGGAGGATGATCCAATCTACGCTCGCGAGGATCGCTACCTCGTCCTGACGCGGGTCCTCCTCGCTCGCTCCCAATTGGCCCTCCAGCTGCTCGATCGCCTCGAGGCCGTCGCCGAATCCCAGGGCCGAGTGGGCTTCTCCCCGATGGCTTTCCTGCTGCAGGGCCCTATCGGTGCTCAGCGGCCTGGTCGGACGTCGGACGCTTCCGGCGCGGCCCAGGAACGCCTCAACCGCATCGTCCCCGCGCTCGGGCCGGAGAGACAGGAGGCACCTGGAGCGGCGACGTCGGGGCTCATCGAGCCCCTCACCGGACGGGAGCTTGAAGTTCTCGGCCTGATCGCCACGGGCAAGAGCAACCGCAGCATTGCCGACGAACTCGTCGTGACGCTCGAGACGGTCAAGAAGCACGCCAGTCACATCTTCGCCAAGCTCGGCGCGGCCAACCGCACCGAGGCGGTGAGAAATGCCCAGAACCTCGGACTGCTTTCGACGTCCGTCGCCACGTTGGGGCCGTCCGGCTGTCCCCTCCGCGGTTGTCCATTCGTCGAATTGGCGGCAATCTCGTTCAAGGAGGACGGACATGAAGTACATGCTGCTGATCCACTCCGGCGGTGAGGCCCGCGACCGCTTCAACGACCTCAGCGAGGTAGAACAGAAGCAGATCGTCGACGAGTACCTCGCGATCGCCCAAACGCCCGGCGTATTCGGAGCCAACCAGCTGCATCCCGCCGACACGGCGACGACAGTGCGGGTGGAGGGTGGCCGGACCCTGATGACGGATGGGCCGTTCATCGAGATGAAGGAGGCACTGGGCGGCTATTACCTGTACGAAGCGGACAATCTCGACGTGGCGATCGAGTTGGCCGCCCGGATCCCGGCCGCCCGGATGGGTGGCGTGATCGAGGTGCGACCGGTCGTTGAGCGCTAGAACGCCAGTCGAGCAGGCCTTCCGGGACGAGTGGGGGCGCGTGGTCGCGGCCCTTGTCGGCTACCTCGGCGACTTCGACCTCGCCGAGGAGGCCGCCCAGGATGCGTTCGCGGCGGCGGCTGAGCGCTGGTCGCGCGACGGAACGCCCACCAATCCGGGGGCGTGGCTCGTGACAACTGCGCGCAACCGAGCGATCGACCGATTCCGTCGAGATCGAACGCTCGCCGCAAAGCTACGCCTGATCGACATCCCGGCGTCGACAGAGGACGAGATCGTGGAGTCCACTTTCCCCGACGAGCGGCTGGAGCTGATCTTTACCTGCTGCCATCCGGCTCTGGCACTGGAGGCGCAGGTCGCGTTGACCCTGCGGGCGCTCGGTGGCCTGAGCACGGAGGAGATCGCCCGGGCGTTTCTCGTACCCGCACCGACGATGAAACGCCGGCTCTCGCGCGCCAAGCGCAAGATCAGGGACGCCGGTATTCCCTTCGCCGTTCCGGCCGGGCACCTGCTGCCCGAGCGCCTTGCGGCCGTGCTTGCGGTTGTCTATCTGATCTTTAATGAGGGTTACGGGGGCCGGGTCGACTTTGCGGCCGAGGCGATCTGGCTTGGACGGGCACTGGCCGAGCTCATGCCGAGCGAACCGGAGGTGCACGGCCTTTACGCACTGATGCTGCTCAACGATGCCCGCCGCGACGCCCGGATCGAGGGAGGTGAGCTCGTGTTGCTCGCCGACCAGGATCGCTCGCGCTGGGACGCGGCACAGATTGCTCGGGGGCGCGAGGCGCTCGAGCGGGCGCTCGCGCTGGGCGGTCGCGGACCGTACGTCATCCAGGCGGCGATCGCCTCCGTACACATGGAAGAGCCGCGCGATTGGCGGCGAATTGAGGCGCTGTACGGCGAACTCGTCCGGCTGACTGACTCTTCCGTTGTCGCGCTGAACCGTGCGATCGCAGTCGGGGAGGCTGAGGGAATCGAGGCCGGGCTCGCCCTTGTCGATCAGCTCGACCTTGATGGTTACCAGTACTTTCACTCGACCCGGGCAGACCTTCTCCGCCGACTCGGGCGAGCCGTCGAGGCGCGCGCGGAGTACGAGCGAGCGCTCGCGCTCGCGCACGCCGAGCACGAGCGCCGGTTCCTGCAGCGGCGCGTCGCTGAGGTCAGCCAGCAGGCCACTTGACCGGGCTGACCCTTTGGCACGAGCAGCGGCACAGCCGTGGCTGTGTAGCTGGGCGGGATGAGTTACGCATTGCGCGCCGCCCTGGCGGCCGCCGCCTCTGCCGCAAGAAATGATCTCCGAAGCTCGTAGTTGCAATGTGAACTCGACGGTCGCATCCGCACGTGCGTTGGCGGAGTGTCCCCTCGAGCGACTCACGTGCGTCCTCATTACGACACAACCCCGAGAGAGGACATCGACATGTCAGTCGCAGACGTCGTGAGCACCGGTCCCGCCGAGCTCGCCGGCACCTGGGAGCTCGATCCCGCGCACACTCGGCTGGGCTTCCTCGCGCGGCAATTGATGATCACAACCGTCCGCGGAACGTTCGGCGAGGTCATCGGCAGTGCAAGCCTCGACCCTTTGAACCCCTCGGAGTCCGAGGTGTCGGTCACGATTCAGGCGAACAGCGTCGAGACGGGTTCCTCTCGTCGCAACGCGCACCTTCGTGCCGCGTTCTTCGAGGTCGAGAAGTACCCCGTGATCGAGTTCGGTAGCACCGAGCTGCGGCCCACGAAGGATCCCGAAGTGTGGACAATTGTCGGTGATCTCACCATTCGGGGCATCACAAGGCCGGTCGAGTTCACCATGACCTACCTCGGCGTGCGAGGCGACCCATCGGGAGGCAGCCGCGCCGACTTCAAGGGGACGGCCAAGGTCAACCGCAAGGATTGGGGCGTGAACATGAACAACGCGCTCGAGGCCGGGGGTGTCGTGATCGGCGATCACATCAAGGTCGAACTCGACGTACAGGCAGTCAAGAAGAGCTGACCGAGGGATTCCCGCCTGCTAACCCAGAGCTGAGACGGGCAACCTCAGGCAAGACTCTTGGCGCAAGGGCAACTTGCCCGGGATTGGAGATCGGCTTGGACGCGGACACGATTCATGCTCGCCGCTGGGGAATCCTCAGCGTGCTCATCGTCAGCCTGCTGGTGGTTGTGCTCGACAACACCGTGCTGAACGTCGCACTCAAGCGCATTCAGGACGAACTCGGTGCGTCGCAGAGCGAGCTCGAGTGGTCGATCAACTCGTACACGCTGGTCTTTGCTGGCCTGCTCTTCACCTTTGGCCTGCTCGGGGACCGGCTCGGCCGTAAACGGATCGTGATGATCGGGCTCGTGCTGTTCGGAGCGTCGTCGGTGTTGTCCGCGTACGCCCAAACCCCCGGTCAGCTCATCGGTGCCCGCGCGCTGATGGGTATCGGCGCCGCCGCCATCATGCCGGCGACGTTGGCGATCATCTCGAACGTGTTCGAACCCAAGGAGCGCGGACGCGCCATCGGCGTGTGGGCGGGTGCGGTTGGGATCGGCATCGTGCTCGGCCCGGTCGTCGGTGGCGCACTGCTCGAGCAGTTCTGGTGGGGCTCGGTGTTCCTGATCAATGTGCCGATCGTCGTACTCGGTGTCGTGCTGATCTCCGCGATCGTGCCGGAAAGCAAGGATCCGAGTCCAGGTCGGCTCGATCCGGCTGGCGTACTGCTGTCGATCGGCGGTCTCGTCCTTCTCGCGTACGGCATCATCAAGGGCGGCGAGCTGGCCTCGGTCAGCGAGCCGGAGGCCTATCTGCCCGCACTCGCCGGGCTCGCGCTGTTGGGCCTCTTCATTTGGTACGAGGCACGCAGCGACCATCCGTCGCTCGATGTGAGGCTGTTCCGCAACCCGGTGTTCTCCACGTCCGTGTCCGCGATAGCGCTGATCTTCTTCGCGATGATGGGCGTGATTTTCTTCATGACGTTCTACCTGCAGATCGTCCGGGGCTACTCGCCGCTGCAGACCGGCCTGTGGTTCCTGCCGTTCGCGGCGGCGCAGCTGGTGTTCGCGCCGCTGTCGGCGAGTTTCGTGCAGCGGTTCGGGATTCGCGTCGTGGCCACGTCGGGTCTCGCGTTGCTGACACTCGGCCTTGCCGGCTTCCTGTTGCTCGACGCGAACTCGCCAATGTGGATCTTCGTTCTCACCGGTCTGGTACAAGGCATTGGGGCGGCGAACGTGATGCCGCCGGCAACGACGGCGATAATGTCCGCACTGCCCCGGGAGAGGGCAGGCGTTGGCTCGGCCGTACAGAACACGGTGCGCCAGGTGGGCGGCGCCATGGGCGTCGCTGTCCTGGGATCGCTTACCTCGGCGCTGTATCGAGACGACGTCACGCCGCACCTCGAGGCGTTGCCTGAGTCCGCGCGGCACGCGGCGGGTGAGTCCATCGGAGCGACGATGGGCGCGGCCGCACAGGTGGGTCCGCAGGCGGTTGCGCAGATCCAGGGCCCGGCCTTCGACGCTTTCGTCAGCAGCATGCACGTCACGGCCGTTGCCGCCTCCTGCGTGGCAGGCCTTGCGACGCTGCTCGCGTTCCGCTTCCTGCCGAACATGCGGCCCGCCGCCGTGCCCGATCAGTCGAGTCCAGGAGGTGCGGCCGAGCCGGTCGGCACGCGCTGAGGAGTGGGGCGACAGCCACGGCGACGGCTAGACCCTGACCGACCAAGAAGGGCGCTGTTGACGCTCTTGCTGGCTCTCGACGCCTGGGCCTCCCACTGGGCAACGCAACGAACCCGCTGACCTCTGGAGAATCCGATCAACCGATTCCCGACGCCGAGATGGCGCGACCGAGAAGGTCCTGCGGGCCACCTCCGAACCCCTTCTCGTCAACCACTGCCTACGCAGCCCCCTGTGGGCAGCCGCGCTGGCCGAGATGGAGAACGTCGAGGCACGAACTCCCTGGACTGACCAAACCCTGGTGAATGCCCCTTCCCCAACAAACT
>Ga0126304_10000341_pt1 | contig 17889 bp, 17 predicted proteins | sample Plot25_FD_92538 | JGI IMG/M metagenome (GOLD analysis project Ga0126304, IMG submission 92538) | Serpentine soil microbial communities from UC McLaughlin Reserve, CA, USA - Plot25 | ecosystem: Environmental > Terrestrial > Soil > Grasslands | place: USA: UC McLaughlin Reserve, Lake County... | reverse complement strand
TCTCCAATAGAGGGTATGGATCTTGGACCTATGCCTATGAGAACTGTGAAAGCCAGGACCTTACAAAATCCGAAATAGCAACAGTGCTAAAGGTAACGCAGCCAACAGTTAGCAAGGACCTGGATTATATCAAAGGACAGGACAAGGAAAAATTGCAGCTACATATCTAGGAAACCTTACCATACGAATGTCAAAAATGCATAGTTGGAATAAACCAGGTGTTAAAAATGTGCTGGTCCATTGTTAGTAAAGACGTAGATAACGAGACAAGACTTCAAGCTTTAGCACTTATCAATGATTGCAACAAATACAAAATGGTATTTGTACTTTTATGCCGCTACATAAGACCACTAAAGTAGGAGCCTGCACGATTTGCGTGGTTTGAAGTTGCGAGTCTGGTCGTCCGGTAGCTAATAAATCTTGTCAGTTATGCTTAGTTTAAACAGTGAGTAACAATATATGTTAGTATTGATAATCCATTGCTCCATTGTCCACTAGCAGGTTTCTGTTGGCAGACAACGTGTACCCCCCAAGTGGCGATCAGCCAGAGGCTATTGAGAAATTGTCAAAGAGCATACTGAACCGGAAACGGGGTAATATCTGCCAGACTCTGCTCGGAGTTACGGGTAGCGGAAAGACCTACACTATTGCAAACGTCATATCGAGGATAAACAAAAATACATTGGTTATTTCCCACAACAAGACCCTTGCGGCTCAGCTATATGCTGAGTTCAAGGATTTTTTTCCTAGGAACAATGTTGGTTACTTTGTAAGTTTTTACGATTACTATCAACCGGAAAGCTACCTGCCACAGACTGATACTTACATAGAAAAAGACACTGAGGTCAACGAGAAGATAGAGAAGATGCGACTAGAGGCAACTGCCATGTTGATGTCAGGTGATCCTACAATAATTGTATCAACAGTTTCATGCATTTACTCGCTTGGGTCTCCTGTAGAGTGGGAGCAGAGCGCTTTAACATTGGCCGTAGGTATGAGAATTGACAGAAAGGTACTCATTCACAGCTTAATAGAATCACGTTACGAAAGAAATGATTTTTCGCTTAGAAGCGGTACTTTTCGAGTAAAGGGTGACACTATAGATATTATCCCCGGATACTCCGATAATATTATTAGGGTTCTCCTCTTTGGGGATGAGATAGAAAAAATTACCATACATAATGTAGTCGGTATGAACAAAATAAAAGAGGCCAGTTCAGTAAAAATATTTCCAGCTAAACACTATATCCTAAGCGAATCATCAAGGTCATTAGCCGTTGAATCTATCAAGGATGAACTACAAAAATGGTTGCCCAATTTACCGAGCGATCTTGAGAGGCAGAGACTTTCTTCACGTACGAAATATGACTTGGAAATGATAGAGGAGCTTGGTTACTGCTCAGGCATCGAGAACTATTCAAGACATTTGGATGGCAGACTACCGGGACAGCCCCCATATTGTTTGCTCGACTTTTTTGGGGAAGATTTTCTTTTGGTTATAGATGAATCTCATGTAACTATTCCTCAACTCCATGGCATGTATAATGGAGACTTCACACGAAAAAAAATGCTGGTCGATTATGGTTTTCGATTGCCAAGTGCATTTGATAACCGTCCCCTGCGGTTTGATGAGTTCGAGAGATATTTAAGAAATGTTATCTTCGTGTCTGCGACCCCAGGTATTTTTGAATTGAAGCGCAGTTCGCAGGTAGTAGAGCAGTTGGTAAGGCCTACAGGCCTGATAGATCCTGAGGTAACGGTAAGAGCAACACAAAACCAGATGCACGATCTAATCCACGAAATCTTAATTAGGTCAAGGCAAAATCAAAGAACTCTTGTTACAACACTGACTAAGAGAATGGCCGAAGACCTTGCAGAGTACTTGGCAAAAAATGGGATCAGAGTCAGATACCTGCACTCGGAAATTGAAGGACTAGAACGCACCGAATTAATCAGGCAATTACGAATAGGGGAATTCGATGTTTTGGTAGGTATAAATCTGCTAAGGGAAGGCCTAGATATACCAGAGGTCTCTTTAGTGGCTATTCTTGATGCTGACAAAGAAGGTTTTTTGCGTAATACTACAAGTCTAATCCAAACTTTTGGCCGTGCAGCTCGTAATATCAAAGGCTCGGTCATTATGTTTGCTGATAATACTACAGATTCAATGAAGAAGGCAATAGCTGAGACCGAAAGACGCCGCGAAAAACAGATTAGATACAATAATAAGTTCAAGATAACTCCACGGTCAGTTACAAAGCCTATTCCTGAATCAGTACAAGATATCTATGGCAATGAAAGGTCAAGTAACGTTGAAACCATTAAGAGTATGACAAGGTCAGACCTTCTGAGACTGGCTGTGGAAACGGAATCCACCATGAAAAAGTTTGCAGACGATCTCGATTTTGAGAACGCAATAAAATACCGACAAAAACTGATAAGAATACAAAAGGCTCTTGGAGAAGAGCAGGTTTTACAGGTTCCTTGAGAATATGCATGACAAATTAGTTATCAGGGGAGCTCGGCAGCATAATCTTAAGAATCTCAACCTTGAGATCCCGAAGAATAAGCTTGTCGTGATAACAGGAATTTCGGGTTCTGGCAAATCAACTCTTGCATTTGATACTATCTATGCTGAAGGACAAAGACGGTATGTAGAGTCACTCTCTGCTTATGCTAGGCAGTTTCTGGAATTGATGGAAAAGCCCGATGTTGATTCTATTGACGGATTGTCTCCTGCTATATCTATTCAACAAAAGACAACTAGCAAAAACCCTCGTTCCACAGTTGGTACTGTAACAGAGGTGTATGATTATCTCAGACTGCTTTTCGCGAGGATAGGTGTACCTTATTGCTTTGTATGTGGTAGGAAAATTACGAGCCAGTCCGCCGACTCTATAACGGATTCAATATTGAGATTGGGAGAAAACAAAAGGACTTTGATCTTAGCTCCAATAGTTCAGGCAAAAAAAGGAACTTATGAAAAATTGTTTCAGCAATTACAACAGGATGGTTTTTCTCGTATCCGACTTGATGGCCAGATAGTCAGCTTGGAAGGAGAGAGCGAACAAATTTCGGAAGGGAGCCACCCATTTGGTAAAAAGATCGCAAACAGAATATCTCCATATCCGCCGCTAGACAAGCAAAAAAAGCATACAATAGAGGTAATAGTCGATAGACTAATCCCCTTGTGGGAAGAGAGAAGCAGGTTGTTTGAATCTGTCCAGACGGCTCTCAAAGTAGGAGAAGGGGCTATGATAGTACGCTTTATTGGTGATCCCGACGACAAGCTGTATTCGCAGCGAAATGCATGTCCTACATGCGAGGTAAGTTTGGGAGAGTTGGAGCCACGGACCTTTTCTTTTAACTCGCCGTTCGGAGCTTGCAAAGAATGCAATGGCTTAGGATTAAGAATAGAGTTTGACCCAGACCTAATTATCCCAGACTCCTCGAAGAGTATACTAGAAGGGGCAATAAAACCTTGGTCTGGTTATTTTGCTTCGTTTCGCACTTCTATGTTGCGAGACGTAGGTAAGCGGTTGGGTTTCACGCTTAACATGCCAATTTCGAAAATGACAGATAAGCAACTAAAAACTATTCTATACGGTACAAGCCAAGATATCCATTACAAATATCAATCCAAGCATTCTGATTCTACATGGGAATATCGGGGATCATTCGAAGGCGTAATTCCGAATTTGGAGAGAACGTATAGGGAAACTGAATCAGATGCAAAGAGGGAAAGTCTGCAGGAATTCATGAGAGAACGCAATTGTGATAGATGCAACGGAAGAAGGTTAAATGATAAAGCACTCTCAGTAAAGATACAAAGCAAGTCTATTATGGAGATTTGCGACCTTTCAATTGAGAATTGTAGAAATTTCTTTGCATCACTACAATTAAGTGACACTGAAAGATATGTAGCAAGAACTATACTTAAGGAAATTACATCAAGGCTGGACTTTCTAAACAATGTGGGATTGAGTTATCTTACTTTGAACAGAAATACAGCAAGCCTCTCAGGAGGAGAATCGCAGCGCATACGTTTAGCCACCCAGATAGGTTCAAACCTCACTGGTGTCCTTTATGTGCTAGACGAACCCACCATAGGATTGCACCAGAAGGACAATGCCAAGTTAATTGGAACCCTGCGAAAACTACGTGACCTTGATAATACATTGATAATAGTGGAGCATGATGAGGAGGTTATACGCGGCGCAGACTGGATTGTAGATATCGGTCCAGGTGCCGGAGTCCGCGGTGGAAAAATCGTTGTAAGCGGGACTATAAATGAAGTTTTAGAAAGGGAAGGCTCAATTACTGGGGAATATCTTAGAGGCGAGAAAACTGCTTTACGTCAGAGAGAACAGCGACGAGACTTTCACAATTGGATTACAGTTAATGGTGCCAGACAAAATAACTTGAAATCAATTAATGCTTCATTTCCTATTGGATGCATGACTGTAGTTACAGGGATTTCTGGTTCGGGTAAATCAACTCTGGTGAATGATATATTGTTTAGGGCACTATCCAAGTATTTTTATGATTCCAAAGAAATCCCAGGTAAACATGATTCAATTTCTGGTATAGAACATGTCGATAAGATAATTGGAATTGATCAGTCTCCAATAGGCAGAACTCCCAGATCCAACGCAGCAACATACGTCAACGCCTTTACACCAATTCGAGAGTTATTTGCAAGAACTCCTAGGGCAAGAGAAATGGGATATAAGGCCGGAAGATTTTCCTTTAACGTTCCGGGCGGAAGATGCGACGCTTGCGAAGGCGCAGGTGTTAAGAAAATAGAGATGCAATTCTTGCCAGATGTTTTCGTGAAATGCGATGAGTGCAAAGGAGAGAGGTACAACTCAGAGACCCTGTCTGTTAGATTTAAAGGAAAATCTATTTCTGATGTGCTGTCTATGACAGTAGAAGAGGCTTTATCATTTTTCAGAAATATGCCAACTATCGAGAGGAAGCTTAGAACCTTAAATGATGTAGGTCTGTCGTATATCCATTTAGGTCAATCTGCTACAACGCTATCTGGCGGAGAAGCCCAGAGAATTAAGCTGGCCGCTGAGCTTTCTCGTAAAGACACAGGAAAGACACTATATATTCTTGACGAACCCACTACTGGACTTCATTTTGCCGATGTAGATAAGCTCCTACATATACTTGATAGACTTGTTCAGATAGGGAATACAGTCATTATTATTGAGCATAATCTTGATGTTATTGCAAGTGCTGACTGGATAATAGATTTGGGTCCTGATGGAGGTGAGGAGGGAGGTCAAATAGTGGCGGCGGGAATTCCGTCGGAACTTGCTGCTAGTACAGGTAGTTACACGGCACAATATCTAAAGTCCAAGCTAAAGATTCGTGAAGTATTACAGACAAGTTGAAACGTATAATGTCATCTTTCTGTTTCCCAACTGATTTTGTAGCAACTAGAATTAAATCTCGACATATAGAGGATTTGCCAGTAGAACCAGGCGTTTATCTCATGAAGGATAATAGCGGGAATATTATATACATAGGGAAAGCAAAGAATCTGCGGAAGCGGGTTTTCTCTTACTTCTCAAAGAACTATGAAAGTGGCCGCGCTCACCATGATATGAATTGGAAAACCCAGAAACTAGTAGCTAGGATAGCAGACATAGAATTTGTAACTACGGATAATGAAATTGAGGCCTTTTTATTAGAATCTAATCTTATCAAAAGGTACAGACCTATCTTTAACATTGAATTGAAGGATCAACAACGTTATACTTATCTCAAAATAACCCAGGAATTATTCCCTCGATTACTGGTTGCAAGAAGAAATCGAAGAGGAGAGTTTAGTGGACCAAAAGGGAAGATATTCGGACCATTTGTAAAGGGCAGCTCTAAGTTTCTGACTGTGGGTCTGCTAAGGAAACTTTTCAAGATAAGGATTTGCAATAGGCTCCCAAAAAAACCATGTTTACAATATTTCATGAATAATTGTGATGCTCCCTGTATAGAGAATGTGACAGCATCACAATACCAAGAAAATGTGGTGTTGCTTCAAGATATATTGAGTGGAAAGAAAAGTATGGAAGAATTCATGATGCGAATGGAGGAAGAAATGAGAAGCTCATCTGCATTACAACAGTATGAAAAGGCGAAAGATATTCGTGATACATTAAGACGATTGGAAAATCTACGGGTCAAACAAAATATGGAAAAAGTAGGTCGTAAAAATTCTTCTGAGGAGGATTATGTCGGAATTATAAAAAATGAGGCCAAAGGAATGGCTCATTTGATTATCCTTAGTAGAAAACAGGGTGTCATCATGGATAGAAGAAAATTCGATTTTGAACTTGTTGGCGACAATTCGCTTGGGACCTTTCTGTTACAGTATTACACCTCAGTTCCTTCTGTCCCTAGATATATCTATGTAAATGAAGACCCAGAATCAAAAGAGACCTTGGAGGCTTCGCTTGAAAAACTATGTGAGCATGGCGTAAGTATTGTCAGGATATCTAATAACTTTCATAATAAAGAAAAAAAAGAGCTTATGAACTTGATTCTTCGAAATTTGAATACAACACGTAAAGAAGGAAACCAAGCTTCGGTTTTGGAACTTAAAAGAGAGCTTGGGCTTGGAAGCATTCCCTCTATTATTGACTGTTTTGACATATCGAATTTTGGAACGACGTTTGCCGTGGGATCACGGATAAGATTTGTTGATGGAAGGCCGTATAAAGAAGGATACCGCAGATTCAGAATCAGAACAGTCTCTAGTCAAAATGATTTTGCCATGATATCTGAGATAGTGAATCGAAGCTACTCTTCGCTGTCAAACGAAGATCAGTTGCCGGATCTAATAGTCATTGATGGTGGAATGGGCCAGCTTAGGTCAGCCTTAACCGCTATCGACAAACTAGGATTAGACGTTAAATGCATTTCACTTGCTAAAGAAAAAGAAGAGGTCTATACGCATTTATTGAAAAAACCCATCCGGCTTCCTAACTCTAGCGAGGCGCTCAAGTTGCTGCGTCACATAAGGGACGAAGCACACCGTTTTGGTCTACAGTACAACGTAAAACTGCGAACCTTCAAGTAGTGGTCCTACCTCTCGATTCGCATTAATCTATTCCTTTCGATGCCGCCGTTTTACAAAATTCTTTTCTGGCGTAGCAAAGCTCATATCTCTTGCTGCTATCTTCTTGTTTTTGTTTAGTTGCTGTTTTGGTTCTCTTATCTCTCTAGCGAGAATTGACAAATCTTTTTCTAAAGCAGACCGCAAAGATCTGTTGTAAATTGTAGAAGCAGGATGAACGGTTAGAAAAAATCTCTTTCCTTCTTTTTCAACTATCTTACCACGATCTGCGACTATGGACTTTCCTCCTAGAAGTGAACGATATGCCGTGCTTCCAAGAATACATATTATTTTTGGTGATACAAGTGATATTTGCCTCTCTAAGTGTCCCATACAAGCTATTAGTTCATTGCTCTGCGGACGTCTATTATTTGGAGGCCTACACTTTACTACATTAGTGATGAAAATCTCTGATCTCTTGATTCCAGCCTTAGACAATGCAGTATCCAAAATTCTTCCAGAGTAACCCACAAATGGCTTGCCTTGTGAATCTTCTTGCCTGCCTGGAGCTTCTCCAACAAGCATTACTTTAGCAGAACGTGATCCCTCGCCAGCCACTGCATTTTTTCTTGTTCTTGAAAGCTTACATAAGGTGCATCCTCTTATCTTGAGTGAAAGGTTTTCCAGTGGATCCTTGGGGAGTTTTGAAGGCATTTACATCATATGTTCTCGCTCCTATCTGTAAAGGTTGGGATCAATGTTATTTTGTGATAGGCTATTAAGGACGACGTAGTATGTTGCTCATACCTAACCAGTACTTGAACATCCTTCTAGAGAATGCTTGGGCAGAAAGAGGCTTTATTACATTTGTGATGAGTAGCGAAAATATTCAATCTAAACGTGCGCATTAGCGTAAATTCTTTTTCGGTATTCCAGACAGAGGCCTGCCTTATTATACATATTGGCAAAGCCATCATTCAAAAATGTTTGAACAAAAAATAACTTCATTCTTTTGGTTCTAGCTCTATTGATTGAATACTTCACAATTTGCATGGCCAGACCCTTCCTTCGAAATTCGGGCAATGTACCTAGGCAATAAAGCCCCATTGCTTTTTTGTAATAATAAAGCAAAGCACAAGCGGCAGGAACAAATACTGAATTTGACTTTACCTTTGAAATAATCAATTCAAAATCGAGATACCTTGACATGATTAAGTCATGTATTGGTTGCTTCCAATTCTCTATCTCAAATGATTTACAATATAAATCGACCCATGTATATACCAAAGACGGGTCTGTTGCAATCATCTGGGACACATTTGGGTCATAATCCGCTTTACTGTGTTCAGGAGGTTGTTCTTCTAGGTTTACAGAAAATGCTAACATTGAATCGATGTAACAAAAGTGCTGGAGTTCAAGTGTGTTATATGTGTCACGGTATAGAGAATCGTCAGGAATATGAAAGAAACAGTCCAGCTTGTTGGAGAAAAAAATTTTTTTGGCCTCTGATATTAGCAAAGTGATATCAAGGCAAGGTGTTATAATCTTAGTTTTGTTAAAGAAGTAATCTCCAGGAAAATTCTTGTTAACGAATATCTCGGCACACCCATAACGCCGAATCCTTTTACTCCAAATGGCAGAAAATTCAGATTCATTTTCTTCTATAAGGCTCCTAGTAATGTAGTCCAAGAATCTGCAAAATCTCCAAAAAACTAGCAGAAGCATTCGCAATTTCAGCCATATGGCTTAGCACCCGAAGAGCGTTTACAGTATCAAAGTCGTTTTCAATGTAGCTTACGAAATTTTTCATGAATTCAGATGACTTATTCCCTTCACTGCTGATAGGTTCAACGATTGTAGCAGCTGAGACGATTTTTGAAATCTTCTTATCTAGCTTTTCAAATGTTAGAAGTCTGGATCCAGAGAAAAGCATAGGTTTTCTGTAGTGTTCCGAAAGCATATACAGACGAACAATATTTGAATTGTAACGCTGAAGAATTTTTCTTATCTGGATGGCATTATCTAGGGAATTAGACATTTTCTCACCGCGATTCAGGAAGAGACCAACATGTGTCCAGCATTCTACTGGATGTTTGACTGAGGATAGTGCATTAAGTTGGCCCAGAATTCTCTCGTGATGAGGGTAAATCAAATCAGCCGCCCCTCCATGCAACTGGTATTTCCCTTTGAATAAAGCTATCAATACAGACAGATCCTGCAAGTGAGCCGACGGGAAACCGCTTCCAAGAGTTTTATCATAATACCTGTAACCTATATCATCTGTGGTGTTCCAAAGCAAAAGATCACTTGGACTACGCTTATTAGGTGCTAAGTCAAGCCTCATATCTTCGAGCTGGTGCTTGCTCATAGCCGATAGTTGTCCAAACAACGGAGTTCTAGATGTATCTAGATATACGTTGCCATTAAGAGAGTAAGCCATGTCTTTTTCTAATAATTTCAAGGCAAGATGTCTTGCCACCAGCACATAATCTGAAACTCGAGCGAAGCTTATTCCGGTTATGCCCAGTTGTGAAAGGTCTGAGTAAAGCTCATGGGTAAACCTAGCGGAAATCTTTTCGGTTGCACACCCATACCGTCGAGCTCGAGCTGAGATCTTAGGATCAATGTCCGTAATATTCATTACAAATGTTACCTCGGCTCCCTGCAATCGCAGGAAGCGACTCACTAAGTCATAAAACAGAAATACCCGGGCGTGTCCAAGATGACAATAGTCATATACTGTCGGACCGCATACAAATATCTTGAAATTTCTCTTTTTTCCTAGGCGATCTACTTTGCGCCCGGTCGCAAAGTAATGATGTCTTTTCGATAGAGTGTCAAAGATTTTCAATCACAAATATATACCGAGAGCAAGGGCGAGGGAGCTATTATAAACGCTCCTTTATTGGAGTCTGCACTACAATAAATAGGACTAGCCATTAGTTTATCAGCTAACACTGTCAGTCTACCTTCGATTATCATGTCATATTTGTTCAAGGTCCTATTTATGGTATCATTGAAGACAACAGTAAAAAATCCTTAATAAGATCGATACAGTATTAGCAAACATTCGCTCTACATTATTGTTTGTCCCACTAGTCTACGGTATATCTTCTAAACCTGATGCATGTGCAGTACAACGACCGGATCCTGGTTACACTGGTGCAGATATACTGGGAATGTGTAGTCCAGTTCTTGGAGAAAGCCAAACATGTTGTCGGGAAGAACCTGATCCTATAACAGATAAAATGGTTAGTGATAGAGCGTAAGGTACCGCCTGCATCTACTGATATCTTTCCGGACGATGGCGACGTTATACAACTCAAAGGTAGGACGTCCACGACTCGTCATAGCTGCGATCATAGCTGTCATCTAGCCAAAACCTACTTTAAGCTTTATACAAGTATAACCGTGCATAAACTCTCCTTTCTTATTATTTACGCCAAACCCTATTATCGTCTGCAGATACATAACGATTTACACTAAATTCAGAGGAAATATAAGAATATTATATTATATATCATAAACCAGAGAATATATTAATACTAATTCAGTTTATAATAAATTTTATATACATAGTACTGGTAATTATCATGCATGTCAGAACCAGCAGTATTGGATTGGGGTAGGATCGTACACAAAAATGTGAGGTCAAGTGATGGTCAAGACGCTGGAAATGTCGACGCCATAGACGGAGACTCAATAGTAATTATAACTGAGGGTGCACGAAAAGAATACAAGATATCCAAGTCGCAGGTCGATGCATATAACGGCGCAGAGGTATTTTTGAAACTTACGATCGGAGAGTTGGAAAAATATAGGGTGTAGCAACCAATAAGTGTCCAGCGGTAAAGTAATTTCGATGGCCATCGTCTCGTTATAAAAGATAAGGCGGCAGAGACCAAGAATGAGAGCCCCCAATATCAATTACTATAATCCCGTCCATTTTTTTTAACTATAAACATGCACAAATGCTCCTCTAGTGTTAGACTTTTTACCAGCTACTATACAATATAACAATGCATTGGAAGGCTCTAAAATTTGCAGGCCGAAAGAATTACAACGCATATTAGAAACGCTTGATATAGATGAGGGTGTAAGAATCGAAAAATCGGGTGAACTACATAAAATGTTCATTTCGAAGAGTCCTTCTGGAGTATATGCAATACAGGTGACAAGTAGTAGTTCACAAAAGCATGATCAGGATACAAAGGTAGAATATCTGGATTCGGCAGCTGAGGTTCTCTCTATGATTACGTCCATATTTCGGAAAGGGGCTTCGTATTATATCTACTGACTTCGACATCTTTGCCGGCGTCAATCATATTTTAGTTTAGTTGCATTACATATATATTTACAAGCGCGTACACAAAACTAAATAATAGGAGAATCTGCTGAGACTAAAACAGAAAATGCGGTACGAGTTGCCTGAAATGTTTATTCCACAATAGTATTTAGTTTACTCCTCTAGTTAGGGAGGACGCCTGATAACTGAATATTCGTTCAAATAATTCTTATTTTTCCCTTGAAATTGAAATCTCTATGGTTGACACATTCCGGGTTCTTCCGTCCTCTGATTTAACTATCTCCGAGCCGATGTTTACCTGCCCAATTTTATATCCTAACGTATCCATCCTTTTTACAATTATCTGGGCCACATCAACTGCCCTTGTTATACTTTTTCCTCTCGCCTTTATGATCACTGTTGGCTCATTTGCAAGTTGCACCAAAGTTGCTGTTACGTATGTCATTAAAGGTTTTTTTCCAATGAAAACCTCATTGCTTGCCTTGAGATCGGTTTTTGCGTTGCCCGTGGACATCTCTGGAACTAAAACATTGCTGAAATATAATGTTTGTTAATTAATTTAAGGATTTAATCAGAACTAGCACGTTTTCTTAGTATTTCTTCGAGGCAAGCAGGATTTTCTAAGATTTCCTTTTGTACTGAAGCATCCTCAACTTCATAACAATGCAATAACTCCTGTTCATCTTTGTAGAACAAGAAAACCTTGTCTTCATGTATACAATGATATAATTTGTCGGCGACCATTTTCTCGGGTCTAAGTTTGATTCCCTCGGATTCTGATTGCACAGGTTCCAATACCATCTTTATACATTACTATCGGAGAAAAAAATGTATCCTTGACTATGAGGATGTTTATCCGAAACTGAATTGAAAACTCTGCCTTACCAATAGTTAGGCGGTATTTCATTAATTAATCACATTCTTTTCTTTTCGATGTTCTAGTATAGTAAAGTTACCTTATGCCTCGGTTTTTTAGTAATGTGAAATGGAATCAGTTTGGATTATTGCTGTCACTTGTAACATAAAATTTCGTTTTCTGCTCTATGTTCCAGATTGTGATAAGATAAATAATTAGCCAAGGCAAAAACATGACCTCTCCAGCTATAGAATGGTACCCCTCCCACTCTTGAATGTCGCTTGTTACTAAAAGGGGAAAAAAAGACAAGGATATTATGCGAACTATATTAACCGCTGCCGTACCAACAGTGCCAATGACAAAATAAGCAACCCTTCTGTCCACAGGTATTTGCATTTTGAGAAGGAATGCGAGCATTACAATTGAATAAATAATCAAACTGTGTACTCCAGCCGACGGCCAAAAAACTCTTAACGCAAATGGGCCGTTTAATCCTGTTAGCACCAGAGAATTACCTTCAGCGGCAGCAGGAGTCCCGGGTCCTAGATCTATAATATGTTTATCTACCCAATTGATCACAGCTTCGTCTATTTCTAAATAGAATGGTACTATTATCTGAAGTGGACCAAGACTATCATAAGGGAAAAAAGCATCCAGCGCAAGGATAATCGCACTTCCTGCAAGATATATAATAGCCGCAGGAGCAACTTTCAAAAACCTCGTACCGAATAGAACGAATAGAGCTGAGGCAAGAAACGAAGCAAGTACAATGAAATCCCACATCCATGTCCAGGAATCTGGAAGGACTACATTATAAGCACCAGCTGATGATTTTATGACTTCCTGAAATCCAAACAACTCAAGAGATGCAAAGTAAAAAATAGTAAACAAGGACAAAATATACATAATGTAAAGTCTCTTAGTGCTTGTACTAAATTTAGGAGTACTAAGTAGCTCAAATACAATAAAGATAAGAACAAACAGGAAACCACCCCTACCTTCATTCCAAGATAGAGTAAACGAATCAGGATACAAAATGAAGGCAAAAACAATAGGAGCAATTAATGCAAAAATTGTATAGGTTCTTGAGTCAACCAGGAGAGATGCAAGGTACATAATTTAGGTTGACAGGGTTTTGACATTTAATCACTTCTCTCGCGAGTCCAGTAGAATGGCAGGTTCAAATTTTTGATATTCTAAATACTAGTCCTTAGCTGCATCTATTGTGGTGGTAAGATAATTTTGGATAAAGAAACGGAAAGAGACTAAGTGCCTAAAGTGAATAAAGGGAAATTATTATCATACGAGGGTCTAGTTCTCGTTGCGTTTTAGACTCAAACCATGAAACCAATTCAGATCGAGATCGCTATCAAGCAGCCTTTCACGTATCATTGGAATGTTTCATCCTTTTTGATGCTTGCTCTAGCTATAAGTTTGGCAATCCGAATAGGCTCCGGGATTGAACCTTGTAACGTAAAATGATTAAGTATAATAATTGATTTTAGTAGATTCAATCCCCATTGGCGCACAAACACTGATTTGCCAGTTCGAAGTTTGATTGGCTGTCTTTCGCCTAAATTTTGATACTGCTGAAGCTTTGGCTGCCATTCATTCGGGAAGATCTTCTTAATTGTATCCGCTATTCCGCTAGACCTATTGAACGTTATAGCAATTACTGGAAGACCTGTGGACTGATGGATCTTGGCTCCGTCTATTATATTAAACATGCTTATTATCATTCCTCCAAGGAATATACAATTTATATCATTTCGATGCATTTCTCTGTACATCGAAATTATGTTTTGAGTCGAATCGTCGCCCCTTATAGTTGACTTCGAAATCCCAACACCATCTATAATCAAATCACGTCTCATTACCACTCCTGCTAGGACTGCATATTTGCAAGATATCTTAAAACTCTCTGCTATTGCTAATGCTCTTATCCCTTTTTTTTCATGGTGAAGCGGAACTGCCATTCCCCAACATCTTTTAAGATGCTACATTGAGAACTTTACTATTTGAATACTTATCGGTTTATCTAGGATAACAAATCAAATTAATAACCTGTTGGCTAAAGTGAACTAGCCTTTTAGTCATCTTGTTAGATACCATCTCTCCGATTTGAATGCAAATTCCGTAGCTGATGCATTTAATAGATTGTTGAATTATCATTAGATATTTTTATAGGCTCAGTCAACTCAATTTCAGAGTCGCTAGGGTAAGTCATGTTATTACTGTGATACGAGTCCAGAAGCATCAGATATTGTGATTTTCTTGAAGGGCAAAAACGAAACGCGATCCTTGAAAGTCGGTTGTTCCTTTCTTTTCCCAGTTTATGGCATAGCTACGTGTAACATGTTTGCCCATAACTTTGACAGTCTGCGGAAGATTACAATAGAGTCTCTCAACCTTATTAGGATCCTTGGTCATGAGTAGCGATCGTCGTCTTTTCATGAGGTACTTTAATGCTACATTCTTGTGTGTGTGCCCTTCCACACAAATCTTCTCTTGGTTTATGTCTATCGTAAATTGTCGCTTTGCCAAGCTAAGAGAACCTACGTCGATAGAACTTATGATTTTCAATGTCAGATTTCATGGGTCATTTCGTCAATAAATTATGCACAATCGATATAGCTCTAAAAAGGACCACATATGGGGAGGGTCCTTTATATTATTTTACGATGTTTTAACGGCGTGGTCTTAATCTGTATCTTGCGGTCTTGCCTGCTGACTTGAGGGAGGGCGGTCGCTTTCCTGTGACCCAATCTTTTTGTAGAGGCTTCCTCGAGCGACGTGCGTTTTTGGGTAGTCTGTTTCCATTCTTGCCAAGAAATAATCTTCCCTTTTTTGATATTGCACCCATAGAAATAATATCGACTTTTCAATCGTGATATTTGTTTCTATCGTTCGTTTGACTGAAAGCCAAAACCATGTAGATATACATAGCTCACCTAACTTTGGAATGTAATGCTAGTAATTGGTTGTACTTGGAAAATCATCTAATGTAGTACGAGTTTTCGCTAGCTGCAATTTGCATGTCTAAATTATCTAATTTTTTGTCATGTATAACCAAAAGAGTTCTTTCTACGTTATGTTTTCTTGGCAAAGTCTGGAGGAAAAAATTTAAAGATGAAGTGTCTGCGAATGATTGTTCTTCCAGAATGTTCAAGTTTTCATCATAGAAAACTAGTGCAACTTGGTTGCGCTGTTTCACAATCTTAGCAATATGCATATAGTTTAGTTCTTTTCTCTTATCACCTTCTTTAAATATTTAATAGGTATTGGATCTGGATATCGAGCCTAACTTTTATTTTGTTACTTATGGCATATTGTTGCCAGCTTCAGTGTCTAGGAGCAGATTAGCCTCCTCCAGTTCCGGCCCCAAAATGAGTCCAGCTATTCTCTTGATATGTATCAATAAGTTCATTTATCACATCATCGATAGTTATATCGCCTTTTTTAGAATGAGCAATTTCTTCTAGGACAGTAAATAACCGTCTATATGTATGTTCTTCTACGTTTATTGTTTGTGTCATATATTATACTAATTGATTTTTTGTCCAATTTTTAATATATAGCTACATGCTAGGCCTAACTTGCCCCGACGGCTAATTTAGAGTACAAATTTGCATTCGCGATTTTATACATGAATGACATATGATGATACCCCAATCATAGTGTACTTTGGCTTAAGATATTTCGGCATAGTTACGTCAGCCAATAATGCCTACAGGAGGGGAGAGGTGCCGTATATTGACTTTAGGTTGGATGGGGTCGGCCGGATTCGAACCAGCGGCCTCCAGCGCCCAAGGCTGGCATCATACCAAGCTAGACAACGACCCCGAGTCACTTTTAACGTCACAAGGTATCGTTAGGGGACATAATTTTAAGTTTGTTTGGCCAAAGACAATACCTCTATATAGACTTGGGCCACACCGGTTTCAATGGATTTCCTTGAATGCTATCTCAAGGCAGGAAAGATAGCATCAGAGCAGCGTGAAAAAACGAGGAAGAAAGATCATGTTGGTTGTACCTTGCTAACGATTTGCGAGTCAATTGAACGAGAAATAAAGGAGAGTGGTGGAACGCCTGCTTTTCCGGTAAATGTAAGCTTGAATGACATTGCGGCTCACTACACGGCCGAACCTAATGATGAAACGACTGTAAAGGAAAATGATATTCTAAAAGTTGACATAGGCGTACATGTTGAAGGCTACATAGCTGATACTGCAGTTACAGTGTCATATGATCCCCACCAGGAGGCCTTGATAAAGTCGGCCGAAAATGCACTAAATGAAGCAGTTCGTATAGCTAGAGTCAACACTAAGGCTAGCGAAATCGGCAACCTCATTGAAAACACAATCTCAAAGATGGGTTTCAAACCCATTCAGAATCTTAGCGGTCATTCGCTTGCTCAGTACACGATTCATGCAGGAAAGTCGATACCAAACATCAGGACTATAGGACCTTCCTTCGGTTTATCATCTAATCAAGCTTATGCTATTGAGCCATTCGTTACAGTAAATGACGGCCAGGGAGTCGTCTATGAGGGCAATACCCGCAACATTTTTGCCATAATGTCTAGGAAACCAGCCAAGGACGAAAATGTCGACAAGTTTCTAACTTACCTCTGGAATAAATTTCGAACTCTGCCATTCGCACTAAGATGGATACTGGATAGATATGAAGAGATAGAAGCACGCCGGATGCTTGACATTCTTGTTAAAAAAAGAAATGTTCACGCATATCCAATATTGATTGAAGGTAACAATAAATTCGTAGCTCAGGCTGAACACACAATCATGCTTATAAATGGTTCAACGCGCGTGATAACATTTTAGACTCTACACTAAATACCGATTGCGTCTTCCAACAACTTGTTTTTCAACATAGCTGATTCTTTTTAATCATTTTTAGCCATTGTACTTATGTTGCATGCTCAACTCTTTTTTTGAATGCATTGTTCATTTGTTGAAGACTGCTCTCAACATCTTCGATAAGTCTACGGCCCGCAATAATCGTCCCAAATCCAGAAAATAATTCCGAATGTAGAAGGCGAACATAATCCCTAGAAGTCTGTTGAAATATAAATATCCTTTCTCCATTCAGAAAACCCGGAATAAATGACTTCCCTTTCCACCGGAGTTCATGATTTTCTTCGAGCTTGGTAATCGTGGGTCTATAAATTCTAGTTTTTCCTTTATTTGTTCTCACACTTATTTTCAATTTCTCGCCGAGACGAGCTTCACCGATTATCTGTGTTATGACCGGATTCCAGACATGGAAAGTGGAAAAGTCAGTAAGAATTTTCCAAGCAGTTGAAACACATGAGTGTAATTCAATCTCTGTTTGTATTTCTTTCAATTCATGCCCCTCGCAGACATTCGTAATTTTGGCGCTGGACGTTCAGGGTATTGCCGCAGGGAACTAGATTTTAAATTGGTTTTATGTATAAATTGGCTGATGTTGTCAAACCAGAGTCTGAGATACATCAATAGTTAGCTTGATACTATGTAAAAGGTATTTAACCCATGCGCGGAAGTCTAACTGCTCTGTTCTCTCTATATATCCTATACTCTGCATCAACCTGTATAGCTGCTTCTATAATTTTACTTTTTATAGATTTAGATGAATTCAGAAACATCGTTGTATCCTTTGGTAAAC
>Ga0126304_10000339_pt1 | contig 17930 bp, 11 predicted proteins | sample Plot25_FD_92538 | JGI IMG/M metagenome (GOLD analysis project Ga0126304, IMG submission 92538) | Serpentine soil microbial communities from UC McLaughlin Reserve, CA, USA - Plot25 | ecosystem: Environmental > Terrestrial > Soil > Grasslands | place: USA: UC McLaughlin Reserve, Lake County... | reverse complement strand
TCACCGATGACAGGTCTCACCGACTTCATTGCAAGTCTTCGCAGTGCATCTCCTCTGCTCAACTCGTCCACCTCCGCTGGGATGCGTGCGCGCCTACGTTAGCCATGCAGCGATGGCACTGCTCCCGGCCGCTCTCAAGACGGACGTTTCTGAGCGTTCAGTTCGCGGCCCGGTCCAGTCGGCGGCGGACGAGTTCGGATCTCCGGACCGCCCGCATCCCTTTTCACCGGGGCGGCGCCTGCAGCTTGACCGGTAAAGGCACCGGATACGTTAACCGTTGCCCAAGGCAGGGGGGCCATCGTCGCGGCGGATGTCGATGATCGCGCCCGTCTGGTCGGAAAGCAGCACCTCGAGCGACCTGCGGGCCACCTGCTCAGACGACAGCAATGTTCCGGCTGGTTCGGTGCCGAAGGCACGGGTTCGCATCGGCGTGGCGGTACGTTCGGGATTGATGCAGTTCACTCGAACGCCTGATGTCGACCATTCATCCGCCAGCGCCTGGGTGAGATTGACCACGGCGGCCTTGGCCGAGGAGTACAGGGAGTAGCCCGAACGGCCTCGGGTGTAGGACGAGGACGTAAAGAGGAGCAACGACCCATTCGACTTGGCTAGCTGGGGGTAGAACTCCTGCGCGATGAAGATCGGTGCCAGATAATTGATGTCCGTCGCTGAGTAGATGGTCTCTTCACTGGTCTCGGCCAACTCGCCGCGTGGCAGCAGACCGGCGGTGTTGACGACGAAGTCGACTTGGCCGGTTTGGGCGAGCACCTCGGCGGCAACACCGGCTACCTCTGACCGGCGCTCCACGTGGGTCCCGGTCGAGGATCGAGAGTAGGTCTTGACGGTGGCGCCGTAAGACCTCGCCAGAGCGGCGATCTCCCCGCCGATGCCATACGACCCGCCGAAGATCACTAGCGTTTTGCCCGACAGTCGCTGACGATAATTCTCCTCGCTCAGCGCCGCGGGTGTGTCGGCGGAGGTGAGTTGGAACAGCTTGTCGGCGATGTAGACGTCGATCGGCTCGGTGACCTTCATGTTGCGTTCATGGCCAGCAACCACCGCAATCGGCACCTCTGGCAGGTAACGCAACACCACAGTGCAGTCATCCGTCGCCGTGAAGTTCGGGTCCTTCGCTGCTTTGGAGTAGGCGGCGCGGATGGTCGACAGCCGAAATGACTGCGGTGTCTGGCCGCGGCGCAGCAAGTGACGGGGGAGCACGTCGGCCATCCGCCCGCCGTCCGGGGCTACCTGGATCACCGTGTCCGCCGAAGGGATCGCCGTATCGACAGCAGAGTAGGTCTGCAGGGCATTCACGTTTGCGGCGATGATCGTCTGCGACACCAGGGGGCGTACGGCGTCATGCAGCAGCACGTTGCACTCTTCGTCCCCCAGCGCCGCGAGGGCTGCGGCTGTCGTGTCGTTACGGGTATCGGCTCCCTCCAGAATCTGGCTCACCTTGGTGTAGTCACAGCGCCGGACGATTTCCCGGACTTCATCGAGGTATCCCGGTGCCATCATGACGACAATCTCGTCGATCAGCGGCGACTGCTGCATTGCGCCGATCGTGTGCTCGATGATCGGCTTACCCGCGATCTTGATGAGTTGCTTCGGCAAGCTGAGGCCGACGCGAGTTCCAGTGCCACCGGCGAGGACGACTGCAACGTTCCGCATCGGCACGGAGGCAGCCTATCGAAGGGTCGGCGCGTCGTGGCTGATCGGGCTGGACCCGAAATTCACGTAGGATCGGCAGGAAGCACTCGCCGATAACGACCGCACTGCGCCGAAGGCGCCGCCCGAATCTGGTCCCAGCAAGGAGCCCGATGCCCAAGCCCCTGAGAGCCGACCAGCGTGAATTGCGGCTGGCGACCACCGAGGACGGCAATCCAACGGTCGACATCTTCTTCGACGAGCATCGGGTGTGGTCGACCAGGCTCCCGGACGCTCATCCGCGCACCGCGGTTCGTCGAGTCCCATGGCCCCCGGCAATGGTGCCGTACCTGCACGGCACGTCCATCGTCGCTGTTCGAAGCTCGGCGACGGGTCAGGCTCTCGCCTCCGCGGAGGTGAAGTTCGGCGGCTCGGGGCGAGTGTCGATCACTGACTCCCAGGGCCGCTGGTTGGCGATCAACAAATGGAACCGTTTTGGCCCGACACTCGACGGAGACTCCTCCGGCATGCAGGAACGGATGTTGGCCGCCGCAGCCGTGCTGGCCAGGCAACTGGACGAGTGGGGATATCCCGTCTACATGGTGGGTGGCACGCTTCTGGGGGCCATGCGCTCGGGCGACTTGCTCCCTCACGACGACGATATCGATTTCGCGTTGCTGACCGAGAGGGCCGACCCGCAGGACGTCACATTGATCAGCTTCCGGCTCGAACGCCAATTGGCCGGGGTCGGTTACACCGTGGTACGGCACAGCCATGCTCACCTCGAGATCGTCTTCTTCACGAAAGAAGGGGGCACGGACTACTACATCGACATCTTCACCAGCTACTACAGCGACGACGGACTCTACAACCAACCGTTCGCGCTCCGCGGCGAGTTGGCCCGGGACGATCTCGTGCCGACCAGAGAGCTCGAAGTGGGCGGCATTCCCCTTCCCGCTCCGGCCGTTCCCGAGGCGTGGCTGGAGTTCACTTACGGGCCGAACTGGAGTATTCCGGATCCGTCCTTCGTCTGGAAGTACCCACGGTCGACGCGACGGCGCTTCGAGAACTCGTTCGGCGTCTTCAACCGACAGCGGGTGTTTTGGGAAAAGACCTGGCAGAAGGTCGACAAGCGAGTGCTGACGGAGGACGAGGACTTCTCAGACGTCGATCGGTTCCTCAAGCTGTTGCCCGAGCGCGCTTTCGTAATCGACCTTGGCTCGGGTGATGGAAGGCATACCGAACGAATCGCGGCGGCCGGGCACCAGGTGCTCGGTGTCGATTACAGTTTCGAGGCCATCCGTGTCGCTCGACAGACCCAGCCGGCTGATGTGGAGTACCGGTTCCTCAACCTCAATGACCGCCACGGGTTGTTGCTGTTCGCCCTGGAGCTCATCGATCAGCGTGTCCAACCGTACTTCTATGCGCGCAACCTGTTGCACGTCATGCCGATGCTCGGCCGAGCCGATCTCTTCGCCATACTGCGCGGTCTGCTCGACCGGGAGACCTTTCTGTACGCAACGTTCGACTCCACACCGGTGCCGCGCCAGCCCGCCAACCCGCTGACTTGGACGGTTCGTACGTCGACACTCGAACGCGAGGCCTGGCGATGGAAACTAGGCACGACGGTTCTGCACGAACGCGATCACGCCACGCCGTACGGCGTACGACGGAACGTCACAGCTCTCCTGTGGCTCTGATTCCTACGTCAGCCTGATATGAATACGCTCGCCGAACAAAGGGAACTCCATGAAGCGATTGCTTTCCAGCACTGCCGAGCGCCTGGCACCGCGCACGGTCAGCAACCTCCGCAAGCTCAACAATCTTGATGACGAGTTCGATAGCAGTGACCTCTCCCGCTTGATCAGCTATGAGCGGGAGCTCCGTGAGCTTCGTCGGGAGGTAGACGAGCTGAGGCGCGACAATCGACGGGTTGCGGAGCTTTACGACGTCTTCTTCCAGTGGGCCCACCAAAACGCGGCAGGCCCTTCAGCTGCGGCACCGAGCACCAACCACTCAGCAACCGTCGACCGAGTTGCTGACTTGCTGGCCGGGGAGAGTCAGGGGTCCACACCAAGCTCCGAATCACCTCCCACGACTCGTAGCTAGGTGAATCCTGAGGCAGTCCACCGGTTGCGCAGACTCAGTTCTTAACGCGCTTGGTCCTGGCGTGCACGGGCGCGTCCCACCAACTGGATGCTTTATTTGACCATTTGAATCGGGGTGAGCCGAAACCTCAGCAGACCAGTCGCTGTTGACCTTCCTTCTTAGTGACATGTGGCTCCGAAGGAACGTTGGTATGGCAGTCTGTTCGCGTGTCACCGAAGGTCAGCGTCGTCATCCCGACCTACTGTCCTGGTCACAGGCTTGACGCTCTGGTCCGCTCTCTGGACGCTCAGACAATGCTGGCTGCCGACTTCGAGGTCATCTTCGTCGACGACGGTTCGCCGGACGACACCTGGCGACGGCTGCAACAAATCCGTGACTGCCACGCCAACGTTCGCCTTGAAAGAATCGAGCACTCCGGCTGGCCAAGCCGGCCACGAAACGTTGGTCTCGCGCTGGCGCAGGGTGAGTACGTGCTGTTCATGGATCACGACGACGAGCTGTACCCGCGCGCACTCGAGGCCGGATATGCCATGGCCGCGAGTTGCCACGCCGATGTGCTCAACGGCAAGGAGACCCGTACCGACCAGCCGGGATGGGCGCAGAACGTCTACACGGCCAACATGGCCAACGTTGTGGACCGCGAGGACACGCACCCCCTGATCCCGACGAATCCTCACAAGCTTTTTCGGCGCGACCTGCTCATGGAGCATGAGATTCGCTTTCCGGAGGGCAGCCGCGTTCTTTGGGAAGATGTCTTCTTCGCTCTCGACGTGGCGCCGCATGCCAAGGTGATATCAGTCCTAGCGGACACGCCGTTCTACCACTGGGTTCGGGCTGGCCGGACCACGTCGTCATCGTTCCACCGAGATCCTCGAGAGTACTGGCATTGGATTCGACAGATCGTATTGAGAACCACTGAGCGGCTCGCCGCGCCGGAGCTCTTCGGGCAATGGCGTCTCATGCTCCTGCACCAGTACCGGACTCGGGTACTGTTTCGCCTCACGACGAGCTTGTTCAAGCTGCCGGAAGAGGAACTCGAGGTGATCAAGGAGATGGTCACCGATATCGTCCTCAACCACATTCCAGAGCAGCTTGACACCTTGTTGTCTCCGCCCGAGCTCGCTCGTGCGGCGCTGGTGCGCCAAGGCCGGTGGGACCTGCTTTCCAAGCTTGTCACCGTGGACGAAGGCCTGATAGGGCGCGCCAGCACGACATCAGTCCGCTGGGCCGACGGCGAGTTGCGGGTTTCGGCCACCTGCCGGTGGAGCGGGACACAGGACACCCCACTCGCCATCCGGTACGACGGGGACCGCATCGAACGAGATCTGCCTCCTGATGTGGCGGCGGCCCTTCCGGACGAAGCCATCGATGTCACCGCCCAGCTTCAAGAGGCCCGTTTGTCATTGGGCATTCGGGCGCGTGACACCGCGGTGTCCTGGATGCTTCCAGGGACCTCTGAGTCGTCAGTCGGTGGCCGCGGCGGCAGGCCAGAGCTGACTGTCACTGCCGTCGCCCATCTGGCTCCGGACACGGCGATCTTCGGACGTCCACTGGACGCGCTGTCCTGGGACTTCACCGGGCGTGCGGAGCTGATGGGCAGCATCGGCACACGGAGGCTCCAAACGACCACGCGCGCACGAACGGCGATGCAGGGCGGTCGGGTGTACATCGCCTACCGCAACGTGTCCGGAAACCTCAGCGTTGATCTCGACGAGACCAACCGGAGTCTGGCGGGTTCTGCTCCGCTCGAGCAGGACTCTGCGAAATCGTCCATCGATCGCGGTGACGGCGTGCGCCAACTGTTGCCCAGGCGACGGCAAAGAGTCTCCTTCGAGATCCCCTTTTCCGGTGTCGTCGCCTTCGACGACAGTGTGATCGAAGGCGATGTAAGCCTCGGGAAAGGCCCGAAGCAGCCCGCACGAATCGTGGCTCAGGGCGGCGGGGCGTGGCTGCAGTCCACAGTTGCGGTCTGCCAGGGAAGCCATCCTGTCACGCTGAATTTTTTCGGTCGGGACGTTCCTGCAGGCCTGATCATGGCCGTCGGCTCTCGAGGCGAGGTCACCTTCCTGCGTCCCGAGGGCGGCGCTTAGCTCCAATTGCTAGGCAAGATCGGCCTGCGCCATGATCTGGTCGGCGATCAGCAGGTCGGTGCGTGTGGTGATCTTTATGTTGTAGTCCTCGCCACGCACGATCTTCACCTTGTGCCCCGTGTATTCGGCGACTAAATCCGCGTCGTCGCTGATCCGAGCGTAACGATCTGCGATTGCGCCCGCATAAGCCTTCTGCAGAAGCTCACGCTGAAAGACCTGCGGGGTTTGACCCAGCCAGCTGTGGGAGCGGTCGAGGGAGCCGGTGATAAACTCAGCATCATCGACAAGCTTGAGCTGGACCACGGTCGGGGTTCCTAGCATGGCCGCTCCGTGCTCAACTCCCGCGTCAAGGGCTCGGGTGATGAGTTCGCCATTGACGAACGGCCGCACGCCATCGTGCACCATGATCATCGAGCCCGTCGTCGCCTCAAGACCGAGCATCGCCGAGATGAATCGCTCCTCACCTCCGTCCACAAGAGTGACCGGAAGGCCCGCCTTCTTGATCAGGATGTGCTCGTACTCTTCCCGGTTCTCCGCCGCAATGGTGACGACAACTTCGTCGACGGCCGGATGGATGAACTCGCGGACTGTCTTCTCGAGGACCGTCACGCCGTTTATCCGGACCAGCAACTTGTTGCTGCCGAAACGCACGCCACGCCCGGCGCATGTGATGATCGCCGACACCCGATGTGATTTGTACATTGGGCCGCCTTCTTGCTGCCTCAATACGAATGTATTAGACCGATGGATGGACTACTGAACGTGCGAGTCGGGCTTCTTGGACGAAGGAATGCAAGGCGCTCAGCTCGCTGGCTTCGTCCATAACATATCCCGGTGGTCCGCCGAACAATTCTGCGTGAACGGTACGCATGTCGCGCGTATACATCTGCGCGAACGGGGACTCCTCACCCACCACCTCCTGATCGGCGATGTCCATTCCGAAACATTGGGCAGCCACCCGGGCATTCGTCACGGCGGGGGTAGCCATGTTGAGGGCGGTAAGCCCTGCTCCGAGGGCGATCTGCGTATCCGCCCAAAGGCGGCGGAGGTCGTAATACTGAAACCTGCCGTCGGGCCGGATGTGCTCGACCCGGTAATCGTTGAGCAGGTCGTAGACGATGCCCTTCTTCAGGCCGATCCCGTAGAGCTGCGGAAGACGCAACGCGAGTGTGCGAAAACGGGCGGTCAAGGCCTGCTCCATGTGCAACCTGTTGGCACCGTAAGGAGTTAGTCCTTCCGCGGCGAGCGGGGAGGCCTCGTCCGGAGAGCTGCCGCCAGGATAGATACATACCGTGGAGATCAGGACGAGTTGTTTGGTATCCACCGTGGACAGTAACCCCACGTAGTCGTCGATTTCCGCTAGATCCGCGGGCCCGTTCTGGTTGATCCGATGCGAGTCGGCGCGGGCGGCGGCGCTGACGACGAGGTCGTAGGACCGGCCGCGGATATCGCCGATGTTGCTCGTGTTGTACACGTCGGAGAACGCGTAGGCAGCGGCCAGGTTGGATCCGACAAAGCCGGTGTACCCAATAAGAGCAGTCTTCACGATGCTTCGCACATTTGTCGTCGAATGTCCCTAAGCTGGCTGGTCACGGACCGCACAATCCTAAGGTGTGGTACCCGCCTGTGACAGCAGTCGTGCGGCGACACGCCATCGGGATTGGCGCCGGCGACGTCGTTTCGGGCAGGATCACCGCTGGAACGCCCGAAGGTCTGGCACCCGACCGGGGAGGGAAAGACCGTGACTCGACTACTGCGCTCACGCGTGTGGCCGGCCCTCGCGTTGGTGGCCGGAATCGGATCAATCTTTGTCGACGGCTGGTTCCGCCTGGCCTGCGGATGCATCCTCGGGATCGCGATCACTTCACAGCTCGCCTTGATCGGTCTGTACGCGCGACGCCGACGACTGCACAACTTCTGGGTTCGGTTGAGCGTGAACGTGATGCTGAGCGCTGCGGTGACCAGCTGGCATGTGGCTAATCGTCCGCTCTTTCGTCCGTTGACCCTAACTGGCTTGGTACTGCTGTTGACCGCCTTGTGGTGTTCTCGCTCGTTGCCGGCTGATGCCAACGTCGTTCAGCTGCAGGCGAGGAATCTGCCGGGGGCGCCAGAATCCTCACCAACCGCACCGCGGTGGCCGTACGGATGGGCCCCGCTGACCGTCTCGGTCTTTCTCCCACTGGGCTTCCTTTCGGGCACCCTCGCGGTACCCGGCTGGATCTTCACCGCTCTGGCGCTCGTCACGGTGGCAACGCTCGCAGCGATCACCGTGCCGTACGTCCGCTTCGGGCGCGGGTATCGAAAGGTGCTCAATAAGCTCCGCGATTTTGCACCCGTATACACCATGCCGTACGACGGTCAATCCGGGTTTCACGTCGGCTTGTGGTCGCCGTACCTCGAGCGAACCGGTTATCCGTTCACCGTGGTCACCACCGACGCCAACGCCTTCACGCGGGTACCTCAGCTGTACAACATGCCAGTCATCTTTGCGCCCACGGCTGATCGGCGATCGATTCGGGCCATGCTCCCGCCGTCGGTGCGGGCAGCCTTCTATGTCTTCAACGGCAGGAATGAAGAGTTTCTGAAGATCCGAGGCGTCAAGCATGTCTTCGTGCATCACGGTGATAGCGACAAGGAGACCTCGTTCAAGAAGAAGTCCGGAGCGTATGACGTGCTCGTGGTAGCCGGACAGGCAGCGATCGACCGGTACGCCGCTCACGGAGTGCGAATTCCGCCCGAGAAATTCAAGATCTTGGGCCGACCTCAGATCGAGGATATTGAGACGGTCACCCGCCCAATCTCTTCAGTGCAGCAGCCCGTCGTGCTTTACGCACCCACCTGGCACAGCTCTACCTACCAGAACAACCACTCATCGCTGCCTATCGGCGTTGCCGTCGTCTCGGCGCTGCTGGCACGTAATGCGACCGTGATCTTCCGGCCGCATCCTGCGCGTCGCAGCCTTCGGCAGTCCGCCGAAGCAATCGCGGCCATCCAGAAGCTGCTACAGGCTGACGTGGAGGCGACGTCGCGGCCACATCGCTGGGGTGCCGCGGCCGACGAACCGACGTTCGCCGAGCTGGCCAACGAGGCGGACGCGATGGTGGCCGACGTCTCCGCTGTCGTGACCGACTTCCTGCAGTCACTCAAGCCCTTCGCTATGGTTGCGACCGGTGAGAGCACCGAGGAGTTCCGCCTGCGCTATCCCTCGAGCCGCGCCGCGTACGTGATCGAGTGGGACCTCTCGACCCTCGACGAGGCGTTGGATGCGATGCTCGGCGATGACCCACTGGCTCCCGTTCGGCGCGAACGTCGCACCTACTACCTCGGAGGCTACGAGGACGGGGAATCAGCTCGCGCGTTCATCAACTATGCGAGGTCACTGGCGGACGGCGAGAGCTCGCCGGCACCTGCGGAGGGGACTCGACCAGCTGCCGAACCAGCGCAGCGAGAGCATCAGCTGACTGCTCGCCGGTGAAGTCTCCGAGGACGTAACGTTTCAGCTGCGAGCGGATGCCGGCAAGAGGATCGGTACGGAGTAGGTCGTTCAGCACCGCCTCGAGGTTCGACAGGTCTCCGAGAAGCACGTATGCCCCACGGGCAACGATGTTCTCGTCGCGGAACCGCTCGATTGAATTAGTTCGCATTGATGTCATCGCGAACGGCTTCTCCGATTGCAGGAAGTCTGAGACCACGCTCGAAAGATCGGAGACAAGCGCGTCGACGTGATTCGCACAATCGGCGACACTCCATAACTGCTCGGCCTGTTGCCCCCAGATGTGCTGGCGACCGGAGCGCTTGCGATCCGATCCCAAGATCTTCTGGATGGCTTGCACCCGGGACCTGTGGATTCGGGCGTTGTAACTGAGCGGATGAGGTCGGAACACCACAGTGACATCCCGGTCGATCAGGGCCCGAACGATGTTCGACCCGACCTCCAATGAGGAGAAATTGACCTCTGGGGTGATGCCGTGCCATGTGGGCGCATAAAGCACCTTCTGCGGCGACTGATGAGCGACGTGGCCATGGAAGGGCTGGATTTGCGAGGCCTGTGGTCGCCCGATGACGGCGAACTTTTCGGCGGGAACGTCGATGCCGTGGCGGGCATAACGGTCGATGGCGGCTTGTCCGCTCACCACCAGACGGTCATACGTCGCGTGCCGCGGATTGAATGCCGCCGGCTTGTCGGAATCACCGTGGTTGAGCCAGACGTGAGTGATCCGGGAGTGCTTGAGAAAGCCAGCGTTCGCTCCAGCGTTCTGGACGTAATACAGCGTCCGAAGACTGGGCACCAGAACCCGGCCGAGATGCGCCGCACCGCGGGAGCCGAGCTGAACGAAGGGCGATCGCAGCGGTGGCTGGCCGCCAAGGATTCGCTCGGCGTACCTCTGATGCAGGTTGATGATGACGCAGCGCTCGCCGGAGCGGAGCAGGTACGGCTCCCACATCCGTAGTTGCCACGATCCCCCGGTCCCACCGGCGTAGGCCATGCCGATGGTTGGAACGTAGGCTCGCAGCGCGCGCTCCAGCCTGAGGTTGCCGGTCAAGTAGCGCACGAGCGCATCCGCGGCAACGACAAAGAGCGCCAGGAGAAGCACCGCCAAGGCGATGAGGACTATCGCGGGCACGCCGAGGCTCGCCACGACGAGCGCCAGGAGACCGCCGCAGACGCCGACCGCGGAGTACAGCCGCGTCGGCACCCTCGATTTGACGGGGGGTCCATCCGGGAGGCCAGGTAAGCCAAGGGCGTACGACGGTCTGAGGTCGGGATCGGGAAGCAGCGCTGCTGGAATCACAGGCAACAGAAGGGCAAGTCCCGCCGGTCCCGAGCGCCAGACCGCGAGTGCCGCGGCCAGCACGAACAACGCTGGCCCGATCCGCCGAGACCGGGCCATCAGCTTCCGCAGATCACGCCGGACGGCGGTGCTCGACAGCTGCCCTGACCGCCCAACCACGCGGTCAGTATGCCGTAGATCTCTCACCTACCACACGTAGAGAACGGGCCGTGCCGCGCAGTCACCATTAGACTCGGGCCGTCTTCCAAGCGGTGGAGTTGATCGTCAGCGCCGCTGCCCATCGAATGAGGAATGTAGCCCATGCCGTCAGCGACAGAAGCAGGCCGCAACCTGTCTCTGCATCGCGGGGTCGTGCTTGTTGGTGATGTGTTGACTGCCGTGCTGGCGGTGTCCAGCACCATTGCAGCGCTCAGTCAAGCTCGGCTGGTCGCCTTGGTGTGCCTCAGCCTCGCCCTGTTCGGTTGCGCGCTCCGGACGGTCGCACGATGGCGTCTGCCTGACCTTCTGCTGCTCGGCACTGCGATGGCCCCACGATGCCTGGTAGCGGCGGGTGCGGCAGCCGCCCTGTACACCGCGGACGGCGGTCGAGCGGCGGCGCTTCCCGTTGGGCTGGCAGTCCTCGTGCTGAGTAGCCTGATTGCCGCGGAGCCTCTGCTGGGGCGCGTGGCTGGCTTCCAGGTTCCTGTGGTGGCCCACCTTCCCGGTGTACGCGGAGCCAAGCCTGCCCCAGACCTCAGTACGGCCGTCGTGGGAGCTGGTCTTGTTGCCAGTGCGACGGGGTTGATTCTGGCTGCGGTCGAGGGTTCCTCTTGGATCTGGCTCGGCGCCTGCCTGCTGGCCGCCGTGCCCGCTGCAGTGGTCGCTATCGGCGGTCGTGCCCGCGTCCGAGCCAGCCGGCGGTTCGCTAAGCAGATCGGTCGTGCGGTCGCCGACTACGCGCCGGAGTTCGTCGTATACACCGCATGGCCAGAGGACGGCTCGTACCAGGTCATGATGTGGCTGCCATACCTCAAACGGGCAGGTCGCCGCTTCCTGGTGATCACTCGGCATGCGCTACCAGCCCAGGTGCTGGCCAAACTCACCGACATGCCCGTGGTGGAAGCTCGGCGGATTTCCGATCTCGAAGCGCTGCTCCAGCCCTCGGTGGAGGCGGCGTTCTATGTCAATGCTTCATCCGGCAACGGCTACTTGGTCCGGTTCCAGCACTTGACCCACGTCTTCTTGGGCCACGGCGATTCCGAGAAACCGACGTCGTACAACCCGACCCACGCCATGTTCGATGTCATCTTCGCCGCGGGACCGGCCGCCACCCGCCGATATGCCGCGCACGGGGTGCGGATTCCAGCTGAGAAGTTCAAGATCGTGGGCCGGCCGCAGGTGGAAGACATCACACGCGCTGAGCGGTCGATATCCGAGGTCTCCCAGCCGGTGGTGCTCTATGCGCCTACCTGGCGAGGCCACGTTCAAGAGACGCTGCTGCACTCACTGCCGGTGGGCGATCGGATCGTAACTGCGCTGCTGGAAAGGGGCGCTACCGTAATCTTCCGGCCGCACGCCTTCAGCCGCCAGTTCCCCGAGGATGTCGCGGCGATCGAGCGAATCCACCGGCTGCTTGCGGCGGACGCAAAGGTCAGTGGGCGGGCTCACCTGTGGGGAGCCGCGGCAGAGACCGACCGCACGATCCTGGAGTGCATGAACAGCTCGGACGCAATGATCTGCGATGTGTCCAGCGTCGTTTCGGACTTCCTGTTCTCTGGCAAACCCTTCGCGATGGTGGCCGTGCCGTCTGAACCAGCCCGCTTCGTCGAGGACTATCCGGTCGCCAAAGCCGCGTACGTCATTCGGGGCGATCTCGGCAATCTCAGCCGCGCGCTTGACGACATGCTGGGTGATGATCCGCTTGCGGCTCAACGAGCGGCCACTCGAGTGGACTACCTGGGCGACTTCCCAGCGGAGAGCTACGCCTCCGCTTTCGTCGAGGCCGTGCGATCAGTCGGGCGCAAGTATGCCGTCGAGGACAACGAGGCGGCGGAGGAGGAACCGGCGGAGGATAACCGAGCCCCCCAGCTGCGTGGAATAAGGCGATATCAAGCACTCGTGATGAACATCGGCCTGGATCTGCTGGGCACCGCGATGGCGGCCATCGCTCTGCTGAGTGCGCTGCTGGCCGGCCCCAAGCCGCTGACGGCGGCCCTGGTGACGGTCTCGATCCTGGCCAGCCTGCAGTCGGCAGGGCCAGAAGTGCGCAGCCTTGTCGGCTGGGAACGTATGGTGGGCCGCTTCACAGCCACTCGAGCGCTGCTTCTGAGCACCATTCTCGTGATGGCGAACTGGACCGCCGGAGTTCCGATCTTGATCGCGGTCGCAGCTGTCGTGCTGGCCATCGGCGTCACTGTCGAGTCGCACATCGCCGATGCCTGGGGCGGACTGGACCTCGAGGTCTCCGGGCTGCCGGGCATCAATGCAGCGGTCAAGCAGCTGGTGTCCCTAGGGTTGCTGCCGATGGGAACCTGGGTGGTGATATTGATCGGCAGTCTGGAAGTCGGACTCGGCTTTCCTGGATGGCTTGCCGCCGGCGCTGCCGCGCTGCTGTTCGTGACCGTCGTGGACGCGGCAAGCAGAGCACTGGTCCGCGCGTACCGGGTGATCGCAGCGGACAGTCGGGTGGTAGATGCGCTCGCCGCCTATGCGCCGCAGTTCGTGGTCTACTTCGCCGCAGATGCCGGCGCTTCGTACCAGGTCGCGATGTGGCTGCCCTATTTCGTCCGGATCGGCCGGCCGTTCGTGATCCTGACCCGCTCGGTGCCCGTCGCCCAAGAGATGGCTCGATTGGTTCGGCAGCTGGGGGTGGCAGTGCCGGTGGTCAACCGGTCAAGTCTGCGAAGCCTGGAGGAGGCCGTCGTGCCCTCGATGGCAGCCGCTTTCTACGTCAACAACGCCGTGCGCAACACCCATCTCATCGAGCGGCGCGAGCTGACCCATGTTTGGCTCAATCACGGCGATTCCGAGAAGCCCTCGTCCTACAACCCGGTGCACGCGATCTACGACCTCATCTTCGTCGGTGGCCAGGCAGGTATTGACCGCTACGCACGGCACGGGGCGGTCATTCCCAGCGAGAAGTTCCGCATAGTCGGTCGTCCGCAGGTTGAATCGATCGCGGTCGCTCGGCAACCCATAACGCAACAACCCCAGCCCCCCATCGTGCTCTATGCGCCCACCTGGCAAGGTCCATACGCCGACACCCGGGTGTATTCCCTGCCGCTGGCTCGGCCGATCGTGGAGCATCTGCTCGAGCGTGGCGCCAGTGTGATCTTCCGCCCGCATCCCTTCAACCGCCGCTACCGGCCGTGCCTAGCAATGATCGAGGAGATCACCCGCCTGCTGGCGAACGACCGGGCAAAAAACGCCAGGCGCCATCTGTGGGGAGCCGCTGCGGAACAGAAGATGACCATCGAGCAATGCTTCAACGCCGCTGACGCGATGATTTCGGATGTCTCGGCCGTGGTCTCGGACTTCTTGTATTCGGAGAAGCCGTTGGCGATCGTCTCCGTCGGTCGGACGCCGAGTGAGCTGCTCGCCCAGGTGCCGGCGGCGCGAGCCGCATACGTGCTGCGGCAGGACTTGAGCAATCTCGAGGACGTCTGTACCGACTTGCTCTGGCGTGATCCGCTTGCCGACGTGCGCCGGGAGACGAAGATCTACTACCTCGGGGCCTTCGACGAGGCGAACTACGCGGACGCGTTCCTCACCGCCGCCCGGGGAGTCATCGACGGGAACATCATGGCGACACCAGAGTCATCCGGTGGCCGGCCAGCGCCGAACGAGGCCCCCCAGACCACGGAAGTAGCCGCTCAATCGGCTAGCCGATTCCCAACTCCGCGTTGAGCATGGGGATCAACGTCCGCGGCTTTGGGAGCTGGAATCCGTCGACCGCTGTCACGGGCACTGCTCCGCTGAGGCTGCTGGTCCAGAAGGCTGCCGCCGACTGTCGAAGGGTTTCGGCGGAGAAGAACTCGATCGAAAACGGAACGGCCGCCCGAAGGAAGAGATCGAGCACCTCTCGGCGCGTCACGCCGGGCAGCAGGCTGTGGTCCAGCGGCGGGGTCAGCCAGACCCCGTCGGCACGTTGGCAGAACAGGTTTCCCCGTGACGTCTCCGCGACCTGACCACCGGCAGGGGTGAGGAAGTAGGGCAGGCTTGCGCCCTGCTGCTGCTCGGCCCGTTCAAGCTGACGGCGATTCGCCCATTTGTGGCGCCAGCACAGCTCGGACCGGGCCGCGAGAGCCAGGCGGGAGCCGCTCGGCCGAGGTCCGAGGGCAGTGACACCGACGTCGAAGCTGAGACCCGCCACATCGGGTCGGGCGACCACCCTGACGACTCGGCGTGCGGCAGAGTCGACTTCGTCGACCGCTACAGCGGTGGTGATCTGCGCGGCAAGATCATCCGGAGGCCCTTCGCCATACAGTTCACGACAAGAGCGGTCGAGCCTGGCCAGATGGGCTGCCAGCCGCCGCACGGATGAACCGATGGCCAGCATCGATTCCAGCAGCCCGCCGCACCGTTGCCAGTGACTGATCGGGGGCACCGAAGGTTGCAGGTCGGGATCCATGTCTGAACCGAGCGCCGACACGAGCGGAGCCGCCTTGGCCATGCACTCCTCCCATTCACTGGTGGCGACACTGTCGGCAGTGATCCCGCCGCCGATGCCGAGGTCGATCTTGTGCCCGCGGCACTCCAGCGTGCGGATGAGGACATTGAAGTCGGCGCCGGCCAGCGGGCTGCTGAAGCCCAGCGTCCCGGTGTAGCTGCCGCGCGGCTTCGGTTCCAGGTCATCGATCCCACCGAGGGCGGAGTATTTCGGAGCACCGGTCACCGAGCCCGGCGGGAAGGTGGCGGCGAGCAGTCGGCCGGTGGTGACGCCGCCGGCGAGCTGCCCGGAAACGGTCGATACCAGATGCCACAGACCGGGATGAGCTTGCAGCTCGAGCAGGTTCTCCACCGTGACGGTGCCCGGTCGACATATCTGCGACAGGTCGTTGCGCATCAGATCGACGATCATGATGTTCTCGGCCTTGTCCTTCGCGGAGGCCCGAAGCACGGGAGAGTCAGCATCTCCTGAGGCCCGCGTGGCAGTGCCCTTGATCGGTTGACTGATCACCGTCGAACCACGCACCCGGAGAAACAATTCGGGACTCACGCTGACCACGGCCTCCGTTGGCAGGCCGTCCTGTTCGTCGCCGGGCGTGCTGATCAGCAGCCCGCCATACGGAGGATCGAGCTTCGCCGCCAGGTGGGCGAAGAGCAGAGCGGCGCCGTCCGCCGACGATGACACCAGCCGGGTGCAGAGATTGAGCTGATAGAACTCGCCGGCGTGGATCCGTCCGATTGCGGCGTCGATACTGGCGAGGTAGTGCAACCGAGTGCTCGCCGGTGCGTCCATCGTGGTGAAGGGTGCAGCCGAGATAGCCGGCAGTACATTGCCGACAGCGCCGTCCAGCAGGCGGCGCCAGGCGTTGAGCTCGGTCCGCACGTGCTCCTCGCGGCCTGCCAGTCCGAGCGTTTCGAAGCTCCAGCCGTTGGTCGGCTGCCAGCGGAGCAGCGAATCATAGAAGCAGGTCGCGCTCACCCCAGGCGTGAAACCAAGGCAGCTGAGCCAGCCCCCGCCAATGACGGCGGCGGATCTCGCGGCAACGCCGTCTGCCACGAGTGGTTGGTCATCGATCACCGCCAGAACTTCGGTCACCGTTGCGGCTGTTCTGGTCCGCAAGGGCGAACGCATCACCACAACTCCGCCTCCGAACCATCGTCCCCAGAGCACGGCCGGACGATCATCAGGACTGAGCTGGGCGATCAGAGCAGCGGGGTCGGGACCTGGACCGAGCGGGATCGCGGATGGATGCGCGCCCCGCTCGGCGAGCAGCCCGGTCCGGTCAGCTGTCACCACGGAGGCTGGCCAGAATCCGATCGGCGCTGCCACCGAGCTCGAGCAGGTCCGCCAGCTCGGTGAACCGCGCGGAGTCCCGGGGCACCTGAGGCAGCAGCAGATCATCCCAGTCGACGTCCAGATCAAGATCGCGAACCACCGCCACGACAGCCGGCGCCACCGCCAGATAGTCGATCGCCGCACCCAGCTTCGACCGGACGGAGCCGCTGATCTTGGCGCGCGGGTCACTCGCCGCCGCCAGAATGCGCTCCAGGTTGCCGTACGAGTTCAACAAGCTGGCAGCGGTCTTGTCGCCGATTCCCGCGACACCCGGTAGGCCGTCGGAGGCGTCACCTCGCATGATCGCGTAGTCAACGTAAGCAGACGCCGGAATTCCGTACTTCGCCCGTACCCACGCCTCATCCACTTGCTCGTGCTTGCCCACGCCTCGAGCGATGTAGAGGACTCGTACCGAACGGTCGTCATCGACCAGCTGAAACAGATCTCGGTCGCCGGTCACGACGTCGACCGGCATCGGCGCAGTGCTGGCTAACGTCCCCAGCACGTCGTCTGCCTCGTAACCGTCCTTGCCGACGACGGCGATGCCGAGGCTGTCGAGCACGGCCAAGATCAACGGGACTTGCACGGCAAGATCATCTGGAGCCTGTTCGCCGCTGGTGTCGGACGAGGTCGCCATCTCGGCAACCACGGTTTGCCCTGCTCCGGCGACTCGATGGGCCTTGTAGGACGGAATCAGTTCCACTCGCCATGCGGGTCGCCAGTCGTTGTCCCAGCAGCAGGCGAGGTGGCTGGGGGAGTAGCCGGCGACCAGCCGGCTGATGAAATCGAGCAACCCACGCAAGGCATTGACCGGTGTTCCGTCGGCCGCACGAAAACTGTCGGGGACGCCGAAGAACGCGCGGAAGTACAACGAGGCCGTGTCCAGAAGCATGATTCTGCGTTCCCCCACAGGGGAATCCTGGCACGATAGCGCCCATGGAGAAGCTCGACCGCCGCATCCTCGCGCTGCTAGCGCGGGATGGCCGGATGTCTTACACCGACATCGGCAAGGAGACCGGGCTATCCACTTCAGCGGCTCAGCAGCGGGTACGGCGCCTCGAGCAACGTGGCGTGATCAAGGGTTATCGGGCAGTACTCGAGGCCGGAGAGCTTGGCTTGATGGTGACCGCCTTCGTGGCGATCAAGCCGTTCGATCCGAGCCAGCCTGACGATGCTCCGGATCGCTTGCAGCACATCAGCGAGATCATCTCCTGCTATTCGGTCGCCGGTGACGCCAGCTACCTGCTGAAGGTTCAGGTGGAGAACATGTCGCAGCTGGAATCGTTGCTGGCCCGGATTCGATCGGAC